>OJSF01002533.1_pt1 | contig 11006 bp, 10 predicted proteins | sample 1599411 | NCBI WGS metagenome assembly OJSF01 (sample SAMN04168658, study PRJEB22393) | human gut metagenome | biome: human gut microbiome; feature: stool | host: Homo sapiens | collected 2014-03-24 | reverse complement strand
TTGCAGCATCCAGTATTATCTGCGCTTTTGGCTTGGCATCTGCCGCACCTCGCTCCCCGTATCGGCACTTAGAATTATGCGGTATTGCCCTAACTAAAAACCGCCCCGGTCAGCCATGCATGGCAAACCGGAGCGGTTGATTTTGTTTATGTTCTGCTGTTCAGCAATTACTTGCCAACCTTTTCCTTCAGGCGGCCGCTTGCCTTAAAGCCAGGGATAGCGGTAGGTTCCAGCTGGCTGGTAACCTTGGTCTTGGGGTTGGTGAAGTTCTTGGTCTGGCGTTCGCGCATTTCAAAGCGGCCAAAGCCTGCAATGGTAACCTTATCACCAGCCTTCAGCACATCGCCGATGGTGCCGAAAATGCCGTCCATGATCTTTTCAACTTCAACGGCAGAAATGCCGGTATCGTTTGCAACTTTGGTAATCAACTGTGATCTGGTCATAACTCGTTATCTCCCTAAGCATATATTTTATCATCAGGCAAGTAACTGCCCCACGTTTTAGTACGCTGATTATTATAAGGAAAATTTCGCGCAGAATCAAGTGATTCTGCCAAAACCTAGCCCAAAAAATCAAAAATTGGCATATCTCACAAAAACATGCAACAATCCCGCGTTTCTTTCGGGAACGCGTGCATAGCGCACGGGCACCGCCGCAAAACATTTGCTGTACGGCACAAAACAGGGCAGCAAAGCTCCCCGCAGCACAACGGCTGCCGGGCTTTGCTGCCCCAGGTTGTTTTTCTGTTTTACCCTTGGTTATTTGCCGTTGGCGGCATCGCGGTGCAGGGTGGCGATATCCACCAGCTCCATGCCGCTGATGTCATGGTCGCTGTGCAGGGCATTCACCAGAATGCGGGCGGTATCCAGCGCCGTGATGCACGGGATGGACAGCTCGGTTGCCTTGCGGCGGAACTTGACGGAATCGCGGTGCGGGTCACGGCCATGGGGGCTGGTGGAGATAATGTAATCCACCAGACCGCTTTCCAGCAGATCCAGCACATTCGGGCGTTCTCCGCTCATCTGGCGCACGGTGCTGCAGGGCACCATCTGGCTGTTCAGGTAGCGTGCCGTGCCGGGGGTGCCATAGATCTTATAGCCGTAGTCATGCAGCTTCCAGGCCAGCTCAGCGGCTTCTTTCTTGTCGGAATCCTTGACCGAGATAATTACGCAGGAACCGGGGCCGGGGGTCTTGAACTGGTAACCGGCGGCAACCAAGCCCTTGATCAACGCTTCGTGCATGTTGGGAGCAATGCCCAAAACTTCGCCGGTGGACTTCATTTCGGGTCCCAGCATGGTATCCACACCGTGCAGCTTCAGGAAGCTGTAGACGGGTACTTTAACAGCCACATAGGGGCTCTTGCCGTTGCGCCACAGGCCGGTGCCGTACCCCATATCTTTCAGCTTTTCGCCCAGGGTGCAGCGCACGGCCAGATCGACCATGGGCACACCGGTGACCTTGGAGATATACGGCACGGTACGGGAAGAACGCGGGTTGACCTCGATGACGTAAACCTTGCCGTCCTGCACAGCGTACTGCACATTGACCAGGCCCACAACCTTCAGCTCGCGGGCAAAGCGGCCGGTGTAATCCACCAGGGTATCAATCACATCCTGCGGGAAATCATACGGCGGGTAGACACAGATGGAGTCGCCGGAATGCACGCCGGTGCGCTCGATCTGCTCCATGATGCCGGGCACCAGGTAATCGGTGCCGTCGCAGATGGCGTCAACTTCACATTCGGTGCCGTAGATGTACTTATCCATCAGCACCGGGTGGCTCATGTCCACATGCTTGGTGATAACGCCCATATACTCGATGACATCGCTGGAGTTATAGGCCACAATCATATTCTGGCCGCCCAGAACGTAAGACGGACGCATCAGGACGGGGTAGCCGACCTCCTGGGCAGCCTGCAGGGCTTCGTCCAGGGTAAAGACGGTGCGGCCCGCCGGGCGGGGAATGCCGCAGCGTTCCAACAGCTCATCAAAGCGTTCGCGGTCCTCGGCTTCATCGAGGGCATCGGCCGGGGTGCCGTAAATGGGCAGGCCGATCTCATCCATATGCTTCGCCAGCTTGATAGCCGTCTGGCCGCCGAACTGCACCAGGCAGCCGTCCGGCTTTTCGGCAGCGATAATATGGTCAACGCTTTCGGGGTTCAGCGGGTCAAAGTACAGGCGGTCACCGGTATCAAAATCGGTGGAAACCGTTTCGGGGTTGTTGTTGACCAGAATGGCCTCGCAGCCATGCTTTTTCAGCGTCCAGACTGCGTGGACAGAGCAGTAGTCGAACTCGATGCCCTGGCCGATGCGGATGGGGCCGGAGCCAAAGACAAGGATCTTCTTTTTGCCGGTCTTATGGGCATTGATGAACTGCTCGGCCTCGTTCTCCTTATCGCAGGTGGAGTAGAAGTACGGGGTCTTGGCGGCAAACTCGGCAGCGCAGGTATCGACCATCTTGAAGCCGCAGACATAGTTGTCCATCGGCAGCTTTTCGGCACCGGACAGGCGCAGGATGGTTTTATCCAGGAAGCCGTAATGCTTGGCCTCCAGATACTTTTCGCGGGTCAGGGGGCCGTTTTTCAGGCCCAGCTCCAGGTTCGCCAGGTGCTGCATCTTATCCAGGAACCACCAGTCGATCTTGGTGATGTCATAGATGGTCTGGTGCGGCACACCGCGCTTGAGGGCTTCGTATACGCAGAAAGCGCGCTCGGAGTCCTGTACATGCAGGTGCTCAATGACTTCCTCGGTAGTCAGCTTTTCAAAGTCGGACAGGGTCAGGGTGTCCATGCCCAGCTCAATGGAGCTGACTGCCTTCATCATGGCGTGTTCAAAGTTGTTGCCAATGGCCATCACTTCGCCGGTGGCCATCATCTGGGTTCCCAGACTCTTATCGGCGTAAACGAACTTATCAAACGGCCATTTGGGGTATTTGACGACCACATAGTCCAGCGCAGGCTCAAAGCAGGCGCAGGTTTCGCCGGTCACATCGTTGGTGATCTCGTCCAGCGTGTAGCCCAGGGCAATCTTGGTTGCCACCTTGGCGATGGGATAGCCGGTTGCCTTGGAGGCCAGCGCCGAGGAGCGGGACACACGGGGGTTGACCTCGATGACCGCATACTCAAAGCTGTCCGGCTTGAGGGCAAACTGGCAGTTGCAGCCGCCCTCAATGCCCAGCTCGGTGATGATATCCAGCGCGGCGGTACGCAGCATCTGGTATTCCTTATCGGACAGAGTCTGGCTGGGTGCCACAACGATGGAGTCACCGGTATGCACGCCGACAGGGTCCAGGTTTTCCATGTTACATACGGTGATCACATTGCCCTTGTGGTCACGCATCACTTCGTATTCGATCTCTTTCCAACCGGCGATGCACTTTTCCACCAGGATCTGATGGATGGGGGAAAGACGCAGGCCGTTGGTTGCGATCTCGTGCAGCTTTTCAGGGGTTTCGCAGATACCGCCGCCGGTACCGCCCATGGTGAAAGCCGGGCGCACGATAACGGGATAGCCGATAACATCGGCAAACGCCATGGCGGAATCCAGGTCCTCCACCACCTTGGAGGGAATGCAGGGCTGGTTCAGCTTTTCCATGGTATCCTTAAACAGCTGGCGGTCCTCGGCACGGTCAATGGTGTCCGGCTTGCAGGCCAGCAGGCGCACGCCGCTGCGGTCCAAAAAGCCGCTGCGGGCCAGTTCCATGGAAAGGTTCAGGCCCATCTGGCCGCCCAGATTGGGCAGAATGGCATCCGGCTTTTCCTTTTCAATAATGCGTTCCACAACTTCGGCGGTCAGCGGCTCAATATAAACATGATCCGCAATATCCGGGTCCGTCATGATGGTGGCCGGGTTGGAGTTGACCAGCACGGTCTCAATGCCCTCGGATTTCAGAGCACGGCAGGCCTGCGTGCCGGAGTAGTCAAACTCGGCAGCCTGACCGATGATGATAGGGCCGGAACCGATAACCAGCACCTTTTTGATTCTAGGATCTTTCGGCATCTCAACGGCCCCCTTTCACGCGGTTGATGCGGCGGACATTCTGCAAAAAGCGGTCAAACAGGAACTCGGTATCCTTGGGGCCGCCGTTTGCTTCGGGGTGGAACTGCACCGTAAAGCAGTTCCACTGCAGGTATTCAATTCCCTCACAGGTTTTATCGTTGGCGTTCACATGGCTGACGCGGCCGGTACCTGCGGGCAAAGTATCGCCCAGAACCGCATAACCGTGGTTCTGGCTGGTAATAAAGGTACGTTCCAGCGCAAAGTCGGTCACAGGCTGGTTGGCGCCGCGGTGGCCATACTTCATTTTGCAGGTTTTGGCGCCTGCAGCCAGGGCGGTCAGCTGGTGGCCCAGGCAGATGCCGAAAGCTGGGATGCCGGTATCCAGCATATCGCGGATATTGGCGATGACCTGCACGTTTTCTGCCGGGTCACCGGGACCGTTGGAAAGCATCAGGCCATCCGGCGCAAGGGCTTTGAGCTCTGCCAAGGTGGTAGAAGCAGGCAGCACCGTTACACGGCAGCCGCGCTTACACAGGCAGCGCACAATGTTCTTTTTGCAGCCAAGGTCCAGCAGGGCAATGTGCAGCGGTTCTTCGCCCTCCGCCACACCGGCAGTGGGGGCAAAGCACTGCGGCTCGGTGCAGGTCACGGCATCTACCGCGCCGGTCACGGCATAAGCCTTGATGATGGGCATCAGGGCAGCCAGCTTTTCCGGCTCGGTTTCGGGGTCAAACTCGGTGGTAATGGCACCGTTCATAACGCCGCTTTCGCGCAGGATGCGGGTCAGGCTGCGGGTATCAATGCCCTCAATGCCGATAATGCCGTTTTCTTTCAGGAAAGTATCCAGCGTTTCCTCGCTGCGGAAGTTGGAAGGGGTCGTGCATGCTTCGCGCACGATGTAACCCTTTGCCCAGATCTTGCCGCTCTCTTTGTCTTCGCTGTTCATGCCGTAGTTGCCGATCAGCGGGTAGGTCTGGGTAATGATCTGGCCATAGTAGCTGGGGTCGGTCAGCGTTTCTTCAAACCCGACCATACCGGTGGCAAACACAACTTCGCCCACGGTAGTGCCCTGGCAGCCCAGGCTTTTGCCCTTTAAGATCCGGCCATTTGCCAAAATCAGATATGCCTGCATGTTTTGCCTCGCAATCCTTTGTTGTATCGAAATCCGGTTCCGGTTAGAGTTAGGAAGTAGGAGTGAGGAGTTTATGGTCGGGCGCACACCGTGCGCCCGCCTTTTGAAACAGCCAAGGCCGTTTCCGTCCGCGCAGAGCCTATCTCCCACGCAATAACTCCTACCTCCTACTGCCTAACTCCTAACTCTTTTACAGCGTCTGCTTTGCTGCTTCCTTCATTTTGCGGCTGCCCAGGTGGACCAGGGGCAACTTGCCCTCCTTGCAGATGGGGCATTCTTCGGGAGCATAGTTGGGCAGATCCAGCTTCAGGGCACTGGCCAGGATGGGGATCGGGGACGGAGCTTCGGGGCGGGTACGGTCCACCACGCAGGTGATGCCCAGGCAGATACCGCCGGCTTCTTCGATGACGCGCTTGGTTTCCAGGCTGGAAACACCGGTGGTCACAACATCCTCGGCGATGATGCAGCGCTCGCCCGGATGGATGGCAAAGCGCTTGAGAGTCATCACGTTATCCACGCGCTCAGTAAAGATGGCGCGCTTGCCCAGCTGGCGGCCCAGCTCGTAAGCATATACAATGCCGCCCATGGCAGGGCCAACGATAACGTCAACATCAGTATCCTTCAGCTTTTCTGCCACATGAGCCATAACCTCGGCACACTTATCCGGGTACTGCTGCAGATAGGCCATCTGGCAGTATGCGCCGGAATGACGGCCGGACGAAAGGAGGAAGTGCCCCTCCAAAAATGCTTCACATTCCTTCAAAACTTCGATCGATTCTCTTGCCATGATACTTTCCTCCGTTTATAAAAGCTGTTTTACTATACCACAAGTTGCATAAAATTGCAACATCTCGAATGTTTATACAGGCAAACTCAAAAAATAATGAATAAATAATAAAGAATCCTTGTGGTGGACCGCCGCGCGGTGCGCACTCCACCATTTTTTCATGATTCTTTATTCTCTGTTCTTTAACCCGCTTATCCTCTCGCGCACCCGCGGATCTCATCCAGCGTTTTCACGCCGTGGGCGTCCATCCATTCCCCAATCTCGGCAGTAATGCGAGTGCAGGCTTTCGGGTCCAGGAAGTTTGCGGTGCCCACCTGAACGGCGGCTGCACCGGCCATGATGAACTCCAGCGCATCGCGGCCGGTCAGGATGCCGCCCAGCCCGATGACCGGGATATTGACGGCCCCCACAGCCTGCCACACCATGCGCAGTGCAATGGGGCGGATGGCCGGGCCGGAAAGCCCGGCAAAGGTGTTGTTGAACACCGGGCGGCGCTTTTCCAGATCAATGGCGCAGGCCTGGAAGGTATTGCACAGGCTGATGCCATCGGCACCGGCAGCTTCCACGGCCTTGCACATATCGGGGATGCTCTCTGCCTGGGGGCTGAGCTTGACCACCAGCGGCACAGTGCACACTTTGCGCACAGCGGAAACCACCTCTTCGGCGTCCTTGGCACGGATGCCGAACGCCAGACCGCCCTGCTTGACGTTGGGGCAGCTGATGTTCAGTTCCAGCACATCAATGCCTGCGGCGCACAGCTTCTGCACGCCCTCCACGTTTTCCTCAATGGTATGGCCGCCCAGGTTGACCCAGACGGCGGTGCCGCAGGTTTTCATGGCGGGCAGCTCGTTTTCAATAAAGTGCTGCACGCCGGGGTTCTGCAGGCCGATGGAGTTCATCAGGCCGGAGGGAGTTTCCAGCAGGCGCTCGCCGTCGTTGCCGGGCTGACCGTTCAACGTCAGGCCTTTGCCGGAAATGCCGCCCAGCACGCGCAGGTCCTCAATGCCTGCATATTCCGGGCCGAAACCAAAGGTGCCGGAAGCGGCAATGACCGGGCCGGCCAGCTGCTTGCCAAACAGATTTACGCGAAGGTCTGCCATCAGTCAAACACCTCCTCAGCTTTGAACACGGGGCCGTCTTTACATACGGTCTTGGCCCCCACCTTGGTGCGGCAGGTACAGCCCAGGCAGGCGCCAAGGCCGCAGGCCATCTTGCGTTCCAGGCTGGCCACGCAGGGCGTGCCGTTCTGGGCGCACAGCTGGTATACGCCGCGCATCATCACCATGGGGCCGCAGGTCAGCACCATGGCGAACTGTTCCGGGTGCAGGATGCCGGTTACCAGGCCGTGGTAACCCACCGCGCCGGAATCCGTTGCAATGCTGATGGCGGCGCAGTAAGGCAGGAAAGCTTCCAGCCCATAGGGCTCATCACGGAAGCCGCAGTACAGTTCCGGCTTGCAGCCCGCCGCAGCCAGCTCCTTGCAGAGCTGCAGCAGCGGCGCGGTGCCAATACCGCCGCCCACAACAGCGATCTTGCCGTTTTTGCCGCCTGCCGCCCGGGCGATCGCGGCCACATCAAATCCGTTGCCGCATGGGCCGGTCACCGTCAGGGTGTCGCCCTCTTTCAGGGCGGCCAGCTTCTGGGTTCCCTCACCCTTGACCTGATACAGGAAAGTCAGTGCGCCGGTCGCGGCGTCAAAATCATGCACGCTGATGGGGCGGGACAGGATGGGCGTTTCGTTGGCAGCCCAGGCACGCAGCATAAAGAACTGCCCCGCCTTGGCCGGGCGGCTGGCATCCGGCCACTGCACCGTCAGGCAGCGGATATCCGCTGCAACGGTACTCTGGCGCAGGACCGTTACCTTACAGCTTGTTGCATTCACCCTGGATATCCTCCTTCATTCGCACGCATTCATTATAAGCAGCTTCATCAAAGGCAACGCCGGGCTGCTTTTTGTAAGCCAGCAGGATGCCGCGGCTGGAGTTGACCACACCGCCGTTGCTGTTGTTCATATACTGGGCAATATCGGCAGCTTTGCCGCCCTGTGCGCCGTAGCCGGGGATCAGGAAGAAGGTCTGGGGGTAAGCAGCGCGGATGGCGGTTGCTTCCTCGGTATGGGTGCCGCCGATGACCAGACCGATGCTGGAATAACCAGATTCGCCGATGTAATCCCTGCCCAGCTCGCTCAGGCTGTCGCCCACCAGGTCGTACACATGGCGGCCGTCCTCCAGCTTTTTATACTCAAAATCTTTTGCGCCGGGGTTGGAGGTGCGGCACAGTACAAACAGGCCCTTGCCCTGTTCCTTGCAGTACGGCAGGTAGGGGCTGATGGAATCCAGGCCCATATAGGGGGCCAGCGTGATGATATCAGCCTCAAAGTCGCCGGTAAAGTGTGCCTTGGCGTACATCTCGGCGGTTTTGGCAATATCGCCGCGCTTGATATCGGCAATGACCGGCAGGCCGGTGGCGCGCACCATCTTCAGGGTTTCGGCGTAAGCGCGCATGCCATCCAGACCAAGGGATTCATAATAAGCGATCTGAACCTTGTAGCAGCCTGCGGAAGCCTTGGTGGCTTCAATAATGCGGCGGTTGAATTCCACCACATTTTCACCGGCAGTCTTGGTGTAGTCCACCACATCGGCGGGCAGGTAGCTGAACTCGGTATCCAGACCCACGCACACCGGGCCATTGGCTGCCACGCTGGCATACAGTTTATCCATGTTGGTCATTGCTGTTCCTCCGTTTTCTGTATCAAAAAAGCTCGTTCAAACTTTTCTGCGGGTTACTGTTTATCTTTCTGGTAGGTCACTTTGCCGCCCTTGATGGTCATCATGACCTGGCCATAGAAGCTTTCGCCGTCATAGGGGCAGTTTTTGCTCTTACTGTGCAGCTCGTCCGCATGTACGGTAAACATGTGGTCGGTATCCACCAGAACAATATCGGCATCAAAGCCGGGCACCAGGCGGCCCTTATGCTCATCCAGGCCAAGCACCTGAGCGGGGCCGGAGCCCATCAAAAAGCTCAGCATTTCCAGCGGCAAGCCCTCCATGCGGCACAATTTGGTGTAGCACACGGCAAAGGCGGTTTCCAGCCCAACCATACCGGCAGCGCCCTTGGCCTTATCCTCGGCGCTGTGGGGGGCATGGTCGGTGCCGATGCAGCTGACTGTGCCATCCTTAATTGCCGTCACCAGTGCGGCCACATCGTCCGCCTTGCGGATGGGTGGGTTGACCTTATACTGCAGGCGGGAATCATCGAACCACAGGTGGTGCGGGGTCACTTCGCAGCTGACCATTGCACCGCGGCGGCGGCTCTGGCGCACCATATCCACAGATTCTTTGGTGGAAACATGGCACATATGCAGGCGGGTGCCGTAATATTCGGCCAGGTGGCAGTTGCGCACCGTCTCAATGTTTTCGGCCAGGCGGTAATCCCACGGGCTGATCTCGCGGTCCTCTGCGTGGGACATCACGGTCAGACCGCGCTCGGCTGCCACAGCAAACACGCGAGCCATCGTGGCGTTATTCATCACGCCGTTGCCGTCCTCGGTGATAAACTTGATATCATCCGGCAGGTCCAGCAGATGGTCAATGGTGTGGCCGTCAAAGTTTTTGGTAATGGAAACGGTCTGGTTGGCATCACACAGGCCAATCTCGCGCGCTTTCTCCTCCACCTCATGCACGATCTCTGCCGAAGAGCAGACCGGCTTGGTGTTGGGCATCAGGTTGACGAAAGTATATCCGCCTGCCGCTGCAGCCGCAGAGCCGGTGGCAATATCCTCTTTATATTCAAAGCCGGGGGTACGCCAATGGCAGTGGGTATCAATAAACGCGGGCAGAATGGTCAGCCCTTTTGCATTGATCACCTCGCCTGCTTCCGGCAGGTCGGTTCCGATTGCTCTAATTTTGCCGTCCGCGATCAGATAATCGCAGATGCGGCCCTCGTAGTCCCGTGCATTTTTAATCAGCATGGCTGGCCCTCCTTTTGGTGTGGGGTTGCAAGATTCTGTGTGAGAATTTGTGGTGGTTGTGGGCGCGGCAGGAACAGCCTATCCTCACGTTAAGTGCCAACTTTGCGCGGCGTGGCGATAGCTTGTTGTTGGTGGTGCGGGGTTTGCTGCTCCCCCCAGCAGTAGAGCCAGGTTGTCTCCTTCACCCATTCGCCGCCTGTTCGGCGGCGGGTGAACAGAGGAACATCCTCGCTCTGCGCTCCGGCTGTTTTTGCACCGCGCTTCGCGCGATTGCGCGGCATAGCCGCGCAGGCAAAAAAATAACTTTTCCCCAAAAGAGGAAAAGTCAAAAAGAAGCACCTGATACAGCGTGGGGAAGAAACACTGCACCGTGGGTTTTATCGCAGCAGGACAAGCCTTCGCGGATGGATACCATGGCACAGTTCACCCTTTCACATATGATTTTAATTATTGTACCATGCCGGGACAATGGTGTCAACACAACACGAAATGTTGCACCAAGAAGGATTTTTTGTATTTTTGTGTCAACTTTTGGGCAATATGTCAAAACAGCGTGCAAGCCTCTTTTCTCCCAGCGGAACATATCCTGCAGACCTTCTATTTTTGCTGCTGCCATAGCCTCTTTGCCTTTATTTTATCAAAGCAAAACAGCGGTCCCTCCCTTGTGGGAAAGGCCGCCGCTTCAGACAATCCGTTGTCATGCGTTCTCTTTCATCTTCGCGGAGCAATCTCTTCATTCTGCGCAGCATATCGTATTACTTTTTATCTCCGCCAATCTGCTGGTCGATATAATCGTTCAGTTCTTCTATTGCGTCAGCCCACTTTGTATCATCCATGTTGACCTTTTTCCCTGGCCGCGCTGGTTCTGACTGCACTGCTTCCGGTGTGTTCTGTGCCGGTTCTACTGTTTGCACCGGTGCTTCCGTCTGTACCGGCTGCGTGCCATTCTGGCGGGCATTCAGTGCCCCGCTTGCCCCCAAAGCTGCCGTCACTGCAATCAAAGCAACTGCGCAAAGGCCTATCACTTGTTTTTTCATCGTTTCAGCGCCCTCCTTTTTATCTATGGCAATACCGCATAATTCTAAGTGCCGATACGGCAAGCGAGGTGCGGCAGATGCT
>OJSF01002522.1_pt1 | contig 11054 bp, 9 predicted proteins | sample 1599411 | NCBI WGS metagenome assembly OJSF01 (sample SAMN04168658, study PRJEB22393) | human gut metagenome | biome: human gut microbiome; feature: stool | host: Homo sapiens | collected 2014-03-24 | reverse complement strand
CATTCGGAGGCGTCTTTGCAAGTGAGGAGAACGTGCAGCCTTATAAGTATAATGGCAAGGAACTGGATGCAAAGAAGGGGCTGAACTGGTATGATTATGGGGCGAGACGGTATGATGTGGCGCTGGGAAGGTGGCATGTGGTAGACCCAATGGCAGAAAAGTATTGTTCGATGACCCCATATGCGTATTGCTTGAATAATCCGATAAATGGAGTGGACTATCAAGGAAAACTTGTAATATTTATTAATGGATTTCATAGTGGAAGTGGAGGTACCAGCAAATACTGGGGAGGTTTTGATATTATGGCTATGAATATATTAAATGACAATAAATATTTATATAAGGATGGGCTTTAGGAGGTTTTAAGACGTTGAAAGAGAACAATAAGATAATGGACGCAAACTATAGGAAAGACTATGGATATATAGAAGGGGAGAAGGATGCTAAAGAGATAGTGAATATGATTAGTGATAAGAGTGGTAATATTAATGAGACTGTAAAAATATTAACACATAGTATGGGCGCCTCATATGCTAAAGGATATGTCCAAGCTTTGAAAGAATACTTTATGAATAATAATATTCCATTAAGCTCTATTGCCTTTGAAATGGATTTTGCTCCTTTTCAACCAACAAAGCAAGTTGCAGTTGAAGGTGTAGATACGTATCAAGTAACTAATATACATGATTTTATAGCAAATAATAGTTTGTTAGGTAGCCCTCATGAGAGCATAAAGGGAGCAACAGTTTATTTTAATAACGATGAACATAAAGGGCATAGTATAACAGATTTTATAGATCAATTATGGAGACTTCCAGTTGGTACATATCGCGTGGATAAAAATGGTCATATAATAAAAGAAAAATAATGGAAATATTGTCTATTTTATTGATTTTATTCCCTACTATAGTTTTAATAACTATAAACTTTAAGAAGAATTTTAGAGATATAAATCCTTTAATTTCTTTTATAGGGTTCTTTATTGTGTTTATTGCTTTTTTTGTTACAGTATGGTTTATTGTCAATTATATATGTGGAGAACAAATATCGTGGATAATATATGTTTATTCTATCATTAGCTTATCGCCATTTATCGCTGTTTTACTTTATCGTTGTTTAAAGTTACAGATTTCATGGACAAGGAAGAATTGGTATTGGATCTTAAGCATTGCTATTTTGATAGAAACATACTGTGTAAGGTTTATGTATTACATGTATCGTTGATCGTTTCTCTATCCTGTTAGATATTCCATCTAATGGTTGATAAGATGTGTGATATGTTGATATTCTTTCCCTGCCTCTAGGTATGAATTCTTATGAGGCAGGGATTTTTTCTTGTTTAATACTACGATATATTGGGATACCCTTGCCCAACGTACCACCTGTAAGTGCATGACATAGAAGAACTCCGGTCCTAAGGATACTTTTACGGTTGCCTTTGTTTCTATGAAAGAAGTACGGTAATTCCCATATATAACATCATGCCTATAATGTCATTGGTAATCGCAATAAACGGACCGGTAGCGATAGCTGGGTCTACCTTCAACTTTTCCAGCGTCATAGGAACCAGCGTGCCGAAGATAGATGCAAACATAACTACGGCAAACAAACTGATGGAAACGGAATAGGTGACGGTAGCGGTTGCACCGAACCGGGCGAAATTATATACATACACTAGTAGAGAAATAATAGTAGCATTGATAAGGGCTACTACAGACTCTTTTGTGACTTGTTTGAAAATATCTTTGGCATCCAGTGAGTTGTTGGCAAGACCTTGTACGATGATAGCCGAAGACTGGGTGCCTACGTTTCCACCCGTACCACCGATCAGCGGGATGTAGAGAGCCATTTCGGGATGGGCAGCAAAGGTTGAATCGAAGTTACCTAAAATCATGGAATTACCAATACCGCCGAGCATACCAATAATAAGCCACGGCAGGCGGGCACTCGTCTGACGCATTACATTATCGTCCGTTTCTACATCCTGAGACAAACCGGATGCTAACTGGTAATCGCGTTCCGATTGTTCACGAACCTCGTCCATGACGTCGTCTACGGTGATTTGTCCTACCAGCCGTCCGATACTATCTATAACAGGGACGGCTACTAAGTCGTACTTTTCGATAATCTGTACCACATCATCCACGGATGTGTCGACATGCACAGAAATCGGGTCTTTCCGCATCACGTGCTTCACCTTTGATACGGAAGGGGAGGTAATCATCTTTTTCAGCGGGAACACTCCTTGCAGGCGGTTTTCATCGTCAATGACGTAGACGTAGTAGATCTCATCCAACTGTTCGGCTTGCTGGCGCATCTCTTTCAGACATTCGGGCATACTCCAGTTCTCATTCACGACTACCATTTCCGTACCCATCAAGCCACCGGCGGTGTCTTCATCGTACTTCAACAGGTCTACGATGTCTCCTGCCTGTTCGATGTCCTCAATGTGCGAGAGAATCTCTTCCTGTTTCTCTTCATCCAGCTCACGCATCAGGTCTACGGCGTCGTCCGTGTCCATGTAGTCCACGAAGCGCTTGGCAATGGTTTCAGAAGGAAGTATTTCAAGGAATTCCTTACGGACGTCCTCGTCCATTTCCATCAATACGTCTGCTGCAGTTTCGTTATCCAGCAAACGGTATACGAACCGTGCTTCCTCCGGACTCAGGTCATTGCACAGTTCGGCAATGTCCGCAGGATGTAAGTCTATCAGGAGCGCTTTGACGTTTTCAGCGTCTTTTTGCTCTATGAGGTTTTTGACGTTGTCAATGTATTCTTCGTCCATTTCCATAATCTTCCTCCTCTTGCTTTAATGATAATTTATCAGCGTAGTGCTGGAACTCCGCCTGCTAAATATCATTCATTGGTTTCATTACTTTTTTCTCTAATCTCTTTTAAAGCCTGTTCAACCCGGTTGGTCAGATCTATGAATTGTTGTACCGATAGTTGCTCCGGTCGTTTATTGAATAAAACATCTTCCGTCAGTGGGCAGTCTTTGCCAAGTATGGGTTTTATCGAATTTCTCAGGGTTTTGCGGCGTTGATTGAAAGTGGTCTTCACCACTTGCTTGAATAGTTTTTCATCGCAACCAAGGTCTTGAGTCTCGTTTCGTGTCATGCGGATGACAGCGCTTTTCACCTTAGGCGGTGGGTTGAATACATGCTCATGTACGGTGAAAAGATATTCCACACGATACCATGCCTGTATCAATACGCTCAGAATGCCGTATGTTTTGCTTCCGGGACCGGCAGCAATACGTTCGGCTACTTCTTTTTGTATCATACCGGTGCAACAAGGTATCAGTTCCTTATTGTCCAGCATCTTGAAAAAAATCTGGCTCGAAATATTATAAGGATAGTTTCCTGTCAGTACAAAAGGCTGCCCGTCGAACAAGCGTTGCAGATTCATTTTCAGGAAGTCATCCTCGATGATGTTATCTTCCAGGGACGGGTATTCTTCACGTAGATAGGCAACAGATTCATAATCCAGTTCTACTACTTTCACCGGACGTTCTTTTTTTACCAGGAACTGGGTTAATACCCCCATGCCCGGACCCACTTCCAATACAGGAAGCCCGGAACATGCGTCTACGGTATCGGCTATGTCCTGCGCCACTTTCAAATCCTTCAGGAAATGTTGGCCGAGAAACTTTTTAGGCTTTACTAGTCTCATTTATCCACTAAATCATTACTGTTGCACTCTCTTTGCTCCGCGAATATAGTCCATACTTCAGTATTAAAAATAAGCAAGCTTCTTTTGTTCTGCTTCCTATTTGCACTATCTTTGCAGCTCGCAAAGGTAATCCTTTTCGACGAAGAATAACGAATTCTGCATGAATAAACTATTAAAAAAGACATTGAAGATCCTTTTGCCGGTCGCTTTGGGCGGTTTTATCCTGTATTGGGTGTATCGAGATTTTGATTTTGCACGCGCTAAAGAAGTACTTCTGCATGGAACGAACTGGGGATGGATGTTGTTTTCTTTATTTTTTGGTGTGATGAGTCATGTGTTTCGTGGCTGGCGGTGGAAGCAAACACTTGCCCCGCTTGGTGCTTATCCCAAGTCGGGTGATTGTGTAGATGCTATCTTTGTTTCTTATGCAGCCAATCTTATTCTTCCTCGGGTAGGAGAGGTTTCCCGTTGCGGAGTACTTGCCAAATATGATGATGTTTCTTTTGCCAAATCGCTTGGAACAGTGGTAACGGAGCGTTTGATAGATACGTTGACCATCATTGTGATTACCGGGATTACTTTTCTGATACAGATGCCTGTCTTCCTTCGTTTTTTTGAAGAGACGGGTACCAAAGTTCCTTCGCTGGTGCATCTGGTGACGTCTCCCTGGTTTTATGTTGTTCTTTTTAGTATCATTGGTGTATTGGTATTACTTTATTTTCTTCTGCGCATGCTTTCTTTCTTTGAGAAAGTAAAAGGCGTGGTGTTGAATGTATGGGAAGGGGTGATGTCGTTGAAGAGTGTAAAGAATATACCACTTTTCATTCTCTATACCTTACTTATATGGATATGCTATTTTTATCACTTCTATATCACTTTCTATTGCTTCTCTTTTACTGAGCATCTGAGCTTTCTGGCAGGCTTGGTGATGTTTGTGGGCGGCACTTTCGCAGTGATTGTTCCTACTCCCAATGGTGCAGGTCCCTGGCACTTTGCTGTTATTACTATGATGATGTTATATGGTGTCAATGCTACCGATGCAGGAGTTTTTGCGTTGATAGTGCATGGTATACAGACATTGCTGGTTATTGTACTGGGTATTTATGGATGGTTGCATCTGTCATTGGTCAATCGTTCAAAATAGATTCGTTAATGTAGGGGGCGCATCCGGACCCTACCAACTCCCTACCAAGTCCGTGTCAAGTCCGTACCAAATTCGGTTGTATATGTATGGAGATGGTACGGAGATGGTACAGGTTTGGTAGGCACCGGGTGTTTCTTTGTGCTTACTGCAATGTTGGTTTTTCACAGGAAAAAGTTTAGGTTCTTGCATAGTTTGGGAATAAAAATGTATATTTGCGAAAACTAACTTTTAAAATGTTATGAGTACAATCTTGCAATTAGCTCCACAGAATGTGTGGAAGCATTTTTATTCGCTGACTCAAATTCCCCGTCCGTCCGGACACATGGAGAAGATAACCGAGTTCCTTGTTAATTTTGGAAAAGGCTTAGGCTTGGAATCATTTGTCGATGAGATAGGCAATGTTATCATTCGTAAAGCTGCTACTCCGGGGATGGAAAACCGCAAAGGCGTCATTCTTCAGGCGCACATGGATATGGTGCCTCAGAAGAACAATGATACTGTTCACGATTTCACAAAAGATCCTATTGAAACCTATATCGATGGCGATTGGGTGAAAGCTAAAGGTACTACATTGGGTGCAGACAATGGTCTGGGCGTTGCAGCTATTATGGCTGTGCTCGAAGATAGCAGTCTGAAACATGGCCCGTTGGAAGCCCTGATTACGAAAGATGAGGAAACAGGCATGTACGGTGCTTTCGGCTTGAAGCCAGGTACACTGAAAGGTGAAATCCTGTTGAATCTTGATTCTGAAGATGAAGGCGAATTATATATTGGCTGTGCCGGTGGTATCGATCTGACTGCTACATTGGAATATAAAGAAGAAGCACCTGCTGCCGATCTTGTAGCCCGTAAGGTTACTTTGAAAGGTCTGCGTGGTGGTCACTCCGGTCTGGAGATCAATCAGGGTCGTGGAAATGCTAATAAGCTCTTAGCTCGCATAGTGCATGATGTCTTGATTGAGTTTGATTCTCAGTTGGCAAGTTTTGAGGGTGGAAATATGCGTAATGCTATTCCTCGTGAAGCATGTGCTGTATTGGTGTTTAATCCTGAAGATACGGAAGGACTGGAAGATTATATTAAGGAATATGAAGCACAGATCAATGCGGAATACGCTCCGATTGAAAGCGGTATCACTCTGACTGTTGAATCTGTTGAGCTTCCTGCAACTATTGTTCCTACGGAAATTCAAGACAATATGATTAATGTATTGATGGCTTGTCAGGATGGCGTGATGCGTATGATTCCTACTGTGCCTGATACAGTGGAAACTTCTTCTAATCTGGCTATTGTTATTATTGGTGGTGGTAAAGCGGAAGTTCGTATCCTGGCACGTAGCTCTTGCGATACAATGAAAGAATTTCTGGCTGACAGCCTGACTGCTTGTTTTGCTATGGCTGGTATGAAGGTGGAATTAAGTGGAGGTTATTCGGGTTGGCAGCCTAATGTGGATTCTCCTATTCTGCACGCCATGAAGTTGTCTTATAAGCAACAATTCGGTGTAGAACCGGCAGTGAAAGTAATTCATGCAGGTTTGGAATGTGGTATTATTGGTGCTAACTGTCCGGGATTGGATATGATTTCCTTCGGACCAACGTTGCGCTCTCCGCACTCACCGGATGAACGTGCTTTGATTCCGACAGTTTCCAAGTTCTATGATTTCTTGGTAGCTACATTGGAACAGACACCGGAAAAGTAATTAGTATTCTATTATAAAGAAGGCGGTAAAAAAGCTTAAGCATTTTTACCGCCTTCTTCTTGTCCTCCATTTGTTTGTTATAGCGCTTTTTTTGAGTAGTTAGAGTGAATGGCTATAAAAAGAGTGAGGCTGTACCCAGTGGGTACAGCCTCACACAACAACATTTTACTTTTCACGATGGTGAAAAAAAGGACTATTCTTCACAGAGTAGTTGTTTTATTAAAAAGGTATGCCCCGAAGGACATACCTTATATTAATTACTTAGGAAAGCATAGACTTAGTTACCTTCAGTTGATTTAACATCCATGTAAACTGCAGTCTTCACAGTACCCCACTTATAAGTTACGATTACAGGAATCTTAACCTTAAATGCTTGTACGTTATTTCCGTTATTCTTGTAAGTAATTGTACCATAGTCACCAACAACAGTAGAATTAGCCTGAGAAATAACAATCTTGTTAGTAACTTCAGACAGCTTCTTCGTTTCGATGTTATTACCATTCATGTTAGTTGTAATGTTAACGATATCAGCTACAATAGACTCAACTCCATAATAAGTATAGTAACCAGTACCATCATATTCAACACCACTTGCACTTGTTCCCTTAGCAAACTTGTAATCTCTCCAGTCAGTCAAGTAAACAAGATCAAGCATCTTCACTGTATAACCTTCATCTGTAGCATCTACAAAGTATTTACCAGTGTTAGCAAATACATTAACCGGACGCAAGAATTCAGCATTGAATTGACCATCAGTCATCGGTAAACGCATGCTACACTCATTAGTCAATACCATATCAAGTATAGCAGTGAACGGAGCAACATCATGAGCAGAGATATTCAGGATAGCCTTAGCAGCAGCTGTTTGTTGATATTCAACATTGTTACCAATGATCTTAGCAACTAAAGAAGTTCCATTAGCATACAGTTCTTTACCGTTAGCAGCTACAGTCAATGTATAAGTTGCACCATCATTACCCTGAACCTTAACATTATTGTTTTTATCAGAGAAGATGTATTGATAAGAAATCTTATCCAACTTGAAGTCATCACTTACCTCATTATTCAATTTGAATGAAGGTTTGTTTCCTTCGAATACATTATCAACATTTACAGAGAATGAGCAATCGTTCGGAGTAACACCAGGAACTACTGTATTCATTCTGATATTATTCATGTTATTGTACCAGTATTCAGAGTTCTTGCTACCAGTATCGAAGCTTGCAGACGGAGTCTTAACAGTAGCAGTAAATGTAATAGTTACATCAGCACGTGACTTATCATTCTTAGGAACATAAGTAGCAGTTGCAATCAGTTTACCATTATTATTATTAACAGCATTCACCTGATCAGCAGAAGTTACTGTCCAAGCCAAGCAAACAGTTTCAACATTAGGATCAGCATCGTTCAATTCAACAACTTCACCATATTCACCAGTTTTCAAAGTAGCAATCTTCTGACCAGAAGCATTAGTAGAACTTGACTTCAATTCATAGATTGCGTGGAAATCTTCTTTAGTCAAACCTAACTTCTGATAGATATTAACATTCATTTCATCGAATAACAAGTTGTAAGTCTCAGGAGTACATTTCAACTTAAGATCACCACATGCCTTCGGATAGTCAGTACCAGCAACATCACCTCTTGTAATCTTGACTTTAATCCAGCCAACATTAACAACTTCACCGTTAGCAGCATTCTGAAGCTCTACACGTACCAAAGGCATACGACCAACAGCAGCAATAGGATCTTCAGTGATATCACCAACCTTAGCTGTCAAAACACTACCCTTCAAGTTTGCAAAGAAGCTACTCTGAAGAGTCTTGTTATCACCAACATAATAGTCTGACAAACTATAAACCAACTTCAAACCATAGTCAGCCAACTTGTCATTAGCAATAGTCTTATCACCTGTGCCAATCTGCTTCATCGGATCAGTGTCAGTCCATTCTGTATAATGAGTTTCCACATACTTAGACAAATCAATACCCTCCTTGTTATTGTAAGCAACTTCACAAAGTGGTTCTGCATTGATTGCGTCTTCAGCCTTACCAACTAAGCTACGTGCATTATCAGCACCATACAAGTGAGCTTTGTGTACACCAGCATCTTTAGCATTAGCTAGAACAAATTCTTTCAAAACTGATTTGTAAATAGCAGCATAGTCAGAATTAACGACTTTAGTGCCACCGTTTACTTCTACAGTAGCTTGCAGATTCATCACAGTAATCTTAGAAGCATCAATCTTCTGGATAGCTTCACTATTACCATTGAATACAACTTTCAAAATACCATTAGTAATAGAACATTTTTCCAAATCGATATTAGCAATGTTAAATCCAGTAGCACGTGTGCCAACGAATTCTTTATCATCTGCAGACAATACTAATTTAGAGATTTGTTTCATAGTAACACCAACCGGGTTTACGTGATAGTAAGCAACCATATCCGGAGTGATATGACTATTAGAAGCAGGAGAAAGAGGAGCATTCCAGATTTCACCCTTTTCTGTTACAGTCTGGCTCTTAACAGTCCATTTGTCATAAGTCAGGTTAATAGCTCTCATAGCTTCTACACCGCTCAGATATGCTTCGGGAACAAAAACCAAGCTTGTCAAAGGCAGTGCATCCTGAATATAGAAATTAGAGCTTTCACCATTATCTGTTACAGTATAACCAATGATTACACCATCTTTCTTAATTGCAGCAATACTGCTTGTTGCTTTCGGAATAGTAACGTTTGTTTTAACGCCATTATACAAAATTTCTCCTGCAGCGTTAATCGTCAGCTTCGTAGGATCAAAGCTTTCTCCAACTTCAGCAGTAGGAAGAGTAGCAGATGAAACCTCAGTACCATCTTTCTTCAAAATAACTTTGCCATCCTTTATCTCGATAGTGTAGTTTGGAAGGTTTTGGGCTATTTTGCAAGAAACACTCTTATCGTTACTATCAACGATAGTCAATGTTCCAGTTGCTGCATCGTAAGATACACTTTTTACCCCATTGTTTCCAATAGCAGTTTTCAAGTCAGTAAGGCTTTGGTTGATTTGACCGATTTCGTTGTCAATACGTTTGATGTCATCATCGTAATCCTTACAACTGATGAAAGACGTCGTGGCAGCGAATGTCAATGCTCCAAAAAGCACCACTTTAACAAATCTTTTTCTCATAATCGCTTTTAATTTACATTAATAATATATTATTAAACACTCAGTTTCAATAAGACAATTCTATGTCCTTATACATAAACACAAATTATATTTCTTTTACGAAGAGGCTTTTCCTCGTCCGTTACTTTATAGGTAACGGCATAAAATACCGTGCAAATATAATTGATTTTATATAATTGTGCAAATAAAGCTGTTTTTTTTGTGATATTCATTAAAAAAAGAGTAATAGTATTCAAAAAACATTCGATTATGAAACAAAAGTTATTATTGGAAATGCTATCCACCACCATTCAGGAGCTTCGTGCTAATGGTCAATGGGGCACCGCTCACGTTTATCGAAGTGCCCGCAATTCTTTTTCTACATTTAATAATAATAAGGATATACCATTTTACAAATTGGATCCTAACTTATTAAAAAGCTTTGAGATATATCTTCGTCAACGCAAATGTAGTTGGAATACGGTTTCTACTTATATGAAAGTATTAAGAGCTATTTATAACCGAGCAGTAGACAATGGATATGCTTTATATGTTCCGCGACTTTTCAAGCATGTGCATACAAGTGTGTGTGCGGATCAAAGAAGGGCTTTAGAGGTTTCTGATATAGGGAATCTGCTTTGTGAGACAGAAAAAGCATCCTCGTGTGGCTCTTTACCTATAGAGTTGCAAACTACGAAGAACATATTCGCACTCATGTTCTTACTACGCGGTATTCCGTTTGTAGATTTGGCATATTTGCGTAAAGCAGATATTCAAGGTAATACTCTAAAATACCGTAGGCGAAAGACTGGACGTTTATTGACTGTAATGTTGACACCTGATGCTATAAAACTTATACGTATAGTAGCTAAAACAAAGCCGGAATCTCCTTATCTTTTTCCCTTTTTATCAAGCCCAGAAGGTACAGAAGCTGCTTATCATGAGTATCAATCATCCTTAAGGATGTTTAATTATCGATTATCCCGATTAAAAAAATATATGAAAACTGCTGCTCATCTAAGTTCCTATACTATTAGGCATACATGGGCAACAATGGCATATTATTGTGAAATACATCCAGGTATTATATCAGAAGCGATGGGGCACTCGTCTATCAAAGTGACGGAAACTTACTTAAAACCGTTCCAAAATGAGAAAATAGATAATGCTAATTCGCAAGTTATCTCTTATGTGAAAGAATACGCAAGTATTGTTTAGAGATTTATCGGAATAATAATCGGCTTTACGTTCACCCCGGGGAATAATATTCTTCGGGCATATTTTTGTGTCCCTACTCTTCCAATGTCTTTTTGCGTCATATTGCTCAATATTAATTAATTGCATATTCTATCCAAGTATTTTAGCTTGAAAACCTCTTTGTTTTCTCTTTTTTT
>OJSF01002464.1_pt1 | contig 11266 bp, 13 predicted proteins | sample 1599411 | NCBI WGS metagenome assembly OJSF01 (sample SAMN04168658, study PRJEB22393) | human gut metagenome | biome: human gut microbiome; feature: stool | host: Homo sapiens | collected 2014-03-24 | reverse complement strand
GGCAGAAGGTGAATTGCCCCAGAGGGGCAAGAGAGGCCGCCCTGGGGCGTCGGCCTCTGCGGAACAGGCCCGTCACAACGTATCATGGCGTAGGGGCGACCCTTGTGGTCGCCCCCCGGGCGGCCATAAAGGCCGCCCCTACAGGGCCGCAGAGGCGCGGCCGATTACCGCCAGACCTCCCGGCGCTCTGTGCGGCCCATCAGCCAGTCCACCGACACCCCGTAAAAGTCCGCCATGTTCCGCAGATTGTCAAACCCCGGCTTCTGTTCGCCCTTTTCAAAGCGCTGGTATTGACGGGCGGCCATGGAAAGCGCCTCGCCTACCTGCTTCTGTGTCAACCCCCGCTCTTGGCGCAGGGCATAGAGCTTCTCACAAAATTGCATCTTTTCCTCTTTTCTCTTGACACGACCTTTTAGTAGTGTTATTATGATGACGACTTAAAGGACGTTATGAGGTGATTTTCATGTCCCCTGCGATGGAAGAACTCTATCAATATTTCGTCGGCCATCCGAACCCCCGGCACTGGCCGGAGGAGCTGCGGGACAGCCCCGTGCTGGGCCACGGACAGTACGCCTTCTCCGAGGGGCTGCGGCTGGGCTTCCTGCTGGCCGTGGAGTGCATGGGCCCGGAGTTACTGCGGCCCTAAGTTGCCCTCTTTCCAGTGCTTGCGGCACAGGCCGATGTACTTGTCGTTGGCCCCCAGCACCACCTGCTCGCCCTCCTTGATGACGTGGCCGCTCTCGTCAAAGCGGGCGTTGCACAGGGCCTTCTTGCCGCACCAGCAGATGGTCTTGACCTCCTCAATCACGTCCGCCGTGGCCAGCAGCTCCGCCGAGCCGGGGAACAGCTCCCCCTTGAAGTCGGTGCGCAGGCCGTAGCAGATGACGGGGATGTTCCAGTCGTCCACCAGATCGGTGAGGTAGCGCACCTCGTCCCGGGTGAGGAACTGGGCCTCATCCACGATGATGCAGGCGTAGGGCTTGAGCTGGCGGGGCGTCATCTCCATCAGGTCGGAGAAGTAGATGCACGGGTGGCTCAGCCCCGCCCGGGAGGCCACGAACCGGGCCCCGTCCCGCTGATCCACCGCGGGCTTGACCAGCAGGGCGTCCTGGCCCCGCTCCTCGTAGTTGTAGCGCACCATCAGCGCGTTGGCCGTCTTGCTGGAGCCCATGACCCCGTAGCGGAAATAGAGTTTTGCCATGTCGGTGTTCCTCCCGCGTCACATCAGTTTTTTCAAAATGCCCAGGTGCTTTTTCCCATAGGGCGGATAGCGGACGGGAATGTCCAGCCGCCCTTTTTTGAGTACGCTCTTTTCGTGGGTGAAGGCGTCGAAGCCCGCTTTGCCGTGGCAGGCGCCCATGCCGCTGTTCCCCACCCCGCCGAAGGGGAGGCGGGGGTCGGCCAGGTGCACCACCGTGTCGTTGACGCACCCGCCCCCGAAGGGCAGGGCCTCCAGCACCGCCCGCTCGACGGAGCGGCTCCGGGTGAACAGGTAGAGGGCCAGCGGGCGGGGCTTCTGCCTCTGGGCCTCCACCAGCTCCGGCAGGCTCCGGTAGAGCAGCACAGGCAGGATGGGGCCGAAGATCTCCTCCTCCAGCACCGGGCTGCCCTCCGGCACGTCCACCAGCACCGTGGGGGCAATGCGCAGGCCCTCCGGGTCGGTCTGCCCGCCCACGGCGATCCGCCCGCCGGACAACAGCCCGGCCAGACGGTCGAAGTGCCGCCGGTTGACGATGCGGGGCAGCCCCTCCCCGGCCAGGGGGTTCTCACCGTAAAAACGGGTGATCTGCCGGGCCAGGGCGGCCACAAAGGGCTCCGCCATCCCCTCCGGAACCCAGACATGGTCCGGGGCCACGCAGGTCTGCCCCGCGTTGAGAAACTTGCCCCAGGCGATGCGGGCCGCGGCCAGCTCCACATCGGCGTCGGGGGCCAGAATCACCGGCGACCTGCCCCCCAGCTCCAGGGTGACGGGGGTGAGGTGCTCCGCCGCCGCGGCCATGACCTTTTTCCCCACCGCCGGACTGCCGGTGAAGAAGATCACGTCGAAGGGCTTGTCCACCAGGGCCTCCGCCTCCTCCCGTCCCCCCTCGGCCACGGTGATATACTCCGGCGGAAACACCCGCCCCAGCACCTCCGCCAGGGCGCGGGCGGAGGCAGGGGCGTCCTCCCCCGGCTTCACCACCGCGGTGGACCCCGCCGCGATGGCGGACACCAGGGGGGCCAGGGTGAGAAGCAGAGGGTAGTTCCACGGGGCGAGGATCAGCGACACGCCGTAGGGCTCCCGGTACACAGTGCCCACGGAGGGGAACTGGGACAGGGGGGCAGGGTGCCGGACGGGACGGGCCCACTTTTTCAGATGCCCGCGGGCAAAGCGCAGCTCCGCCAGGGTGGGGCCCAGCTCGCTCATATACCCCTCGTAGGGGGATTTGTTGAGATCCGCCTTCAACGCCTCCAGCAGCTCCCCCTCCCACCGGGTGAGGGCCAGCTCCAGCCGGGTGAGCATCTCCCGGCGGAACCGGAGAGGCCGGGTGGCCCCGCTGTCAAAATACCGCCGCTGGGCGGCCAGTACATCCTCCATGGCGCTCTCCTTCACAGCCGGGCCTCCACCGCCCCGGCGAAGGCCTGAAAGGCGTTGGGCACGGCGTAATCCCGCTCCAGGGCGGCCCGGTCGGCCCACACCCACCCCTCCGGCAGCTCCGGCGAGGCGGCCTCCACGATTTGGGCGGTCATGTGCCACTCGATATGGCTGAAGATATGCTTCCCCGCCGGGCCGTCGGATAACCCGGCCGCCTCCACCGGACAGGGGGCGGGGGAGAGCTCGTTGGGATACTCCCACAGGCCTGCCAGCAGGCCCCGCCCCGGCCGCCGCCGCAGGGCCACCTTCTTTTCCCAGAAAATCAGGAACACGGTCCGGGCCTCGATGCGCCGGGCCTTTTTTGCCGCCTTGACGGGCAGCTCCCCGGTGCGCTCCTCCCGCCGGGCGGTGCAGAAGTCCGCCGCCGGGCACCGGTCGCACAGGGGCGCGCCGTTGGGCAGGCACACCGTGGCCCCCAGCTCCATGAGGGCCTGGTTGAAGTCGCCGGGGGCGTCCACCGGAAGCACGGCCTGGAGGGCGGCGCGCATCCGGGCCTTGGTGTCCGGCCGGGCGATGTCGCCGCCGTCTCCGCTGATGCGGGCCACCACCCGCAGCACGTTGCCGTCCACCGCCGGAACGGGGACGCCGAAGGCGATGGAGGCGATGGCCCCCGCTGTGTACTCCCCCACGCCGGACAGGGTGAGAAGGCCCTCATAGGTGTCGGGGAACACCCCGCCGAAGTCCTCCGCCACCTGACGGGCGGCCTTCTGGAGGTTGCGGGCGCGGTTGTAGTAGCCCAGGCCCTGCCACAGCTTCATGAGCCGGTCCTCCTCCACGGCCGCCAGATCGGCCACGGTGGGCAGGGCCTCCATGAAGCGGCGGTAGTAGTCCAGCACCGCCGCCACCCGGGTCTGCTGGAGCATGATCTCGCTGACCCACACGTGGTAGGGGGTGGGATCGCTCCGCCAGGGGAGCACCCGGGCGTTTTCGCGGTACCACTGGAGCAGGGGGATGGGAAGTTGGTCGAGTTGATTCAAAACAGGATTCCTCCGGGACCTCTTTTTTCTCTGACCCGGCTATTATATAATGAAGCCAAACTTTTTTCAAGAAACGCAATGAAAACGGCCCGCCGGTTTCTCTAATAGGCAGAAAGGGGGCGCCACCCTTGACCGAACAGGAATTCATTCAACAGGCGGAGGGCCTGAAAGGCCGGCTCTACCGCACCGCCTGGCTCTATCTGGGCAGCGAGGCCTGCGCCGTGGACGCGGTGGACGAGGCGGTCTACCAGGGCTTTCTCCACTACAAACGCCTCCGCCAGCCGGAGTATTTCGCCACCTGGATGACCCGCATCCTCATCAACGCCTGCAACGCCGAGCTGCGCCGCCGGAAGCGGGAGCTGGCGGTGGCCGAGCTGCCCGAGACCGCAGCGGAGGCCTTCGACGCGCTCCCCCTGCGGGAGGCCGTCGCACGCCTGCCCCGTGAGCTGCGGGCGGTGGTGGTACTGCGCTACTTCCAGGGCCTCACCCTGGCGGAGACCGCCCAGGCCCTGGACATCCCGCCGGGCACCGTATCCACCCGCCAGCGTAAGGCCCTGTCCCTGTTAAAGCTGCATCTGACCGAGGAGGTTTGAGCCATGGACCGCATGGAAGAATACAAGGCCCTCCGGGACGCACCGGAGGAGCTGCCCCCCGCCCTGGAGGGCGCCGTGGCCCGCGCCCGGGCCAGGGCCCGCCGCCGGAGGCTGTGGCGGCGGATCAGCGCCCCCGCCGGGAGCGCGGCGGCGGTGTTTGCCGCCTTCGTGCTCCTGGTGAACCTGTCCACCCCCTTCGCCCTGGCCTGCGGCAAAGTGCCCGTGCTCAAGGAGTTGGCCGCCGCCGTGGCCTTCTCCCCCAGCCTCAAGGCCGCTGTGGAAAACGACTATGTGCAGTATATCGGCCAGAGCGCTACGGACAACGGCATCACCGTCCACCTGGAGTACCTGATGGCCGACCAGGGCGGGCTGACCCTCTTCCTCTCCATCACCGGGCCGGAGGAGGCCACGTCCTTTATGCCCCGTGCAACGTTCACCACCCCCAATGGGGAAAGGCTGGAGAACTGCTCCGTGCAGATGGACAGCGTGACCCCCGGAGCGCTGTCCAACGCCATCACCGTGGCCTTCAAGGGGGAGGAGGAGCCCCAGCTTCCAGAGTCCCTCCGCCTGACCTGCGAGGTGCAGGCCCACATACCCGATGTCACCGATGCCGGGGAATGGACGGCGGACGCCGTGGTCACCTTCGACTTTCCCCTGGAGCAGCAGTTCCGGGGCCAGGGCCGCACAGTGGAGGTGAACCGCTGGCTGGAGCTGGACGGCAACAACATCCGGATTGTGGATCTGGAGCTCTACCCCACCCACGCCCGGCTAAATCTGGAGCAGGACCCAGACAACGCAGAGGAGCTCCAGAGTCTGGACTTCTATCTGGAGGACAAGAAGGGCAACCGCTATGAGAAGGGCTCCGCCAGCGGCCTGACCGCCATGGGGGACTCCTACCTGTTCGAGAGCCCTTATTTCAGCGATCCGGACTCCCTCACCCTGCACATCACCAAGGCAGAGTGGCTGGAGAAGGGCCGGGAGTATCTGCCCATCGATCTGAACACCGGCGAGGCCCTGGCAGAGCCTCCCGAGGGGGCCGGCGTCAGCGCCCGTCGGGACGAGGACGGGTCGGTGGCGGTGGCCTTCTACGCCCCCATGCCCCCCGGAAGCGACGAGTACCACCTGAACTTTTTCCAGATCGGTACCACCGCCTACCGCACTCCCGACGGCACAGAGCACTATTTCAACAACACATCTTCCTACGCCAGCGACCTGCTCTGGTGGGGCACCCCGGACGAGACCCCGCTGCCCGAGGGATACTTCATCGAGGAGTATACCATCGAAAACTACCCCTGGGACACCATTGATATGGGGCTCTACTTCACCCGCCGCACCGCCTTCGGCACCCCTGTCACCCTCGCCCTGAAATAGCCCCCCATACAGAAAGGGGCGCCGGCCAATGGCCGGCGCCCCTTCTTCTTAATTATTTCAGCAGCTCCTCCAGCAGCTCCACCGCTTCGTATACCATCCGGTCGCAGTGGCACTTGCGCTCCTCCCCCCGCTCCTTGGCCAGCCTGAGCAGATTGGCGCAGTCCAAGACCTGGTTTTTTTCCCGGAACCGGCGCATCAGCGCGGTGGCCTCATCGGCCCCCTTGCCCGCCAGCCCCAACACCATCAGCGCACCGGTCACCGCGCCGCAGGTGGAGCCATGGCGCATGCCGGAGCCGAAGTTGGCCCCCAGCCTGAAGGCTGTCTCCTTATCCAGGCCGCACAAATCGGCGAAGGGCACCAAGACCGACTGGCAGCAGTTGTAGTGTACGTCCGTCCGGGCCCGCAGGGCCTCGGTCTCTTCCATCCTCGTCATACCAAACACTCCTTTTTACCGGTCAATGACCATCTGCTTGTAGTCCAGATAGCGGAAGCCCATCCGCTCGTACAGCCGGGCGGCCCGGTTCTCCCCAGTGACCTCCAGGCGGTAGCGGGCGCACTCGGGGTGCTGCTCCATGGCCCAGCGGATCACCTGCTCGCCGTAGCCCTTGCCCCGGCACTCGGGGGCCAGGTAGAGCTCATCCAGCAGCAGGTAGCGCCCGCCTACCTCAGCGGAATAGCCGATGCACATATAATGGTAGCCCACCGGGCGGCCGTCCTCCTCCAGCACCAGGCCCTGGATCAGCGGCTCGGCCGGGTCCACCGCCGCCTGAAAGGACCGGCGGAGAACGGCCGGGTCCACCTCATGCTCCACCGCCGGGCTGTGGTAGAACCGGTCCACCATCTCCATGACGGCCCCCTCGTCCGCCGCGGTCATCTCTCGAATGGAAATCATACGTCTTACTCCTTTTCATGTGATTCTTCGCCCCCTGACGGGGCGCTCAGTTGAACATGTCACCGTGCTGGGCAAACAGGCGGCGCACCCGGCCAGCAGGGCCGGCACAAGGCACAGGGCCAGCAGCTTTCGTTTCTTCATGGAACCCCCTCCTTTTATAATATGGTTTGCTTTTTAGACGGGTTCTGGGGTAAAATGTTCCGGGGTCTTAATGGCTTTTTAAAGATTTTCCCCCTCGCCCCTTAAGCTTCGTCTGCTATACTGACTTTACAATCTGAGGTGACTGTATGAATACCATCCTGATCTGCGACGACGACAAGGACATCGTCTCGGCCCTGGACATCTACCTGACCAGCGAGGGCTATGCCACCGTGAAGGCCTACGACGGGCTGGAGTGCCTGCGCCTGGCGGAGCGCGAGCCGGTGGATCTGATCCTGCTGGACGTGATGATGCCCGGCCTGGACGGCATCCGCACCACGGCCAAGCTGCGGGAGAGCTGCAACGTGCCCATCATCCTGCTCACCGCCAAGAGCGAGGACAGCGACAAAATCCTGGGGCTGAACATCGGGGCGGACGACTACATCACCAAGCCCTTCAATCCCATCGAGGTCATCGCACGGGTCAAGAGCCAGCTCCGGCGCTACACCAGCCTGGGCGGCAAGCAGGGCGGCGGGGAGGCCAATCCCGCCCTGCTCACCAACGGCGGCATCGCGCTGGATGACGGGGCCAAATCGGTCACCGTGGACGGGGAGGGGGTCAGCCTCACCCCCATCGAGTACAACATCCTTCTCCTGCTGATGAAGAACCCCGGCCGGGTGTTCTCCACCAGCCAGATCTATGAGCTGGTGTGGAACGACCCCTCTCTCGGCTCGGAAAACACGGTGGCGGTCCACATCCGCCACCTGCGGGAGAAGCTGGAGATCGACCCGGCCAACCCCCGGTACATCAAGGTGGTCTGGGGGCTGGGGTACAAGATGGAAAAGGTCTAGGGGGCGCTCGCTCCGGCCGCACCCCGCCCATATTCCAGGAGGTAATGCCATGAAACGATTCCGAACCAGTCTGGCGGCCAAGACGGCCGCCGTCCTTCTGGCCCTGGCCGTGGGCGCCGGCGGCTTCTGGTCCACTGTCTTTATCCTCTACCAGTGGGATACCCTGTGGCTGGGCAGCGGGTATTACGACAGCAACGACTATTACTCCGACCTGTATAACCGCTCCAGCCAGGTTCGGGAGCTGGCCCGGCTGCTCCAGAACCAGGAGTGGAACGGCGCCCTGCCCTACCTGGACCAGCGGCGGCTGGACATGCTGGAGGAGGCCCTCTCCCCGGAGCGGACCAACTTCCGTTTTGCCATCCGGCGCAACGACACCGGCACCCTCGTCTACTCCAACCTGGAGGGGGCGGCCTCCCTGGACGAGAGCGTTCACGCCGTGGAGCAGGAGGAGCTCTCCCTCACCCAGAACGGGGCTGCCCGCGAGCAGGATTATGTGGTCTGGAACGGGAAGGAGCAGTACTACCTCCTCTATATCGCCCTTCCCGACGCCGCTGGCACCAAGCAGCTCGTCACCCCGGAGGATGCCGGGCTCGCCGCCCAATACGGCTACACCTTTGACGGCTATACCTGGAACTATGACGAGCAGATGGACAGCCGGGTGACCACCTCCGTGCTGGCCCTGGAATACGGCGCAACCGACCCGCTCACCGTCCAGGACGAGTTCTGGGACAGTTACCAGGACTACCAGCAGTACGCCAGCTACCTCCCCGCCCTGGCGGTGCTGGCCCTGGTGCTGGACATCGCAGGGATACTCCTGCTGGTGTTTCTGCTCCGGGCCGCCGGCTGGCGGAAGGAGGAGAGCCGCCCGAGGTGCAACTGGTTCGACCGCATCCCGCTGGATCTGCTGGCCTTCGGCGCGTTTTGGGCCATCGCTCTCCTTCTCAACGCGGGGGACGCGATCGCCTTCGGCCTCAACGTATCCCAACTGGCCACCGACCTGCTGGTCGGCATGTGTGTCATCACCGTAGCCATTCTGGGCTGTGTCCTGGCCTTCTGCCTTACCGTGGCCACCCGCATCAAGACCCGCACCCTGTGGAGCAATACCCTCATCTATATGCTGTGCAAGCTGATCGCCCGGGGCTGCCGGGCGGCGGCCCGGAGCTGGCCCATGACGGGCCGGGTGGTGGTGCTCTTTCTGCTCTACCTGGCCGGCACCCTGTTCACCACGCTGACCATCTTCCTCATCCCCGTGTTTCAGGGCTTTGTGCTCTACTGCCTCTGCCGCTGGACCATCCAATGGAAGCGGGTGCGGGAGGGCACCGGCCGCATCGTGGGGGGCGACCCGGACTTCAAGATCGACACCCACAAAATGTACAGTGACCTGGCCCGGCACGCCGGGCAGCTCAACGATCTGGGCGCCGCCATCGGAAATGCCGTGGACGAGCGCATCCAGAGCGAGCGCTTCAAGGCCGAGCTGATCACCAACGTCTCCCACGATCTCAAGACCCCTCTGACCAGCATCATCAACTATGTGGATTTGCTGAAAAAGCAGGACATCGACAATCCCAAGGCCCAGGAATATATCGAGGTGCTGGACCGCAAGAGCCAGCGCCTCAAGAAGCTGACGGAGGATCTGGTGGAGGCGTCCAAGGCGTCCACCGGAAGCCTGTCGGTGCACCTGGACCGGCTGGGCATGGTGCAGCTCGTCCAGCAGGCCCTGGGGGAGTTTGAGGAGAAATTTGCCCAGAGCCGCCTCACCGTGGTGCCCGCCTTCCCGGAGGAGGAGTGCTCCATCCTGGCCGACGGCCGCCACCTGTGGCGGGTCATCGACAACCTGCTCTCCAACTGCAACAAGTACGCCCTGGAGGGCACCCGCATCTATGTGGAGGTGTGCCGCTGGGAGGGCAAGGTGGTCCTGTCCATCAAGAACATCTCCCGCCAGCCCCTCAACATCCCCGCCGAGCGGCTCATGGAGCGGTTCGTCCGGGGGGAGGAGTCCCGCACCACCGAGGGCTCCGGCCTGGGCCTGTCCATTGCCCGCAGCCTCACCGAGCTCCAGGGCGGCGCCTTCCGTCTGGACATCGACGGAGACCTCTTCAAGGCCGTGGTCTCCTTCCCGGAGGCCGCCGGACCGGAGCTGCCCGCGAACGCATAGGAGGCGGGCGGGGATAAACCCCGCCCCTACAAAGTCCCCTACCAGTTTGTAGGGGCGGCCCTTGTGGCCGCCCGCCGTCCCCCAATGCAAACAACGAGAGGCCAGCCCCGAAGGGCTGGCCTCTCGTTTGCTTCTGCAATTAGTCGGTCACGAAGGGCAGCAGCGCGATCTGACGGGCGCGCTTGATGGCCTCAGTGAGCTGACGCTGGTGCATGGCGCAGGTGCCGGTGGTGCGGCGGGGCAGGATCTTGCTCCGCTCAGACAGGAACCGGCGCAGCTTGACCGCGTCCTTGTAGTCGATGTGCTCCACCTTGTCCACACAGAAGGTGCAGACCTTGCGGCGCTTGCGGCCGCGGGGGCGCTCTCTATCCATAGCCATAACAGGGAACCTCCTTTTTCACGGGCCTTCAGCCCGTCTTGTTTTATTGCTGCGCACCGACTGTCGTGCGCAAAATGTGTTAGAAGGGCAGCTCCCCGTCGTCGTCAGAGAGCTCGGCGAACTGATCGCCGCCGCCCATGGGGGCGGAGTAGCCGCCGCTGGGTGCGGCGGGAGGCGGCGCGTAGCCGCCGGCCGGAGCGCCGAACCCGCCGGAGGGCGCGGCATAGCCGCCCGCCTCCGCGTCCCGCTTGGAGTCGCCGAAGTACACGTTGTCGGCGATCACCTCCGCGGTGCGGCGCTTGTTGCCGTCCCGGTCGGTCCAGTCCCGGAGCTGGAGCCGGCCCTCCACCACGGCCATGCGGCCCTTGGTGAAGAAACGGGACACAAATTCGGCGGTCTGACGCCAGGCCACAATGTCGATGAAGTCCGTGGACTTCTCGCCGGTGGTCTTGTCCTTGAAGTCCCGGTCCACCGCCAGGGAGAAGGAGGCCACCGGCTTGCCTGCCTGGGTGTACCGCACCTCCGGATCCCGGCCCAGCCGGCCCATGATCACGATTCGATTCAACATCATGCCACTTCCTTTTGCTTCTTTGTTCGCTTGGGCAGTTTGGGCGTCCCGTCCTCGTTACGCTGGCTCCCGGCCCGCAGCCACCGGAGCCAGGCGGCCAAAAAGTCCTTGTGTACCTCCCGCGGCTTGGGGCTGCCCGCCAGGGTGTCGTTGTGGTAGCCGTGGATCTGCCGGATCTTGTTGCCGTCCATCTCGATGGTGACATATGGGGTATGCGGGTCGTCCGCCCGCCGGAGAAACAGGATGGTGCAGACCCCGCTCATGTGCCGCGATGCGTAGCCGCCTACGCAGTGGTCCAGGACCTTGCCCTCCCGCCGGATGGCCCCGGCCGTGGCCGGGAATACGATCCGCAGGCCGTCCAGCTCAAACTCATACTTCAGCCGCCGCTCCTTGAGGGATACTGCACGACGGGATCCCTCTGTCCTGGCCTGCGTGTCGGCCAGCTCTGCCACCGCCATGTCATGGGCGGTATACAGCTGCTCCGGCCAGAGCACCGCGCTGTGCTCCATGCACCGGCCCAGGGCATAGGCCGCGTCCAGGTAATCCCGATAGAGCTCAAAGAGCGTACAGTAATAGTCCTCATTTTGGGCAAAGACCCCGTCAAAGTACCGCAGCAGCCGGTCCGGGTCCAGCCGGTACCGCTTGGCCAGACGCAGAACATCCATGGAATCCAAATGGGCGCCCCACAGATTGCAGAAGTCGATGCA
>OJSF01002428.1_pt1 | contig 11451 bp, 9 predicted proteins | sample 1599411 | NCBI WGS metagenome assembly OJSF01 (sample SAMN04168658, study PRJEB22393) | human gut metagenome | biome: human gut microbiome; feature: stool | host: Homo sapiens | collected 2014-03-24 | reverse complement strand
CTGACGACCTCTAGCGTGACAGGCTAGCGTTCTAACCAACTGAACTACCGGGCCATACCCAGCTTTGTGCGCTGCCGTGGCAGCTGCAACGTTGATAATTATAGCGGCTGACACGCAAAATGTCAACACTTTTTTTGATATTTTTTATCGATTTTTTCGGCTTCGATAAAATACAGCGCAGCTGCGTAAAAACCTAAAGAACATTGCATTCCGGGGCAGGGCGTGGTATGATAGATTATATCAGAGCTTCGGGCGGAAGAACTGCAGCTCCTCGCCGCGATGTATCCGCTGCAGACCGGCCCAGTGCCGCGTGACCATGATAACGGCATTCAGGGCCAGTACAGCACCGGCCTCGGTGCCGTATTGCAGCCAGCCCACCGGTACAGCCAGCGCGGCAATCAGCACTGCGCCTACCGGCAGATAGCCGGTCAGCAGCACAGCCACGCCGCCCGCCAGACAGCACAGCACACCGGTGACGGGCAGGTACAGCATGAGCCACGCGCAGGTGACGGCTACGCCCTTGCCGCCCCGGCCCTTGTACCAAATCGGCCAGTTGTGCCCGAGCACCGCGCCAAGCCCGCCGTACAGCAGAGCGGTAGGCCCCAGCTCCGGCGCAAGCTGGTGGCAGAACCAGCAGGCCGCCGCAGTCTTGATGACGTCGCCCGCCAGAACCAGCAGCCCGGCCTTTTTACCAAGATGTGTCGCGATATTCGCCATGCCGGGGTTGCCGGTGCCAATATCCCGCGCACTGACGCCCGCCGTGCACCGCGCCACGACCTCCGCTGTCAAAAAGCCGCCGAACAGATACCCCGCCAGCAGGCAAAGTCCCCGCAAAAATAGTGCCATACGCCTGCCCCTCCTTTTCCTTACAGTATGGGTGCGCCGCGCCCGATTTAACCATGTCAGAGGAAGTATATTATGGAACTGCAAGCATTGCAACAGGAATGCCTGGCCTGCCGCCGCTGCGGCCTGTGCGAGACGCGCCACAGCGTCGTATTTGGCCAGGGTGCCGCACATGCCGAGGTCATGCTCGTAGGCGAGGGCCCCGGTGCCAACGAGGACGAGCAGGGTCTTCCTTTTGTGGGCAAGAGCGGCCAGCTGCTGGACCACTATTTGGAGGCCGTCGACTTGAGCCGTGACAAAAACGTCTATATTGCCAATATCGTCAAATGCCGCCCGCCGCAGAACCGCGACCCGCTGCCGGAAGAATCCGCCGCTTGCATACCTTGGCTGCGCCAGCAATTTCAGCTGATCCGTCCCAAAATCGTTGTCTGTCTGGGCCGTGTGGCCGCGCAGCGGATGCTCGACCCGGGCTTCTCGATTTCCCGCGACCACGGTAAATTTTTCGACAAGCAGGGCACACTGTTCATGGCAACCTACCACCCCGCAGCGCTGCTGCGCTACCCAGACAACAAGCCCGCTGTCTTTGGCGACTTTGTGGCCCTGCGGCAGAAAATCACAGAGGTCTGCGACCATACCTATTAAAAGTATACCACCGGATGCAAGGAGGGAAGCGGCATGGAGCCTGAGGCGTTGGCACTGACGCTGCCCATACGGCGTCTGGTGGAGTTTTTATTGCGCACCGGCAGCATTGACAGCCGCTTTACCGGCTTTGACCGTGCGCTGGAGGGCGCACGCCTGCACCGCAAATTGCAGCGTGCCGCCGTAAAAGAGTATCCGGACTACCAGGCCGAGGCGGCGTTGAAGCAGGACTACGCCTGTGCCCAAATCACCTACACGCTGGAGGGCCGTGCCGACGGTATTTTTACCGATTCTGACGGTATGCCGACCATTGACGAGATTAAAACCACAACTCTGCCGCCCGAGCTCATCACCGGTGAGCAAAGCCCGGAGCACTGGGCACAGGCGCAGATCTATGCGGCCATCTACGCACGGCAGAACGGCCTGCCCGCTATGCGGGTGCGGCTGACCTACTTTCAGGTCGATGAGGAACTGGAATTTCGTTTCAGTCATGACTACACCGCCGACGCGCTGGACGCCGTTGTGACCGACCTGCTGACGCAGTACGCGCCGTGGGCCAAGCGTGCCGCCGAGTGGCAGCGCATCAGCCGCGCGTCACTGGCGGCGTTGCAATTTCCGTTTCCCGGCTATCGTCCGGGCCAGCGGGCCATGATCGGCGCGGTGTACAAGATTTGCACCGAGGGCGGGCAGCTGCTCTGCCAGGCACCCACCGGCATCGGCAAGACGATGAGCGTGCTGTTCCCGGCGTTAAAGGCTGTGGGGCAGGGCGGCCCCGTCTTTTACCTGACAGCCCGCGGTACGACCCGTGCGGCAGCGGAGAACGCGCTGGCGCTGCTGCGGGCGTCCGACGGCCATTTAAAGCTGCGCAGCGTAACGCTGACCGCCAAGGACAAAATCTGTATGCAGGATCGGCGCGAGTGTACGCCCGAGGCATGCCCCTATGCCAAAGGCTACTATGATCGCGTCAGGACGGCGCTGTGGGATGCGCTGGACACCCACGCTCTGACCGCTGACGCCCTGCAGATGCTGGCTCGCAGACATAAGGTCTGTCCGTTTGAGCTGGGGCTGGATCTAAGCCTGTGGTGTGATGTAGTCATCGGGGACTACAACTACCTGTTTGACCCCGTCGTGCACTTGGAACGCTTTTTTGACACAGCGGGGGACTATCTGTTTCTGCTCGATGAGGCACATAATCTTCCGGACCGCGCCCGGGGCATGCACAGTGCCGTCCTTGCCAAAAGCGCCTTCTACGACGCCAAAAAGCGGCTGGGCAAGGGCAAAAGCAGCCTGAAAAACGCACTGACAAAGGTCAACGACATCTTCATCGAGTGGCGGCACCGCTGCGAGGAAGCGCCCGGCGACAGCCGCTTTGGCCGCACATTCTTTGAAAAGTCCCGCGCCGATGCGCTTGACCGTGCGCTGACAAGGCTCTGTGAGCCGCTGGAGATCTGGCTTGACGAGCACCGCGACCCCGACGAGACCCACGAGGCATTGCTGCAATTATACTTTGACATCCGCGCCTGGCTGCGCGTGGCGGACACGTTCGACGATCACTTTGTACTGCAAATCTCTGCCCACGGCAGTGAGGTCCGTGCCGCAATGCTCTGCCTGGACCCGAGTGACTTTCTGGCGGCGGACTTTGCCAAGGGCCGCGCGGCGGTGCTGTTCAGCGCGACGCTGGCTCCGGCAGGCTATTACAGAGATCTGTGCGGTCTGCCCGATGCCCGCGCTGTAGCGCTGCGCAGCCCGTTTGATACGGAGCATCTGGGCCTGTGGTGCGCCCGCCACGTCAGCACCCGCTACAAGGACCGTGCGGACAGCATTGCCAAGGTCGCTGACCTGCTGGCCGTGATGTCCGGGGCGAGGGCCGGGCACTATCTGGCGTTTTTCCCGAGCTACAGCTATTTACAGCAGGTGTGGGAGAATTTCACCGCCCGCTACCCGGACCAGCCGACCCTCTGTCAGGAAAGCGCCATGGACGAGGGAAAACGCGCGGAGTTTCTGGCACAGTTTCAGAAATCCGACGGCAGGCCGCTGTTGGGCTTTGCGGTGCTGGGCGGCGTTTTTGGCGAGGGCGTCGATCTGACGGGGGAGAGCCTCATCGGTGCAGCCATCGTCAGCCCGGGCCTGCCGCAGGTCGGCCCGCGGCAGGAGCAGCTGCGCGATTACTTTGAGCAGACGCGCGGCTCCGGCTTTGACTATGCCTACCGTTTCCCCGGCATGAACAAGGTTTTGCAGGCGGCAGGCCGGGTCATCCGCACCCCGGAGGACCGCGGCGTTGTCCTGCTCATTGATGACCGGTTTCTGGCCCCCGACACACGCCGCCTGATGCCGCCGCACTGGGAGCAGCTGAAAACCGTGGACTCGGCGCAGGCGCTGACAGCGGAGCTGGCCGCATTCTGGAAATAACACCTGTCAGGCGCCTGAAATCTGCCGCCGCTGCGCAAGAAAATACGCTTTTGCCATCCGGTGCTGTTTTGCCGAAAAGAAAGCAAAATTTGTGTGGTCAGCCCTCTTGCATTTGTATCTGTGCGTGCTATAATACAAGCCGCACGAAATTTTGCACGTATATATAATAGGGTAGGGAAAACCATGACAAAAGACCTTACGAGCGGCAGTCCGCTCAAAGTTATTCTCCTGTTCAGCTTGCCGCTGGTGCTGGGCAACCTGTTCCAGCAGTTCTATGCGCTGGCGGATACCATCATCGTGGGCAGGTTCTGCGGTGTCAGTGCGCTGGCCTCTGTCGGCGCTACCGGCTCGGTCAACTATCTGATTTTGGGTTTCGTCATCGGCGTCTGCAACGGCTTTGCAATTCCCATTGCACAGCTGTTCGGCGCGCGGGACTATAAGGATCTGCGCCGCCATGTCGCCAACGCCGCCTGGCTCTGCATGGCGGCCAGTGTGGTGCTGACCATCAGCACCGTTGCGCTGACCCGCCCGATGATGCAGCTGATGCAGACGCCCGACGACATCATTGACGGCGCGGTCATCTACATTGGCTGGATCTTTGCAGGCATCCCGTTCATCTTTCTGTACAATATGGTGGCGGCCATCATGCGCGCACTGGGCGACAGCAAGACGCCGCTTTACTTTCTGATTTTGACCAGCGCACTGAACATCGGCCTTGACCTTCTGTTTATCGTGCCGTTCCATTTCGGCGTGTTCGGCGCAGCGCTGGCAACCGACATTTCGCAGGTCATCTCCGGCGTGTTGAGCTTTATATATCTCCGCCGCAAGTTCGACGTGCTGAAAATGGAGAAGGACGATCTGGCCTTCTCGAAAAAGGCCAGCATACGTCTGCTGGGCATCGGTGTGCCGATGGGTCTGCAGTGCAGCATCACAGCCATCGGCAGTGTTATCATGCAGTGGGCCGTCAATGTGCTGGGCAGCACCGCCGTTGCCGCCGTCACCGCAGCAGGCAAGACCCAGAGTCTGCTGACCGTTCCGATGGAGAGCGTCGGCACGGCCATGGCGACTTATGCAGGTCAGAATCTCGGCGCGTCTCGCATGGACCGCGTCCGCCAGGGTGTGAACAGCGCCATGCTGATCATTTTGGTCTACGGCGTCGGCTCGGCGCTGATCCTGCACTTTACCGACGTGCAGATCATGTCGCTGTTTCTTGACACAGCCAAGGAGGTCGATATCGTTGCCATGGGCCGCGAGTATCTGTTCTGGAACAGTGTGTTTTTTGTGCCGCTGGGTGCGCTGATCGTCTGGCGCTACTCCATCCAGGGACTCGGCTTCTCGTCACTCGCTATGCTGGCCGGTGTGGCCGAGATGGTCGCCCGCACGGCGGTGGCAATTGTACTGGTCCCGGTTCTGGGATACTTCGGCGCGGAGCTGTCCAATCCCGCCGCATGGATCGCGGCCTGCCTGTTCCTGTACCCTGCATACCGCTGGACCTGCCGCCAACTGGACAACCGCCTGCTGGCCGCCAGGCTCCACATTCGGGGCGACCACGCGGAGACTGTGCTGTAAATAGGATAAAAGACCGTTCCGGTGCTGGAACGGTCTTTTTCATTGTGGCTGCGCAGTAGGGGCGGGGCATGCCCCGCCCGCAGCCTTCCCAGTAGCATATGCTTGCCATACAGCCGCGGGCCGGACATGTCCGGCCCCTGCAGCGCTATTTTTCCCAAAGTCTCTTGCCGTCGCCTTACAAACCGTATATAATAAGCCTATACGAAGTATATAAAGGGAAAGGAAAGACAATCATGCCGCAGAAAAAGCCGTTTATTACCCTTGCCCAGGCGAAGGAGATCGCCGCCGATATTCCCACCCCGTTCCACCTCTATGACGAAAAGGGTATCCGGGAAAATGCCCGCAGGGTCAACGCTGCGTTCAGCTGGAACAAGGGCTTCAAGGAATACTTTGCCGTCAAGGCCACGCCCAACCCCTACCTGCTGAAGATTCTGCAGGAGGAGGGCTGCGGCGTTGACTGCTCCAGCTATACTGAGCTGCTCATGAGTGAGGCCTGCGGCTTCAAGGGCAGCGACATTATGTTTTCCTCCAACGACACGCCCGCGCAGGACATGAAGAAAGCCTACGACCTCGGCGCGTACATCAATCTGGACGACCTGACCCACGTTGCGTTCCTTGAAAAGGTCGCGGGCGTGCCCAAAACCGTCTGCTGCCGCTTCAACCCGGGCGGTGTGTTCGAGCTGGGCAACGGTATCATGGACAACCCCGGCGACGCCAAGTACGGTATGAGCGAGGATCAGATGGCCGAGGCTTACACCAGGCTGATGGCTGCCGGTGCCGAGCAGTTCGGCATCCACTCCTTCCTGGCCAGCAACACCGTGACTGACGACTATTACCCGAAGCTGGCCGGTATCCTGTTTGAGCTGGCCGTCCGCCTGCACAAGCGCACCGGCGCAAAAATCAAGTTCATCAACCTTTCGGGCGGCGTCGGCATTGCCTACCGCCCCGACCAGCGCAGCAACGACATTGCCGCCATCGGCGAGGGCGTGCGCAAGAAGTTTGAGGAGATTCTGGTGCCCGCCGGCATGGGTGATGTCGCCATCTTCACCGAGATGGGCCGTTTCATGCTGGCACCCTACGGCGCACTTGTCACCACCGTGCTGCACCAGAAGCATATTTACAAGGAGTACATCGGCGTTGACGCCTGCGCGGCCAACCTGATGCGCCCTGCCATGTACGGCTCCTACCATCACATCACGGTGCTGGGCAAGGAGGACACCCCCCGCGACCACAAGTACGACGTCACCGGCGGTCTGTGTGAGAACAATGACAAGTTCGCCATTGACCGTATGCTGCCGGAAATCGACATCGGCGACATTGTCTACATCCATGACACCGGCGCACACGGCTTCTCGATGGGCTACAACTACAACGGCAAACTGCGCAGTGCCGAGGTCCTGCTGAAGGAGGACGGCTCCCACCAGCTCATCCGCCGCGCCGAGACGCCGGAGGACTACTTTGCAACGTTTGATTTCAGCCCCTTCTTCAAAAAATAATTCCGGGAGGATACCCCATTGTTTGAATTCCTTTTTGTTATCGGTATCGTGCTGGCGTTTTACGGCTACTCCGCAATGAAGAACCCAAATGTCTGGGGCGACCAGGGCCGCGATGAGATCGAACCAGAAAACTGGAACGGCTATGTGGTGCACAACGGCCAGTTCATGATGTACGCCGGGTTCTTTCTGGCTGCGCTGGCCGCACTGGATGTGATTTTTGACTTTGCGGGCTGGCTGTATATCCTGATCCTGCTGGGCGGTCTGGCCATGATCTTCTATCCGCTCGCCCATTGGATGCACGAAAAAGAGGGCAAATGGTGGCCCTGGCCTAAGCATAAAAAGAAAAAATAAAGTTTTAGCGGTGGTGTGTTCGATCCAATAACGCTCTGCAGGGGCAAACATTGTTCGCCCCTGCATTCTCGGCAAGATAAAATTGTGATTTGTTGATATGCTGTATCCCGTAGGGGCGGATTCCATATCCGCCCGTGCAGCAAAAAATAAAGCTCCTGTGCCAATCCCGCACAGGAGCTTTTTCTATTAAATCTTATTCTGCTGCTTCCGCCAGCATCTCCGCCACTTCTGCCTTGGTAAACTCGCCCAGCGGCAGCACCAGCTTAGCCAGCACTTCCTGCGGCAGAGCTGCCAGCGCGGCACTCTGGTCTGCCTCGGCGTCCGCAGCAGGCAGCAGATGAGAAAGCCCCTCGCCGTCCACCTCGATGCGGGCATAGTGCCCGGTGGCAATGAACGCGCAGTCCAACTCGGTGGCTTTGTCGGCCAGCAGCTGCAAAAGCCCGGCTGGCGTGACTTCGTGTTCAGCCGTGAATGTCTGCACCGCAAAGCCCTGCTGCCGCAAAATGCGCATGGCTGCGGCGGCGTCACTGCCGCTGTTCAACCCTAGCAGGACCTTATCCTGCTTTTCAAATGTGTTAAAACCGTCCATGTTTCTCTCCTTATGCCAAGGTCAGGCCTGACGCCCGCCGTATTTCTTGCTTTGCTCCACAGCCATGCGGTCACAGCGTTCGTTTTCGGGATGGCCGGCGTGGCCCTTCAGCCAGTGGTAGGTGATTTCATGCTTCTCGCTCTCGGCCAGCAGCGGGGCCCACAGATCCGGGTTCAAGGCGGGGGATTTGTCTGCTTTCTTCCAGCCGCGGGCACGCCAACCCCTGGCCCAGCCCTTTTGCAGGCTGTCAATGACGTACTTGCTGTCGCTGTACAGGTCAATGGCGCAGGGCTCCTTGAGCTGGCGCAGCGCCTCCAGCAGGGCGGTCATCTCCATGCGGTTGTTGGTCGTGTTGGCCTCGCCGCCGGAAAGCTCCTTCTCGTACACCTTCTGCGCCGTGCGGAACCGCAGGATCGCGCCCCAGCCGCCCGGGCCGGGGTTGCCGCTGCAGGCACCATCGGTATAAATTTCAATATGCTTCATGCGTTGTACTCCGTATTCTGGTCTATAATACTACTATTATAGCAAGCCGGACTTCATAAGGCAAGATATTTGACATAGACGTCATTTCCGATTATAATAGAGTGTAATTGCATTGTGTGTTTTATCGGGCCTGGCCGCGTCTTTTCAGGCGGGCTTTCCGCGCCCATTCCATTAGGCATAGGAGCATCCGCTCTTAAAATACATAGATCGCAACCGCTTTTGAGGGGATCCGGTACCTGCAGATGGCAGGCACCAGCCCGGAAATACGACGATTCGGAGGTTTTCGATGGAAGAGTTCAAGCCAAAACGTAAAAATACCGCACAGCCTGCCCAGAACGGCCAGAGTGCGCCCCATACCCGCAAGCCGCGCACACCCAAGCCCCAGGGCGAGAACGCTGCCAACGCGCAGCACAAGCCCCGCCCCCGCCGCCCGCGCCCCGCGGCCCCGGCCACTGCCGAGCAGAACGCCGCCGCGCAGAGCATCCCGGCTCCGCGTCCGCGCCGCCCGCGCCAGAATCAGAACAGCGCTGCACCCCAGAACGGTCAGGCTGCCGCACCGCGCCCCCAGGGCCAGCGCCGCGGACGCCGTCCTAAGAACCCGGAGCATCTTGAGATGACCCCGGCCATCCCGATGCACATCTGCCCGCTGGGCGGCCTCGGCGAGGTCGGCAAGAACATTACGCTGTATGAGTGTCAGGGCGACATGATCCTCGTTGACTGCGGCCTTGTGTTCCCGGATGCCGATATGTTTGGTGTCGATCTGGTCATCCCGGACTTCACCTACGTGCTCGAGAACAGGGACCGCATCAAGGGCCTGTTCATCACCCACGGCCACGAGGACCACATCGGCAGTCTGCCGTACCTGCTCAAAAAATTCAATGTGCCGATCTACGCCGCCAAGCTGACGATTGGTCTTATCAAGAACAAGCTCGAGGAGCACGGCCTTGCGTCCAGTGCGATCTTCCATGAGATCCGCCCGCGCCAGAAGGTCACGCTCGGCTGCTTCACCGTTGAGCCGATCCACGTCAACCACTCCATCCCGGACTCGCTGGCCTTCGCCATTGATTGTCCGGCGGGCGTGGTCATCCACACCGGCGACTTCAAGGTCGACTACACGCCGCTGTCCGGCGACGCCGTGACCGACCTGCCCACGATTGCCGAGTATGGCCGCAAGGGTGTGCTGGCGCTGCTGGCAGATTCCACCAACGCAGAGCGCCCGGGCTTCACCGCCACTGAACAGACCGTCGCCGAAGGCGTGCGCCGCCTGTTCGCCAAGGCCGGTAAGCGCCGCATCATCGTGGCAACGTTCGCCTCCAACATCTACCGCGTGCAGCAGATCATCGACCTGGCGATTGAGTCGGGCCGCAAGGTCGCCGTCAGCGGGCGCAGCATGGTCTCCAACACCGAGATGGCCCGCGAGCTGGGCTACCTGCACGCGCCGGATAATGTGCTTATCACGATTGACGAAATCAACAAATACCCGCCGGAGAAGGTCGTGCTCATCACCACCGGCAGCCAGGGCGAGCCGTTGAGCGCACTGTCCCGCATGGCGCAGGCCAGCCACCGTCAGGTGCGCGTCGGCCCCAATGACTTCATCATTATCTCGGCCCGCCCGATCCCCGGCAATGAAAAGACCGTCACCAAGGTCGTCAACGGCCTGCTGACCCTCGGGGCCGAGGTCATCTACGAAAATATGTACGACACCCACGTGTCCGGCCATGCCTGCCAGGAGGAGCAGAAGCTCATGCTGACGCTGGCCCACCCGCAGTTCTTCCTGCCCGTGCACGGTGAGTTCAAGCAGCTCAAGCGCCACGCCGAGACCGCGGAGCATCTGGGCTATATCCCGAAGCAGAATATCTATATCGCCGAGAACGGCCAGAACATCCGTCTTTCCGCGGATGGCATGACCGTTGAGAACACTGTTACGGCGGGCGCTGTGATGGTCGATGGCTACGGCGTCGGCGATGTAGGCAACGTGGTCCTGCGGGACCGCCGCCACCTGGCCCAGGACGGTATGGTGGTCGTGGTGGTCTCCATGTCCGGCGAGGACGGGGCCCTGGTCTCTGGCCCGGACATCATCACCCGGGGCTTCGTGTATGTGAAGGAGTCCGAGGGCCTGATGGATGAGCTGCGGCAGGTGGCTCTGGACGCCATTCTGGACGTAGACACCCGGTATGCCACTGACTGGTCCGCCATCAAGCAGTCCATCAAGGCCGACCTGTCCAACTATCTCTATAAAAAGACCAAGCGCTCCCCCATGATCCTGCCTGTCATCATGGAAGTGTAACGCCCATGCGGCAGAAACATAAGCAGCCCGCCGGGCCCCTTTCGGGGCCTGGCGGGCTGCTTATGTTCTGAATCCTGCGGTTTATTTCCGCTTTTTGTGCTTGTCAAAGAAGCCCTTCAGGCCGCTCTCCTCCGGGACGTCCTCGCCCATGGCCTCGGCATAGGCCCGCAGGGCCTCCTTCTGCTCCCCGGTGAGGGAGGAGGGAACCTGGACCCGGACGGTGACATACTGGTCGCCCCGGCCCCGGCCCCGCAGCTCCGGGATGCCCTTGCCCCGCAGGCGGAAGGTGGTTCCCGGCTGGGTCCCGGCGGGCAGGTTGTACTTCACCTTGCCGTCAATGGTGGGGATCTCCAGCTCCGCGCCCATGACCGCCTGATAGAAGGTCACCGGCTGCTCATACAGGACGGTGGTCCCGTCCCGGCGGAACTGATTGCTGGGCTTCACCCGCACCCCCACGATCAGGTCGCCGGCGGGGCCGCCGTTTTTGCCTGCGTTGCCCTGGCCCCGCAGGGAGACGGCCTGCCCGTCGTCGATACCGGCGGGGATGCTGACGGTGACCCGCTTGCTCTTTTTCACGCTGCCGCTGCCGCTGCAGGCCTTACAGGGGCTGTGGATGATCTTTCCGGTGCCCCGGCAGCGGGCACAGGCCGCCGTACTGGAGAAGGCGAAGCCGCCGGTGCGCTGCTGCACCCGCACCACGCCGGTGCCCCGGCAGTCGGGGCAGGTCTCCGCGGTGGTCCCAGGCTCACAGCCGGAGCCGTGGCAGGCGTCACACTCCTCGGTGC
>OJSF01002404.1_pt1 | contig 11564 bp, 10 predicted proteins | sample 1599411 | NCBI WGS metagenome assembly OJSF01 (sample SAMN04168658, study PRJEB22393) | human gut metagenome | biome: human gut microbiome; feature: stool | host: Homo sapiens | collected 2014-03-24 | reverse complement strand
CAGGTAGCGGCGGATTTCCCCGATAATCATGGGTACGCCGTAGGTGGAGAAGCGCACGTCCAGGTCGGTATTGAAGTTGTCGATGGCCTTTATAAGACCGATGCACCCAACCTGGAACAGGTCGTCCAGATTCTCTCCCCGGTTGGAGAACTTCTGGATCACCGAAAGGACCAAGCGGAGGTTGCCCGCGATGAGCTGCTCCCGGGCCTCCATGTCCCCCTCCTTGGTGCGGCGCAGCAACTCCATGGTCTCCTCATTCTTGAGGACCTTCAGCTTAGATGTGTTGACACCGCAGATCTCTACCTTTCCCTGCATGGCCGCTGCCTCCCTTTGACCGACTGAATCTGTGTTCAGTATGTCCGTGGCGTGGCCTTTCATACGGCTGCAGGGCGGGCTATATTTTTTATTGTGGGACGGTTTTCGATGGACTTTGCCGCCCCTCTTGCGCTTTGGCCCGGTTCATGATACGATAATTAACAAGAATAATCAGGTCAGTTTGGAGGTGTCTCCATGTTTACGCCTATTTTGGACAGCAGCCAGCGCCGCCCCCTCTACGAACAGCTCTACCGCTATATCCGGGGGGAGATCGAGGCGGGCCGTCTCGCCGCCGGAGAGCGCCTGCCCTCCAAGCGGGCGCTGGCAGCCCACCTGAAAATCAGCGTGGTAACGGTGGAGGGGGCCTACGGCCAGCTTCTGGCGGAGGGCTACCTCCGCTCGGAGCCCAAGCGGGGCTTTTTTGTTCAGGCCGTACAGGAGGAGCACCGCTCTCCCGCTCCGGCCCGCACCCTGTCCGTGCCGGCCCCGCCCACGCCGGCCCTCCCCTATGACTTCTCCACCAGCGCGGTGGATATTGCCCTCTTTCCCTTCGCCACCTGGGCCAAGCTCATGCGGGAGGTGCTCTCCGAGCAGGCCGCCCCCCTCCTGGCCTCCCCCCACCCCCAGGGCCTCCCTGCCCTGCGGCGGGCCATTGCGGAGCACCTGTATCGCTTCCGGGGCATCCGGGCGGACGCGGAGCAGATCGTGGTGGGGGCCGGGTCGGAGACCCTGATTGGCCTTCTGGTACAGCTTCTGGGCCGGGAGGGGGGCTATGGCGTGGAAAATCCCGGCTACACCAAGACCCAGCGCATCCTTACAAGCTGCGGCGCTGCCGTCCGCCCCCTCCCGCTGGACGGCCAGGGCCTGCGGGTGGATGCCCTGGAGGAGGCCGGGGTGCGGGTGGTTCATGTGACCCCCTCCCACCACTACCCATTGGGCATCATCATGCCGGTAGCCCGGCGGCAGGCCCTGCTGCGGTGGGCGGAGGCCGCCCCCGACCGCTATATTCTGGAGGACGACTACGACAGCGAGTTCCGCTTCTCCGGCCGCCCCATCCCCGCCCTGCAAAGCCTGGACGGCGGAGAGCGGGTGGTTTACCTCAACACCTTTGCAAAGAGTCTGGCCCCTTCCCTGCGCATCAGCTACATGGTGCTGCCCCCCCACCTGCTGGAGCGGTGGCGGCGGGATTTCTGGTTCTACTCCTCCACCGTCCCCTCCTTTGAGCAGTACGCCCTGGCCCGCTTCATGGAGCGGGGCCACTTTGAACGCCACCTCAACCGCACCCGCACCCGCTACAAAGCCCGGCGGGAAGCGCTGCTGGCCGCCGCCCGGGACACTGGACTGACGCGGGTTGGGTCCTTCGCCGGAGGCGACGCGGGCCTCCATCTGCTCCTTTGGATGGACGGCCGCTGGAGCGAAGCCGAGCTGGTGGCGCGGGCCGTGGATGCTGGGGTAGGGGTGGCCCCCCTCTCCGCCTGTGATCTCACCCCGCCGCCCCCCGGCCGACCTCCCGCCCTGATCCTGGGCTATACCCGTATCGCCGCCGTGGACATGGCCCCGGCCCTCCGGCGGCTGAAAGCCGCCTGGGCATTCTGAGCAGGGCGGCTCTGAAAAGGCTCCCCCCGGGAATGTTATACGTTTCAACCACTCCCGCATGTGAAATCCGGCACACGTTTCACTTGAACAGGCTCAGTTGCACCCCTAGGGGACGCGGCACCGGGGCGTGGGCCGTATCCTGACGGAGAGGCAGCCCCGCCAGGAAGCGGGAGGGTTCTCCGCCGCTGAGGAGCACCAGCTCCTCTCTGGCGCGGGTCATACCCACATAGAGCAGCCGCCGCTCCTCAGCCTCATCGGTGTCCAGGCCCTTCCGCTCCAGCGGAATGCGGCCCTCCCCAACGCCGCACAGGAACACCACCGGCCACTCCAGTCCCTTGGCCCCGTGGAGGGTGGAGAGGGTCACCGCTCCGGCGGCATAGCTCAGCCCGGCCCGGCGCAGCAGATCCCCCTCCTGCCCGATGGTCAGATTGCGGAGAAAGGCGGTCACATCCCCGAAAAACACCGCCATATTGCGCAGCCGCTCCACCCCGCCAGAGGGGGTGTGGTGGGCCGTCCACTCCTCCAGGAGGGCAGCGGGGGACTTTCCCTCCTCCTGCTGCCTCTCAAGCCAAGCCAGCGCGTCCTGCACCTCCCCGTCCAACAGGAAATCCTCCCGGCCGGTGACCACGCAGGGAATGCCGTCGTGGGCCAGACACTCCTCCAGCAGGGCCGCCTGCCGCCGGGTACGGTAGAGCACCGCGATGTCCCCGAAGCTCCGCGCGCCCCGGGCGGCCCCCAGCGCCTGGGCCTCCAGCATGCCGATGCCACCCACCATCCGGGCGATCTCCTTGGCCACGAAGATGGCCTCCGCCCGATCCCCCTCGTCGGTGAGCAGACGCACCTCCGCCCCGTGGGGGCTGTGGGTCTCCATGCGCCGGGGCGCGCCATCGATGGCCTCCGCCACCGGCAGGGCCGCGGCGAGAATCTCCGGGGTGGAGCGGTAATTCTCCGTCAGCCTCACCGTCCGCTCCGCCCCCAGGGCGGAGAAACAGCCGGCGTCCGCCCCGCGGAAGCCGTAGATGGACTGGTCGGGATCGCCGATGGCGAAAAAGGTGCCGCCCTCCCGCCGCCAGGCCCGGAGAAGCCGGAGCTGGAGGCGGTCGATGTCCTGGAACTCGTCTACCAGCAGGTGGGTAAAGCGCCGGTCCGACCGGCCGCCCTCCCACTGGCGCAGGGTCTCCAGCAGGAGGTCGTCAAAGTCCAGCTTTCCCTCCAGCTTCTCCTGATAGAGGGCAAAAGCCGGGTCGTCCCCGCCGTCCGCTCCCGTCTTGTGCCGGGAGATCGCCCGGAGAAAGGCCCCGGGGCTCCCCTTCCGGCCCAGCTCCGCCAGAGCGGCGGCCGCCGCCGCCCGCTGCTCATAGGGGCCGGCCAGGGGCACGTCCCCCAGCAGCTCCAGGCAGATGGCGTGGAAGGTGCCGATGGTCATGGCGCGGGCCGCCCGCTTGCCCAGACGCCCCTCCAGCCGCGCCCGCAGCTCCCCTGCCGCCCGGTTGGTGAAGGTCACGGCGGTGAGCTCCGAGGGCTTGGCCCCCCGCTCCTCCACCAGCCAGACCACCCGCTCCACCAGGGTGTGGGTCTTGCCCGTACCGGGTCCGGCGAGCACCGCCACCGTGGCCTCCTCCGCCGAGGCGGCGGTGCGCTGGGCCCCATTCAGTCCCCCGGTGGGGGCCGCCCCCTCCTCCCCGCTCCGTGCGGGCTTCGCCACCCTGCCCCGGGCCGTCTTGGCCGCCTTGGGAGCCTCCGCGCCAAAGAGGCTCACCTGCCCCTTGAGGTCCTCCCGCTCGGCGGGGCTGAGCAGCTCGATCACACCATAGGCCCCGTCGTACCCCGGGCGGCGCACCACCTGCCCCGCCCGCAGGCGGCGGATGCCCTCCGCCACGCAGGGCCCGGCCGCGGCCCGGATGTCCTCCAGCGGCACCTCCCGGAGAATGGAGAACTCCGGCCCCAGGGCATGGAGCATCTGCTCGTACAGCGCCTGGGTATTCTTCCCAGCGGCGGAGACTCCGGTGGAGGCGGCGATCACCTCCGGCAGGGGCGCCAAACTCTCAAAGGGTTTGGCACCCTCGGGACGAAACCCTGCAGGACGGTCCGCCAGGGCCTCCACCCGGTGCTCCACGCCGATGGTCAGTTTCTTCCCGCAAACGGGGCAGACGCCGCCCAGCGCCGCTGTCTCCGCCGGGGTCAGGCAGACGCCGCAGTTCCGGTGGCCATCCAGGTGGTACTTGCCCTCCTCGGGGAAGAACTCCACCGTGCCCTGGAATCCCTCTCCGGTGCGGATGGCCCGGACCAGCTCCGGGTAGGTGAGGCCGGTATCCAGAAGATCCGCCTCCCGGCCCAGCTTGGAGGGGGAATGGGCGTCGGAGTGGGAGACCAGGGTGAGTCCGTCCAGGGCAGAGACCCGCCAGTTCATGGGCGGATCAGAGGAGAGGCCCGTCTCCACCGCGTGGATGTGGCCGGTCAGATCCCCGAAGCACTCCTCCATGGTATCGAAGCCGGAGAAGGCGCCAAACAGAGCGAAGTGGGGCGTCCAGATGTGAGCGGGGATGAATTCCGCGTCCGGGCAGGTGTCCAGGGTCAGCTCCAGCAGGTCCCGACTGTCCAGCCCCAGAATGGGCCGTCCGTCGGAGTGGATGTTGCCGATGGCCTCCAGCCGGGCGGAGAGCTCGTCCGCCGCCTCCAGAGAGGGCAGCAGGATCAGGTTGTGGACTTTCCGGGTTCTGCCGTGGCGCTTGTAGATGCAGCTGATCTCCCCGGTGATAACGAACCGGGGCGCCTCGCCCGGGGCGACATCCGGCAGGCGCAAATCCTGGCGCAGGGTATAGACGCCCTCTCCGGCGGGCACCAGCTGCTCCCGCAGCTCGGCGCGCCAAGCGGGGTGGGTGAAGTCCCCGGTGCCCACCATTCGGATGCCCTTTCGCCGGGCCCACCAGTCCAGGTGGGGGAGATCTCCGTCCTTACTGGTGGCCCGGGAAAAGCGGGAGTGGATGTGGAGGTCGGCAATGTACATGGAAGTCCTCCTCTGTCGAATCAAGTCGATTCCATTATAATCTCTTCTGTCCGGCGGTGCAAGGCGGAGAAAAGCAGTCCGGCGTGTTCCGCCGGGCTGCTGAAAAAATCATTTATGGGTTCTGCCTGCCGGAGGGCATGCGCTTCGGGACGCGAGCCAGGCGCGGGAACACTGCCCGGAACAGGGAGGAGGCCAGGATGACCCCAACCGCCAGGGCGGCCGCCATGCCCAGAGTGCCCAGCAGGGCGCTGAGGAATTGCTCTGTGTCGCCCTCCAGACAGTAGCCCATGGCGTAGTAGATGCCGCCGCCGGGCACCAGGGGCAGCAGGGCCACCAGCTGATAGCCGGTGACGGGGCAGCGGCGGATACGTGCCATGACTTCCGAGAACAGACTGATGGCCATGGCGGCGAAAAAGCCTGCCAGGATGGTCTTGCCGGCCAGCAGATACACCAGCCATCCCAGAGCGCCGCCACAGCCGGCAATCAGCTTGCCGGGGCCATGGATATTGAACACCAGAGTGAATCCGATACAGCCGGCGAAAGCACACAGGCAGGGCAGAACATATTGAGACCAGATATCCATAAAAGTAGATCCCCTTTACAGAATATACCCGATGCCCAGGCCCACAGCGGCCCCCAGAGCGATACCCGTGGCGATCAGAATAGCCTCCGCCGTCCGGCTGAGTCCGGAGTAGGTGTCGCCGGCCACGATCTCCCGCATGGCGTTGGTCAGGGCCACGCCGGGCACCAGCAGCATCAGGACGCCGATGGTCACCAGGTCCACATTATTCCCCAGGCCCGCCCGCACCAGCAGAAGAGACAGCAGGGAGGCGATGCCGCTGCATACCAGCGTCCGCAGAAAGCTGTTGCTGCCCAGCCATCTGCCGCCAAAGAGCAGGCAGGTGCCCACCACCAGACCGCAGAAGAAGGCGCTCAAGCTGTCCCAAAACCCGCCGCCGAACAGGGGACAGAAGAAAGCGGGGGCGATACCGTAGCCCAGCAGCACCGTGGCGGGGCGGTGGCGGCGGCAGGAGGCAGGGAGGCGGTCCACCATGGCCCGGGCCTCGTCCAGGGGCGGTACGGTACGGCAGAGCTGGCGGCATAAAGCGTTGCAGCTCTCCAGTAGCTCCAGATCCGTGCCGTGGGCACTGATCCGGCGCATCCGGGTCACCGGACGGCCATCCTCCGCCATCAAACTGACAATCAAACAGCTGGGGATGGCAAACACCTGGGCGTCCTTGCCTTGGTAGGCCTGCAGCAGCCGGTAGACGGACTCCTCCACACGGGAGATTTCCGCGCCGCTCTCTGCCAGCAGGCAGCCCAGCGATGTGGCTAGATTCAACAGCTTGTCCGAATCCATAAAACGCCTCCTCTCGCCTTTTTAAGATATGCGATTTTTGGAAAAAACACAAGGGATATTTTGACGAAACGCGCCGCGCAGGGGAGCCCTTGACAAAAAGGAGCGGTTTCTGTATAATCGAATAGTCCGAAATCGGACAAAATAAGACGGGAGGGATTCGATGGGACAGGAAGTTCTGGATGCTTTCTGGAAATCCAATGACCGAATCTACAATGAGAATACCCTGCTGTACCACCGTCTGGCCCGGGCCTGCGGCCTGCCGGACTGCGCCTTCTGGCTGCTGTACACCCTGCGGTCGGAGGAGGCGCCCCTGACCCAGACCCAGTTGAGCGAGCAGCTGTCCCTACCCAAGCAGACGGTGAATTCCGCCCTGAAAAAGCTGGTGGAGGAGGGAGTCCTCCGCTTGGAGGCGGCGGACGGCAATCTGAAAAACAAGCGGGTCTGTCTGACAGAGGCGGGCGAGGCATTCCTCCGCCGCACTGTGGACCGCGTGTTCGGCGTAGAGAGCGCCGCGGCCGCCCGCCTGACCGAGGAGGAGCGGTCGGCGCTTGTGGCATTGAGCCAGAAGCTGCTGGATGCCTTTCGGGCGGAGACGGAAGCTTTTTTACAGACCGCTGCGATAGGAGACTGATGTATGCAGATCAAACTTTCTGACCATTTCACCTACGGACGGCTGCTGCGTTACACACTGCCGACCATCGTTATGATTATCTTCACCTCTCTGTACAGCGTGGTAGACGGACTGTTCGTATCCAACTTGGTGGGGGACCTGGCCCTGTCGGCGGTGAATATCGCCTTCCCCATCACTATGATCATCGGCGCCTTCGGCTTCATGCTGGGCACCGGCGGCAGCGCCATCGTGGCCCGCACGCTGGGGGAGGGGAAGCCGGAGCTGGCCTCCCGATATTTCACGCTCTTCATCTGGTGCGTGGCGGGGCTGGGCGTGGTGCTCTCCATTGTGACCATCGCCTTCATCGAACCCATCATGCGTTTTGCCGGGGCTAGCGACCTGCTGCTGGAAGACTGCATCGCCTACGGCCGGATCCTGCTGGCCGGCAGTGCCGTGTTCATGCTCCAGAGCGCCTTTCAGAGTTTCTTTTCCGTGGCGGAGAAACCCAAGCTGGGGTTACTGCTCTCCCTGGCTGCCGGAGCCACCAACATCACCTTTGACTACGTGTTCATCGCCCTGCTGGGCATGGGTGTCACCGGTGCCGCATGGGCCACAGTGCTGGGCTACTGCGTGGGCGGTGTCATCCCGGTGGTGTACTTCCTGCTTCCCAGAAGAGAGGGCCTGCGGCTGGTGCGGACGAACTTTTACGGCCGGGAACTGCTTCACGCCTGTATCAACGGCTCCTCGGAGCTGATGAGCAACATCTCCGCCTCCGTGGTGGGCATCCTCTACAACATCCGGCTGATGGACCTTCTGGGAGAGCCGGGCGTGGCGGCCCACTCGGTGATGATGTACGTGGATTTCGTGTTTGTGGCTGCCTTTCTGGGGTTCTCCATGGGCAGCGCCCCCATCGTCAGCTATCACTACGGGGCGGAGAACTATGATGAGCTGAAGAACATCTTCCGCCGCAGTGGCGTCATCATCGCCGCTACCTCCGTGGCGATGGTGGCGGCGTCGGAGCTCTTAAGCCGGCCCCTGTCTGCTGCCTTCGTGGGGTACTCTCCGGACTTGCTGGAGCTGACCACCCACGGCTTCCGGATCTTTGCCCTGTGCTACCTCTTCTGCGGGCTGAATATCTACGCATCCGCCTTCTTCACGGCCCTGTGCAACGGCGCCCTGTCGGCCCTGATCGCCTTCACCCGCACGCTGCTGCTGCGGGGTGGACTGGTGCTGGTGATGCCGGTGTTCTTCGGCGTGGATGGCGTCTGGTGGTCCGTGGCAGCGGCGGAACTGCTGGGGGTGGTGCTCTCGGTGGTGCTGCTGGTGCTGATGCGGCGGCGTTACCATTACGCCTGACGGGGGAAAACGCGGATATGTTACAAGACGGCGGCTCCGCTCAGGTGGTATGCTGGCTGGTGCCGACAGGAGGGAAGAACCATGAGACAAGCGGCGCGGACCGCCCGATATGACCAGGCTCTGGGGCTGGAGGCGTACAGCCTCCGGGCGGTGGACAGGCCCTTTCCCAGCCACTTTCACGACCATTATGTGATCGGCGTGGTGGAGCGGGGGACCCGGACCCTCACCTGCGGCCGCCAACGGCAGGTCATCGGCCCGGGAGACGTGCTGCTGTTCAACCCGGGAGACAGCCATGCCTGCATCCAGGCGGACGGGGCTCTGGACTACCGGGGACTGAATATCCCACGCAGCACCATGCTGGCCCTGGCGGAGGAGATCATGGGCAGCCGGGCAATGCCCGGCTTTTCCGTGGCCGTGGTTCGGGACGGAGAACTGGCAGGCCGCCTCCGGGCCCTGCACCGGGCGGTGCTGGGGGAGGAGCCGGAGCTCCGGAGGGAGGAGGCGCTGCTGCTGGCCTGGGGCCTCCTGCTGCCGGGGTACGCCGGGATGGTGGAAACGGTTTCTGCCTGCCGGGTGGAGGTGGAGCGGACCTGTGCGTTCATCCGGAGCCACTATGCCCGGCATATCACGCTGGAGGAGCTCAGCCTTCAGGCGGGACTGAGCAAATCCGCCCTGGTCCGGGCCTTTGCCAAGGCCAAGGGCGTCACGCCCTACCGCTATCTGATGGCGGTGCGGATCAGCGAGGCACGGCGCCTGCTGGAACGGGGTGTCTCCTCTGCAGAGGCCGCCGTGGAGACAGGCTTTTCCGATCAGAGCCATTTCACCAACTATTTCACTGCCTTCACCGGCCTGACGCCGGGGGCCTGCCGGGAGCTGTTCCGGCAGGAATGGGAGAGAGGATGACACAGCCGTGGAGACGAATCCTGCACGGGGCCACCTGGCGGCCCTGCTGACCATTGTGATCTGGGGGACCACCTTCATCTCCACCAAGGTGCTGCTGGTGGATTTCCAGCCGGTGGAGATCTTGTTTATCCGGTTCATGATGGGCTTTCTGGCGCTGCTGGCAGTCTGTCCTCGCCGCCTGCAGGGCGTCACACGGCGGCAGGAGGGATTGTTTGCCCTGGCGGGGCTGTGCGGCGTGTGCCTGTACTACCTGCTGGAGAACATCGCCCTGACGTACACCATGGCCTCCAACGTGGGGGTCATCATCTCCGTGTCTCCCTGCTTCACCGCCCTGCTGACCCATTTTCTGATGCGGGGCGAGGAGCGGCTGCGGCCCACATTTTTCGCAGGCTTTGCGGTGGCCATGGCGGGGATCTGCCTTATCAGCTTCAACGGCTCTGCCCTGGAGCTGGACCTCCGGGGGGATTTGCTGGCGCTGCTGGCCGCCTTCGTGTGGGCCTGTTACGCCCTCTTGTCCCGGAAGATCAGCGCCCTGGGCCATCCCACTGTCCTGACCACGCGGCGAACCTTTTTCTACGGGCTGGCATTCATGCTGCCGGCGCTGATGGTCTCTGGCGTCCGGCTGGAGCTCACGCGACTCACAGCCCCGGTGAACCTGGGGAATCTGCTGTTTCTGGGGCTGGGGGCCTCGGCCCTGTGCTTCGTCACCTGGAACTTCGCGGTGAAGGCACTGGGGGCGGTGAAAACCAGCGTGTACATCTATCTGGTGCCGGTGATCACAGTGGCGGCCTCCGTGCTGATCCTGCGGGAACCCTTCACCTGGATGACCGGAGCCGGTACGGTACTGACCCTGATCGGGCTGCTTCTCTCTGAAGGCAAACTCCATTGGAAAGAGGGAACACACCATGAAACAGGAACTGGACAAATGCGTCCTGGTGATTGATGAGGCCATGCCCCGGGGCCTCGCTGCCAACACAGCGGCCATCCTGGGCATCACATGGGGCCGGCTGCGGCCGGAACTGGTAGGGGAGGACGTGACCGACGCTGCCGGAGCCATTCACCCCGGGATCATCCGCACGCCGGTGCCGGTGCTCTCCGGCAGGCCGGAGACTTTTCAGACCCTGCGGCGGCAGCTGGCCGAGCTGGAATTTGCAGATGTGGCGGCTGTGGACTTCACAGATCTGGCCCAGAGCTGCCGTACCTACGGCGAGTTCATCGAAAAAATGGCCCGCACCGGGCCGGGGGAGCTGCGATACCTGGGCATGGCCCTTTTGGGCCCCCGGCATCAGGTGGACCGGCTGACCGGAAGCCTGCCGCTGCTGCGGTAGGGAAAAAACGCAAGAATGGGGCCGCGCCCGGTTGCGGCCCCATTCTCGTATCATTTCCCGGAGGACTTATGGCCCCTGCTGGATCAACAGATCCACCTCAGCATCACCGCCATTGGTGTACAAATAGCTGCAGGCAAAGCCGTTCACTTCCCAGATGGCATACGACATACTATCGTATTGGTAGTATGCGACGCTGACGCCCGCAATCTCTCTGCTCTCCTCCAGTGTGCCGCCGTAGATTCCGCTGATGTCTCCACTCCCATACTGGATACGAAACTGGGAGCCGTCCGCATAGTCCACCTGTCCCATGGTGGGGTACCCATCTGAGATGAACACGGAGTACGCCTCCACCTCTTTCTCCAGCACAGGGACCTTGAAGTCCAGATATGCTTCCATCTCTGCGGCGGACGCGACTGTGAGGATGGGATTCGGGATTTGAACCTGCTGAGGATCCGGGGCAGCGCGCCCTCTGCCCTGAATCAGCAGTGCCCCGCCGGCGGCCAGCAGGCACAGGCAGGCCGCCGCGGCGCCCCACCGGACCCAAAAGGACTGCCCGTGCTTTCGCCTGTACCGGGCGGCCTCTTCCACATACCTGCCGTCGAGCGCACTCAGAGCATCGGAAAACTTCTTTGCATTCATAAAAACGCCTCTCTTTCTGCCAGATATTGTTTCAGCTTCCTTCGGATCCGGGCCAGCCGGACGGAGATATTTTTTTCGCTCAGCCCGACAAGCCCGGCGATGTCCCGGCAGCTGTCAGAAAACCAGTAGCGCCGCATGAAGATTACGCGGTTCTCTGCGGACAGCGTATCCAAAAAGCACGCAATGACGCGGGCGAGCTCCCTTGCCTCCACCTCTTCCTCGGCGCTCTTTCGGTCTGGAAGACACTCCTCGACTTCCTGCAAAGCAAGGGTGTAAGGACTGTTTCGCTTGGCAGCGCCCTTTTTCCAATAGCACTTCAGGGAAATGTTGCGGACGATCCGCGCCATATAGGGCAGCAGAGAGTCCGGTTTTGCCGGGGGAATGGCATTCCATGCCCCCAGGTACGCATCATTGACGCACTCATCTGCGTCCTGCCTGTCATTCACGATG
>OJSF01002400.1_pt1 | contig 11588 bp, 7 predicted proteins | sample 1599411 | NCBI WGS metagenome assembly OJSF01 (sample SAMN04168658, study PRJEB22393) | human gut metagenome | biome: human gut microbiome; feature: stool | host: Homo sapiens | collected 2014-03-24 | reverse complement strand
CCATTCGAGTGATTCCCGGACTGCTGTCCTTCACCTTGGTGCGTAATCCGGGCGCGTCCTTGGGCATGGGATCAGGCGCTACTTGGGTAATCAGTCTGTTGGCCGTTGTGGCTTGCGTGGCCCTTGCTGTGGCTGGGGTGCGCACTGTCTCCATGAAATGGTCGGTGGCGATTTCTTTCGCGTTTGCAGGCGCTCTGGGCAACCTGATTGACCGTGTTATGTACGCTGACGGCTTCCTCGACGGCAAAGTGGTGGATTTCCTTAACTATGGCTGGTCCGTTGGCAATGTGGCGGATATCTATCTGGTAGTCGCCGGTGTGGTCCTGGTGATTCTGATTCTTATGGGGGAGCCGTTCTCACACAAGGATCTCATCGAGCAATCCGACGAATCCCTACAGTCTGAGCCGGAGGCGGACGCCAAGTAATGAGTCGAATAGTCCCTGCTCCCGATGCATTGGTGGGTAAGCGTTTCGACGTAGCCGTGGCCAAAATGCTGGGTATTTCACGATCTAAAGCCGCCGATCTGGTTGACTCCGGGCAGGCGCGCGTTTTAGGACGTGAAGTTGCGCGGTCCAGCACATTGCAGGCGGGGGAGACCGTCGAATTTGATTTGGCGGAGGAACAGGCCGAGCCTGAGCCTATCGCAACTGATATGGCCGTTGTCTACGAAGACGATGATGTCGTTGTAGTCGATAAGCCTGTAGGCGTGGCGGCGCATGCCTCGGTTGGCTGGACCGGTCCAACCGTGCTCGGATCACTGCGTGACCGCGGCGTGCATATCACTTCCTATGGTGCGGCCGGGCGTGAGGGCATTGTTTCTCGCCTTGATGTAGGCACTTCCGGCTTGATGTTGGTGTGCAAGTCCGACCTTGCGTACACCGAGATGCGTCGGCAGTTCGCCGAGCATGAGGTAAAGAAAACCTATCATGCGCTCGTGCAGGGTGGTCTTAAAGAGAACAAAGCAACCATTGAGGCGCCGATCGGGCGCGCCAAAGTGTCCGATTTCCGCTTCTGCGTGACTCCGGCCGGCAAACCGGCCGTTACGCACTGGGATGTGCTGGAGCGTTTCGGCCATGAGGCCACTCTGGTATCCGTGAATCTGGAGACCGGACGTACTCATCAGATTCGCGTGCATTTCTCCTCGATTGGGCATCCCCTGTGCGGCGACCCCATGTATGGTGCCAATCCGGTGCTGTCTGAGGCCTTGGGACTTGACCGGCAGTGGCTGCACGCCATGAAGCTCGAATTCCGTCATCCCCGCACCCGCGTCTGGACCACGGTCCGGTCCCAGTACCCGGCCGACTTGGCTGCCGCACTCGATGCCATGCGTGCCCGACACATCGAACCCGCTGAACCTGCCGAATATGCCGAAGTTCTGGTGGACTAATTCCGCGACGTGTGCATCATGCGTTTTAATATTTAGATTCAGTTCCGGCTTCGCCGGATTCATCCCAGAATAACGAGAGATCGGTCATGATGGCTCTCCGTCATGACCATACCCCAAGTGACTGCGGATGCTGAGTACCATTCAGTCCAATGGTCGGTAACCGTACGTGAATTACCGGTATTTCCGCTCAACGTGTCTCGGTACTCCAGCGTGAAGTGAACAGAAATGAGCCAAAGCAGTAAGGCTGAGTACGAGTATTCGTGGCCGTCATCAATCGATAGTGGTCATTGGGATTCGCGCCATGTACTACGCAGTATGTTGTACGCTCTGCCTAGCTGTGACTGGATTCTGGGGCCCGCTGCCGGTTGACGAGGCTGAAGGCATGTAAAACTTATGCATACTGATCTGTTTTCTTAAATTTGGCTTTATCAATGGTGTCGCGCAGGCTCTTTACCCGCGTTCGGATTCGATCGTTCGTTTTCTCCATGGTCGTCCGGGCTCGATCGAGCCGGACCGGTGCCATATCCGGATCGCAGATGACTGGCGATTCCGGAAGATCTACGAAAACGTCATCTTTAGATGACGATTCAACGTTTCATATTGCAGGTCTCCTTACGGGGCGTTACGTCCGATCGCATTCTTTGAAAAATGGGCCACCTAGATTTCCGAGGAGATTGAAGGGCAACACGTGACTTCGGTAGACCAAAGCTGCCGGAATATCTCCGTCAAACCGCCTGTAGCTCGATGGTGTTGTCGCATTGTGCGGCGATGCCAAGATCGTGGGTGACGATGATGAGGGTCTTGCCGTATTCGTGCTGGAGGCGGAGCATTTCGTCGAAGACATGTTGGGCGAGATCGCGGTCGAGCGCGCCGGTGGGCTCGACCGCGAGGATCAAATCCCCGGGCTTCAATATGCATCGTGCGAGGGCGACGCGCTGCTGTTCACCGCCGGTGCGGCGGAAGTTATTGCAGGCAGCATCGCCAAGGCTTACACATCCAACGGCGCGACCCTCTCCGTCCTGCTCTATCTGCGGGCCTTCGAGGACGGCGACTTCGCCTCCGCCTGGGGCATCGGCGCAGTGCTGCTGGTCCTGGTGCTTCTCATCGACCTCGCAGCCCGTCTGGCAAAAACAAAGCTCAAACAGAAACAGTAAGGGGTATTTTATGGATAACAATATGCCGGTCATCTCGGCAAAAAATCTGAACCTCTGGTACGGCGACTTCAAGGCCCTCAAGGGCATCTCGCTGGACGTGGGCGAACGGGAGATCACTGCCCTCATCGGCCCCTCGGGCTGCGGCAAATCCACCTTCCTCAAGACCCTGAACCGGATGAACGACCTTGTGCCGAACGTCCGCATCGAGGGCGGCGTCCGGCTCCGGGGCGAGGATATTTTCTCAAAGGAGATGCAGCTGACCGACCTGCGCCGCCGCGTGGGCATGGTCTTCCAGAAGGCGAACCCCTTCCCCATGAGCATCTACGACAATATTACTTACGGCCCCAGGCTCCACGGCGTCCGCAATAAGGCGGAGCTGGATGAGCTGGTGGAAAGCTCCCTGCGGGGCGCTGCCCTCTGGGACGAGGTGAAAGACCGCCTGAAAAAGAGCGCGCTGGGCCTCTCCGGCGGCCAGCAGCAGCGCCTGTGCATCGCCCGGGCTCTGGCTGTCAAGCCCGAAGTCCTGCTGATGGACGAGCCCACCAGCGCCCTCGACCCCGGCTCCACCATGAAGGTGGAAGAGCTGATGAGCGAGCTGAAAAAGAACTACACCGTGGTCATCGTCACCCACAACATGCAGCAGGCGGCCCGTATCAGCGACCGCACGGCCTTCTTCCTGCTGGGTGAGCTGGTGGAGTGCGGCTCCACGAGCGAGATTTTCAGCACCCCGAAGGATAAGCGCACCGAGGACTACATCTCGGGCCGCTTCGGTTAAAAAGGAGGGTTTGCGATATGAGCACACGCACACAGTACGAAGCCGACCTCGCGGCCCTGAAGGGATCGCTGGCCAAGATGAGCCAGCTCTCTGCCGACGCGGTGGAAGATGCGCTGGAAGCCCTCTGCACGGCGGACGCCGAGGAAGCAAAGGGCATCGTCAAGGGCGACACCGAGGTCAACCGGATGGAGCGGGACATCGAGCACCGCTGCATGACCCTGCTGCTGCGTCAGCAGCCGGTGGCAGGTGATCTGCGCTTTATCTCTGCTGCCATGAAGGTGGTGACAGACGTGGAGCGCATCGGTGACCACGCCGCCGACATTGCGGAGATCGTCCCCCATCTGGCCGGTGTCCGCAAGGCGGGCGACCCCGCCGTGAGCAGGAGCATTGAGATGGGCCGCAAAGCCCACAAGATGCTGCAGGACGCCATGAGCGCCTTTGCGGCAGAAGATGAGGCGGCGGCAAAAGCCGTCATCGACGCCGACGACGCCGTGGACTACGACTTCAACACCATCAAGCGGATGCTGGCGGCGGAGATCGCCGCCGACCCCGGCAAAGTGGACGCCGCGCTGGATGTGCTGATGGTCATCAAGTACCTCGAGCGCATCGGCGACCACGCCGTGAACATCGCCGAGTGGGTGGAGTTCCTGCGCACGGGCCGGTATCACCACGAGAAGATGTTCTGAGTTCTGTTTTCCTCTTTTTCTTTTCCTGAAAAGCTGCTGCCCGAGGCGGGCGGCGGCTTTTGCTTTGTCGAAACCCCGTCTGAAAAATTTTGGAGTTTTTTCTTGTCTTATGCAATTTCCGGCCCGGCTGCGCCGTATTATAGGCAGAAGCCTCCCAACAGAGGGACGCTTATGAGACCTGAGCGCGGCCCGGCTCCGACATCCCCCATGTCCCCGGCTGCGCCGCAACGGAGGATACCTATGAGCATCAAGAAATTCCCGCTGGAAGCCTACGGCGCGGCCGTCAGCCGCGAAGAGCTGGTGCAGGCGGCTTTGGATGAGATCACCAAGAATTACCGCGAGGCCAGCCTCTCCAATGTGGCCCGCAGCTACGGCGTCTCTCTGGCCTATGTCAGCGAGTGCGTCCGGGCGCAGACAGGCCGTACTTACAAGGAATTGCTCCAGAAGCACCGGATGGAGACTGCCGCCCGCCTGCTGCGCCGCAGCGACTGGAACATCCAGCAGATCATCACCTACGTCGGCTACGAGAACACCAGCTATTTCTACCGCCTGTTCCACGAGCGGTACGGCCAGAGCCCCCGTGAGTACCGTCAGAGCCGCGCGGCCCGCACCCGCACACCGGCCTGACCTTTGAGCACACCGCGAAAAAAGACGTCCCGTGTCTGCGGGACGTCTTTTGATGTCTTAAGATGGAAAAACGATGCAGAGTGTGTTACAATAAAAGCCAGACCTGAAAAATGCGGGAGTGCGCTGCGGCGCACGGAAAGAGAAGGTGGAAACGGAATGTTTCGTGGAGCACGGCGCTCTGATCTGGAGCAAATTTTAGAGATCTATGCCCATGCCCGGAAAGCAATGGCGGATTCGGGCAACCCGACCCAGTGGGGCGACAGCTATCCGCCGCAGGAGATGCTGGAAGAAGACATCGACTCCAACCGGCTGTTCGTCTATACGGTGAACGGCTGTCTCGAGGCGGTGTTTGCCTTCATCCTCGGGCCGGACCCCACCTACGCGAAAATCGAAGACGGCCAGTGGCTCAACGATGAGGTGCCTTACGGCACCATCCACCGGCTGGCCTCGACGGGTGACCGCAGGGGTGTGGCGTCTGAGGTCATCGCATGGTGCCTCGAGCACTGCGAGAGCCTGCGGGCCGACACCCACGCCGACAACAAGATCATGCAGCATCTTCTCGAGAAGAACGGTTTTGCCCGCTGCGGCATCATCCATGTGGAAGACGGCACGCCCCGCGTCGCCTACCAGAAGCTGTCGGCCACCGTACACATGCAGGAAGAATAAGGAGGGACTGGCATGAAGATCACACAGGTAAAGCTGGGCCGCATCTCGACCCCGCTCCGCGTCCCCTTCAAGACAGCGCTGCGCACCGTGAGCAGCGTGGAGGACGTCATCGTTGAGCTGCACACCGACACCGGCGCGGTGGGCTACGGTGAGGCACCTCCTACCGGCGTCATCACCGGCGACACCACCGGTGCCATCATCGGCGCCATCCGCGACCACATCGCCCCGGCCATCCTGGGCCGCGGCCTCGACGAGTTCGAGGATCTGACCGCCGCCGTGCAGAAGGCCCTCGTCCACAACACCAGCGCCAAGGCTGCCGTGGATATGGCCCTGTGGGACCTGCTGGGCCAGAAGTACAGCGCCCCGGTCTACCGGATGCTGGGCGGCGCGCGCAGCAATATCGTGACGGACATCACCATCAGCGTCAACCCGCCCGAGGAGATGGCCCGGGACGCCCGCACCGCCATCCAGCGCGGTTATGACTGCCTGAAGGTCAAGGTGGGCATCGACCCGGAGCTGGACGTGGCCCGTCTGGCCGCCGTCCGCGAGGCCGTGGGCAAGGACGTCAAGCTCCGCATCGACGCCAATCAGGCGTGGAATGCAAAGCAGGCTGTCCGCATCCTCGACCAGATGCAGGAGAAGGGCCTGGACATCGAGTTCGTCGAGCAGCCTGTCCCGGCGGCTGACCTCGAGGGGATGCAGTACGTCACCCGCCACGCCAGTGTGCCGGTGCTGGCCGATGAGAGCGTGTTCAGCCCGGCGGATGCCCTGCGCATCATGCAGACCGGCGCAGCCGACTTTGTGAACATCAAGCTGATGAAGTGCGGCGGCATCACCAACGCCCTCCGCATCGCCTCGGCGGCAGAGGTCTACGGCGTGGAGTGCATGATCGGCTGTATGCTGGAAGCCAAGATCTCGGTCAACGCAGCCGTGGAGCTGGCCTGCGCCAAGAAGATCATCACCAAAGTGGACCTGGACGGCCCGGTGCTCTGCAGCGAGGACCACATCCTCGGCGGCGCGGTCTTCGACGAGAAGAATATCACCGTTTCGGATGCACCCGGCATGGGCATCCAGGGTTTCGTCCCCGGCAAAGTGACCTATCTGGACGACTGAAAAATCAGAAAAAATAAATAAGAATGACTATCCCCCGGCAGGCGAACTCTGCCGGGGGATTTTTCTGCCCTGAGCGGTGAAATATTTTAATTGTGTATTTCTATGACGCACACATAAGGCGGCGCGGAGGAAGGCTGAAAACGAAAAAATCTGCCGAAGCAGCCCGAAAAATTCACTGAAAACCTTTGACTTTTCTGCCGTGTGTGCTATAATAACAACTGTCTTTGGGTAAGAGACAGGAAAAGTGTGCGTCGAGGACGCACAAATACAGAGGAGTGTTCTATATGATGAATGGTGCAAAAGCCATTGCGAAGAAGTACAATGAGGTCAGCCTCATCCTTCGCATCGTCGTCGGTCTGGTCATCGGCGCGGTGCTGGCGCTTGCGGTGCCGGGTGCAGGCTGGGTCGGCGAGCTGGGCAGCCTGTTCGTCGGCGCACTGAAGGGCATCGCTCCGGTGCTGGTGTTCGTCATCGTGGCGAGCGCGCTGGCACAGGGCAGCTCCAAGCTGGACCGCCGCTTCGGTACGGTCATCTGGCTGTACATGCTCACCACCTTCCTTGCGGCTGCGATCGCTTCGATCACCAGCTTCATGTTCCCTGTGTCGGTCGTTCTGGCAGACGCTGCCCAGTCGGACGTGGTGCCGCAGGGTCTGGGCGAGGTGCTGGGCACCCTGCTCACCAACTTCGTCGCCAACCCTGTCAGCTCTCTGATGAGCGGCAACTACATCGGCATCCTGTTCTGGGCCTGCATGTTCGGCCTTGCCATGAAGAACATCGGCTCTGACACCACCAAGAAGTTCCTTGCCGACACTGCCGACGCTGTGTCGCAGGTGGTGCGCTGGATCATCAATCTGGCTCCCTTCGGCATCATGGGTCTGGTGTACACCAACGTGGCCGGTAACGGTCTGGCCATCTTTACCCAGTACGGCAAGCTGCTGGCCCTTCTGGTGGGTACCATGCTCTTCATGGCGTTCATCGTTTCGCCCTTCATCATGTTCCTCTATCTGCGCTGCAACCCGTATCCGCTGGTGTTCCGCTGCCTGAAGGAGTCCGGCCTGACCGCTTTCTTCACCCGCAGCTCTGCGGCCAACATCCCCGTCAACATGGCCCTGTGCGAGAAGCTGGGCCTCGATAAGGATATGTATTCCGTCTCCATCCCTCTGGGCGCTACCATCAATATGGATGGTGCGGCTATCACCATCACCATCATGACGCTGGCTGCGGCCAACACGCTGGGCATCCCCGTGACCCTGCCTGCCGCCATCGTCCTGAGCGCCATGTCCGCTCTGGGTGCCTGCGGCGCTTCCGGCGTGGCCGGCGGCTCTCTGCTGCTCATCCCCATGGCCTGCTCCCTCTTTGGCATCTCCAACGATGTGGCCATGCAGATGGTCGGTGTCGGCTTCATCATCGGCGTGATCCAGGACTCTGTGGAGACTGCGCTGAACTCCGCCGGCGACGTGGAGTTCGCCGCGACCGCCGAGTATCATCAGTGGCTCAAGCAGGGCAAGCCCCTGCCGGACTTCCTGAAGTAATTGCCTTCCTTCTTTCTTCGTGTATATTCATAACGCAGAGCGAAAGCCCTGAAAAAAGACCAGCATTGCATCCGCAACGCTGGTCTTTTTTGCGTGTGTAAGGGATCAGAAGAAGAACCCGAAAATCAGGCGAAGCTTAGAACGGGAAAAGGTCCTTGACCTTGTTCCATACCGCTTTCAGGCCGGAGCCGGAAGCGGAGAAAACGCCGTTGGTCGTCAGCTGGATATCGCTGAAGGTGACATTTGCATTGCGTGCCACATAGAAGCCGACATAGATGTAATCGGAATCAATGGCGGTCAGTGCGTAGTCGAAGCCTGTGGAAGCCGTCTCGTTGTCGCCGTAGATCAGAGTGAAACCGTCTGCCGTGCCGATGAGCTTCAGGTCAACGGTGTCGCCTGCACCGTACTTGACAGTCGCAGCCGGGCCGTCGTACAACTCACCGCTCTTGCGGCCGAAGCAGTTGATCGCACCCTGATTCCGGGTGCCGACGGCGACATAATCGCCGATGGGGTCGGAGATGCTGGTATCAACATACATCTCATCACGGGCCATCAGGCCGAAGGAGACCTGATTGTTTTTTGCCAGTGAGTTGACGGTGGCCTTTGCGGTCAGAGTGAAGTTGGTGCCTGCAGGCAGCTTGACGTAGTACATCATCAGGCCGTCCACCGTGGACGCGATCTTACCGCGGTTGTTGGTGACGCCGAGGGTGATGTTTTGGCCGTCAACTGTTGCGGTGAAATCGCCGCCGGAGATTTTATCATTGCCGCCGACATTGCCGAAGACGGAACCATTCCAGACGGTGCCGTTGGCGTCGGTAAAGGCCGGCCAGAGCGTGCTGTTCTCGGTGGGAGAGACATAGCTGGAAGGAACGTAATCCGGGTTTGCGGCATCGCCGTAGAACTGCTTGTAGGTGGGCTTTTCCTTGTGTTTGCTGTACGCGCCCAGCGGCGTGTCGATGGTGAGCTGGTCGATGAGCCATGCGTTCAGCTTTGCACCATAGCTGTTGGTGTGGGTCAAGTCAAGACCGGTGGGAACCAGATTGCCCTTTTTGCCTTCTTTTGCGCCGGTAAAGCTGTGGGTGTACTGAGCCTTTTTGCCCATCGTGATGTTCTCGTTGATGGTGGCATCGGTCAGATCCACGCAGATGAGGTGCAGCTCGCTGCACATATCACGGATGGCCTGTGCGTAATAGCCGCCCTCATAGACGGTGTCGCCAATGGTGACGGTCTGGGTCTTGTGGCCGGAAGCACTGTCGTAGCTGGCCTTGGTGTTCTCGTTCGTCAGGCGCGCAATAGGCGTGCAGACGACCGGGATGACACCGCGCTCCAGAGCAGGCTGGATGTAGTTGACATAGAGGCTGTTGGCAAAGGAGCCTTCGGTTTTGTAGTCGCCGTTGGGGTTGGTGTAACGGGCAGGCTCGGTCTTCTCGTCATTGTGGCCGAAGCCGATGATGAGGAACTTGTCGCCGGAAGCGTCGCCCAGAGCCGGAACGGTATCGGAACCGTTCATCAGGGTATTGTAGCTGCTCATGCCGGTAAAGTCCTTGCTGGACGCACCGGAGACAGCCAGATTGTAGACATCTGCGTTGAAGTAGTTCGCAATCTCCTCACCGTAGCCTTCACGCGGCAGATAATAGCTGTCGTCGAAAGCGGAAACGGTGGAGTCGCCGACGACCCAGATGGTCGCCTTGGCCGCCTCGGGCTGACCCCATGCGGAACCGCGTGCGCCTGCATCGGTGGCGGCCAGACCCTCAGCGGTCAGCAGGAGCAGGCCGTGCATATTGATGCTGCCGTCTGCGTTCCGGGTCGGAGCAACGGAGGTGTCGAGGCTCTCAAACCAGCTCTCCTTCACCGTGACGGTGTTGGTGGATTTGTTGTGGCTGGTCTGGGTTTCGGAATCCCAGTAGAAGTTGTTCGGGCCGTAGACAGCGGTGCTGCTCTGGCTCTGGAGGGCCAGCTGCTCCTTGCCGTCGGTACCCTTGCGGAAGGAGATGACACCGTCGGCGGCATAGTCGGTCACAGCGGACTTGTTGCCGGTGTAGAGCGCGACGTTATAGCCCTCGTTGTTGTAGGAAGTGGAGCTGTAGACCTTGACGTCCGGGCAGGAGTTGGAGTCGATGCCCTTGGCGGCGTTGTCGTAGGAGATGGAGTTGAGGAGCTTGTGGTTGCCGGGCAGATTGGTGCCGCCCATCTTGAAGCCGTTGCCGTTGCCTGCCGCGATGGTGACAGCAACATTGCTGAAGCTCAGGTTGCCGTCGTCGTCACAGGTGACGGTCGGGAACTGGAGCGACTGCTTCTTGACCGGCTCTGCAGCCAGCATCAGATAACCGTTCTTGTAGGCGACGCAGTTCTGGATGGTGACCGCGCCGATGGAACCGGTTGCAGCCTTTGCGAAGAGATCCCAGCCGTCATCGGCGTTGTAAGCAGCGATGCAGCCGTCGAAGACGTTGCCCTCGCCGGTGGTCAGTTTGGCGGCAAAGCCGTCGGCGTCTTCCATCGCGCGGTCTGCGTTGTTCATGGAGGTGCAGTTCTTGATGGTGTTGTGGCTGGGCCACAGAGCCTTGTTATCAGTGGACAGGCCGGAGACCTGCAGGCCGGTGTTGCCGTTGTTGTAGAAATTCATCTGCTCGAGGACGCAGTAGCTGCCGGCCAGCTGCATACCCTTCGCGCCGTCTGCGGTGTTGGTGATGTTGATCTTGCTGATGTTCCAGTAATTGCCCCAGACGCTGAAGCCGGTGCCCACGCCGCCAAAGTCCAGCGTGGCGTAGCTGCCGTCTGCGGTGGTCAGGGTGATGGGAGCCTCGGCGGTGCCATCGCGGCCGCGCTCTACCTTCAACTCACCGGTCAGGGCGTAGGTGCCGCCTGCCAGCTGGATGGTCTGGCCTGCGGCGGCGTAGTTCAGCGCGGTCTGCAGGTCTACGGCGTCCGCAGCGCTGGTGCCGTTATGGGCAGCAGTGCCGTCCGGGGTGACCACGATGACACCGTTTGCGCCCAATGCCCGCAGCGAGACCTTCTTTTCAATGGTGGCGGTCTTGTAGCTGCTCAGCTTCTCAAAGGCGCTGATGACGTAGCTCTTATCCGGGGTGAACACCACCTTAAAGGTGGTGTCGCGGGTCACGGTGTAGCTCCGGGTCAGAGTCTCACCGACCTTGACGGCAAGGTTCTTGTCCACAAGCTTGCCGTTGGCGTACACCTTGGCGGTGCCGTCTGCATTGGCCTTGAAGGCCAGCGCGTAGCTGCTGCCGGTGCAGGTGGAGGGGCTGGTGATCTGGTACACCGGGGCAATGTAACTGGTGGGCTGCAAGGTCCACTCCGAAGCATTCCATGCACTGGTGGTGTAGGTGATGTTGGAGAAGGTCACGTTCATGCCGCGGGCAGCTGCAAAGCCCAGATACGCCTTCTTTGCCTCCTGCACGGTCATGGGGTCGTCCAACTCAGCATACTTGGAAACGCTGGTGGCGGTGCTGCTCTTTGCCGGGATATACAGGGTAGAAGAGCCGATCACCGTGCCGGTGGTGCCGTCCGCATTGATGGCGTACTGGGTGGCAACATAGCTGTTGCTGGTCTTGGCCAGACTCACGCGGTAGGTGTCACCCTGCTTGATGGCCTGCGAGCTGAACGCCGCACGATTCGACTTGACGTCGTTGG
>OJSF01002385.1_pt1 | contig 11639 bp, 12 predicted proteins | sample 1599411 | NCBI WGS metagenome assembly OJSF01 (sample SAMN04168658, study PRJEB22393) | human gut metagenome | biome: human gut microbiome; feature: stool | host: Homo sapiens | collected 2014-03-24 | reverse complement strand
CAAGGTGTTCCGCGACTTCAACGAGGCGTTGATGGCTTACCAGTCCGGTGTGGTGGGATTGCATGCCCCCATCAAAGTCCGCGTCTCCCGGGAGATCGGCGGCACCGGACTGGGACTGTCCATTGTCAAGCACGGGGCGGCCTTCCACGGGGCCGACCTCTCCCTGGAGAGCCAGCCGGACCGCGGGACCACCATCCGCCTCACCTTCCCCGGCCAAAACGTGAAATAAGGCACATGGCCCGCCGCTGGTACGGCGGGCCATGCTTTTTTCTCTCTGGGAAAAATAGACGGGATCCTGCTCTGTTCACCGGCTGCTTTTGTCGCGGCTGGAAAAGTGCGGAGCACGGCCCAATTTTTTCAGAAAAGGGCTTGACAAATCCGGTTAGCAGAAGTAAACTCTATCTGTTCCGATGGTTAGATTAAGCTAACCAGCTTTTCAAGCAATTCTAGCAGCAAAAGTCAACCTGATCTGGGAGGGAGTCTTATGATGCCCCTGACAATGGCCAGACCCGGCGAGACCGTGGTCATCCGAAAGATCACCGGCAGGGACGAGGTGCGCCAGCATCTGGCAGAGCTCGGCTTTGTGGTGGACGAGTCGGTGACCGTCATCAGCGAGATGGCCGGCAACCTGATCCTTCAGGTAAAGGACAGCCGGGTCGCTGTGGACAGGACCATGGCCAACCGTATTATGATTTGAGGAGGAGAGAAAGGATGAAAACGCTGAAAGACGCCAAGGTGGGAGACACCGTCACCGTGGCTAAGCTCCACGGCGAGGGAGCCGTGAAGCGCCGCATTATGGATATGGGGATCACCAAGGGGGCCTCGGTCTATGTGCGAAAGGTGGCGCCTCTGGGAGATCCGGTGGAGGTCACGGTGCGGGGCTATGAGCTCTCTCTGCGCAAGGGAGATGCGGATATGATTCTGGTGGAGTGACTGGTCTGCTCCGGTTCCTGGAGGGCCATGGGAGCAGAATATGATTTGAGAACCAGAAGTTTGTAGAAAGGTTAGCATAAGCTAATAAAGAAATAAGGAGGAGAAGGAGTCGTGTCGATCAAAATGGCGTTGGTGGGCAACCCAAACTGCGGAAAGACCACCATGTTCAACGCCATGACGGGCGCAAACCAGTATGTAGGCAACTGGCCCGGCGTGACGGTGGAGAAGAAGGAAGGAAAGCTGAGGGGATATTCTGATGTGGTGGTCACCGACCTGCCCGGGATCTATTCCCTGTCCCCCTATACCTTGGAAGAAGTGGTCAGCCGGGACTACCTGATCAATGAGCGTCCCGACGCCATCCTCAATCTGGTGGACGCCACCAATCTGGAACGCAACCTATATCTGACCACTCAGGTTCTGGAGATGGGGATCCCGGTGGTGGTGGCCCTGAACATGATGGATCTGGTCCGGAAAAACGGAGATCAGATCAGCGCGGTGAAGCTGTCGGAGCAGCTGGGCTGCCCCGTGGTCGAGGTGTCCGCCCTGAAGGGGACCGGGCTGAAGGAGTTGTATGCCAAGGCGGTGGAGATGGCCAAGGCTGGGACTTGGCAGGGCTGCCGGCACCGGTTTTCCGGCCGGGTAGAAGAGGCCCTGGAGCAGATCGGTGGTCTGATCGCCGGTACAGTTCCCCAGGAGCAGCTGTGCTGGTATGAGGTGAAGCTGTTTGAGCGGGACAACAAGGTGATGGAGCAGCTGGCGGGCCAGGAGCTGGCCGGACCGCTGGAGGAGATTGTCACTGCCTGTGAGCGGGAGTTGGACGACGACAGCGAATCCATCATCACCAACGAGCGCTATGAGTACATCACCTCCATGCTAAAGGGGGCCTATCAGAAGAACCGCAGCGGAATGACCGTCTCGGACCGGATCGACCGGATCGTGACCAACCGGATCCTGGCCCTGCCCATCTTCGTGGTGGTGATGGGCCTGGTCTATGCCATTGCCATGGGGACCTCTCCCGCCGCCCTGTTTGACGGCAGCGGCGACCCCTGGGGCATCGGGATCGGCACCTTTGGCACCGACTGGGCCAACGATGTGCTCTTTGGAGAGATCGTTCCCGGCTGGTTTGACGCCGTGCTGGGGGCGTTGAACGTGGTGGAGGGCTCTGTGCTCTACGGCCTGATCCAGGATGGCATTGTGGCCGGTGTGGGCGCTGTACTGGGCTTTGTTCCCCAGATGCTGGTGCTCTTCCTGCTGCTGTCGGTGCTGGAGGACTGCGGCTATATGGCCCGCATCGCCTTCATCATGGACCGGATCTTCCGCCGCTTCGGCCTGTCCGGCAAGTCCTTTATCCCCATGCTGGTGGCCACCGGCTGCGGCGTCCCAGGCATCATGGCCTCCCGCACCATTGAGCAGGACCGGGACCGCAAAATGACCATTATGACCACCGGCTTTATCCCCTGCGGAGCCAAGATGCCCATCATCGGACTGTTTGCGGGCGCCCTGTTCGGCGGCTCCGCCTGGGTGGCCACCTCCGCCTACTTCATCGGTGTGGCTGCGGTCATCCTCTCCGGCGTCATGCTGAAAAAGACGAGGCCCTTCGCAGGTGAGCCTGCCCCCTTTGTGATGGAGCTGCCCGCCTACCACGCCCCCACCGCGGGCAACGTGCTCCGGGCCACCTGGGAGCGGGGCTGGTCCTTCATCAAGCGGGCCGGCACGGTGATCCTGGCCTCCTCTATCATCCTGTGGTTCCTCCAGGGCTTCGGCTGGGAGAACGGCGCCTTCGGCCTGGTGGAGGACATGAATAACTCCGTCTTGGCCGCTATCGGCAGTGCCGTGGCCTTCATTTTCGCGCCCCTGGGCTTCGGCAACTGGCGGGCCACTGTGGCCGTGGTCACGGGCCTGATCGCCAAGGAGAACGTAGTGGCCACCTTCGGCGTGCTGTACAACTTCGCTGGGGAGCTCAGTGAGAACGGCGACGAGATTTGGGCTCTGGTGGCACAGGACTACACCGCCATTTCCGCCTACTCCTTTATGATCTTCAACCTGCTGTGCGCCCCCTGTTTCGCGGCCATGGGCGCCATCAAGCGGGAGATGAACAACGCCAAGTGGACCGCCTTTGCCATCGGCTATATGTGCGTGTTCGCCTATGTGGTCTCCCTGATTGTCTATCAGATCGGCGGCCTCATCACCGGCGAGGTCTCCTTCGGCATCGGCACTGTGGTGGCCGTGGTCCTGGTTGTGGGCATTGTGTACCTGCTGTTCCGTAAGAACAAGTACGAGGACGAGCGGCTGACCATCCGCTCGGTGGATGCCGCCGGACGCCGCGCCGCCCTGAAATAAGAAAGGAAGCAGCCAATGAACGCACCCACTATCATCGCGGCCCTCATCGTCCTGGTGGTCTTTGCGGCCATCGTAGGCAAGGGCATCTACAACCGGCGTCACGGAAAGGGCGGCTGCTCCTGCGGCGGCGACTGCGGGGCCTGCGGCGGATGCCACTGCGGAAATACCCGTCATTCCTGACGAGCGGAAGCCCGGCCCCACCGGGCGGAAGGAGGCGTTCCATTTCATGGAACTGAGCCAAGCGCATCTGCGGTATCTGTTGGCCATTGGCGAGCTGTCCCAGGGAAAGGCGGCGGTCAGCTCCACCCAGGTGGCCCGGGTCCTCCAGGTGTCCCGCCCCTCCGTCACCCGGATGCTGGCTGTCCTGGCGGAAAAGGACCTGGTGACCAAGGAACGCTACGGCAAGATCATCCTGACGGAGACAGGGGCGGCCCTGGCCCATCAGCTGCAAGCGGGCCTCCGGGACCTGGAGCGGCGGCTGCCGGCCCTGGGCCTGGACCTGGACCGGGAAGAGACCGCCGCCGTGGCGGGGGCCCTGGCCTCAGTCCTGCCGGAGCACTGTCTCCGAAAGCTCTGCACGACCGAATCCGGCGGGACAATGGGATGTGCCACGCCTTAAAAAAGCAGTCCTGCGGCTTTTGCCGCAGGACTGCCTCTTTTCTTGAGCATAGAACTATAAAAGAGATATGATATATTTTGAGAAGACCCGGGGCCATTGGGCCGCCAGGTCCTTTTGTTTCCGATCCTTTATCTTCACGCTCTATTCCAGTCTCTGTACCGCGGCTCCCAGCACGCCGTCGCCGATGTAGACGCTCAACGTACCATCCAGCTCGCCGCTCCAGATGTGGTCGTAGTTTGGCAGGGCGGTGGTGAGCTTGCCCTGCAGAATCTCCATCTCCGCCGGAGCGCCGCCGTTGGCCACCGCCAGATTGTACCGCGCCGCGCCGTTGTGGGACTGCGTCACCAGCTCGATGAGCTTGCGGATCACCAGGTTCCGGCCCCGGACCTTGGCAATGGACTGGAGCTGCCCGTCGGCGGCGAAGGTGATGAGGGGCTTGATCTGGAGCATGGTGCCCGCCATGGCCGTCACCTTGCCGATGCGGCCGCCTTTCTGCAGATACTCCAGCGTGTCCACGGAGAAAAAGGGGAAGGTGTTCTGGATCAACCAGGGCACCCGGCGCTCTGTCAGCGTCTGCCAGTCCATCCCCTGCCGCAGCTCCTCTGCCAGCTGGAGGATCATCATACCGGTGCCCAGAGACCCGCTGACGGAGTCATACACCCGAATGGTCAGGTCCCTCCGCTCCTCCGCCAGCAGCCGCACCATGTTGTAGGTGCCGGATAGGCCGCCGGAGAGCATCAGGGCGATGACCCCGTCATACCCCGCCGCGGCGATGGCGTCAAAGGCGTCCGAAATGTCCTGAGCGGCGGGCAGGGAGGTCTGAGGCAGCTCTCCGGACCGCAGCCGGGCATAGATGTCGGCGGCGTGGATGTCTACGCCGTCCCGGTACTCTCCGTCTTTGCACAGGATCCGCAGGGGCACGACAAAGACCTGGTTTTCCGCCGCCAGTTGAGGGGAGAGGTCCGCGCAGGAATCCGTGAGCAGGGCGATTTTTTGGGGTGTCATGGTCACATCTCCAAACCTTTCTCTCATGCAGGGCCGGCAGACCTGTCCGCCGGATCGGATGATATGGTGTGCCCATTCCGTCACACCATATCAATATAACCTAGTATATGGAATGCTACCGTAAAAATCAAGAGGAAAATCCCCGTAGGGGGAACAGGAAGCCCGTTCCTGTCTACTGGTGAAATTTTGTAGCGAGAGGACTTGCCAAAGGCGGCGGATTTCCGGTATGATAAAACACAGGATCTGAAAGGGAGGAAAGACCGTGCCGCTGGATGTGAAGGCCGCTGTGGCGGATGCACTGCTGGAGCTCATTCGCCGGAAGGATGCAGACAAGATCACCGTGAAGGACCTGGTGGAGGTCTGTGGGATCTCCCGTCAGACGTTTTACTACCACTTCAAGGACATTGTGGATGTGGTGGAGTGGGCGGCTCAGCAGGGAGTCCAGCGGCTGGTGCGCGAGAGCCTGAACGCCGCCACCCCCCAGGAGGCCCTGGGCGTCTTCGTGGATTTTGCCGTAGAATCCCAGCCCCTGGTTCAGCGGCTGCTGAACTCCCAGCGGCGGGAGGCCATAGAGCGGATCATGGTGGACGCCACCCGTACATACCTGGCGGACAGCCTGCGGGAGCGGCGGGGAACGCCCGCCCTCCGGGCCGGGGACTGGAAGATTGCCCTGGATTTCTATGCCTATGGGATGACCGGACTGCTGCTGGAGAACTGCCGCCAGCGGGATCTGGACCGGCAGGAGCTGGCGGATCAGCTGTTCCGCCTGCTGTCCGGCGAGATGGTCCGCCCTCCGGAAACCTGACAGATGTGCCCGCGTGTCAAAGAGCTTGACACGCGGGCATTTTTGTCAGGACAGACAGCCTCCTCTGCCAGTGGCGCGCACGGAGCGGACGTGGTATAACCACAGCATGAGAGCGGAGACAGCGCAGTGACCGGAAAGGAGTGCGCGCATGGAATTGAGAGATGGAATGTTTGCCGTGAAGCTCTGCGAGCTGGAGCATCAGTACGGCCTGCTGAGAAGCCGCCTGGAGCTGTGCCAGGGGGCGGACCACGAGAAGATCCGGCACCTGCTGGCGGACGTGCTGGATGACTATCGGGAAAACGCCCTGCTGCTGGAGCAGAGCGCGGAGGGCTGCCGCTCCCCGGCAGTGGCGGAGCTGGCGGGCGTCCAGCGGGACTACTCCAAACGGATGGAGGAGCTGCTGCGGGACAGGCTGCCCCGCCTGATGCACGGGGAAGAGGACCCGCAGGAGGAGCGGGCGGAGGCAGCGGCCCTTTTCGCGGAGTACGCCATCGACTTCGCGGCCCAGGGCGTGCGCAGCGCCCTGCTGGCGGCCCTGGCCGCCATGGACCAACAGATGAACTGTGAGGAACAACAAGGAAAGGAACATCCCGTATGAAAGAAGTCAGACCCCCGAAACGGCCCTTGATTTTTTACTACTGCGTGGCCATGCTGATTCTGCTGCTGTTCAACTTCCTGGCCATGCCCTGGATGGCCCGCCAGCAGATCCAGGAGGTGGATTACGGCACCTTCATGGACATGGCGGAAAACCAGGATCTGGGCCAAGTGGAGATCCAGGAGCAGGAGAACCAGATCGTCTTTACCAACAAGGATGAGACCGCCGTCTACTCCACCGGCATGATCCCGGATCCGGACCTGAAACAGATGCTGAAGGACTCTGGCGCGGAGTTCTCCGGCCAAGTCATCCAGCAGACGGATCCCATCCTCAGCTTTCTGCTGACCTGGATCCTGCCCATCGTCATCTTTGTTGCCCTGGGGCAGTATCTCTCCCGGCGCATGATGAAGAACATGGGCGGCCCCAACGCCATGGCCTTCGGCAAGTCCAACGCCAAGGTGTATGTCAAGTCCTCTGAGGGCATCAAATTCTCCGACGTGGCCGGAGAGGACGAGGCCAAGGACAATCTCAAGGAGATCGTGGAGTACCTCCACGACCCAAAGAAGTATCAGGAGATCGGCGCCACCATGCCCAAGGGCATCCTGCTGGTAGGCCCTCCCGGCACCGGCAAGACCATGCTGGCCAAGGCCGTGGCAGGCGAGGCCAACGTGCCCTTCTTCTCCATCTCCGGCTCCGACTTCGTGGAAATGTTCGTGGGCATGGGCGCCAGCAAGGTGCGGGACCTGTTCAAGCAGGCCAAGGAGAAGGCCCCCTGCATCGTGTTCATCGACGAGATCGACGCCATCGGCCAGAAGCGGAATTCCGGCGCCTATGGCGGAAACGACGAGCGGGAGCAGACCCTGAACCAGCTGCTGACCGAGATGGACGGCTTTGAGGGCAATACCGGCGTCATCATCCTGGCGGCCACCAACCGGCCGGAGTCCCTGGACCCCGCCCTGACCCGGCCCGGCCGGTTTGACCGGCGGGTGCCGGTGGAGCTGCCGGACCTACAGGGCCGGGAGGATATTCTGAAGGTCCACGCCAAGAAGATCAAGGTGGCGGAGGACGTGGATTGGGGCAAGGTGGCCCGAATGGCATCCGGCGCCAGCGGCGCAGAGCTGGCCAACATCGTCAACGAGGCGGCGCTGCGGGCTGTCCGGGACGGCCGCCGCTTTGCTGCCCAGGCAGATCTGGAAGAGAGCATCGAGGTGGTCATCGCAGGCTACCAGAAGAAGAACGCCATCCTGACAGACCAGGAGAAGAAGGTGGTGGCCTACCACGAGATCGGCCACGCTTTGGTCGCGGCCAAGCAGACCAATTCCGCCCCTGTACAGAAGATCACCATCGTGCCCCGGACCTCCGGCGCCCTGGGCTACACCATGCAGGTGGAGGAGGGCAACCACTACCTGATGAGCCAGGAGGAGCTGGAGAACAAGATCGCCACGCTTACCGGCGGCCGGGCGGCGGAAGAGCTGGTCTTCCACTCCGCCTCCACCGGCGCCTCCAATGACATCGAGCAGGCCACCAGGATCGCCAGGGCCATGGCCACCGCAATGCCGTCATCGCCGCCCAGGGTGGTGCCCTTCGCCCGGACGCAGCCGTCCTCCACCAGCAGGTCCAGGCCCTCTCCGGCCATGTCCTTGGTGCAGCCGGGCTCTTTTTCACACACCATATCCAGGTGGCCTTGAAGAATGACGGGTGCCGCCGCCTCATACCCGGGCGTGGCCTCCTGGATGATAATGACGTTCCCCGCCTGGTCCTGATGGCACTCCAGCCCCCGCTCCCTGGCAAAGGCTGCGCACCAGTCGCTGACCGCCTGGCAGTTCCGGGAGCCGTGGGGGATGGCACACAGCTCCTCAAAGAAGCGGAACACCCCCTGGGGCTCCAACTGTTCCAACACGCGCATAAACACTCCTTTCCCGGCGGGCCATTCTCCCGGCGCCGCCGTCTGTTTCCGCCTTGTAGTATATCCCATTCCCAGGGGCGGCGCAAGCCGATTGGGAAAAACAGAAGAGGCGCCGGCCATTTTGCCGGTGCCTCTTCCCCGTGCGCTGTCTCTCACGAAAGCTCAGAGAACCGCAGGACCACCTTGAACAAGTCTCCGTCCACAGTCAGCTCCAGGGTGCCCTTCTGGAGCTCTGTCAGGCTCCGGGCGATGGAAAGGCCCAGGCCGTTTCCCTCGCCGCCTCGGGCGGCGTCTCCCCGGACGAACCGTTCCAGCAGTTCCTCCGCCGGGATATCTAACGGCGCCCGGGAGGTGTTTTTGAAGGAGATCACCGCCTGGCCGTCTCGCTCCTCCAGCGTCAGGTACACCCGGGTGCCCCGCTGGGCGTACTTACAGATGTTGTTCATCAGGTTGTCGAACACCCGCCACAGCCGTCGGCCGTCCGCCAGGATGGTCACCGCTGTCTCCGGTTGCCGGGTTACCAGGTCCAGGCCCGCGTCCTTCAGCTTCTGTTCGTACTCCCCTGCCGCCTGGGTCAGCAGCACGCCAGGCTGGCAGGGGGCCAGATTCACCTCCAGATTCCCTGTGGAGGCCTTGGACGCCTCCACCAGATCCTCGATCAGCCGCTTCAGCCGCTCGGACTGGCGGGTGAGGACAGCCGCGTACTCCGGGATCTTCTCACTGTTCGGGGGCTCCTTTCCGATGAGGTCCGCGTAATTGATGATGGAGGTCAGGGGCGTCTTGATGTCGTGGGACACGTTGGTGATGAGCTCCGTTTTCATCCGCTCGCTGCGCATCCGCTGGTCCACCGCCGCCGCCATGCCCTGGGCGATGTGGTTCAGGTCCTCGCCGTGGGATTTGAAGTCCAGCACCATCCGGCTGGTGTCCACCTGATAGCTCAGGTCCCCGGCGGCCAGAGCCCGGCCGCCCAGCAGCAGCTTCCGGCACATGAGGGCCAAAGCCAGCACCGCCAGGAGCAGCAGGAGCTTCTCAAAGATCCACAGGAGCGCCAGCAGGCCCCAGCTCCAGGCGAACATGCTGAACAGGATCCCAAGGCCCTCCAGGACACAGAGGCCCAGGAACACCAGCACGGTCTTGCCCACCAGGGGGACGTTGTGAAGCAGTCCCGCCAGCCCATGCGCTGCGCCCCGGAGGCCGCTGCCCAGGGCCCGAAGGACCGCCCCGCCGCCACGGCGGAGCAAGCGGAGGGCCACATAGACCACTGTATTCCTCCACCAGCCACCCAGTTTGAGCCGCAGGGCCAGGGACATGCACCAGCCGGTAAAGACGCCCGCCAGGGCGGCAGGACCCAGTACCACAGCCAGCACCACGCCAATGCCTCCAAAGTTGGCCTCCACCACCAGTTGGATGCCCAAGAACAGCCCCAGTGCCACCGCCGCCGTCAGAAGGTCCAGTGGGATCCGTGTCCCCCAGCCGGGACGGACGCCGTCCACGTAAGGATGGTGCCCGGCGGCACACAGCAGGAAGATGAAGCAGACTGTCACCAGCAGCGCCGCAGCAGCGATGATGGCGTAGATCCAGTAGCGGAGGGCGTAGGCCAGTTCCGCCAGCCGGTTGGCCAGGGCGTAGTCGTCGTCATAAACAAACACAGAGGACAGCGGCACTGTAATCCGCACGGTATAAGCGTTCTCAACAACGCCGGCGCTGGGCCGTTCCGGATTTGCCCAGTCATAGGAAAATCTGAACTGCCACGGACTATCATATTCTGCAAGCCCCGTGTACCAGAGCTCCCTGCCGGTCTTATCCTGTACCATGACGTAAGAGATGTTCCGCTCCGCACAGTAGCTGTCTGCTGCTTCCGTATTCATCTGGTATACCTGCTCTTCACTGTTCCAGATCAGGAAATTGAGAAGCGTCTGCCCGTCTCCCCAGGCGATATTGGAAAACAGCTCCTGCTTGAAAGCCGTCTCGCTGGTGACATAGACGTCGGTGCTGTACAAAAACACCGCGCCCAGCACACCGCCGGCGGTAACGGCGGTCATCACCAGCATCAGCAGAAAGGCTATGACCTTGGCCGCCGTACTCTCCGTGAGCCTCTTTTTCCGTTTCGGTGCCGGAGGCTGCATGGGCTGCTCCTCCATCACCGCCTGGGCGATCTCCTTTTCGATGTTCTGTTCGATGGCCTTCATGCCCGCATCCCCTTTTCCAGTTTGTACCCCTGGCCCCAGACCACCTTTAAGTATCTGGGCTCCGCCGGGTCGATCTCGATCTTCTCCCGCAGGTGGCGGATGTGAACCGCCACTGTGTTCTCACTGCCGAAGGGAGCGTCCTTCCATACCTTCCGGTAGATCTCCCTGGGGGAGAACACCTGCCCCGGGTGCTCCAGCAGCAGCTTCAGAATATCGTACTCCGTGGGCGTCAGAGCTACCGGATCCCCATCCACGGCGACGGTCTTCTCCCGGTCGTCCATCTGGATAGTGCCCAGGGTCAGCACCTCCGGCCGGAGTGCACCGCCCCCCAGCTGGAAGTACCGCCGCAGCTGGCTGCGGACCCGGGCAGCCACCTCCACCGGGTTGAAGGGCTTGGTGATGTAGTCGTCTGCCCCCACGTTGAGGCCCAGGATCTTATCCGTGTCCTCGCTCTTGGCAGTCAGCAGGATCACCGGCACGTTACTCACCTGCCGGAGCTTTGCCAAAGCGGTAATCCCGTCCATCTCCGGCATCATAATGTCCAGCAGCACCAGATGGATGTCCTTCCGCTCCAGGGCATCCAGAGCCTCCTGACCCGTGTGGGCCTCCAGCAAATGGTAGTCCGGATTGGCCAGGTAGATTTTCAGCGCGTTGACGATGTCCTGTTCATCGTCGCAGATCAGGATGTTATACATGGGGCTCCCTCCTTGGCTTCCATGATACCGGATGGCGGTTTAATAAAAAACCGGGAAACTTCTTAAGATTTTATGAAGACCGCTTTCGGTGCCGCCTTCCGCCGGGCGGCACAGCCGGACAAACGGGAATCTCTGAACGCACGGAGCGGCCCCCGCCCATACGGGCGGGGGCCGCCTGCCCCGGATCCGCCCCAGCACGCTGCCGCAGCGGTCTGTCTGGACCTCGTCGAAGCCGGATTCCTCCATCTTCCCACTGTACCAGTTCTGCCACCCCCTGCTCCCGGCCGGAGGGGCCGGGGATGCGGACGGTCTCCTGGCAGAAGGGATCAGCAGTTCCTCCCGGCTGTCCTGTTCACTCCATTTCCCGCAGCGCACCGCGCTGCTTAAGATACTCCTATGGTAGGGGATTTCGCCGGAAAAATCAACCCCGGAAAAAAGCCGCCCGGCGGGAGTTTCCCGCCGGGCGGCTTTGAAGGACGCAGGCGCATACATTTAGGCGTCCTTCTTCATCATGATGTCCAGGATGGTCTTGTCGGTCTCCACCATGCCGGG
>OJSF01002377.1_pt1 | contig 11692 bp, 11 predicted proteins | sample 1599411 | NCBI WGS metagenome assembly OJSF01 (sample SAMN04168658, study PRJEB22393) | human gut metagenome | biome: human gut microbiome; feature: stool | host: Homo sapiens | collected 2014-03-24 | reverse complement strand
ATGGCCGAGCTCAACGAGGCGGTGATCAAGGTGATCGCCGGGCCGGAGAAGAAGAGCCGGGTGGTCATCGAGCGGGAGCGGAAGCTCACCGCCTACCACGAGGCGGGCCACGCCATTGTCATCCACGACCTGCCCACCCAGGACCCGGTGCATGAGATCACCATCATCCCCCGGGGCATGGCCGGCGGCATGACCATCTCCCTGCCCCAGGAGGACGTGACCTTCCAGACCAGGCAGCAGCTCACCGAGCGCATCGCCGTCTGCCTGGGCGGCCGGGCCGCCGAGCAGTTGGCTTTGGGGGACATCTCCACCGGCGCGGGCAACGACCTGCAAAAGGCCAGCGCCATCGCCCGCAACATGGTCACCCGCTACGGCATGAGCGAGAAGGTGGGCAATGTGGTCTTCGACTCCGGCCACGACGAGGTATTCATCGGCCGCTCCATGGCCCAGACCAAGAACTACTCCGAGGAGGTGGCTGCCCTCATCGATGAGGAGGTGAAGGCCCTGGTGGACGGGGCCTACGCCCGCTGCGGGGAGATCCTCACCCATCGCCGGAGGGAGCTGGACATCGTGGCGGAGTATCTGCTCCAGTACGAGAACATGGACGCCAAGACCTTCGAGCAGGTCTTTACCGACCCGGCGGCGCTCCAGCCCCCGGCGGCCTATCAGGCTGTGGAGGCCGAGGCGGAGCAGGACGCCCGCGAGGAGGAGGAGCATGGCGTGGATTGAGTGCGTGCTGGGCGACATCACCCGGATTGAGGCCGATGCCATCGTCAACGCCGCCAACCGCACCCTGCTGGGGGGCGGCGGTGTGGACGGAGCCATCCACCGGGCGGCCGGCCCGGAGCTATTGGCCGAGTGCCGTACCCTCCACGGCTGTGAGACCGGGCAGGCCAAGATTACAAAGGGTTATAAATTGCCCGCAAAATACGTGATTCACACCCCCGGCCCCATCTGGAAGGGGGGCGGCCACGGAGAGGCGGAGCTCCTGGCCTCCTGCTACCGGAGCAGCCTGACCCTGGCCGTGGAGCACAGCTGCCGGACGGTGGCCTTTCCCGCCATCTCCGCCGGGGTGTACGGCTACCCGCTGGCGGAGGCGGCCGCCATCGCGGTGAATACAGTGCGTGATTTTGCGGCGCAGGATAACACATTGGAGACCGTCACCTTTGTCTGCTTTCTGCCCGAGGTCAAGGCGGCCTTCGACCAGGCCCTCCGCGAACCATAAACCAGCCCCCCGGCGCCGGCCGGGGGGCTTTTTGTCCGGCCGACCGGGCAGATCCCGCGGGGGCGGAGGCAAAACGTAAGAAAACCGTAAAAGACGGCGGGGCAAAACCCTGCTATAATAGAGATAAATTTGTGGAAAGGAGGGGGAAGCATGCCCGTAGAGACTCCGGTACGCCGCCGGTGGCGGGTGAGGCACCGGCCCCGGCTGATTCCGTGTCTGCTGGCCCTGGTGGCGGTGCTGCTGGTCATCAAGTGGATCGACCCCTTCGCCCCCGGGGAGCGCCCCCTGCCGGAGACGCCGGACTGGATCACGGTGGAGCTGCTCCCCCTCAACGAGTTCTCCCGGCCCGGCACGCCTCTGGAGGAGGTCAACGGCATCGTCATCCACTACGTGGGCAACCCGGGTACCACGGCGGCGCAGAACCACAGCTTCTTCACCAACCTGGCCCAGACGGGGGAGACCTACGCCTCTAGCCACTTCCTGGTGGGGCTGGACGGAGAGGTGCTCCAGAACGTCCCGCTCAACGAGGTGGCCTACTGTTCCAACCAGCGCAACGACGACACGATCTCCATCGAGTGCTGCCACCCGGACGACAGCGGGGAATTCACCTCTGCCACCTATGAGTCCCTGGTGCGTCTCACCCGCTGGCTCATGGAGGAGTACGGCCTCGACACCAGCCAGGTGATCCGCCACTATGATGTGACGGGGAAGCTCTGCCCCAAGGCCTTTGTGGAGCGCCCCGAGGCGTGGGAGCAGTTTCAGGCGGACTTGAAGAAATAATCCTGTTTATTGGACAGTGCATTTCCTATACTGTACTCACAACGAGACAGAAAGGAGCGCTGACCAATGAATTACGAGATTCGCTATGTACGTGGGCATGTGGAGGTTTACGACCAGATGGGCCGCTTCCGGTTCTCCGCCGACTCCGAGTGGGAGGCGCTGGAGGAGCTGGAGCAGGACTCCGCCGCATAGAGACAAAACAACAGGCGCGCCCGGCTATGCCGGGTGCGCCTGCCCATATGAGAGAGCTGTTTCAGTCCGGGATATAGGCCCGGATACGAAGGGTAACGCCCAAGTCCTCGGTCAGCCTGCGGCAGCGGGTGATCTCCTCCGGCGTCTTGTCCTTGTCCACGATGGTCATGACCACGTGGGGCACGTACTCCTTGCACTCCCGGGCAAAGTCCAGCATGGCGTCCCACGCCTGCATGCCCTGGCGGGGCTTGGTGACGGCGCAGTACTCCTCCGGCGTGGAGCCGTTGAGGGAGATGGAGATGGTGTCGACGCGCCCCTGGAGCAGGGGGGCCACGTCCCGGCCCAGGAACAGGTTGGCGTGGCCGTTGGTGTTGATGCGCACCGGTGGCAGGTTGGGCACCCGCTTTTTCAGCTCGTCCACCAGCCACACGATGTCGTCGGTGCGGTACATGGGCTCTCCAAAGCCGCAGAACACCAGCTCCCGGTACTGGGAGAAGTCCCGGGCCAGCAGGTTGTCCAGGGCTTCCTGCCGGGTGGGCTCGTGCTCCAGCCACAGGTTGTCGGCGTAGATGGAGCCCTTGTGGCCGTTGTGGCGCAGGCAGAATACGCAGGCGCAGTCGCACCTGTTGGTGAGGTTCACGTAGAGCGCGCCCTCATACTCATAGGAAATGGTCATCATAGTGGATTACCTCCCTTATCAATTCAGATCCAGGACGGGCGGCCGGCCGGGGGCCGTCCGCCGCTCAGGCGATGCCGAAGAACTTCTTGCCGTTCTCCAGGGTAACGGCCTCCACCTCGTCCCGGGTGAGGCCCCGGAGCTGGGCCACCGTCTCGGCGGAGCGGGCGATCATGGTGGAGTCGCACCGCTGGCCCCGGTACGGCTCGGGGGCCATGTAGGGGGCGTCGGTCTCCAGCATCAGCCGGTCCAGGGGCAGCCAGCGGAGGATGTCGGGGGCCCGGCGGGCGTTTTTGAAGGTGATATTGCCGGTGAAGGAGAGCATCCAGCCCTTGTCCACCAGCACCTTGGCGTCCTCCAGGCTGCCGGAGTAGCAGTGGAACACCCCACGGACGCCGGGGTGGGCGCGGACGATGTCCAGGCAGTCCCGGTGGGCGTCCCGGTCGTGGACGATGGCGGGGAGGTTGAGCTCCTCCGCCAGGGAGAGCTGGGCGTCGAAAAAGTCCCGGGAGTTGGCCCGCTCCTCCGGCGTCTTGAGCCAGTAGTAGTCCAGGCCGATCTCCCCCACCGCCACCACCTTCGGGTGGGCGCACAGTGCCCTGACGGCGTCCAGGTCGGAGAGGGCCGCCCCCTCCAGATTCTCCGGGTGGTATCCGGCGGCGGCGTAGAGAAAGCCGTACCGCTCCGCCAGGGCGATGGACTGGCGGGAGGACTCCGGGTCGCAGCCGGGGCAGACCACCAGGGCCACCCCCCGGCCGGGGAGGGAGGCGAGCAGCGCGGCCCGGTCGGCGTCGAAGGCCTCGTCGTAGTAGTGGGCGTGGGTGTCAAAAATCATAGGGCAGACCTCACAGTGTTGGGATGGGTTCTCCCTCTATGATAGCGCGGAACGGGCAAAAATACAAGAAGGCGGCGCGGTTTTCCGCGCCGCCTTCTTCAGAGGGGCAGGGTGAGGGCCGCCCGGGCCCCCCGGCCGGTGTTGGACAGCTCCAGCGTCCCGCCGTGGCGGCGGGCGGTCTGGCGGGCGAAGGTGAGACCCATGCCCATGTGGCCCTCCCGGGGCCGGCTAGCGTCGCCGGTGTAAAAGCCCCGCCCCGCCCGGGCCAGGGCCTCGGGGGAGAAGCCGGGGCCGGAGTCCTCCACGGCCACGGTGAGTACGGCCTCCTCCACATACGCCGACAGGCGCACCGCGCCCCCCTCCGGGGTGAAGCGGGCGGCGTTGTCCAGCAGGTTGAGCACCGCCCGGTCCAACTCTGACCGGAACAGGGTACAGGGGCGGGAGGCGGGGCAGTCCAGAGAAAAGCGCAGCCCCCTGGGGGCGCACAGGCCGCGCCCAGCGGCCGCCCAGCCCTCCGCCAGCGCGGACAGTTCCGCCGTCGCCCGGCCGCCCACCTCCGCCGGGCCCCCGGCGGCGGTGAGGGCGCGGAGCTGCTCCATATAGTCCCGGATGCGTCCGGCGCTGCGGAGAATGGCGTCCACGCGCTCCCGCTGGGCGGGGGAGAGGGCGTCCTCCTCCAGCAGCTCCGCGCTGCCGCTGACGATGGACAGGGGGGTCTTGAGGTCGTGGGCCAGGGCGGCCAGCGCCTGGGTGCGCTCCTGCTCCATGGCCCACTGCTCGGACAGAGACCGGGCCAGGGCCTGCCGTAGCTGCTCCATGGCGGCCAGGCTCTCCCCCAGCTCCCGCACCCGGGCGCCCCCGTCCAGGGGGACGTCCAGCCGCCGGGCGGCGATGGCCCCGGTGGCGGCGGTGAGGAGGGCGGCGTCCCGCCGGAGCAGGCCGGCGAAGTGCCGGGTGGAGAGGGCCCCGGCGGCCAGCCAGGCCGCCAGCAGTACCGCCGTGGCGCAGGTCTGGAACTCCGGAAGCCTCCCCTGGAGCGCGGGGGAGCCGTAGGGCATGGAGTAGTCGAACTGGAGCAGGCACACCGTGCCGTCGGGGAGCTGGGCAGAGCGGTGGTACTGCTGGTAGGGGAAGCCGTGGAGGGTGCGGTTGCCCTCCAGCGCGGCCTGGGCATAGCCCAGGCGCCGCCCGTCCATGCCGCGCTGCCCCACCACCTGGGCGGAGCCGTCAAAGGTGGCCCAGCGGTAGTAGTGGGGCAGCTCCGCCGGGGTCAGCTCCCCGGCCTCCAGGGCGCGGACCAGCCCGTCCGCCTGCCCGGCGGCGGTGCCCGCCGGGAGGACAAAGCCGCTGCGGAGCAGGGCGGACAGGCCGCCCCACCAGAGGACGGCCAGCAGCACCACCGCTCCGCCGGTGACGAGCAGGTAGCGCCAGAACAGGGCGGTGAGCCCCGTCCGCCGCCTCATGCGCTTTCCCATTTGTAGCCCACCCCCCACACGGTCTGGATGGGGGAGAGCCCCACGGCCCGCAGCTTGGCGCGGATGTTCTTGATGTGCTCCGTGATGGCGGAGGAGTCCGCCGTGCCGTCAAAGCCGAATACCGCCTCGTAGATCTGCTCCTTGGTGAAGGTCTGGGCGGGGTGGGCGGCGAGATGGGCGCAGATGGCATACTCGCTTCGGGTCAGGTGCAGCGCTTCCTCCCCGCAGTAGACGGCCCGCTCCTCCAGATCAAAGTCCAGCCCGCCGCGGCGGATGCGGCTGCGGGGCGCCCGGGACTCCCGCCGCAGGTGAGCGGCCACCCGGGCCCGCAGCTCCGCGATGCGGAAGGGCTTGGACAGGTAGTCGTCCCCGCCCAGCCCCAGGCCGGTGAGCACGTCGGCCTCCTCGGTCTTGGCGGTGAGAAAAAGAATGGGGCAGGCGGCCAGGGCGCGGATGCGGCGGCAGGTGGCAAAGCCGTCCTCCCCCGGCATCATCACGTCCAGGAGAATGCAGTCTGCCCAGCGGCAGTGGGCCTCGCTCACCGCCCCACCGCGGTCGAGGAGGGAGACCTGGTGTCCGTCCCGCTCCAGGGCGGTTTTCAGCAGGGCGCGGAGATCCCCGTCGTCGTCCACCACCAGAATATGGGCCATGGATACCACCTCAGTTCAGCAGAAGATAGAGCCCCCACGACAGGGCGTAGAGGATGTAAATATGGGCGGGATAGAAGGCGTAGAACAGCCGCTTGTGGCCTCCGCCCCGCTGCCCATTATAGCACAGCATGAGGGGCGCGGCCAGGATGCCGTAGATCTCGTAGTACCGGGTGAAGAGCTGGCTCCAGGCGAAATCGGGCATCTGGGAGGCCATGAGGCCCATATACACCACCCCGTAAAGAAAATAGAACACGGCGAAGGCCAGTACCTGCCCCCTCCGGTTCCGGCGGAACAGGTAGAGCACCAGCCCCATGGCCAGCACCGGCCAACTGCTGTCCCCGGTGGTGCCCCAGGCGGGGAGAACGGAGTAGGCCGCCAGGCCCACGGGGGTGGCCAGGGCGGGGACGGCCAGGGAGAGGGCGGAGGCCAGGAAGGGCCAGGCCAGGGGGAGAAGAAGCGCCGCCAGGCCCCGGACAATATGCCGCCGGCCCAGCCAGTCGATGCCTTGGAACATCACCATGAGAATCACAAAGGTGGTCATCATGCCGTTGGTGGGGTAGAACCCGTCAGGCCGCACCAGCAGTCCGCCGAAGGCCATAAGCAGCAGCAGGGTGGACATGGCGGTGGAGAGGACGTAGACCCTTGCGAAGTACCGCTTCCGGCTGTGGGTGTGGGTGAAGCCCTCCACCAGGCAGAACAGGAACAGGGGCGCGCCCAGCCGCCCCACCATACTGAACCACTCGGGGACGCACCCGGTAAAGCTGAAAAAGTAGTGAATGTGGTCCAACACCATGGTGACCAGGGCGATCCATTTCAGCCCCGTCTCGGACAACCCCCGGGCGGGGGTGATATGATGTGTTTCCATTGCGGACAGCTCCTTTTTGTGGTCTGTCCACATGATAGCAGGTAATTCTAAGGAATCTCTAAGGATATCGAAAAAGGCGGTCTTGACAGGGGAAGGGATGTATGGTAGGATAGCAGCCGGAACACGGGAATGAGGTTCTCCCGGGGCGCTGGCCCGAACCGCCGCTTGGCTGATGACTTCTGCAAGAGATTGCAGGGGGCATTGGCTTTTTTTCTGCCCTCTGGAGAGGAATGATTTGTTATGTTAACCAGTCTCGCCTATGTGCTGCTGCTGGGCATGGCCCTGGGGGCCATGGCCAGCAGGCTCCGCCTGCCGTCCCTGGTGGGGATGCTGCTGGCGGGGATTCTGCTGGGGCCCTGCGTACTTAACCTGCTCAGCCCATCCCTGTTAGGTATTTCCGCAGACCTGCGGCAGCTCGCCCTGGTGATCATCCTCACCCGGGCGGGCCTGTCCCTGGAGCTGGAGGATCTGCGCCGGGCCGGGCGGCCCGCCGTGCTGCTGTGCTTTGTGCCCGCTTCCTTTGAGGTGCTGGGCATGGTGCTGCTGGCTCCCCGGCTGCTGGGGGTGGACGTGTTGGACGCCGCCATTATGGGCGCAGTGGTGGGGGCGGTGTCCCCCGCGGTCATCGTTCCCCGGATGCTCAGGCTGATGGAGGAGGGCTATGGCGCAGACAAGGGCATCCCCCAGATGATTCTCGCCGGGGCCTCGGTGGACGATGTGTTCGTCATCGTCCTCTTTACCTCCTTTACCGGCATGGCTCAGGGAGGCAGCTTTTCCCCTGCGGCCCTGGCGGGGGTGCCGGTATCCATTGTGCTGGGTGGGGCGGCGGGCCTGGGGCTGGGATACGTCCTGGCTAAATGCTTCACCCGCTTCCACCTGCGGGACTCGGCCAAGGTGGTGGTGCTGCTGGCGCTGGCTTTCCTGCTGGTTGCCCTGGAGGACGCGGCGGAGGGGGTGGTCCCCTTCTCCGGGCTGCTGGCTGTTCTGGGGACGGGCCTGGGCCTGCGCCGTTGGCGGAGGCCGGCGGCGGAGCGGCTCACTGCCAAGTTCGGTAAGCTGTGGGTGGCGGCCGAGGTGATGCTCTTTGTCCTGGTGGGGGCCGAGGTGGACATCGGCTACGCCGCGGCGGCAGGGCTGGCCGCCGTGGCCACGGTGCTGGGGGTGCTGTGTTTCCGGGCCGTGGGGGTGCTCCTCTGCGTGGCGGGGAGCCGCCTGAGCGGACGGGAGCGGCTGTTTGCCGTGCTGGCCTATCTGCCCAAAGCTACAGTGCAGGCCGCCATCGGCGGTGTCCCTCTGGCCATGGGCCTGGCCTGTGGGCAGGTGGTGCTCACCGTGGCGGTAGTCGCTATCCTGGTCACTGCCCCCTTGGGGGCCCTGGCCATCGACCTGAGCTTCCGGCGCCTGCTGCGCCGGGACAGGGGATAGAGAACAGCAAGGGGCGCGCCTGCAAACGCAGGCGCGCCCCCTCTGTTTATACAGGATGCGCTCAGCACAGCTTGGCGCCGGCGGGGATAGCGTCGTCCACCATAACCAGGTGGAGCTTCTCCTCCCCGTGCTCGGTGTGGACGGCGGAGAGCAGCATGCCGCAGCTCTCCTGCCCCATCATCTTGCGGGGGGGAAGGTTGATAATGGCTACCAGGGTCTTGCCCACCAGTTCCTCCGGCTTGTAGTACATGGCGATGCCGGAGAGGATCTGGCGGTCAGTCCCGGAACCGTCGTCCAGGATGAACCTGAGGAGCTTGGCGCTCTTTTTCACGCTCTCACACGCCTTGACCTTCACGGCCCGGAAGTCGCTCTTGCAGAAGGTGTCGAAGTCCACGCTCTCCTGGGCGAAGGGCTCCACCTCCACGGCGGGGAGGGCGGCCCTGCGGGCCTCGGCCTGCAGCTCGTCCAGGGCGGCCAGCTCCTTCTCCACGTCGATGCGGGGGAACAGGTTCTCCCCCTTGCTCACCGCCGCGCCGGCGGGGAGCAGGCCCCACGCTCCGGCGGACTCCCAGGTGCGCGCGCCTTCGTCTACGCCGAGCTGGGCGAAGATCTTTCCGCAGGTCTCGGGCATAAAGGGGGTGAGCAGTACGGCGGAAAGGCGCACGCACTCCAGCAGATTGTAGAGCACGTGGGCCAGGCGGGGCTTCTGGGCCTCGTCCTTGGCCAGTGCCCAGGGCTTGTTCTCGTCGATATACTTGTTGGCCCGGCCGATGAGCTTGAACACCTCCACCAGGGCGTCCTGGAAGGCGTAGTGCTCCATCTGCGCCTCGTAGCGGCCCCGCAGGCCGGCGGCCAGGGCGATGAGCTCCACGTCGTACTTCCGGGGGTCGTCCTCCGGGAAGTCCATGGAGAGGTTCACCTCGCCCTGGGCCTGGGTCAGCATGGCGGCCAGCTCCGCCTCGTCCCCGGTGGCGCCGCAGCCCTCCGGCAGGCGCTCGCCGAAGTACTTGCCCACCATGGCGGTGGTGCGGCTGACCAGGTTGCCCAGGTCGTTGGCCAGGTCGGTGTTGATGCGGCCGATGAGGGCCTCGTTGGAGAAGTTGCCGTCGGTGCCGAAGGGGAACTCCCGCAGCAGGAAGTAGCGCAGGGCGTCCACCCCGTAGCGCTCGGCCAGCAGGTAGGGGTCCACCACGTTGCCCTTGGACTTGGACATCTTGCCGCCGTCCAGCAGCAGCCAGCCGTGGCCGAACACGTGCTTGGGCACCGGCTCGCCCAGGCTCATCAGCATGGCGGGCCAGATGATGGAGTGGAACCGGACGATCTCCTTGCCCACGATGTTGACGCCGGGCCACCAGCCCTTGTCGTAGTCGTGGTAGCGGTCGTTGTCATAGCCCAGGGCGGTGATATAGTTGCTGAGGGCGTCCACCCACACATAGACTACGTGCTTGGGATCGAAGTCCACCGGAATGCCCCAGGAGAAGCTGGTGCGGGAGACGCACAGATCCTCCAGGCCGGGCTTGATGAAGTTGTTCACCATCTCATTGACCCGGCTGCGGGGCTCCAGGAAGTCGGTGTCCTCCAGCAGATGCCGGATGCGGTCGGCGTACTTGGACAGGCGGAAGAAGTAGGCCTCCTCCTCGGCATCCACCACGTCCCGGCCGCAGTCGGGGCACTTGCCGTCCTTGAGCTGGGTCTCCGTCCAGAAGGATTCGCAGGGCTTGCAATACTTGCCCACATATTTGCCCTTGTAGATGTCCCCCTGCTCATAGAGCTGCTTGAAGATCTTCTGCACGGACTCCACGTGGTAATCGTCGGTGGTGCGGATGAACCGGTCGTTGGAGATGTTCATCAGCTTCCACAGGTCCTTCACGCCCCGGTCTCCCTCTACGATGTTGTCCACGAACTCCTTGGGAGTGACGCCGGCCTCCCTGGCCTTGGTCTCGATCTTCTGGCCGTGCTCGTCCGTGCCGGTGAGGAACATGACGTCCTCGCCCCGCAGGCGGTGATACCGGGCCAGCGTGTCCGTGGCCACCGTACAGTAGGTGTGGCCGATGTGGAGCTTGTCCGAGGGATAGTAGATGGGCGTTGTGATATAGAATTTTTTCTTTTCCATGGGATTCTCTCCTTTAAAACGGCAGCTCCGAATGGAAGAGCGCCGGTATTTGCCTGAATTATTATTATAGTTTGAAAATCCAAAAAATACAAGGGAAGATGCGAAAAACGGGCCGTCACACAAGCCGCCTCTCCTCGTGGGGATTGTATTTTTCGCAAAATTCCGATACAATAGGAACGCTGTATGATTTTCACAAGGGAGGATGCGCCCATGAAACTGGTATCCTGGAACGTCAACGGCCTGCGGGCCTGCCTGGGCAAGGGATTTCTGGACTTCTGTGCCGTGGCCGACGCGGACATCATCTGCCTGCAGGAGACGAAGATGCGCCCGGAGCAGGCAGAATTTGATCTGCCCGGCTATCACCGCTACTGGAACAGCGCCGACAAGGCGGGCTATTCCGGCACCGCGGTGTTCACCCGGCGCCAGCCGCTCTCCGTGACCTATGACTTCGGTATCGATGAGCACCGCCACGAGGGGCGGGTCATCACGGCGGAGTACCCGGACTTCTACCTGGTGTGCTGCTACACTCCAAACTCCAAGGATCAGTTGGCCCGGCTGGACTACCGCATGGCCTGGGAGGACGACATCCGGGACTACCTGCTGGATCTGGACGCCAAAAAGCCTGTGGTGTACTGCGGGGACCTGAACGTGGCCCACCAGGAGATCGATATCAAAAATCCCGGTCCCAACTGCCGCAACCCCGGCTTTACCGACGAGGAGCGGGAGAAGATGACGAAGCTCCTCTCCAGCGGCTTTGTGGACACGTTCCGGTATCTGTACCCGGACAAGACCGGGGCCTACTCCTGGTGGAGCTACCGCTTCAATGCCCGGAAGAACAACGCCGGGTGGCGGATCGACTACTTCATCGTGTCGGAGCGGCTGAAGGACAAAATCCGGAACGCCGATATTTGGAGCGAGGTGCTGGGCAGCGACCACTGCCCGGTGGTACTGGATCTGGATGTATAAACTTCACGCGCGTTCGATGCGCCACGAACATCGGCAAATCCTGCACATGAAGTCTTTTTGCATCATTTCCGGCTGCCCTGAAGAGTGCGGGGAAACGGCACATTTCAAAGGTTTGTGATGCTTTGCATCGGAAAACAGGACCGGACCTGCTGGGTCCGGTCCTGTTTCAGCTCAACAGGGCGTTCATCTCCTCGATCTCCAGATCCTGGAGGGCCCAGTTGATGCCGTAGCCCACCACCTTGCTCAGATCCCGCACCTGCTGGTCGATGTCCCGGGTAGTGACCATGAAGGCATCATGCTCCCCGCGCAGCCGTTCCTCATCCACCTTTTCCACGCCGGACTCCTCCAGAATGTCCGCCGCCAGGGTGGCGGAGTCCACCACCGTGGGCACGCCGATGGCGAACACCGGCACCCCCAGCGTCTCCCGGTTCAGCGCCGCCCGGTGGTTGCCCACGCCGGAGCCGGGGATGATCCCCGTGTCGCTGAGCTG
>OJSF01002373.1_pt1 | contig 11698 bp, 9 predicted proteins | sample 1599411 | NCBI WGS metagenome assembly OJSF01 (sample SAMN04168658, study PRJEB22393) | human gut metagenome | biome: human gut microbiome; feature: stool | host: Homo sapiens | collected 2014-03-24 | reverse complement strand
GAAGGAGTTCGGGTCCGTTTGTTTCTGCCGCCGGGGGAGAGCGGATCCATAAGAAGAAAGGACAGGAATGACCATGGAAAAGACCAATGTAAAGTACAATGCCTACATTAAGATCCTGGAGGAGGAGTTAAGACCGGCCATGGGCTGTACAGAGCCCATCGCTCTGGCATATGCGGCTGCTGTGGCCAGAAAGGTGCTGGGAGAACTGCCGGATAAGGTGGTGATCGGAGCCAGCGGAAGCATCATCAAGAATGTGAAGTCAGTCATCGTGCCTAACACGAATCATCTGAAGGGGATTCCGGCAGCAGCAGCAGCAGGAATCGTTGCGGGAGATTCGGACAAAGAACTGGAGGTGATTGCAGAAGTTACGCCAGATGAAACCAGACAGATGAAGGAATTCCTGGATAACACGGAAATCAGGGTGGAGCATGTGGATAACGGCATTACCTTTGATATCATCGTAACTCTGTATAAGGGGGATTCCTACGCCAAGGTCCGCATCGCCAATTATCATACCAATATCGTGCTGATCGAAAAGAATGGGGAGATTCTTAAGCAGGTAGAGGTGGCCGGCGAGGAGGAGGAAGGTCTGACCGACAGAAGCCTGCTCAACATGGAGGATATCTGGGATTTTATCAATACAGTGGACATTGAGGATATCCGGGAAGTGCTGGACCGTCAGATTAAGTACAACTGGGCCATTGCCCAGGAGGGATTAAAAGGGGATTACGGCGCCAATATCGGCTCTGTTCTTCTGGAAATGTCTGGAAATGACGTCCGCACCAGGGCCAAGGCCATGGCAGCAGCAGGTTCTGACGCCAGGATGAATGGCTGTGAACTGCCGGTCATCATCAATTCGGGAAGCGGCAACCAGGGTATCACTGCCTCTGTTCCCGTGCTGGTATATGCGGAGGAATTTAAGGTGGATGAGGATAAGAAGTACAGGGCCCTGGCTCTGTCCAACCTGACAGCCATCCATCAGAAAACGCCCATCGGCAGGCTTTCCGCTTACTGCGGAGCTGTCAGCGCCGGGGCAGGCGCCGGAGCCGGGATTGCTTACCTGTGCGGCGGCGGTTTTAAAGAAGTCGTACATACGGTTGTAAACGCCCTTGCCATTGTGTCGGGCATTGTCTGCGACGGGGCAAAGGCTTCCTGCGCAGCCAAGATTGCCTCGGCAGTGGACGCGGGAATTCTGGGCTACAACATGTACATACGCGGCCAGCAGTTCTACGGCGGCGACGGCATCTACTGGGTCGGTCAGGTGCAGCGCAGCTACGGCGAGCTGTCCGGCTCCCTCGGCTGGCCGTTCTATGAGGTCGCGGGCAGATACGACCCGAACTATGATCTGATCTACGACATCTTTGTCTGGTTCGTCGGCCTGTTCACCAAGGACACCGGCACGGTGTTCAACCTGTACGTCCTCGTCATCCCGTTTGCCAACGCGCTGGCGGGGTACGCGGTGTTCCGCATGGTCGGGCTGCGCCGCTGGCTGAGCTTTGCGTTCGGTCTGACGTTTGGCCTGACGCCCTACGTCCAGCAGCGCATGGCCGGGCACATGATGCTGGCCGCCTGCGAGTTTGTGCCGTTCTCGGTGCTGCTCTGTCTCTGGTGCGCCGAGGATGAACAGTTCAACCGCCCGGGCAGGGGCTTCTTCAAAAACAAGCGCAACTGGCTGGCGCTGGCCATGGCGTGGGGGATCGCCAACAACGGCGCGGCCTACTACCCGTATTTCACCTGCTTCTTCCTCTGCGTCACGGCGCTCTGCCTGATTTTGCGGGACCGCAGGTGGCGCGCGGGCACGTCCTGCGTTGTCACGATTGCCGAGATCGTCGCCTGGATGATCCCCGACTTCTTCCCAATGGTGCTGGGCATCCTGAACGGACAGGGCAGCACGCTGACCAACGGCGTCTACCGCAGCCCCGTCGGCGCGGACATCTACAGCCTGCGCATCAGCAGCCTGCTGCTGTCGCCCAACGGCTTCGGCCTGCAGAAGCTCGCCAATTGGATGGGCCGCTACTTCCACGTTCTGGCCACCGATGAAGGCCCGATGTACAACGAGAACGCCTACGGCTACCTCGGCATTGTGGGCATTTTCGGCTTCCTCGCGCTGCTGCTCATGCTGCTGCGCAGCCGGGACTGGAAGGCGGGCCGCACCGAACGCCCCGAGTTGGGGGACCGTCTCTGGCTGCTGAGCCGCCTCAACGTCATGGCGCTGCTGCTGGCGACGATTGCCGGCTTCGGCGGCATCATCGGCATCTTTGTGCGGTTCATCCGCGGGTACAACCGCATCAGCCCGTACATTGCGTTCTTCGCGCTGCTGGCTGTCGGCCTGGCTCTTGAAAAACAGCTGACCCGGCGCACCGGGCGCAGCCGCAAGGCGCTGGCGGCTGTGGCCATCTTGCTGCTGGGCTGCGGCTACTGGGAGCAGCAGGGCTTCTTCCGGCCTGAGTACGAGGAGATTCAGGACAAGTGGTATCAGGACGCGGCCTTCATGAACGAGGTCGAGACTGCGGCAGGGGACGGCGCGATGCTTTTCACGCTGCCGTACATGAAGAACTTTGAGAACGGCTCGCTGAACAACATGTGGGATTACACGCTGCTGCGCGGCCCGCTGCACAGCAAGACGCTGAAATTCACCTACGGCGCGGGCTACGGCACGAAGAATGACCTCTGGTACCGCGAGACGAGCGAACTGGAGCCGGACGCCATGGTGGCCGAGCTGCGCACACAGGGTATGACCGGCATCTATCTGGATCTGGACGGCTACCCCGAGGACGAGCAGCAATCGGCGCTGGCCGCCCTGACCGAGGCCGCCGGCTGCGGCCCGGAGGATGTCATCCACAGCGGAAGCGGGCTGCTCTGCTACATCCCGCTGGGGCAGGAGTAACGCATGAAACTGCAAAAAATAACGCAAAAACGATGGTTCTGGCCGCTGGTCTGCGCGGTGTCCGTCGTGTTCGGCTGGTGGTATTTAAGCATTGTGACCTGCGCGCCGCTCGGCGGCGACGATGAGCTTATCAACCTGCAGAACTACTATTATATTACGCACACCTCGTTTGCCCGGAGCGTGCTGGACTACCTTGGTGATTTGTGGGAGCAGTTCAGCCTGCAGAACGGGCGGTTCCGGCCCTTCTCGTCGCCGCCGGTGCGCGGCCTGACGAGCTGGTTCCTGGGGGATCTGGTCGGCTACCGGCTCTACATTCTTGCGTGGACCTACGCGGACATTGTGCTGACGGCGTGGCTTGTCGGCAAGGCGTCCCGCAACAAAAAGCTGGGCATTGCCTGCCTCTGCCTGCTGCCGATGATGTTCAGCGTCTGGCAGGACTCCACGGGCAACAGCCTCTACTCCTACGGCGCACTGGTGCAAAGCACGCTGCTGCCCGCGCTCGTCGCCGGGCTGGCCGTGCTGCGCTGGCAGGACACCGGCCACAAGCGGTGGGCCGTGCTGGCGGGCTACTGTATGTTCCAGTGCTGCGCCACGTTTGAGATCGGCTTTACCTATATCGTCCCGATTTTTGGTCTGGCGTGGCTCTACACCGACAAGGCCCGCGACGCGCTGCGGTTAAGCATCCCGGCGCTGCTGGGCGAGTGCGTGACGCTGGCCTTCAATATGGGCGCACGGCTCATGAATACGCTGCGGGCCGCGGGCATTCTCGCGGGCAGCGTCTCCCAGATCGAGGGCATCTCCCCGAACTTTGACCTGCCTGCCATCCTGCGCACCTGGGCCATGCAGATGTCGGCGGGCTTCCCGCTGAACGCGATGCTGTTCGGCAAGATGCGCCCCGGGAAAATATATCCCGTGGACGTGCTGTGCGGCGTCATGGTGGCCGGTGCGGCAGTGGCCGCGCTGGCGGCGCTGGACAAGCTGCCGAACAAAAAGCAAAATCTGCTGCTGTTTTTAAGCGGCCTTGCCATGCTGTCCGCCCCGGCGCTGCTGATCGGGCTTTCGCCCAAGTACCAGCAGCCCGGTCAGGTGGACTGGCGGCACGGCTACATTCCCCAGACTGTGGAGAGCTTCGGCGTCGGTTTAATGGCGCTGGCCGTACTGGTGATGCTGCTGCGTTGGGCCCGCGGCAAAAGCTGGTGGCCCGGGGGCCGCGCGGTACTCTACGGTCTGCTGGCCGTCTGCATGGCCGGGTCGGTGGTCTGGCAGCGCGCCGCGACCCGCTCGGCCTACGACCAGGGCGGGCGCGCCTACACGGTCTTTGGCGACGGCGTCGCCGCGGGCCTGGCCGCCGACTGCGGCGACACGCCGGTGGTGACCGATTACATGATCTGGGGCGGCCATGAGGTCGCGGAGAACGCCTTCTTCCTGCGCTACGGCGATCTGGACGCCGATGCCCACGCCCTGCAGGTCTGGCGCACCGAGGACCACGCCGACGACGAGGCAGTGTACCGCGTCGGGTTCACGCTGGGGCAGGACAGGCACTACGACATTGCCTGGTGCGGCCTTGGCCGCGGGGCAGACCCGGATGTGCTGACAGATGTCGAGGTCTGGCTGCCCGCGGGCACCTTCCTCTATGATGTGCTCTATTACACAACCGCCGACGGCGAGGAAGTGCGCAGAGAGGTCTACCCCGACAAGAACGGCTCCATGATCACGCTGGACGGCGAAATTCTCGCGGACAGCATCCGGCTGGCATCAAGGTAGGGGGCGGCGGTGAGGTGCCGGAGCCCCTCCGGGCATCGCTGACGCTCGCCCACCTCCCCTGTGAGGGGAGGCTTTCGCGGACGGCTCCGCCGTCCGAAACAAGGCTCCCCTTACAGGGGAGCTGGCCGAGCCCGCGAGGCCTGAGGGGCTCTGGCACTCCGCGAAGCCCTAAACCTTCCGGATTGCCACCCCGTAGGGGCCGGGCATGCCCGGCCCGCTGCCCTCCCGCAAAAGCCCGTCCATCTTCCCGCCGCGGGCCGCAGCTATGCGGCCCCTGCGTACTCTATCCATTCAAGGAGGTGCCGCCCTTGGCACAAAATAAATCCCGCCGCCTGCTGTGGGCGGTCTGCCTTGCGGCGCTGGCGGCATTTGCTGCGGCCATGGTCTGGCTGCACTACCGGCAGCTTTGCTCCCCCGGCGGCGGCAGCGACCCCTATACCTCCGACCTTGGTATGCACCTGGCCTTCGCGCAGCGCGGCATGGTCTACTCCACCGTGTCGCTGCTCATCGGCCCGGCGTATGCACTGGCCGGGCGCACCGGCATTGCCGTGCTGCTGGCGGCGTTCCATCTGGCCGCCGTCGCCGTGTTCGCCTGCGGCCTGCGCACTGCCCTGCCCGATGCCCCGCGCCCGGCGCGGCTGCTGGTCAGTCTGGTGGTCAACCTTGCCACGGCGGTCTGGATGCCCCGCGGCGGCTACTGGTACCAGGGCACTGTCGGCGGCACGATTTATCACAACACAACGTATATTATGCTCGCGCCTTTTGCACTGCTGGCGATGCTGGCCTTTTACCGTGTCTGGCCGACGATGCGCGATGACCTGGATCTGCGTGCCTACGCGGTCTACACGGTGCTGCTGACCGTGGCGACCAGCTTCAAGGCCAGCCTGATCTTTGCATTCGCCCCGGCGCTGCTCGTGCTGCTGATTGCCGATTTTGTGCGCACCCGCGCCAAAAATCTGAAAAATGAGATCATCATGGGGTGCAGCGTTTTCCCCGGTGTAGCGCTCTGCTTTATCCAGGCCAACGTCCTGTTTGCCGAGGAAGGCTCCGGCATACGCCTGATTTTCACCGTCCCGTTTGACCACCACCGTATGCTGTGGGGGCCGTTCAACGAGGCCGGTGTGCTGGGGCTGGCGCGGTCCTTCGTCTTTGTGGCGGCAGTGGGGCTGCTGCTGGGCCGCGCGGCGTGGCAGCGCTTCCGCTACCGGTTCAGCCTTTTCACCTTCGCCGTCTCGCTGGCCGAGGCGCTGCTGCTGGTCGAAAGCGGTGAGCGGCTCTATCACGCCAACCTCTGGTGGGGGCCGTTCATCTGCTTCTGGGTGTTCTGGCTCGAGTCCGTCAGCGTCTTTTTGCAGCAGACGCGCACCGGAGCCGTGCCCCGCTGGCGGCTGGCCGTCTGCGCCGCCGCGCTGGCGTGGCACATCGTCAGCGGTGTCTGTTTCTTAGTCATGCTTTTGCAGGGCGTAAGCTATAACGTGCCGATCCTGACGTATAATTTGTGGTAAAAAAATAAGCCGCAGTTGCAAAAACGCATCTGCGGCTTTTGTATGTTGTCAGCTTCAACCCGTAGGGGCGCATTCTATATGCGCCCGTGGCTGTGTGCGGCAATGAGTAACGCCCGCGGGCGGATATGGAATCCGCCCCTACGATGGAGGGGGCGATGCTCGTCATCGGCCCGGCCAGGCAACGGCAGCGGCAGGCTGCCTGCGGGCGAGCACTGCTCGCCCCTACGATTTGCGCTTTCCCTCATGCCCGCCCGGCAGCGGCAGACTGCACACCAGCGCAATGCCCAGCGCCAGGGCCAGCGCGACCTTGAAGGTCTCGCCGCCTTTGCTGGCGAAAAGCTCCTGCTCGCCCTGCAAAAAGTAGTAGGCCGTGTAGTAGATGCCCGCGCCCGGCACAAGCGGAAAGATGCCCGGCAGCAGAAAAATCGTCACCGGGGCCTTGTGGCGGATGGCAAAGAACCGCGCGCAGCCGGTCAGCGGCAGCGTGGCGACCAGCGTCGCAATCGCCGGGCTTAATGCGAACAGCTCCACGCAGAAGATGTAGACCATCCAGCCCACCGCGCCGGTCAGGCCGCAGGCCAGGTAGTGCCGCCGCGGCATCTGGAATGTGATGCCAAAGCTGATCGTTGCAATGACGGCCACCACAAAATGGGCAAAATAATGTGTCCAGACCGGCATCACGCCACCCCCAATCCACGGGCCATGATCCAGCCCAGCACCACGCCGCCCGCAATGCTGCCCGCAATCAGCAGGGCATCCAGCAGGCGGATGGAGCCGGACAGGTAGTCGCCGTTCAGAATATCCCGCACGCCCATCGTCAGGGCAACGCCGGGGGTCAGCACCATCAGCGCGCCGATGATCGCCGCGTTGGCGTTGACGGCAGGCACGACGGTCTGCACCGCAATGGCCCAGATCGTGCCGCAAAACGCCGCCACAATGTCGGTGAATATCCGGTTGATGCCGTGCCTCGCAAACTGCTGGCAGACGAGCGCCTCCAGTAGGCCCGCCACCGCGGCCACCGGCATGTCTGCCAGCGTGCCGCCGAACAGGTACGCGAACCCCGCTGCCCCGACAACGCAGGCCAGAATTTCCAGCTGCGGTGTGCTGCGCGGCAGCGTGCGGGCCGTGTTCAGCCGTGCTTCGGCCTCGACGACGCCCAGCCTGCCGGCGGCCAGCTCACGGGAAAGCTCGTTCACGGCCTCGACGCGGCCCAGATGGACCGACACGGTGGGCACGTGCCGCACCAGCGAGACGGCATCCCGCCCCGGCAGGTGCGCCGACGCAAAGATGCCGTTGGTCAGAACATAGACATGGAAGTCCCGCACGCCGAGGCTGGCGGCCATGATCTCCATGGTCTGCTGCGCGCGGAACACCTCGCCGCCGTTTTCCAGCAGCGTCTGGCCCGCGTCCATGACCAGCTCCAGCGCACGGTCAAACAGTGCATCAGCCACGGATATTCTCCCGCACAGCGTTGAATTCCGGGTAATGGGCGTACAGATGCTGCGCGATGGCCTCCATGAGCAGGTAGTCATGCTCGGAGTCGATGTCGATGATGCCGGTGTCCATCATAACGCTGACGCCGAACTTGGAGTGCCACAAAATCGGGTCGGGGTTGTCCACAAGGAACGCGCGGCGGATGACGTAAATCGACGCATTGACGTCGTATACCTCGGGTGCCTGCTGGCGGCCCGTGAACTGGCTCTCGATGACCATCTCGGCGTGGTCGCCCACGATCTTGAACATATTGAACCACGGATTGCGGCGGGCCTCGCAGACGCTGAAAATGATTTGCAGGTCCTCGCGCTCCTGCGCTTTGGCAAAGGCGTTCTCAATATCCTGCTCGGTGCGCAGGGGGCTGGTGATGTCCAGATCGATCATAGCATCGTACTGTTTGCTTGCGAGCGCCTCCATGCGGGCAAAGCTGTCCTTGTAGACCTCGACCTTCGGCACGCGGTCCCCGCCCAGCTCGGCCCCGCGGGGCAGGTAGATGACCTCCGGGTACTCGGCGGCCACCAGTCTGGCCAGGTCCTCGCTGTCGGTGTTCAGCGCAACGTCGATTTCCAGCTCCGGGTGCTTTTTAATGAACAGCTCCGCGGCGCTCAGCGAATAGTAAACCAGCGGTTTGCCGCAGAAATTTTTCAGGTTCTTGTTTTTAAAGCCCTTGCTGCCGGCACGGCCGCAAATTGTAATGAGCAGTCTTTTCATTGTACGTTCTCCCCCAAGGTAAGTTTCAGCACGTTCAGTGCCAGCACGGGCGGGTTGCAGCTCTCGCCGCTGCCCGTCAGCGCGTAGTCCACAAAATATTCCATCTCCCGCTCATAGCGGCGGTTGACGTCCTCCTCATAGTGCTGCACGGTGCCGTCCGGCAGGGTCAGCGTGCCCGCGCCAAAGTCGGCCAGATAGCTGCCGTCATGGCAGAAAAGCTCGATGCTGCGCCGGTATCCGCGGCCAAAGTAATCGAGATGCACCTCGGCCAGCAATGTGGGGTATCTGGCGATATACACCGACAAATCGTCGGAGTCGATTTCGAGGTCGGAGTAGGTGCCCTTGAAATTGTACAGCTTTTCAGGCACGCCGAACAGCTCGACGAGGTAGTCCCATTCGTGGATGAGGTCAATCGTCACGCCGCCGCCCATCGCCTTGTGGGCGCTGTAGACCGTGCGGTAGTCCACGCCGGGCCGCCAGTCGGGCAGATAGCTTGAGCAGATGACCCGCGCGCAGTAGGGGTGCAGACCGGGCAGCCGGTCCTTGAGCGCCAGCATGACGCCGCACCACCGCATGGGCGCGGCCACATAGGCCTTTTGCCCCGCGGGCAGGCAGTCGGCCAGATCCAGTCCGGTCTGCTCGGCGGAAAAAATCGGCTTTTCGATGAAAAGTGCCCCGCCACGGCCCCTGACCCGGGCCAGAGCGTCGGCGTGCAGGCTTGTGGGGTTCGTGATGAACACCATGTCATAGTGTGCGGGCGCGTCGGCCAAATCAGTGTACTGGGCGTGCAGCAGCGCGGCCACGCCGTCCCGCAGCGGGCGGGACAGGTCGCTGCGCAGCGCGTCGGCCTGTAAAGTCCAGCCCCGGTCCGCACAGAGGTTGGTCAGATTTTTTAAATGGCGCGTCCCGATGGAGCCCAGCCCCACGAACAGCGCGGTGATGGTACGCATAGGAGATCCCCTTTGCTTTGATTTAGATGCAATGTAGTGGCCGAGCGTGCCCGGCCCTCAGCCTTGCCCATAGCAGGGCGGTATATTTTACGTTGCGGGCCGGACATGTCCGGCCCCTACAGGGTTACGCTTTTTCGATCCTGTCCATCAGCTCAATGGCCTTCAGGTCCTTTTCAAAGCTCCACTTCGGCTGTTCGTCGCCCTTCAGCACGCCAAAAAAGTTCGTCAGCTCGTCCACATAGGCGTTTTCTACAACGTTGTCGCTATAGCGGCTGTCGTGCTCAAAGCTGGCGTAGGTGTTGACAAACCGCTTGTCGCCGTCCTTGAACTCGTACAGCGCCTTGGGGTTGCCCTCCCAGAACAGGTGGATGCCGTCCCCGAAGCACTCAAAACTGCGCACGGCCTTGCGGCTGACGACGTCGGCGGCCAGCACACCCTGCACGCCGCCCTTGTGGCGCAGCAGCAGCGTCACGCAGTCGGGGTAGGGGAGCCCTAAGTCGCTGATCGTGTCCTTCTGCACGGTCACGCTCTCCATGTCGCCAAAGGCATCCAGCAGCCACGGCAGGTCGATGCCGAAGATCTCGCGCACGCCGCCGGTGCGGGCGTTGCCGACGAAGAAGTTTTTATAATTCTCCCACGGGTGCCAGTCGGGCAGATACTGCCCGATGTGGTAGATGTAGTGTACGGGTTTGCCAAATTCCGCGACCTGCTGTTTAATATACTGTGTCTCGCGGCGGTACAGCATCGTGGAAGACAAAAACAGCGGCAGTTTTTTGGCCGCAGCCTTGGCCATATTCTCCCGGTAGCCGTCGCTGACCAGATTCAGCTCGGTAAAGACGGGCAGGTCGTGGTCCAGCAGCTCGCCGATGACCGCCGCGTGGGCCAGCGGCGCGGTGCAGACCAGTGCGGCGTCGGGGTGCTCGGCGGCGACGGCCTCGCCGATGGTGGCATAGGCTGCGTCCGCCAGACCCAGCCGGAGGGCCTCGTCGCGGCGGCTCTCGGCGGTGTCCACGCCGACGATCTGAATAGCCGCGTCAATGCCTTTGGTCAGCCGGGCGCGGCGTTTGCCCATGCTGCCTAAACCGACGATGAGAAGTTTCATACCAAAACGCTCCTTTGCGGGTCAAATTCCGGCACAGGGCCGTCATAAAAGATTTTGGGTCTTGCAAAATCAAATTTTGCCAGAACAGCGCAGATTTTTTCGCTGGTCTCGCCGCCGTTATACGGGCTGACGGCGCCGGCCGCCACGGGGGCAAACGCCGGGGACAGCGCCCTGCGCAGCGCGGCCACGATGGACGGCTCGTCGGCGTCGCAGCAGAGCACGTTCGCGCAGATGGCGCGCCCGGCCTGCCGTCTGCCGATGTTGACCGTCGGCACCTTAAAGGTGGGCGTCTCGACGACACCGGACGACGAGTTGCCCGCCACGAGCGCCGCACAGTCCATGGCGGAGAGGTAGCGCCGCAGACCGAGGCTCTGCACAAATCCGGCGCGGTCCGGGTGGGCGGCAGCGAACGTCTGCATCATGGCGGTGCAGACCTGCCCGCCCGCGTCGGCGTTCGACCCGGTGATGAGCCAGAACACGCCGTCCACGGCGGCCATAGCGTCACACAGCGCCTGTACCTGCACAGCAGGGGAGCCTGCGTCGGGGGCGGTCTCGGGGTGGTAGGTCACGAGCGCGAAGGGCTGCATGAGGTCAAACCCAGTCGATTTGCACAATTCCTCACGGCTCATTTTGGGCAGAGTGCGTATGTTTTCATCCCCCAGCCCGCCGACGCAGAAGACGGTGTCGGGCGCTTCGCCCATCCGCACAAGCCGCGCGGCGCTGTCGGCGCAGGACGGAAAGTGTACCGCCGCCATTTTGCTGATGCAGTGGCGGTAGTATTCGTCTGCCGCGCCCAAGGTCACGTCGCCGCCTGAGATATGGGCAATCGGGATATGCCGCGCCGCTGCCGCAGCGGCCACGGCGAAGATCTCAAACCGGTCCCCCAGCAGCAGCACGGCGTCCGGGCGGTGGGCGGCAAAGTGGTTGTCGAAAATTTCCATCGTGCGTGCGATGGTTTTGGCGACAGGCTCATCGGCGTTGTCGGTGAAGATCGGCAGTCTTGCCGCGATGGGCAGGCCGTCGGCTTCGATTTCATGCACGGTCTCGCCCAGACGCGGGCAGAGATGCGCCCCGGTTACGACGAGCTGCAAGTCCAGCACATCGGACGCCGCGATTTTCTGCACCACCGGGCGCAGCAGGCCATATTCCGCCCGCGTGGCGGTAACGACGGTGATGGTACGCATGGTTATGCTTCTCGCTTTCTTTTTTAACGGCAGTCTCCCGGAAGGTCGCTTTCTTTTGGCAGCAAAAGAAAGCTCGCAAAGAAAACTGCCGCTGTTTCGAC
>OJSF01002360.1_pt1 | contig 11774 bp, 10 predicted proteins | sample 1599411 | NCBI WGS metagenome assembly OJSF01 (sample SAMN04168658, study PRJEB22393) | human gut metagenome | biome: human gut microbiome; feature: stool | host: Homo sapiens | collected 2014-03-24 | reverse complement strand
TCTTTCTGGATTGTTGTTTTCTTAGTCATAGCCTGTTCCTATTTTAATGAGAGATATGATTCGTTGTCTTCGGGGGACATATTTTTTGTCCCTTGCATCCCTTCGGGGGACAATCTGGGGACAAAAATACGAAAAAAATATGAAAATAGGCAGAAAGTATGGAGAAAAAGAGAAAATACAAATTCTCATAAAATCATTGATTTTCTGTATTTTACGGATTTATATTTTCTCTTTTTATGCTTTTCTTTTCTTTAGGTCACTTGCCGATGCAAAAATGTTGAAAGATATTTTGAAGCACCATATCATTCGTAACCTCCCCCGCTATGTCCGAAATAAAGAAGATACACTCTCGTATGTCTTGCGAAAGAAAATCCCCGGAAATCTGCGAATCAAGTCCGTTTTGTACTCTATGAATAGCTTCCAAAGCTTTGTTTAAAGCTTCGTAATGTCTTACGTTTGTCACAATAATATCATTCTGTGTCACTGTAGGCAAGTGTGCAGCATCAATAAGCATTTTTTGTAGCTCACTTGTATTCTTCCGTTGTTTGGCCGAGATGAAAATAGATTCCGTAGATTCTTTGGGGAAGTCTTTTAATAAAGATAATACATTCTCTTTCTGTTTATCTTCAATCAAATCAGTCTTATTGAATACAACAATCAAATGTTTTCCTTCACAACGTGGAATTATTTTCTCCGATAACTGTTCAATTTGAGAAGCGGCATTCACAGCATCTACCATCCAAAGAACAATCTCCGCCTGATCCAACTTCTGAAAAGTACGTTCAATACCCAAACTTTCAATCGTGTCATTGGTTTCCCGGATTCCGGCGGTATCAATGAACCGGAAAGTGATTCCTCCGATATTGACAGTATCTTCGATTACATCACGTGTTGTCCCGTGAATATCACTGACAATGGCTTTATCCTCATTCAATAATACATTCAGTAAAGTCGATTTTCCGGCATTTGTTTCACCGATGATAGCTACGGGAACACCATTCTTAATGGCGTTGCCGACACTAAATGAATGAGCCAACCGCGAAATGACCTGTTCAATTTCATCTGCCAGTTTCCTTAATGCCGAACGATCGGCAAATTCCACATCCTCTTCGCTGAAATCCAACTCCAATTCAATCATGGAAGTGAAATTCAACAACTTGTTGCGTAGATCTGTCAGCTCTTTACTGAATCCACCCCGCATCTGGCTCATTGCCAATCGGTGAGTGGCAGCAGATGAAGAAGCAATCAAGTCCGCCACAGCTTCTGCCTGACTTAAATCCATCTTTCCATTGAGGAAAGCACGTTGTGTATATTCTCCCGGCTGGGCCATGCGGCAACCGTTTTTAATAAGCAACTGCATCACCTGTTGAAGAATATAAGTGGAACCATGACACGTGATTTCCGTGCTGTCTTCTCCCGTATATGAATGAGGAGCACGGAAAAGGCTGACGAGCACTTCATCAATCATCTCGTCTTCGTCATAAATACGCCCGAATGTCAAAGTATATGGTTTTTGTTCGCTCAATAATTTGCCAGCTTTGGCTGGCTTGAAGATGCTGCCGGTAATAGAAATAGCTTCCGGACCGGAAACGCGGATGCTTCCGATAGCACCGCCTTGAGCGGTAGCGATGGCACAGATAGTATCTTGAATCATTGTTTTTTCTTTTTGGATGAGCAAAGATAATTGTTTCTAAGTAAAAAACAGAAAATTGAGCACAACTTGTGCTTTATTTGTTTATATTTGCTGCCGTGCAGTGGTACACCAAACAAAATAAAACAATAATGCTTATGGAACCAGCGATTAATTTATATTCTTCCAATGAAAAGAGTGAACTCATACGGGAGAACTCACAAGAAATACTTTCTGTCCTTGCAGCTCATCAAATAGCTTTGTGGGAATATGATATCATTACGGGCAAATGCTCCTTTTCAAACGATTATTTTTTTACACTGGGATTAAAGGATGCCGGGATCATTTTTGAAGATATAGATGATTTCTATCGGTTTATTCATCCGGAAGATATTGAATTCTATAAACAAGCCTTTGCAGAAATGCTTTCATCAGACTCTAAGACCTCACAAATTAGAGTTCGTTGTATAAGTGAACAAGGGAAAGTAATTTGGCTGGAAGATCATTTTCTGTCTTACAAAGAGAGTTGCGAAAGTCATCCGGGTAAACTGCTGGCATATACGGTGAACGTCACTTCACAATGCGAAAAGGAGCAACATATCAAATATCTGGAAGAGTATAATCGCAAAATAATTGAAGCATTGCCGGAATTCATTTTTATTTTTGATGATAATTTCTTTATTACCGATGTCCTGATGGCACCGGGAACGATATTGCTTCACCCTGTGGAAGTGCTACGCGGAGCAGATGGACGATCTATTTATTCACCGGAGGTTAGCGACTTGTTTATTTGTAACATTAGGGAATGTTTGCGTGATGGTAAGTTGAAGGAAATAGAATATCCGCTTGAAGTGGATGGAAGTCTGCATTATTTTCAGGCACGTATCGCCCCCTTTGAAGGAAACAGGGTACTTGCCTTGATACATGACATCGGAGACCGGATTCAGCGTTCGCAGGAATTGATCGAAGCTAAACGTCGTGCGGAAGATGCTGATAAAATGAAGTCGGTCTTTTTAGCTAATATGAGCCATGAAATTCGTACTCCGTTGAATGCTATTGTTGGTTTTTCGGAGATTATCGCAGTGACAGAAAGTGAAGAAGAGAAAATGGAGTATCTGGAAATTATTCAGAAAAACAGTAACTTGTTATTACAGTTAATCAATGATATTTTAGACCTTTCCCGTATTGAATCCGGCAAATCGGAAATGCATTTCCAGCAGGTTGAGATTGCAGGACTAGTGGAAGAAGTGGAAAAAGTGCACCAGCTGAAGATGAAGTCGAATGTAGAATTGAAAGTGATTCGTCCCGAAGGAGAATACTGGACTTCTACTGATCGTAACCGTGTGATGCAGGTATTGTTCAATTTCTTGTCGAACGCGATTAAAAATACGGAAAAGGGAAGTATAACTTTAGGCTTGAAACATGAAGGACCCTGGCTGAAACTGTATGTCAGCGATACGGGTTGCGGTATATCCAAAGAGAAACTCCCTCAAATTTTCACCCGGTTTGAGAAACTGAATGATTTTGTGCAAGGCACCGGATTAGGGCTTTCAATTTGTAAAAGCATTGTAGAACGACTGGGCGGCCGTATCGAGGTAACTTCAGAATTGGGGCAGGGGAGTACGTTTGCACTCTATTTGCCTTATCAGGAAGTACCGAAAGAAGTTGCTGAAAGAAGCCTCTCACATAAGAAGAACGTCGATGAGGATAAACGTAAAAAGATATTGGTGGTAGAAGACATTGAGTCGAACTTTGTCCAACTTAATATTCTTCTGAATAAGGAATATATTATTTCATGGGTACGCAACGGACAGGAAGCCATCAATAGTTTTATCCGCGAAAAGCCGGATTTGATTCTGATGGATATTCGTATGCCGATCATGGACGGTATTCAAGCCACTGAAAAGATCCGTACTATTTCTCTGACTGTGCCTATTATTGCAGTGACCGCGTATGCTTTCTATACTGAACAGCAACAGGCTATTCAGGCAGGATGCAACGCTGTTATCTCAAAGCCCTATTCTTTGGAAAGGTTGAAAGAGACAATAGAATCTTATATCGGATAATTAATTTTCTAAAAGAGAACTAACATTCTGAATGTTGTAGTGTTATTTATTATATAGTAGTAACATTATAATATATTAGAATATGGAGAAAGTAAAAAAGATAGTCCTTATCGGGGCAAGCGGCTTTGTGGGATCTGCCCTTCTGAATGAAGCATTGAATCGTGATCTCGAGGTTACGGCAGTAGTTCGTCATCCGGAAAAGATAAAGATAGAGAATGAAAATCTGAAAGTGGTGAAAGCCGATGTCTCCGCGCTTGATGAAGTGACTGCCGTTTGTAAAGGTGCAGATGCGGTTATTAGTGCATTCAATCCGGGATGGAATAATCCTGATATATACGATGAAACAATCAAAGTTTATCTGACCATTATTGATGGAGTGAAGAAAGCGGGTGTTAATCGCTTTTTGATGGTGGGCGGTGCCGGTTCTTTGTTTATCGCTCCGGGCTTGCGTCTGATGGATTCCGGTGAGGTACCCGAAAATATATTGCCGGGAGTGAAAGCTCTAGGAGAGTTTTATCTGAACTTTTTAAAGAAAGAAAAGGAAATAGACTGGGTATTTTTCTCTCCGGCAGCGGATATGCGTCCGGGAGTACGTACAGGACGTTATCGGTTGGGAAAAGATGATATGATTGTAGATATTGTAGGAAACAGCCATATCTCTGTTGAAGATTATGCCGCCGCCATGATTGATGAACTGGAATATCCGAAACACCACCAGGAGAGATTTACGATTGGTTATTAATAAAAAAACAATGGCTTGAATCCACACATATTATCAGTGAAAGATTCAAGCCATTATACATTCTTTTAATTGCAATTTTATTCTTTCGATTACAATTTAATCCTCCTGAATATAGATTTATATCCTGTCAAGTACTGTCTTAATTAGCGTATCGATTGTATTCTTATATCCGGTGTTGGCCTCTTTGATAAGTCGGTTGGCTATCACCATGCAGACGGTCATTGCCTTGTGTCCCATCAACCGGCTAAGTCCTGCCAAAGCCGAACTTTCCATTTCGAAGTTGGTAATTTTGTAACCTTTATATTCGAACGCTTCAATCTTATCATTCTGTTTCGGGTCTGCTAACGGGATACGAAGTTCACGTCCTTGAGGACCGAAGAAACCTCCGGCAGCGATTGTCACTCCACGTACCATGTCGTCTTTGGCGATCCGGTCAATCAATTCTTCATTGGCATCAATGACGTAAGGAGCAGGAGCGCACATATTTCCCGACCAACCCATGTGATTGAGGAAAGCACGTTCGAAAGGCAAATCGCATACGGCATTACGTCCGGCATAGAAATTCAGTAACCCGTCGAAACCGATGGACTTTTGCGAACATACAAAAGTTCCGACAGGCGTATTGGGTTGTAGGCCGCCACATGTGCCGATACGCACTAATTCCAGTTGGCGGAACTGATCCTTTTCTTCACGGGTGACAAAGTCGATATTGGCGAGTGCATCTAATTCATTCATTACGATGTCGATGTTATCGCAACCGATTCCTGTAGAGACTACCGTAATCCGTTTACCTTTGTAAGTACCCGTGATGGTTTTGAATTCGCGGCTTTCCACTTCACATTCTTTGTTTTCGAAATGAGAAGCTACGAGTGCTACACGTCCGGGGTCACCTACTAGGATTACTTTATCTGCCAACCATTCGGGTTTTACGTGAAGATGGAATACTGAACCGTCTTCATTGATTATCAATTCAGAGGATGGAAAGTACTTTTTCATGTCATTGAAAGGTTTTAGTTTTATAATAGGATTGTATCTATAAATAGAAACGCCGGAACCGGATTTAAGTTCAGAAGAAGTCTCTTTCTTTTTCCATAGAAAAGGAGAGAACGTCTTGCGACTGAAATGAAATCGGATTCCAGCGTTTGTGAACGATTATTTGCTCAATGGCTGATTGCCAGCATTGCCTGTTGTCGGCTTGGCGATATTCTCACGCATGGAAGTATCAGCTTCGATATTCTTCATGCGATAATAATCCATGATGCCTAAGTTTCCACTGCGGAAAGCTTCAGCCATTGCTTTAGGAACTTCAGCTTCTGCTTCGATCACTTTGGCACGAGCTTCCTGTGCTTTTGCTTTCATTTCCTGTTCGGAAGCTACTGCCATAGCACGGCGCTCTTCAGCTTTTGCCTGTGCAATATTCTTATCTGCATTAGCCTGATCGATTTGCAGAGCCGCACCGATGTTCTTACCTATGTCGATGTCCGCAATATCAATAGACAGAATCTCGAAAGCAGTTCCTGCGTCCAGACCTTTACGAAGTACAAGTTTAGAGATAGAATCCGGATTCTCCAATACCGATTTATGGTTTTCAGAAGAACCGATAGACGAAACGATACCTTCACCTACACGGGCAAGGATCGTATCTTCACCTGCACCACCGACCAGCTGGCGGATATTGGCACGTACTGTAACACGAGCCTTAGCTATCAACTGGATACCGTCTTTCGCAACAGCCGTTACAGGAGGAGTATCAATCACTTTCGGGTTTACAGACATCTGTACAGCTTCGAATACGTCACGTCCTGCCAGGTCGATAGCAGTAGCCATCTGGAAAGGCAATTCGATGTTGGCTTTCGATGCCGATACTAAGGCGTGAACTACCTTTTCTACGTGTCCGCCAGCCAGATAATGGGCTTCCAGTTCGTCGCGGGTGATATTTTTCAGACCGGCTTTGTGGGCTTCGATCATTCCCGGAACGATGATATACGGCGGAACGTTACGTATACGCATTAAGAATAGTTGTATCAGCGAGATGTTAACTCCCGAAACTTTAGCCGACAACCAAAGGAAGAACGGCACGTAATGGAAAAATATTATCAAGAAGATAATACCTCCGGCTATCAGAAAGATAGGCAAGTAGAAAGATGATTCCATTGATGTTTTTATTAAGTGAATATTATTCTTTGTGTTTCTCAACCATGATTGTACCGTCGGTGATCCGGCTTACGATTATCGGAGTCTTCTCATTGAGGAACCCGTCTATTGACTTTACCTCTACAATTTTTCCGTTAATCTCGGCATAACCGATTTGTGCCAGGCGGGTAGTACTGATTCCTATATCACCCACTTTGACGCTATCTTCTGCGCTACGGTCTACTTTTGAATCGATATCTTTTTTCAACGCCAGTTTGTCCAGCATTTTCGATCGCATAAACCAAATCAGTGATCCGATACAGGCAACCGCTGATATGCCAAGAGTGACAAATCCTCCTGCCATACCTAAATTGGTGAATGCATAGTAGTTGGCATACAGGATGCAAACCAATGCAGAAATTCCGGCCAGACTAATGCCCGGGATGACGAACAGTTCTACCAGAAACAGTATGACTGCGGCAATAATGAGAACGGCGATAATGAGTATATCCATAGTTCAGAGTTATTATTTATTTTGTTTTTTCTGCATTACGTACATTCACTTCGAGAGCATCGAGTTCTTCGGACATTTGCAGTATCCGCTTTTCGAGGTCGAGAATGGCAGGAGCCATTTTGGCTTTTCCCTGTTGGTTGGCACCGGCATATTGTTGACGAAGGCCGTTCAGCTTTTCTTCTTGTTGATAATAGTCTTTTTCCATCTGCTGATAGCGTTGGAAAAGTGTCTTGGCTTTTGCGGATTTAAAGTCGCTCATCAGATAGTAAGTCGTATGGTCGTCAATGACAAACTCAAAGTCCATGGCACGGCGTTCTTTGGGCTTATGACTGATAGCAGCTTTCAATCGTTGCAGTGCTTCGGTAACCGCTTGTTTATCCTTCCAGGTTTCTTTCAGCGAATGAATCTGTGCCAGACGAATGATCTCTTGCTGCTCCATTGCTTCATAATTATAAGTCTGTTTGGAAGTGTTAGGGATGAATACATAAATACATATCTTTCCTTCCGGTTGGAAACGGTCGGAAGCAAACCATCCGAGGTTGTTGTATTCATCGATGACGTACATATAATCGTTGTACGGCGAGTTGAACGGCATACCCACATTTTCCGGAACAAGATAAGTGTCGGTATTCGTGTTGTAGCGAGTGACAAAAATATCATAGCCACCCAATCCCTCGCCATCGCTGGCGTAATAAACGGTGACTCCATCCGATAGAACAAACGGATAATTCGCATTCCCGGAAGCATTGATACTACCCGGTAACGGACGTCCGTCACTCCATTCATTCAACAACTTGTTCTTTGAAAAGATATCAAGATTACCTTTCTCGCCCTTTTCGCTATAATAAATTTTATTTCCGATTTCTGTTTCATAAACAGTTCCCGGATGATCTCCTTCTGTCTTGAAGAATTCATTGAAAGTAAACAGTTTGCCCGATTCTTCGCTGATCTTGTAAGCGTTCAGGAAAGTTGCTTTGTCCACAACGAAACTGTCGATGATACATACTTCCTCAACCCCCTTCAACATACGAAGGTCAGATTTGCTTTTCTCCAGAAGTTTCTCCGCTTCTTCCGTCGGTTTCTTGCGTTTACTTAAGTCTGCGATGTATTCTTCAAAGCAGTTCACTGCGTCTTCAAAGCGGTACGTCTCATTATATGCTTGTCCCAAATAGAGTTGTCCACCGGTGATACGTTTCTTTACCGCTATTTCAAGAGGTTTCACCGCCTCTTCCGCCTCTCCGGTTTTCAGGCAACATACGCCATACCAATAATTATAATTCCCGTTCGACGGTTGTGATTTAGTATACTTCTTAAAAACTGGTTTGGCTTGTTCGTACTCACCTTTGGTAAATAAGGTGCGTGCCTGTTCCAACGTTTGTGCAGAGACTTCGCAAAGGAAGAGGCTGCAAATTAAAAATAGAATATATTTTCCTTTCATCGTTTTGAGCGTTTATGAGTGACGGGTAGATTGAAAACATCGCTGCTTTCGGGCACCGGTCCATTTATCAATTGTTCAAAAGTACAAATTTATTAGAAATAAACCCTTTTTCAGTGATTCTATTATGTTAATTCTTCTTTAAATCATTCTTTTCGCTTACTTTTGCAGCCGATTTTTAAAGATATGACACAATTTACGGAAGAAGAGAAAACCATTCGCCGCATTGAACGGCGGTTTAGCAAAGGAGTGGTGCAATATGGATTGATAGAAGAAGGAGACAAAATCCTTATCGGACTATCGGGAGGAAAAGATTCGTTGGCGCTTGTGGAACTGTTGGGGAGACGCGCACGTATCTATAAACCTCGCTTTTCTGTCGTTGCCGTCCATGTAGTGATGAAGAATATTCCTTATCAGAGTGATACGGAATATTTGAAAGCGCACTGTGAGACGTATGGAGTTCCCTTTGTGCAGTATGAGACAGCTTTTGATCCTGCTACCGACACACGTAAATCTCCCTGCTTCCTCTGTTCATGGAACCGTCGGAAAGCCCTGTTCACAGTTGCCAAGGAACACGGATGCAATAAAATCGCTCTCGGTCACCATATGGATGATATTTTGGAAACTTTATTGATGAATATCACTTATCAGGGAGCTTTCAGTACAATGCCGCCCCGGTTGATGATGAAGAAGTTTGATATGACAATTATTCGTCCGATGTGTCTGGTCCATGAAGCTGATTTGGTAGAATTGGCAGCTTTGCGTCATTATCAGAAGCAAGTGAAGAATTGTCCTTATGAATCGCAGTCCAGCCGGAGTGATATGAAAGGAATTTTACGGCAGTTGGAAGCGATGAACCCGGAAGCTCGTTATAGCCTTTGGAGCAGTATGACTAATGTACAGGAGGAATTATTACCAGATAAAATAGATTAATTTGAATAGATTGTTATGAAAGGATTCTATACCATTTTGTTACTGATTGTATCTAATGTCTTTATGACATTTGCTTGGTACGGACATTTAAAGATGAAACAGGAGTACAGTTGGTTCGCAGCTCTTCCGCTGATTGGTGTGATTGCGTTCAGCTGGGCGATCGCCTTTTTTGAATATTCCTGTCAGATACCGGCCAATCGCATTGGCTTTATAGGCAATGGAGGCCCGTTTTCATTGATGCAACTAAAAGTCATTCAAGAGGTAATAACACTTGTTATTTTTACAGTGTTCACTACCATCTTCTTTAAAGGTGAGGCTTTACATTGGAATCATCTGGCTGCATTTATTTGTCTGATTGCAGCAGTGTATTTCGTGTTTATGAAATAACGGCATCAATATTGGCATAAAGAACACCAATGCGATCATTGAAAACAGTAGGCCTCCCATAGTGCCGATTGCAAAGGAGAACCAAAATGCTTCTGCCTGTGGACCATCAATCAAGAACGGAACTAATCCCAGTACAGTAGATAATACTGTCAGTAAGACCGCGATAATCTTATGGTTATAAGCCTTTACATAGAGTCTTACGGGAGAAATTCGTTTAGCTCGGTCGGGATGATTATTACGAATGGCGTTGTACTCGTTTATGACATAAATCGCGGCATTAACCACCAATCCACTCAATAAAACCAATGATGCAAAACCTCCTGTTCCAAAATTAATCCGGGAAAAATAGAATGTCAAAAAAGTCCCAATAAATGATATAGGAATCAGCGATATAATCACAAGTGGTTGGCGTAGCGACTCAAACAAGATCGAACAAGTGAAGAAGATAATGACAACAATTAGCAGAATCAGCCAATATTGCGTTCCCCTGTCATTATACCATCCGTAACTTGTATTGGTTGTGCGAAAACCTACCGGCAGAGTAGCATTCACTTCTTCGGTCGTTTTCTTGATGAATGAATCGGACAGTTCAGTCGGTCCCATATAATCAAATGACACATCAAGCGAGTACACTTGATTGTTTTTGGTAATTTGAATGCTGGTAGAACGCCGGCCGATCTCTCCGATATGAGAGTAGCGGATCGGGTTGTCTCCTACATTTATATAGCTGTTCATCAAATGCCATACATCAAATTTATCACGTTGTGTAGAGTGGTAATCAATGGCTATGTACTGGTCTTTATTGCGATAAGTGCCTATTGCCCCTTCGTTGAGCAGTGCAGACAGTGCAGAGTACCCTTGGTTGAGATTCAGATCATAGAGTGTGATTTTTTTCATATCATATTTGATATACATCTCATCAGCCATATTGTCCTGACTGGCCCAATCGCCGGAACCTCCTAACTCGATACCGATATTAGTAACCCTTTTATTCTTTTTGATCTTTTCGACTATCGTTTCAGCATGTTTGTAAAGTTGGTCATAGTTATAACCGCTTAGTCCGATGCGGTGTGATCCTTGTCTCTGTGTGAGTGAGTTAGAGAATCTTTTCTCACTTACCCCTGTTGTGCTCCAGTCTACACCACCTATTGATAGCGCTTTTTTTATCACTTGCGACTCCAAGTGTCGTGGGAATGCCCCATACTTGTACTCATCGGTGAACTCTACTTCAATAGTACCACTTTCTCCTTTCACTTGGGTCACAAATCGTTCGATCTCTTTATATTCTGCCAGAAAGTGATCCATTTGCCACATCTTTTGATTCAATTCTTCCGCATCGCCTTTTTCGGTCAGTTTGGCCGATATATAAAGTTTTACACCAGGGTCACTCTGCGTAAATGTGCGGGAGGATTGAGTGGATGAGAATAGATGTAGGGTTCCACCTGTTATCTTCTCAAGCGGCTGGCGCAATTTGTTTTGATAAAATTCGCTGCCGATTGTCTTATTGTATAGCACTTCGTACCATTTGAGCTCTGGCTTTCCTTTATTGCCATATAAATAATAAGGCTGATCCAATTTTTGTGGCAACAGGTTCAATGGAATGCCAAATGCCAACACCAGAATTGTGATGTAGATCCATTTCCGTTTTTGAGTAAAGGTAATATAGCCATTGTAGAATTTATTCCATTTTATGATTCTACGACAGCGACGATAGTGCTTTTTCTCTTGGCGGCGGTTCAGACCGTTGCGATCAATTATTGCCGGTACAAAAAACAAGGCTACAAACAGGGCAACACAGAGATTGATAATAATAATGGTTGCAAAATCATTCAGCGTTCCCTTTACATAGTCGGGCATAAAAAAGATAACCACTAATGATCCGATTGTGGTGAGCAGTGCCGCCAAGATAGCAATAAAGACACTTCTATTGCGGT
>OJSF01002353.1_pt1 | contig 11801 bp, 9 predicted proteins | sample 1599411 | NCBI WGS metagenome assembly OJSF01 (sample SAMN04168658, study PRJEB22393) | human gut metagenome | biome: human gut microbiome; feature: stool | host: Homo sapiens | collected 2014-03-24 | reverse complement strand
TGATTAAGCGTATAATATTGAAAATATATTGTAGCTTTGCGGGACAATCAATCTTAATGAGCTTATAGAATAAAAATGAGAAAATGGAGTATTGACGATTCAGCAGAACTGTACAATATTAACGGTTGGGGGCTGAACTATTTTTCGATTAACGAAAAAGGGCATGTTGCTGTAACACCTAAAACGGATGGACCTTCGATCGATCTGAAAGAATTGATGGAGGAGTTACAGGTTCGTGATGTGGAAGCCCCGGTACTTTTGCGATTCCCGGATATCCTGGATAATCGGATCGAGAAAATTTCTAATTGTTTTCAGGCTGCTGCTCAGGAATATGGCTATTCGGCTAAGAATTTCATTATCTATCCGATCAAGGTCAACCAAATGCGTCCTGTCGTTGAAGAGATTGTCAGTCATGGGAATAAATTCAATATCGGTTTGGAAGCAGGTTCGAAGCCAGAGTTGCATGCGGTACTTTCGATCGATATCGATGATGAGGCCATGATCATTTGTAATGGATATAAAGATGAAAGTTATATCGAACTGGCTTTGCTGGCTCAAAAAATGGGGAAACGGATTTTTTTGGTGGTGGAGAAATTGATGGAGCTGAAAACCATCGCTCGTTTGGCTAAGAAAATGAATGTGAAACCGAATATCGGAATCCGGATCAAGCTGGCTAGTTCAGGGAGTGGTAAATGGGAAGAATCAGGAGGAGACGTAAGTAAGTTCGGGGTAAATTCCAGTGAACTTTTGGACGCTCTCGATATTCTTGAAAAAAATAAGATGGCCGATTCTCTTCAGCTGATTCATTTTCATATAGGCAGTCAGGTGACCAATATCCGTCGTATAAAGACAGCTTTGAAAGAAGCTTCTCAGTTTTATGTGGAGTTGAAACGGATGGGATATAACATTAATTTTGTAGACATAGGAGGCGGATTGGGAGTAGATTATGACGGTACCCGTTCGGCGACATCGAATAGTATGAATTATTCTATTCAGGAATATGTCAATGATGCCGTTTCTTCTATTGTCGATGCTTGCGAAAAGAATGAATTGCCGCAGCCGAATATCATTACTGAGTCGGGACGTTCCTTGACGGCCCATCATTCGGTATTGGTTTTTGAAGCTTTGGCCAGTACCAGTCTTCCGGCTTTCGATGAAAATGAAGATTTGGCAGAAGATGCTCACGAGCTGGTGAAGGAACTATATGATTTGTGGGAAAATCTTAATCAGCCCCGTTTGTTGGAAACTTGGCACGATGCTTTGCAATGCCGTGAAGATGCTTTGAACTTATTTAATCTGGGCCTGATCGATTTGCGTACCCGCGCACAGGTAGAACGGCTTTTCTGGTCCGTTGCCCGTGAAGTATACGAGATGGCCGAAGCGACAAAACATGCTCCCGACGAGTTAAAAAAGATTGCGAAGATGTTACCGGATAAATATTTTTGTAACTTCTCGCTTTTCCAATCTTTACCCGATTCCTGGGCGATCGACCAGATTTTTCCCATTATGCCGATTTCCCGGTTGAACGAACAGCCTACAAAGTCGGCTACAATTCAGGATATTACCTGTGATTCAGATGGGAAAATCAATAATTTTATTTCTACCCGTAATTTTTCCTATCACCTGCCGGTACATGAATTGAGCAATAAAGAACCCTATTATTTCGGAGTATTCCTGGTCGGAGCTTATCAGGAAATTTTAGGGGATCTGCATAATTTGTTCGGTGATACCAATGCTGTGCATATCAAAGTGAAAAACGGTGAATATGTGATCGATAAAATTATTGAAGGAGAAACAGTTGCTGACGTACTCGAGTATGTGCAATTTACTCCCAAACGGATGGCTCGTACCGTTGAAGTATGGGTGACGACTTCTGTCAAAAAAGGGATCATTTCTCCTGAAGAGGGAAGGGAATTCTTATCCAATTACCGCTCCGGTTTGTATGGATATACTTATTTAGAATAGTAATAAAGCCGCTGGAAAGCGGCTTTTTAATTAAATCGTAATATGAAGACAGAAAAAGAGAAAATGCAGGCAGGGGAGACTTATTATGCTTTCGACCCGGAGTTAATGGAGTTGCACCGTGACTGTTTGAAATGGGTGGAAGAATATAACCGGACTTATTTCCGGGATTATACTCAAGGAGGTGAGTTACTTCGTAAGTTTTTACCGAATGCCCATCCTTCTTTAGTGATACAGGCTCCTTTTTGGTGTGATTTCGGCTTCAATATTTACGGAGGTGAGAATGGTTTTATTAATTATAACTGTACGATTCTCGATACGGCCCGGATTTATTTAGGGAAAAATATACTGATCGGCCCGAATGTACAATTGTATGCTCCGATGCACCCGATCGATTATCGGGAACGCGCAACAGGAGCCGAACATGGCGAGCCCATTACAATCGGCGATGATTGTTGGATAGGAGGAGGAGCTGTGATTTGTCCCGGGGTGACGATCGGGGACCGTTGTATCGTTGCAGCAGGGGCTGTAGTAACTAAAGATGTGCCCGACGATTCAATGGTAGGAGGAAGTCCTGCCCGAATCATTCGGAAATTGGCCTGATAAAGGGGAAGTCTGGTTTGGAAGGGGAGCATTTACTAAACATGAAGATAAGGATTCGCTTTGTTGCAATCTTCTTTTTTTCCGAAGTTCGCTTCATAATAGGTATATAATAGCAGGATGGTTATGATAATAATCACAATCCATAAATCTTTATGTTTTCTTTTTCCCTTAAACTGAAATCTCATATTTCTTAATTTTTATTTCCAATTAAAACGGACGTTTTTTTTGTTAAAAATTTACAAAGTTCATAACGTTTATAAAATCCTTGTTTTCGGCAAATATTTTTCAGATTACCGATTGGTAATAACTTTTCGGATAAAGCAAATTTAAAATCACTGTCTTGTTTTAAGGTGCATATTATCAATATTTTAATTTATTCATCTCCTCCCATTTTTTTATTTTTTAGGGCAATCATTTTTCACTTAAAACAAAGCCTTCAGTTATTTTTCATTTTTCATTTTTAGTTCTTCATTTATTTGATTTGCTCCAATGTTATGAGTAATTTTGCACCCGTTTTATAAAAGACATTATAAAAACTACTATAAATTATGGATTGGTTACAAAGTTTATTGTGGGACCCTAGTTCTGTGGCACATATCGTGCTCCTCTACGCATTTGTAGTGGCAGCCGGTGTGTATCTCGGTAAGATAAAGATATTCGGAGTATCTTTAGGTGTCACGTTTGTTTTGTTTGCCGGCATCCTAATGGGACATTTCGGCTTCACGGCCGATACACACATCCTACATTTCATCCGTGAATTCGGATTGATTTTGTTCGTATTCTGTATCGGTCTTCAGGTGGGGCCGTCTTTCTTCTCTTCTTTCAAGAAAGGGGGAATGACACTAAACCTGTTGGCTGTAGGCATCGTAGTGTTAAATATTGCTGTTGCGCTGGGGCTTTATTACCTGTGGAACGGCCGGGTGGAATTGCCGATGATGGTTGGTATACTCTATGGAGCTGTGACAAACACTCCGGGACTTGGTGCCGCCAATGAAGCATTGAACCAGTTGAACTATACCGGCCCGCAGATCGCGTTGGGTTATGCGTGTGCATATCCGCTCGGTGTGGTAGGTATTATCGGTTCTATCATTGCTATCCGCTACATCTTCCGTGTCAATATGGCTAAGGAAGAAGAGAATCTGAAGATTCAAAGCGGGGACGCACACCACAAGCCACACATGATGAGCCTTGAGGTACGCAACGAATCAATCAGCGGAAAGACACTGATCGAGATTAAAGAGTTCTTGGGACGCAACTTCGTTTGTTCGCGTATCCGCCATGAAGGGCACGTCAGTATTCCCGACCACGAGACCATATTCAATATGGGCGATCAGTTGTTTATCGTCTGCTCGGAAGAGGATGCTCCGGCTATTACCGTATTTATAGGAAAAAAGGTGGAACTCGATTGGGAGAAACAAGACCTGCCGATGGTTTCACGCCGTATTTTGGTCACCAAACCGGAAATTAACGGAAAAACGCTCGGTTCTATGCACTTCCGCAGTATGTATGGGGTAAATGTAACCCGTATCAACCGTTCCGGTATGGACCTGTTTGCCGATCCGAATCTGGTACTTCAAGTAGGTGACCGTGTGATGGTAGTAGGCCAGCAAGATGCAGTAGAACGTGTGGCAGGTGTGTTGGGTAATCAGTTGAAACGTCTGGACACTCCGAATATCGTAACTATCTTCGTCGGTATCTTCTTAGGTATTCTTCTAGGCAGCCTTCCGATTGCATTCCCGGGTATGCCGACTCCTTTGAAACTAGGTTTGGCAGGTGGTCCGCTGGTAGTAGCGATCCTTATCGGACGCTTCGGTCACAAACTCCATCTGGTAACTTACACAACAATGAGCGCCAACCTAATGCTTCGCGAAATAGGTATCGTGCTTTTCCTTGCCAGTGTCGGTATTGATGCAGGTGCCAATTTTGTGCAAACGGTAGTCGAAGGTGACGGATTGTTATACGTAGGTTGCGGTTTCCTTATCACCGTCATTCCATTGCTTATTATCGGCGCTATTGCCCGACTGTATTATAAGGTAAACTACTTCACTCTGATGGGATTGATAGCCGGTAGTAATACCGATCCTCCCGCATTGGCTTATGCCAACCAGACAACTGCCGGTGACGCTCCGGCCGTAGGGTATTCGACGGTTTATCCGCTATCTATGTTCCTCCGTATCCTAACGGGACAGATGATATTATTAACAATGATGTAAATCAAGCTTAGCTTATAAATAGTAAAGCCGGCTCTATTCTTTTAAGTAGAATATGCCGGCTTTACTGTTTTATCTCCCTTTATTCATTATACCATATATTACAACTTCAGTTTCTTCACTACAAACTCCTCCACAAAGCGTACCGTTTCTTCTATTCCTAAAGAAGAGGAGTCCACACACAGATGATAAGTAGCAGCCGCTCCCCATGTTTTATAACTATAATAATTATAGTATTCCGAACGTTTCTTATCCGCTTTCTCCATCATTTCCTCCGCAGCCTCCTCATCAATATGATGGATCTGACACAACCGTGCAATGCGGTCTTCTTTGGAAGCCGAAATAAAAACATTTACACAACGCGGATGTTCGCGCAATATATAATCCGCACAGCGCCCCACAAACACACAGGATTTTTCAGCCGCCAAATGACGAATGACATCACTCTGTACCTTAAACAAAGCATCATTGCTCAAACAGTTGGTACACGGCATAGCCCCCTCACTAATAAAAGGGAACCGCATTCCGAACAACCCACCGATAATACCTTGTGAAGCCTTTTCATCCGCTTTTTCAAAAAATTCTCTACACAATCCGCTCTCTTCAGAAGCTAGATTGATCAACTCTTTATCATAGAAGTCGATGCCCAAACGGGCTGCCAACTTCTCTCCTATTTCTTTTCCGCCACTACCTAACTGGCGACCGATATTAATGACATAGCTACCGCTCATAGTACATTTTGTTTTATGGTTTGGTAGCAAACATACGAATTATTTCTAAAACTCACATCATCAGACGAAAGTTATATTTGAAAGTTACAATAAAATATCCTTTTATTTCCTGCGTCCGAGACTCATAGAACCCGTCGGAAGTAGCCATACGAGCATAACTTTTCCGTTTGCCAAGAATATCCGCCCAATAAGCCGACAATTCGGCTTTTCTCTGTTTCAAGAATCGCCAGGTTGCCCTCGCATTCCACACAATCTCATCATCCTCTCCTTTCTGGATATTTGTCCCGCTACGCAAGATATAGCCTGCATCCGTACGCAACTGCAACCCGAAAGGAAAATCCACATAGCCGTCAAAACGGAAATTATAATAGCGGGTATAGGTATTATTATCATTCAGAGAATTAAGTGAATACTGATAATCCCATGAAGTAGAAAAATCAAACCCTCCCCAAGTGGGCTGATAAGAAGCTTCCATCTCGCAATTCAACCCGGTATCACGTGTTGTGCTTTTCTCCGGCTGTTGACTTCTATCCTCATTAATCATACTGACACGATTACTATGCCTTCCGGAGGTACTCAGTTTTAAAGAAAAATGTCCGAAACGCTTCCACCAGTCAGCACTACCATATGTATTCCAATTTCCATTGATATTTATAGGGTATGTCTCCCGTCCACCGGTCTGCACATCATAGAGAACAACTTGTGTGACACTGTTCTTCTCCATCTGCCATCCCAGATTGGCGGATATTCCCTTTGAAGGATGTTGAAAACTCACATGCATAGTATGCATAAACATCTGTTTCAAATCCGGATTTCCACGAGTAATATACAACGGATCACTATTATCCGTCAACGGCATCAAGTCCGATAAAGAAGGCTGCCGGGTTCTTCCGTTATAATTAAGACTGACACGCATTTTCTTTTTCCGCCAACTCAGCCATATCATAGGCTGATAATCAATCATACGCATTGTGGTGTCCGCATAAAGTTTTCCGACTTTCCGATCAATAGTACGCTTCTGCGGAGTGACCCCCAACGAAGCATTAAACATCCAAGTATCATCCGAATAATTGAAGCCTACATTCAAGTCGTGCCCATTACTGCGACTATGACTCCTATTACTTAAACTATCCACATACCCCGCCTCATAACCTGCAGGCAAATCACCGAAAGAATCCCGGTTTGTCATGGAAGACAATTCATACGTATCACGGTTGTCCCGTTCATACTGTGTATTCCAATTATATGCTGCCCGGAAATGCACCTTCTTGCCAATCGGTTGAGTAAAGCTGACTCCTACCCTCCACTGATTATTTGTCTGAGGAGACTTTATATATTGGTTTCGATAAAGTACCGAATCATTCCCATTCTTGTCTTTCAGCTTGAAATAAGTAGTCTGAGACAGCGAAAAACTCTCATTATCTCCCCATGAATCTGAATTTGTAACATTCAGTCCTAATGTAGTTCCTTTCTCATTCAAACGCCTCATAATCCCAATCATCCAATTATAACGATTGGATTTATTTTCCGAAGCCGAACGGTTTTCACTACGATTGACTTTCATATCCTTAGGTATAGATTCAAAATCAGCAAACAGACTCTCATGATTCACATTAGGAGGAGCATCAAAAGAAGCACTCTGATTACTGCTCTCATTCTCGTTGGGAGAAAGCCCGAAACTTCCGTTGAAATGTATGCGCGTACGCTTATCGACTTTCCATTCTCCCATCAGACTCGAATTCATAGACCGGCTTTTCGAAGTACCCTCATTGGCAGAAGCCGAATACTGATTGCCACTCGTCAAATATTGTTCCCTGTACATGGAAGTGATATTTCCATTCCGATTCAAGTCATAGTTCACATTTCCGGTCAAAGAAAACTTCTTGCCGAACTTGCGCGTCATATTCAGCCCGACAGAGTTATTGATATTGTCCTTATAAGTGCTATTCTGATAGCGATTGGTAGAACGGGCCATAAAAGAAAGATTCTCTCCGTTCTTATTAAAATAGTTCACCTGCCCTTCCAGGTCCTTCTTTTTATTATTTCCATATCCTACCGTCGCATTCGTCAGCCAAGTCTTGTTCAGTTCATCTTTAGTCTGAAGATCAAGCACATACTTTTTCTCTCCAGAACTGATTCCGGTAAACTCTTCTTCTTTTGATTTCTTATCATATACTTTCAGCTTGCTAATCAAGTTTGCCGGCAGATTTTCGAGCGCCGTTTTCTTATCCCCCGAGAAAAAGGATTCTCCATTGACATTGATTTCACTGATAGCCTGACCGTTGTAGGTTAACGAATGATCTTTCTTATTATACACCAATCCCGGAACACGTTTCACCAGATCCTCCAGATAAGAACCTTCGGGAGTTTTATAGGCAGTAGCATTGATAACGGTAGTATCTCCCTTCATCTCCACTTCTTTCAATTTTCCCGTGATTGTCACTTCCCCGATTTGTATATCATCATCCTTCAGTGTGACCACCCCAACATTCACAGACAGCGAGTCACTTAATATGCGGTATGCGGATTCCATTCCCATGAAGGAGACCTTTAACAAATATTGCCTTCTGTTCTGCGGCTGATACTTAAGAACAAAACGACCGTTCTTATCACTTGTCGTACCTTTCACAAAAGTGGAATCCTCCTTTTGCAAGACAACAACACTAGCTGAAGGTAAAGACTGTAGCTTATCACTTCCTGCTTCCAACGTCTGTACTCTGCCTTTGACAGTTCTCGTTTGTTGAGCATATAAAATTGTATGCATACAACATAACAACAAAAGCAATCCAATCGTCCTATTAATTTCCATGTCGATAAGCTAGTCTCTTTTAGTAGTTTTACGAGGGTAAAAGTACACAATCCAACTATGATTCAAGAGAAAGTTCTGTGAAAAATCCCAAAAGCTCCCCACATTCTTGTTTACCTCCAAATTTTCATTTGGACATTATTCTAATAAAGAATTCAAAGTCAATATCGATATCAAACGAGATAAGACCGAAATTTCGCTATATGCGATATATAAATAAGTAGCAATTTTGTAGAAACGGAATAATAACATATTAGAAAACAATTCATATATTTGCACGATATGTTCACAAGATTGTTACAACCAAATGTAAATAAAATGATAAAACAATCCATTTACACTTTCATTCTATTCTCCTTGCTATTTTTGACAAGTTGTATTTCTAACAAGAAGACTTCTCTCGAAGCATTCAATCAGGATATATATACTCCTGAATATGCGGCAGGATTTAAGATATTAGGCGCAACCAATGTCCAAAGTACTCTGATACAGGTATTCAACCCATGGCAGGGATCCAAAGAGGTAGAAATGTCCTACTTCATATCACGAAATGGAGAGCAGGCACCCACCGGATTCACCGGTCCTACCATTCCTGCCGGAGCAAAGCGCATTGTATGTATGTCTTCTTCCTACATCGCCATGCTCGATGCACTAGGACAGGTAAACCGAATCGTGGCGGTATCGGGCATCGACTATGTATCGAACCCATATATCCTTGCGCATAAGGATTCTATCAAGGACATGGGACCTGAGATGAATTATGAACTGTTGCTGGGATTGAAGCCGGACATCGTTCTGCTATACGGTATCGGAGACGCACAGACCGCCATAACAGACAAGCTGAAAGAACTATCCATTCCCTATATTTATATGGGCGAATACTTGGAGGAATCACCGCTAGGCAAAGCCGAATGGATGGTTGTTTTGTCCGAACTGACGGATAGCCGAGAGAAGGGTATCGAAATATTCAGTGAAATTCCGAAGCGTTATCTGTCATTGAAAGCGCTCACGGAATCGGTCGGACAATGCCCAACAGTTATGTTCAACACACCGTGGAACGACAGTTGGGTGATGCCTTCTACAAAAAGCTATATGGCGCAACTAGTAGCGGATGCGGGTGCAGAGTATATCTACAAAGAAAACAGTTCCAACAGTTCAACCTCGATTGGACTGGAAACGGCTTACGGGCTGATACAAAAAGCGGATTATTGGATTAATGTAGGTTCGGCAACGAGTCTGGATGAGTTGAAAACCGTCAATCCGAAATTCGCGGATGCGAAAGCTGTACGTGAACGGACGGTTTATAATAATAATTTGCGGCTGACCCCGACGGGCGGTAATGATTACTGGGAATCGGCAGTGATACGCCCTGACGTGGTTCTACGCGACCTGATTCATATCTTCCATCCAGAACTGGTACCGGATTCACTCTATTATTACAGGCATCTGGAATGAAACGAACCTATGCCTAGAAGAATGATCGAATCTTTATTTGCCAAACGTACTCGCAATTCCAGATGAAGCAACCTCATAAACATACCGCCCTTTTATTTATTGCATTAGGTATCGTTGCCGTACTATTATTATTGATAGACATGGCAACAGGAGATACGTACATCCCTATCTTGAAAGTATGGGCGGTGCTCACCGGCGGCGAATATGACGAAACGACGCGCAATATCCTACTTTCCATCCGGTTCATACGGGTAGTAGTGGCGGGACTGATAGGCGTGGCGCTTTCCGTCAGCGGCCTGCAGATGCAGACAGTTTTTCAGAATCCGCTGGCAGACCCTTATCTGCTGGGAGTCAGTTCGGGCGCAGGACTGGGAGTGGCTCTGTTTATACTAGGCGCTCCGTTGCTCGGATGGACGAACTTCCCGCTTCTCCAATCAATGGGTATCGTCGGTTCGGGATGGATAGGAACGGCTGTCATCCTATTGGGAGTAGCCGTCATCAGCCGGAAAGTGAAAAATATTCTCGGTGTGCTGATTATGGGGGTTATGATAGGATACGTGGCAGGTGCCATTATCCAGATTCTGCAATATCTGAGTTCTGCCGAACAACTGAAAATGTTCACGCTTTGGTCGATGGGCTCGCTCAGCCATATCACTGCCACCCAACTGGGAGTCATGATTCCGATGTTGTGCATAGGTCTGCTGATCTCCGTAGCTTGCATCAAGTCACTGAACCTATTGCTGCTCGGTGAGAACTACGCGCGGACAATGGGAATGAACATCAAGCGTTCACGCACCTTCATTTTCGTTTCTACCGCATTGCTGACAGGAACGGTCACTGCTTTCTGCGGTCCGGTAGGTTTCATCGGGCTGGCTGTGCCACACGTCACCCGGTTGCTGTTCAACAATGCCGACCACCGGTTACTTGTCCCCGGCACCATGTTGACGGGACTTATCAGCATGCTTCTCTGTGACATTATCGCCAAGAGCTTCCTGCTCCCGGTGAACTGCATCACTGCCCTGCTGGGTGTTCCGGTTATTTTATGGGTAATCGCTAAAAACTTGCGTAGATTCAAATGATAGAGCTTAAAGAACTGACATTAGGGTATGGACAGCGTACGCTGTTAGAGATGGTAAATGCCCGGATGACGGGCGGACAACTCATCGCCCTGCTGGGACGCAACGGGGCAGGAAAGAGTACATTGCTCCGTGCCATGATGGGACTGGAAAAGCCACAGTCGGGAGAAATCATCCTACAAGGCAAGAAAATAACCTCGTTGAAACCAGAAAAACTAGCCCGTAGCATCAGCTTTGTAACGACAGACAAAGTACGCATCGCCAATCTTCGCTGTAAAGATGTAGTGTCTATGGGGCGCGCCCCTTATACAAACTGGATCGGACAACTACGACCGGAAGACGAAATGCGGGTAGATACTGCCATACAGCAGGTCGGTATGTCCGCTTATGCGGAAAAAACCATGGATAAGATGTCCGACGGCGAATGTCAACGAATCATGATTGCCCGGGCGTTAGCCCAGGACACCCCTGTCATCCTGCTCGATGAACCCACCGCCTTTCTCGACTTGCCTAACCGTTACGAACTCTGCCTGCTCCTGAAGAGACTGGCACAGGAAGAGGACAAATGTATCCTATTTTCCACACACGACCTCGACATAGCGCTGTCACTCTGCGACTCTATCATGCTGATAGACAACCCGCATATGTATACACTGCCTACTCCGGAAATGGTAGCGAGCGGACATATCGAAAGACTGTTCCGAAACGAGTCGGTGACATTCGACGCACAAAAGATGAGGGTACGTATAAAATAAACATTTTATCACTAGGATAAAAATATAAATAATAAAATATGATTCTCGTAAGCTGATTTTTTAGCCAAACAAGATAAAGTTATTAATAAATTCTCTAACTTTGTGGCGTTAAGGTTTCTTGTTACAGTATATACACTGTTAAGGAATTAAAAGGGAATGCCGTGTAAACCGGCAACAGAACCTGCTGCTGTAAATCTCCGCTC
>OJSF01002331.1_pt1 | contig 11958 bp, 10 predicted proteins | sample 1599411 | NCBI WGS metagenome assembly OJSF01 (sample SAMN04168658, study PRJEB22393) | human gut metagenome | biome: human gut microbiome; feature: stool | host: Homo sapiens | collected 2014-03-24 | reverse complement strand
TCATCAATGCCCACGGCACCCAGCACTCCGAGGCCATCATCACGAAGAACTACTTCAAGGCCCAGCACTTCCTGGACCACGTGGATGCGGCGGCGGTGTACGTCAACGCCTCCACCCGGTTCACAGACGGCGGCGAGTTCGGTCTGGGGGCGGAGATCGGCATTTCCACCCAGAAGATGCACGCCCGGGGCCCCATGGGACTGGAGGAGCTGACCAGCTGCAAGTACGTCATTTACGGTGAGGGACAGGTGCGGTAAGCGCCTGCCGGAAGTTAAAACACCAAGAGGGGATGGTCTCTATGGCGGCGATCATTCTCTCCCTGCTGGCTGCAGCGCTTCTGTCGACCGTGCTGCTCATCCCCGCCGGACACCTGAAGCAGGCGCTGGGCATCCCGTCGGCGGTCTGTTCCGCTGCGGCGATGGGGCTGTACCTGCAGATGCGCACTGTCTCCGGCGGGCCTGGTACCGGAATAGCACTGGTGCAGCTGTACCTTCCCTGCGCTGTTTACGGACTGGTGATCCTGGGCGGCGCGGCCCTGGGTCCGACAGGATGGTGCTGCGGAAAAAAGCGAAGCTGAACATCTGATTCTGATTTGAAAAAAGAGGTTGATGCACAATGGCGACATTTGGTTTTATCGGCACCGGAAATATGGGCGGCGCCCTGGCCCGGGCGGCCCGCAAGCGGCTGTCCGGCGGAGAGATCCTGTTGGCGAACCGCTCCGCCGCCAAAGCGGAGGCCCTGGCCCAGGAGCTGGACTGCCGGGCTGTGGACAATGCGGCGGTGGCCGCTGAGGCAGATTACATCTTCCTGGGCGTGAAGCCCTATATGGTGGCAGGGCTGATGGAGAAGATCGGCCCCGTGCTGGCGGCGCGGAAGGACCGGTTCGTGCTGGTGTCCATGGCGGCGGCCCTCACCATCCCCGACCTGCGGGAGCGGGGCTGCGGGGACTGGCCCCTGATCCGCATTATGCCCAATACCCCCTCTGCCATCGGGGAGGGCGTGATCTTCTACACCTGCGACGGCGTCACGGCGGAGGAGGAAGCGGCGTTCCTGGAGAACATGGCAGGCGCCGGGCGGCTGCTGCCCCTGGACGACCATCTGATGGACGCCGGCAGCGCCGTGGCCGGCTGCGGACCGGCCTTTGTGGACCTCTTCATCGAGGCCATGGCGGACGGCGGCGTGGCCTGCGGCCTCACCCGTCCCATGGCGATGGAGTGCGCCGCCCAGACGCTGATCGGCGCCGCGCGGCTGATGCTGGAGACGGGCCGCCATCCCGGTGCGCTGAAGGATGCGGTCTGTTCCCCCGGCGGCGCCACCATCCAGGGCGTCCGGGCGCTGGAGGCCGGCGGGTTCCGCAGCGCGGTGATGGAGGCGGTCATCGCCGCCTATGAGAAGAGTGCGGAGATGAAGTGAACGGTCCGTGGCCGGAGGCAGCTGCCTCCGGCCACGGCATTTTTTGTCCGCCTGCGGGACTTGCCAGCAGACGGCGAGATGTGGTATGATCGTTCTCCCATCTTTTTGACAGGAGGACATGTATGGCACGGGACATCATCTTGAATCTGGCAATCAGCCTGGATGGCTTCATTTGCGATGAGGACGGCGGCTTCGCATGGATCAGCGGCCAGGGAGATGTCCGGGCCGACACGGCGGACCACTTCGACTTCGACGGCTTCCTGGCATCCTGCGACACCATCGTTATGGGTCGAAAGGCTTATGAGGACTGCCTTAGTTCTCTGCCCGAAGCGGCGGAAAAGCGATTCCTGGTGGCCTCCCGGACACCTCGGGCGCCGGAGGGCAGGGTTGTCTTTCTCTCCGCCGATGTGGTGGCGGAAGTTCTGGCGCTGAAGGACCGGCCCGGCAAGCACATCTGGCTGTTCGGCGGTGGAGAGCTGGCCTCCGACTTCATTCGCGCCGACGCCGTAGACCGGTATATCGTCGGCATCCTGCCGGTGATCCGGGGCAAGGGCCGGCGGCTGTTTCAGGAGGGGATTCCGCCGGTGGAACTCCATCTGGACCGCTGCACGGTCTCAGACGGCATCCCTATTCTGGAGTACAGCCGGCGGGGCCGGTAAGGCAGATAGACAACAGCCGCAGGGAGCGTTCCCTGCGGCTGTTGTTTTGTGATTTGAGAAGATCTGACTTCTGTCGCTCAGGCAGCGGCGTTGGCGGCCCGGTACAGGAAGGTCACAATCTGGCCCCGCTGGCAGACGGTGTCGGGAGAGAACGTGCTGCCGTCACCGGTGCCGAGGGTGACGCCCTGGGCTACGGCCCAGTTCACCGCGGCGGCGTAGTCCGCGTCAGCGGCCACGTCGGTGAAGGAAGCGGCAGCAGCCTCGGGGCTGTCGGCGGCAACCCACATGAAGTACACCGCCATGGCGCGGGTGCAGCCCGCATAGGGATCAAAGGTCTCGCCTTCCACCAGGCCCTGCTCGCTGGCCCACTGGACGGCCTTGAAGAAGTACAGGCTGGCGTCCGTCACATCGGTATAGGCGGGTTCCGTGCTAGCAGGCTCCGGAGAACCGGCGGCGCGCCACAGGTAGGTGATGATCTGGGCACGGGTGCAGTTCTGGTAGGGAGAGAAGGTGGTGGCGGTGGTGCCGTTGGTGATGCCCTCGTCCACGGCCCACTCAATGCCGTCATAGTAGGGAGAGGTCGCCGCCACGTCGGTGAAGGCCAGGCCCTGGTCAACAGTGATGCGGCCAGCGGGCTGACCGTAGGCCTCTTCGGTGACGGTGCCCTTCAGCTCGTCGGTGATATAGTCCATGACCACCTCATCCATGGAGAGGCCCAGGTCATAGTTGACGGAGGCAGCCGCGAACGCATAGTAGGTGTCGCCGCCGGCGGCCATGAAGTCGTTGGTGGCGATGGTGTAGGTGGCGTTGGCATCAAAGGGCTCGCCGCCCACAGTCTCGATGGTGACGCGCTGGATGCTCTTGGGGCCGTAGTAGGTGGAGCCGGGATACTGCTCGCCCTGGTCATAGGCCTTGGTGGTGTCCACGGTGAACTCGATGCCGCTCACCTGGGGGAAACCGCCGATAGAGGTGGGCGTGCAGTAGGTGGAAGCCTCCAGAGCCTCCAGCAGCTCGGCGCCGGTGACTTTCACGATGGAGAGGGTGTTGCCGAAGGGCAGCACAGTGTTGATATCCTTCTTGGTGATGTCGCCGGCGGCGATGGAGGCGCGGATGCCGCCGCCGTTGGTGACAGCCGCGTCCACCTCAGTGCCCTCACGCTCGGCGCCCCAGACCAGAGCGTCGCAGATCAGGTCGCCCAGGTTGGTCTCCTCGGTACGGTTACCGGGCTCCTTCTCGCCGTTCAGGGCCACTTCGGTCTTTGCAAACACCGTGCCGTATTCCTTGTCGATCTCCGCCTGGATCTTGGCGGCGCGGGCAGCCACATCAGCATCCGTGGCGGTTAGGCTCTCCAGAGAGGTCGTTCTCGCATCAATATGCCCGGCTTCGTCGATCGTGACGACACCCACTTCCTCCAGCTTCGTTCCGGCGGAGGTCAAGACCGTACCATTGACCATGTCGGTGCCAATGGTGACCGTCACATCGCCAGCATCCGTCACGGTACCGCCCAATGCCGCCATGATGTCCTCCTGGGTGGAGTGAGAGTGGCCGTCGATGAACACGTCGATGCCGTCCACCTTCTCCAGCAGGTCGATGGAGCGGTTGCCGGTGGACTCGGCATCGATGCCCAGGTGGCCCAGGCAGATGATGTACTCGCAGCCCTCTGCCTCCAGTGCGTCCACCTGATCCTGCGCGCAGTCGAACATCTTATCGCCGGCCAGGAAGGCCACGCCCTGGATCTTGGCGGGGTGGGCCTTGGTTGCGGTCTCCGGGGTGTCCAGGCCGAACACGCCGATCTTGGTGCCGTCGGGCGCGGTGAAGACCACGTTGTCCTCAAAGGCCACCTGGCCGTTGTACAGGACATTGGCGTCCACGATGGTGAAGTCGGCGTCCGCCTCCAGATCCTTGAGGTTCTGGTAGCCGTAGTCGAACTCATGGTTGCCCATGCTGGCCACGTCGTAGCCGGCCAGGTTCATCAGCTCCACGGCGGTGGCGCCCTCAGACGTGCTGACGGTGGGATCGCCCTGGATGAAGTCACCGGCGTCCATCAGCAGGACGTAGGCGCCGCGGGCCTCGTAGGCGTCCTTCAGCGCGGCCACTTTGGCATAGCCGCTGATGGCGCCATGCACATCATTGGTGTGCAGGATGACGATGTCGCCGTCCAGATCCTGTGCCGTCTCTTCCGCCGCATTGGCGGTGACGGCCAGGGAGAACGTCATGACCACCGCCAGCAGCAGGGACAAGACTTTCTTTTTCATTCTGTTACCTCCTCTGAAAGCGCGGGAGATGACCTCCCGTGGTATGGATATAGTATAGCACATCTGGAAAAAATGGACAGAGGGGACTTCGCGGATTTTTCGAAAAAAACCACCAGAAATATCCCACGTTTTTTGTAGAAGAAGCGCAATTTTTTTCTACCCGCACTTCTGGCATTCCCTTGCGGCGGGTGTTATACTGAAAAAAAGCGTCTGCCGGAGCTTCCCGGCAGCCTGCCGCCGGGCGGCCGCATCGTGCCGCAGACACACAAGGAGGTATATTTATGACCACATTGCTCAGGGGCGGGACCATCATCACCGGTGCCGGACAGCGGCGGGCCGACCTGCTGCTGGACGGGGAGAAGATCGCCTGGGTGGGCCGGGGACCTCAAGCCGCAGACCGGGAGGTGGATGTCTCCGGCTGTTTCCTCTTCCCCGGCTTTATCGACGCCCACACCCACTTTGACCTGGATGTGGCGAACACCACCACGGCGGATGATTTCTGCACCGGCTCCCGGGCGGCCCTGCGGGGCGGCACTACTACGGTCATCGACTTCGCCTGCCCCAACAAGGGCGAGTCCCTGCACCACGGCCTGGACCTGTGGCATCAGAAGGCGGACGGCAGGACTTTCTGCGACTACGGCTTCCACATGACCATCGACGACTGGAACGAGTCCATCCGGGCAGAGCTGCCGGACATGTTCGCCCAGGGCATCTCTTCTTTCAAGATGTATCTCACCTATCCCGCCATGATGATCGGCGACCGGGACATCTACTGGGCACTGAAGGAGCTGAAGCGGCTGGGGGGCATCGCCGGCTTCCACTGCGAGAACGCCGGTGTCATTGACGGCATGATCGCCGAGCGGAAGGCCGCCGGAGAGCTCTCCCCCGCCTCCCACCCCCGCACCCGACCGCCCTATCTGGAGGCTGAGGCAGTGAGCCGCCTGCTGCGGATCGCCCAGGCAGCGGACGCGCCGGTGGTCATCGTCCACCTCACCAACCGGGAGGCCCTGCTGGAGGTGGACCACGCCCGGAAGCGGGGCCAGACCGTGTATGTGGAGACCTGTCCCCAGTACCTGCTGCTGGACGAGAGCGTGTATTTCAACGAGGACTACTCCGCCGCTGCCCGGTATGTGTGCGCGCCGCCCCTGCGGGACAAGGCCGAGCAGGAGCACCTGTGGAAGGGCCTGCGGCGGGGCGCTATCCAGACCGTGTCCACAGACCACTGCTCCTTCACCCTGGCCCAGAAGGACATGGGCCGGGAGGACTTCACCAAAATCCCAGGCGGCCTGCCCGGCGTGGAGACCCGGGGCGAGCTGCTGTACTCCTACGGCGTGGCCAAGCGGAAGATCAGCGCCGCCCAGATGTGCCGGGTGCTCAGCGAGAATCCCGCCCGGCTGTATGGTCTCTATCCCCGGAAGGGCGTGCTGCGGCCCGGCAGCGACGCGGACATCGTGGTCTACGACCCCGGCGCCAGCCATGTGATCCGAGCGGAGGACTGCGTGGCCAATGTGGACTACAACCCCTATGAAGGCTTCGTCACCGCCGGCGGCATCCGGCAGGTGTGGCTGCGGGGGCAGCTCTCCGTGGAAAACGGAAAGGTCCTGGTGGAGGCGCCGGCGGGCAAGTATATGGCCCGGGGCAAGAACTCCCTGTGAGCATTCGTCCATGAATCTCGTCATCATCGGGCGCTTCCCTGCGGCCACAGACACGCAGATCAGGGCATTCCTTCCCGCTGACCGGGAGGTTTTTATCACCGAATCGGATCTGTCCGGCCCCTTTTTGCAGAGTGCGGATGCGCTCATCCCGGAACACATCCCGATTCCCTCTTTTGGGGACAAGGCTCTGAAGCTGCGGATGATTCAAACCGGGGCCGGGTATGGCGAAGATAGAGCCGTCTGCTTTTCTGGTCAACATGGCCAAGAGGGATCGTTCACGAAGAGGTCCTGATCGAGGCTTTAAGCGACCATCAGATCGCCGGCGCTTGCCCGGATGTCTTTGAGGCAGAGCCATTTTCCCAAGCAAGCTGGCTGAGGGCGCTCCTCAACGTAATCCTCGCGCCGTACACAGCAGGGGATCCTGGCGGCGTGAAACTGCACGAAAAACAGGATTCCTTTTTCCCAGTAGCATCCGGCAGGCACGGAGCGGAGAAATGCCCGCCAACATGCTGAACCGGGACACCTGGAAGGCGTGGAGATAAGCCCCTTCTGCAGGTGGACAGCCCATAGACGTAAAAGAGCTGTGCGTTCAACTGAAAAACAGGCGTCTGCCTCATTTGGAATGAGGCGGACGCCTGTTCTGCTTTTCATGCGTTTCTGTTACTCTTCTGCCAGTCCCTCCCACTGGACATCCACGATGGTGCCGCCGGAGAACTCAATGTACTCACTCTTCAAAATATAATCCGTCTTGCCGATCCGGACCTCCTGGTCTCCCACCTTGGTGGTCATGACCTCGCCGGCAGGCGTCTCCGTGGTGGCGGTGAAGAGCAGCGTCACATGCTCCGGATCCTCGATCCACTGCCCATCGGGGCCCAGCACGTAGTAGGGCTCCATCTCCACGCTCTCAATCTGGCCGCCCACCAGAGCGCCGGAGGCCATCAGCGGAGAGGGCAGATGGGCCTGGCAGGTCTCGTACAGCTCCGTGGGCACACCCTCGCACTTAACCACATAGGTCACCTTCACCATGCCGCCGTCCTCGGCGGCGGTGCCGCCGCTGCTGCCCAGCAGCTTCCAGGCTCCAAAAGCCACCACCGCCACGATCAAAATCACGGCGATGATGTCGATGATGTTGAACTTTCCAACGCGTTTTGCTTTCTGTTCCATGGTCTCCTCCGTAAAAGGCGCGGACGCGCCTGTATTTGGCGTTTGTCGTCTGGACAATATCTGGTTCGTATTGTATAATATTTCTCGCGATTTCACAACCCCTATTTGCGGAAAGCGGAAAGAAAGGCATTCCATGAAGGTCATTCATCTCATCAGCGGCGGAGACTCCGGCGGCGCAAAAACCCATGTGCTGAGCCTGCTGCAACATCTGAATCAAACCATCACCGCCCAGCTGGTGTGCTTCCGGGACGGCCCCTTTGCCGAGGAGGCCCGCCAGATGGGCATTCCCACCATGATCTGCGGGGGCAACAACGTCTTCCGCACCCGGCGGAAGCTGGCGGCCTATATCCGGGAGGGCGGCTACGAGATCATCCACTGCCATGGCTCCCGGGCCAACATGATCGGCGCCATGCTCCGCAAGGTCACGGGACTGCCGGTGGTGACCACCGTCCACAGCGACTACCGCCTGGACTACATGGGCCGCCCCCTCAGCCATCTGACCTTCGGCACCATCAACGCCCTGGCCCTGCGGCGGCTGGATTACCGGATCGGCGTGTCCGACGCCATGGTGGACCTGCTGATCTCCCGGGGCTTCCCGGCGGACCGGTTCTACACCATCTATAACGGCATCGACTTCACGCCCCCGCCCACCCAGGGGGACCGGCTGGAGTACCTGAGGAGCCTGGGCGCAGATGTGGACGAGAACTCTGTGGTGGTAGGCATCGCCGCCCGGATGAATCCGGTGAAGGACATGGCCACTCTGGTGCGGGGCTTCGCCGCGGGCCACGCCAAGTGCCCCCGACTGCGGCTGCTGATCGCCGGCGACGGGCCGGAGAAGGACAAGCTCACCGCCTTGGCGGCAGAGCTGGGCGTAGAGCGGCAGGTGTGCTTCGCCGGATGGATCTCCGGCGGCATGGACCGGTTTTACAGCGCCCTGGACATCAACGCCCTCACCAGCCTGTCCGAGACCTTCCCCTATGCCCTGACGGAGGGGGCCCGGTTCCATCTGGCTACCGTCTCCACCGCCGTGGGAGGCATCCCCTATCTCATCGACCAGGACGTGAACGGCTATCTCTTCCAGCCCGGCGACTGGCAGGCCCTGGGCAACGATCTGGCCGCCCTGGGCAATGACGATGAATTGCGCCGCCGCTTGGGGGAAAAGCTCTATGAAAAGGCGTCCACCCAGTTCTCTATTCAGAAGACCGTGTCCACCCAGCTGCAGATATACGCCTCCATCCTCCGCCGCCACCGGCGGCGCTCCTCCGCCCGGGACGGCGTGGTGATCTGCGGCGCCTACGGCCGGGGCAACGCAGGTGATGACGCCATTCTGGAGGCCATCCTCCAGGAGATGCGCTCCATCGACCCGGACATGCCCATCACCGTGCTCAGCAAGGATCCCAGGAGCACCCGGCTCACCTACCGGGTGCGGGCGGTGCACCGTTCCAACTTCCTGGCCTGGCACACCGCCATGTGGAACAGCCGCCTGTACATCAACGGCGGCGGCAGCCTGATCCAGGACGTGACCTCCCGCCGCTCCCTGTGGTTCTATCTGGCCAATATCCGGGCGGCAAAGCGGGCCGGCAACCGGGTGCAGATGTACGGCTGCGGCATCGGCCCTGTCACCCGGGAGAGCCACCGGAGTCTGGCCGCGAAGATCATTAACAAATATGTGGATGTCATCACCCTGCGGGAGCCGGACTCTTTGGAAGAACTGCGGGCCATGGGGGTGACGGAGCCGGAGGTCCTGTTGACTGCAGACCTAGCGCTGATCCTGCAAAAGGCCCCGGACGACGAGACCGACAGCGTGCTGCTGCGCGCCGGTATCCCGCCCCACGGCAATTACCTCTGCTTTGCCCTGCGGCGGTGGAAGGGGTTTGAAGAGAAGGCCCCCCTCTTCGGCGCGGCGGCGGAATACGCCTACCGCACCTATGGTCTGACGCCGGTGTTCGTGGCGGTGGAAAAGCATCTGGACCCCGGTGCGGGCCAGCTGGCCGCCCGCGGGCTGACGATCCCCCACTATTTCCTGGACGATGCCGGCGGCGCCGGGACCATCATCGGCGCCCTCAGCCGGATGCAGGCAGTGGTGTCCATGCGGCTCCACGCGCTGATCTTCGCCGCCGGGCAGGGGATCCCCCTGGCGGGCGTTGTCTACGACCCCAAGGTCTCCGCCTTCCTGCGGTATATCGGACAGGAGCAGTTCGTGGATCTGGCAGAGCTGACCGGGCAGAATCTCTGCGCCATGATCGACCAGTGCGTGGCCCAGGCGGCCCACCCGGAGGCCCAGGCCGCCGCCGTGCGGAACCTGCAGGCCATGGAGCAGAAGAATGTGGAGGTGGCCCGCCGCCTGCTGAAGGGTTGACGGGGCCACCTGTTGGAGGAATCTATGAAAATTATGGTCTATGAGGCCCGCCCGGACGAACGGGCGGACCTGGAGAAGCAGGCGGCGCTCCACGGAGTGGAGCTGTCTGTCACAGACGCGGTGCCCACACTGGAGAACGCCTCTCTGGCCGCCGGCTGCATCGGCGTGTCCATCCTGGGCCAGGGGTGCATCGACGCGGCCCTGCTGGATGCCTATCACGCCCTCGGCATCCGGTATCTCTCCACCCGCACCATCGGATATGACCACATTGACCTGGACCACGCCCGATCCATCGGCCTGCGGGTGTGCAGCGCCAGCTATGCCCCCAACGGCGTGGCCGACTTCACCGTCATGATGATCCTCATGTGCCTGCGGCATTACAAGCAGGCTCTGTGGCGGGGGCAGGTCAACGACTTCTCTCTCACCGGCCTCCAGGGCCGCGAGATGAAGGATCTGACCATCGGCATCATCGGCACCGGCCGGATCGGCGCCCAGGTTGTCCGAAATCTCTCCGGCTTCGGCTGCCGGATTCTGGCCTATGACCTGCGGCGCAATCCGGCAGTGGAACCCCAGGTCACCTATGTAGACTTCGACACCCTGCTGGCCCAGTCGGATGTCATCACCCTCCACATGCCTCTGCTGGACTCCAACCGCCACATCATCAACCGGGAGTCCATCGCCAAAATGCGGGACGGCGTGGTAATCGTCAACTGCTCCCGCGGCGAGCTGGCGGATATCGAGGCCCTGATTGAGGGGATCGAGACGGGAAAAATCGGCGCCCTGGGTATGGACACCGTGGAGGGGGACGAGGGCATCATCCACGCCGACCACCGGGTCGACATTCTGCCCAATCGGAACTGGTTCTATCTCCACCAGTTCCGCAATGTCATCATGACCCAGCACATGGCCTTTTACACCGATGCCGCCGTGTCCAGCATGGTGGACTGCGGCATCGGCGGCATCTGTCAGATGGCCGCAGGCGAGTCCTGTCCCACTGAGCTGACAGGCCCGGTACAGTAAGCCGCTACCTCCCGCCGCGGGTCCGGCGGCGCTGGACGGAGATCGTCTCCAGCGTCTCTCCCAGCTGAACCAGCAGCGCCGCTGTCAGCTCCAGGTCCTCGTCGTTCAGCCGGGCAGCCAGAGAGACCGCCAGGGTGTTGACAGCGGTGGTCAGGGCCAGCGGATCACAGGAAAGTTCCATCATCGCATCACCGCTCTCATTCTATGCCTGAGCGGAGCCATTCATCCTGCTCCGCCGGTGTGAACACATTTTAGAAAGGGACGGCCGCCCTGTGAGCGGCCGTCCCTTTTTCCAAAATGCACGTGCTCAATCCCTCTCCGTCTCTTCCCCGCCTCCCTGCTGGAAGGGGGGCACCGGCTCACCGGCGTGATAGGCGTTGGTGCGGACATTGATATACTGGGCCTTCAGCTTGGAGTAGACGATGGTCTGGCTGGAGTACAGCCCATTGTAGCCGGAGAGCATGTAGCTGATGCCGCAGATCAGGGCAAAATACAGCAGCCCACCATCCCCGAACAGCTCCACGGACAGGAAGATGGAGGCCAGCGGGCAGTTGGTGGCCCCGCAGAACACAGCGGCCAGCCCCAGCGCCGCGGCGAAGCCAGCCGGAATCCCCAGCAGCGGCCCCGCCACACAGCCGAAGGTGGCCCCCACGAAGAAGGAGGGCACCACCTCACCGCCCTTGAACCCTGCGGAGAGCGTCACCGCGGTGAACAGAATCTTCAGCAGAAACGCCTCCGGCCGGGCAGTGCCCTGCTCCACGGCGGCGGTAATGAGATCCATGCCCGCGCCGTTGTAATCCCGGGTCCCGCAGAGGTATGTCAGGGCAATGACCGCACCGCCACCGACAAGGACGCGGAGCCAGGCATTGGGCAGGCGCTTCTTCATCTGATGCTCCGCGAAGTGCAGGGTCCGGCACAGCAGAACGGACACCAGGGCGCAGCCTACGCCCAGCACCGCCACCCGCAGCAGCATCAGCTTCTCCAGCTCCGGCGCCGCCACAGAAAAGCGGGTGGGCGCCACCCCCAACTCCACAGAAATCCAGTAGGCCCCCAGGGAGGCGGTCAGACATGGAATGAACGCCACGTGGTACACCACGCCGATGCTGATGACCACGATGGCGAACACCGTGGCGGTAAGGGGTGTGCCGAACAAGGCGGAGAAAAACGCCGCCATGCCTGCCATGGTGGCGGTGCGCAGGTCCCGGTCATCCAGATTGAAAAGGTTCCCCGCATGGCGGCCGATGGTGCCGCCCATCTGGAGAGCCGCGCCCTCCCGTCCGGCGCTGCCGCCGCACAGGTGGGTGAGAATTGTCCCCAGGAAGATGGCGGGCAGCAGCCAGATGGACAGGGGCTTTCCGTGGTGTACCGCGTCGATGATGTCGTTGGTGCCCTGGCCCTCCGTCTTTGTCAGCTTGTAGAAGGCCACGATCACC
>OJSF01002324.1_pt1 | contig 11994 bp, 10 predicted proteins | sample 1599411 | NCBI WGS metagenome assembly OJSF01 (sample SAMN04168658, study PRJEB22393) | human gut metagenome | biome: human gut microbiome; feature: stool | host: Homo sapiens | collected 2014-03-24 | reverse complement strand
TGGGAAAGTCCAGCATCCTGAATGCCCTGGATCCGGCGTTTCAGCTCCAGGTGGGGGATGTGAGCCAGGCGCTGGGCCGGGGACGCCACACCACCCGGCACGTGGAGCTGTTCCACCTGAGCTGCGGGGCGGACGTTGTGGACTCCCCGGGCTTCTCCTCCTTTGAGACCGATGAGCTGAATCTGGAGCTGAAGCACCGCCTGCCGGAGACCTTTGTGGAGTTCCGGCCTTATCTGGACCAGTGCCGCTTCGTGGGGTGCAGCCACACCAAGGAGAAGGGCTGCGCCGTGCTGGAGGCGGTGCGCGCTGGCAAGATCCAACGGAGCCGCCACGCCAGCTATGTGCGCCTGTATGAGGAGCTGAAGCCCCTCCAGGACTGGCAGGAGCGGAAGAAGTGAATCGCGCGGAAGAGGCGGGCAGATGCCCGCCTCTTTTTGTGTGCCCTGCCTTTTGTACCAGGACAGGCAGCGGCGTATATAATGGGAGTGAGAAAGGGGCGTGGGGCGTATGTTTCGGAGAGGCGGCGGATGCTGGATACTGGGCGTCTGTGCGGTGGCGCTGGGGGCCGGGATCCTGATTGCGGCGATCTTTCCGGTAGGGGCGCTGATGTTTTTGGTGGCGGTCCTGCTGATTGCGTGCGGCTGCGCCTGCTGCAGGCGTTAGAAAGGAGCAAATATCATGCGAATTGTAGTGTGGAAGTCCCCCAAAGCCCTCAGCGGCATTCTGCGGAAGCTGTTCAAGATTTCGGAATAAGCAGTCCCGGCCGGGCATACAGTGTCAGCAGAGCGAGACTCCGTGGACAACATGGCGGCGCACAGGGGCGGGAGAGCGGCCGCTGGCGGCCCCTCCCGCCCCGTACCGTTTTCCAGGCGGCGGGAAACGGCTGCGCCGTCCATCGGAGGACCAACGGCCGGAAAGGAAGGGCGAACCATGGAACTGGAATTGAAAAAGGCCTGCTTCGACGCCTATGAGGCGGCGGGAGAGCTGACATTGACTCAGGAGGAGACAGCGGAGACCATCGTGCCGGACTACTGTCCGGACATTGCGCGGATCATCGAGACCACGGGCAAGGTGTTCCTCCACAGCCGGGAGATGCGGGACGGCAGGGCAGAGATCTCCGGCACCGTCCGGGTGACGGTGCTGTACACGCCGGAGGGGGAGGGGGGCATCCGGACCCTGGAATTTGCCATGCCCTTCACGGTGGAGACCGACGGACGCAGTCTGCCGGACTGCGCGGCGCTGCTGGCGGACACGGAGCCGGAGCTTCTGGAGACCCGGATGCTGAACCCCCGCAAGGTCTTCACCCACTGCAAGCTGGTGACGCGGCTGACGGGCTATCAGCGCAGGCCCTTATGCTTCTGCACGGATGCAGAGGCGGGGCCGGAACTGTGCATCGAAAAAAAGCAGGAGCAGCAGCACGCCATCGTGCTGACCCACATTGCGGAGAAGGACTTCACCTTCTCCGAACAGATGGACCTGTCCCCGGGCAGAGAGGGAGCGGCGGAGATCCTCACCAGCCGGGTGAACAGCACTGTGACGGAGACGAAGATCGTGGGCAGCAAGCTGCTGTTCAAGGGTATCTTCACCGTCAGCCTCCTGTACCGGACGGCGGACGGCCGCTGCTGCGCCGCGTCCGGAGAGCTGCCGTTCTCTCAGATCCTGGAGGTGGAAGGCGCCCCGGAGGGCGCAGAGCCATCGGTGCGCCTCCAGTTCACCGGCGCGGATCTGCAGGTCGACGGCGCCGACGCCGAGGGCCGGGAGATCGCGGTGACGCTATACCTCCACGCCACAGCTCTGCTGCGCCAGACCCAGGAACTGACGCTCCTCAGTGACCTCTACTCCACTGCCTATGATCTGACTTATGACGCCGCGCCTCTAGAACTCACCAGCTTTCGGGAACAGTTCACCCGCCGTCAGACGGTGCGGGAGGTGCTGGAGATCGGTGTGGTGGCGGATTCCATCCTGGCCCTCTCCGTCACCTGCGGAGCTGTTTCCGTCAGCCGGGAGGGGGCGGGCGTGGTCCTGCGGACCGGGGCGTCTGTCCGGGCACTGTATCTGGACGAGGGGGGCGTGCCTCTGGTGGCGGAGCGGAGCATCGACGTCAGCTGCCAGCTGGAGCTGCCGGAGGACTGCCGGGTCGCTGCCCGGGCCGTCTGCCCGGAAGAGGTCCAGGGCAGCCTGACGGACCGGGGCATCGAGGTCCGGTTCCCGGTGGACTTCCGGGCTGAGGCGGCCCAGCGTGTGAAACGGGTGTGCGTGTCCGCAGGAAAGATCAATACAGACGCGCCTAAGGAGACCACCGGCGCGCCGTCCCTGGTGCTGCGTTGCCTGGGGAAGCAGGAGACCGCCTGGGATCTGGCGAAACGGTACAACACCACCATCGGCGTGATCCTGGCAGCCAATCAACTGGAGACGGAAGGAGATATCTCCCGGGACCAGCTGCTGCTGATCCCCCGGAAGCGGACCTGAGTCACCCTTGACGGGTCCGGCAGCCCATGGTAGACTGGAAAAAACGGGTATTCGGTCTGTTTCGTCTGCCCTCTGGGAAGTGGAGGTGCCTATGCCGGACTTTGCGGTGCGTGTTCGGGGAGCCAAGGGGAGGAGCTGGCGGTCCCCGAGGCGGCTGGTAGCGGTTTACCTGGGACTCTGGGTTTTTGCCCTGGTGGTGTTCTTGTTGATGGACCCCACGGACGCCATGGGGTACGCCCTTTTATTCCACTGGCTGCTCCTGCCCATCGCCGCCTTTGTGATCTCCCTGCGGATTGGGGAACTGGTCCGCAGGGATGGGCGCATGTGGCTGCTGCCTCTGGCCCTGGGACTTTTGTATATGCTGGCGGACTTTCTCACCTTCCGGCTCGCCAATATGTTGGCCTTTGACAAGATCAACCTGCCTCAGTGGGACCTGTTTTTCATCGGGGCGGCCATCTCTGCCCTGGGCCTTCTCATCGGGCGATTGCTGGGCCGCCGGAGATCCAAACCTGCCTGATTGACGGAGTTTCCCGTTGCCCCGTCTTAACAAGACGGCACAAGATAACAAAAGAGCGGAGCATCAGCTCCGCTCTTTTTCTGTTCCGTTTTATCCCTCGGAATATCGGGCGAGGAACTGACGGGTCCGTTCCTCCCTGGGGTGCTCAATGACTTGGTGGGCGTCACCCTGCTCCACGATGACGCCGCCGTCCATGAAGATCACCTGGTCTGCCACATCCCGGGCAAAGGCCATCTCATGGGTGACGATAATCATGGTGGTCCGCTGTTCCGCCAGCTCCCGAATGACCCGAAGCACCTCGCCGGTGAGTTCCGGGTCCAGGGCGGAGGTGGGCTCGTCAAAGCAGAGGATGTCCGGGTGCAAGGCCAGGGCCCGGGCGATGGCCACCCGCTGCTGCTGTCCGCCGGAGAGCTGGCTGGGGTAGTGATTTGCCCGCTCACTGAGGCCCATCTTCGCCAGCAGCTCCCGGCCGTCCGCTTGGATCTCCTCCAGGATTTGCTTTTTGTTCTGCTTGAAGTCCGGCTGCTCCTGGGCCAGCAGCTCCCGGGCCAGGGTGACGTTCTTCAGCGCCGTGTACTGGGGGAACAGATTGAAGGACTGAAACACCAGCCCGAAGTGGAGCCGCTTCTTCCGCACCTCGCTCTCCCGCTGGGTGGCGGGATCAGCGGCGTCAAAAATCAGATTACCCGCCACAGAGATGGTACCCTGCTCCGGCTTCTCCAGGAAATTCAGGCACCGCAGCAGGGTGGTTTTGCCGGAGCCGGAGGAGCCGATGATGGCCAGGGCCTGGCCCTGCTCCAGATCAAAGCTGATGTCCTCCAGCACCCGGGTGGCGCCGAAATGCTTTTCAATGTGATGTACTTCCAGAATTGCCATAAATCGGTTCCCTCCTTACTGAAAGAAGTCCAGCTTTTTTTCAAGCTTGCCCAGCAGCACCGTGACGATGCCGCTGAAGATCAGATAGTAGACAGCGGTGAAGAACAGGGGCCACACCAGGCCCGCAATGCCGGAGTTGCCCTTCATAAAGGACTCGCCCATCCAGATGACCTCCTGCAATGCGATGACCCGGGCCAGGGAGGTGTCCTTCACCAACGTGATGATCTCGTTGGAGATGGGGGGGACGATTCGCTTGATCATCTGCAGCAGGGTGATGTGGCGGAAGATCTGGGCTTTGGTCATGCCCAAGACCTGGCCTGCCTCCTGCTGGCCCTTCGGCACTCCCTGGATGCCGCCCCGGTAGATCTCGGAGAAGTAGCAGGCGTAATTAATGATGAAGGCCACACACACGGCCATCATCCGCCCGGACTCACCGCTGGGCCAGTTGAACCACTTCTGGATGCCGGGCACATAGAACAGTGCAATGATTTGCAGCACCAGAGGCGTGCCCCGGATGACCCAGACCACCAGGCGGGTCAGCCACCGCAGGGGAGGAAAGCGGCTCATGGAACCGAAGCTGATAACCAAGCCCAGGGGCAGTGCCCCGATCAGGGTGATGAAAAACAGCTGAAGGGTCTTGAGAAATCCGCTGTTCAGGGCCGACAGCACGGTCCGGAATGTGCTGGAGGTAAAAAATTCAATCATGGTATCGTCCTCTCAAGGTCAGTGTGGTAGAGGGGGAAAGCCGCCGAAAAGCAGAGCGCGCACTGCGCACTCTGCTTTTGGAAGATCCGCAGGGGAAGAAGCTCACTCCAGGATCACGGCGTCCTGCAGGCCGTAGGTGGTAGCCACCTCCAGCACGGTGCCGTCAGCCGTCTTCTCCGCCAGGAAGGTGTTGAAGGCGTCCACCAAGTCGGACCTCTGCCGGAAGCCCACGCCGTATTCCTCGGAGGGCAGGTCCTGGGCCTCATGCAGGTTCAGGCTGTAGATCAGATCGGCGTAGCTGGTGCCCTCGCCGGTCATCTCGGCAGCCATCAGAACGTCGATGACGGCGGCGTCGGACGTGCCGGCGGCAACCTCCATCAGGGCGTTGGACTGGGCCTGGACCGGCACGGTGGTGGCACCCAAGGCCACGGCGGCATCCTCACCGGCGGAGCCGGACTCCACAGCGATGTTCAGGCCCTCCAGAGAGGTCAGGCCCTCGAACTCAGCGGCCCGGTCGGCAGGATAGACCAGAGTCTGGTAGTTGGTGCAGTATGGGTTGGACGTACCCATAGCAGCCAGAACGTCGTCGGTGAGAGTCATACCATTCCACACGCAGTCGATGGCCCGGGAGTCCAGCTCTTCCACCTTGTAGTCCCAGGTGATCTCCTGGAACTCCACGGAGACGCCCAGGCTCTCGGCAAACAGCTTGGCCAGGTCGGCGTCAAAGCCGATCCACTCATCGCTGCCCTCTTCCTTGTAGTCCATGGGGGCAAAGTAGGTAATGCCCACCACCAGGGTGCCCTTATCCTGGATATAGGCCACGTCGCTCTCGGGAGCGGTGTCACCGGAGACTTCTTCCCCTGTGGGCTGGTCATCAGTGGCGGCGTCCTCGTCAGAGGTTCCGCCGCAGGCGGCCAGAGAGAAGGTCATGGCCAGGGCCAGCAGCGCTGCCCACAGCTTCTTCATGTTTTTCATCGTCAATCCTCCAAATCTCTGGACGGAGATACCGTCCGTTTCATTACATTAGCAGTTTACCACACTAAATTATCCGTGTAAAGCCGCAAAATCAGCCAAGAACGGAGAAGGCCGGCTCCTGAATTTGTGCATCTTCTCCAAAACAAGACGGGCTGTCATACTTCGCAGCAGCCGGACATAGAGTGGAACAAGACTATGGAGCGGAAAAAGGACGGGATGCTATGAATACCAGTATCTATCAGAATATCGCCACCCGCACCGCTGGGGATATCTACATCGGCGTGGTGGGCCCCGTGCGCACCGGGAAGTCCACCTTCATCAAGCGGTTCATGGAGACCCAGGTGATCCCCAACATCGACAACGTCTACCGCAAGGAGCGGGCCCGGGATGAGCTGCCCCAGAGCGGCTCTGGCCGGACCATCATGACCGCCGAGCCCAAGTTCGTCCCGGAGGAGGCTGCCCAGATCCAGCTGCCGGACGGGGCGAGCTTTTCCGTGCGGCTGATCGACTGTGTGGGATACATGGTGAAGGGCGCCATCGGCCAGATGGAGGACGACACCCCCCGGATGGTCACCACCCCCTGGTACGACCATGAGATCCCCATGACCGAGGCGGCGGAGATCGGCACCCGGAAGGTGATCGCCGAGCACTCCACCATCGGCATCGTCATCACTACCGACGGCACCATCTCCGACATCCCCCGGGAGGACTACCTGGAAGCGGAGGAGCGGGTGATCCGGGAGCTGCAGGAGCTGGGGAAGCCCTTCATCGTCCTGCTGAACTCCGCAGACCCCCGGGGCGACCGGGCCCAAGCCATTGCCAAGGACATCTCCTCCCGGTATGAGGTGAACTGCATGGCCGTCAACTGCCTGGAGCTGGACGAGGACGCCGTGGCCGCCATCCTGAAGGCGGTGCTCTACGAGTTCCCCATGCAGGAGCTGGACCTGTTCCTGCCCCCCTGGGTGGATGCCTTGCCGGCGGACCATCCTATCAAAGCGGGCCTGTATGACGCCATCCGTCAGAACACCGCCCAGCTCCGCCACATCCGGGAGGTGGAGGGCGTCATCGCCGCCCTGGGGGAGAGCGAGCACATCAGTGAGGCCAGAATCTCAGCCATCGACCTGGGCACCGGCGTGGCCGCTGCACGGCTGGCCTTGCCCCGGGAGCTGTTCTACAAGACCCTGTCGGAGCAGTCCGGCTTTGAGGTGGGGGATGATGGGGATCTGATGAGCCTGCTGACGAAGCTGGCGGCGGTGAAGGCGGAGTACGACAAGGTAGCCGGCGCCCTCCACGACGTCCGAGAGACGGGCTACGGCATCGTGGTCCCCGGCATCGACGAGCTGAAGCTGGAGGAGCCGGAGATCATGAAGCAGGGCGGCCGGTACGGCGTGCGGCTGAAGGCCAGCGCCCCCAGCATCCACATGATCCGGGCGGACATCGAGACTGCCGTCAGCCCCATCGTGGGCAACGAGAAGCAGTCCGAGGACATGGTGAACTACCTGCTGCAGGAGTTTGAAGGGGATACCAGCAAGATCTGGCAGTCCAACATCTTCGGACGCAGCTTCCACGAGCTGGTGAACGAGGATCTGCAGGCAAAGCTCAAGCGGATGCCGGAGGACGCCCGGCGGAAGCTCCAGGAGACCCTGACCCGCATCATTAATGAGGGCAGCGGGGGACTCATCTGCATCATTCTGTGACGCAGACATCATAGAAAGGGCGCCGGAGGAATCCGGCGCCCTTTCTTACTATTCCAGCCTGTCCCGGAGGGAGCTGGGAAAAGGCCGACTCGCCCGGTATACGTGAGACCGACCACCACAAAGGGAACCAAAAGACGCCGAACAGCGCAAGGATTGGGGGATTCCTGTTCAGATGTCCCAAAGGCATCCCTGAAGAAGAAATTTCCTCCGATGCCCTCACCGCTTCATCCGGGGATCGCAGGTGCCGAACCGCCGGACATTTTCCCGCCCCTGGGACAGGGTCAGCCCATGATTTTCGTCGCTGGGCTCGTTGTCGGAGGAAATGAACACGTCGTTCTCCCACCAGCATACCGGGCAGATGTAAGCCACCGCCTCCTCCGGCGGGACCGGGAGGGTGATCTGCCCACAGCAGGGACAGGGATAGCGCCCGGGCCGATCCTGAGCTGCCGGAATCGGAGGCTCCGGCGGCCCATAGCCGTTGAACGCCTTCGGCGCGTAAAACATCTTTTTTCGTGTGTGCGCCATGGAGACCACCTGCGTCTCACAGCGCCGTGCCACGAGTGGGGACATACAGCCCGGTCATGTCCACGCCCTCCAGCTCCAGCAAGAACTGCTTGTTGGCCACGCCTCCGGCGTAGCCTGTCAGACTTCCGTCGCTGCCCACAACCCGGTGACAGGGGATCAGAATGGAGATGGGGTTGTGGCCCACGGCACCGCCCACTGCCTGGGCCGCGGCAGAAATCCCCTGGCCCCGGAGCGTCCGGGCCAGGGCGCCGTATGTGGTGACCGTGCCGTAGGGGATCTCCAGCAGCAGGCGCCACACCGCCTGGCGGAAGGGGCTGCCCTGGGGGGCCAGAGGCGGCAGAGCCGGGAGGGGAGCCTTGGCAAAATAGGCGTCCAGCCAGGCGGAGGCCTGCTCAAATACCGGCAGGTCATTTTCCTTTACAGCATTTGGGAGTCCAGCACCAAAGTATTTCTGCCCATCCAGCCACAGCCCTGTGAGGGCTGTGCCGTCCGAGGAGAGGGTCAGCATTCCCACCGGGGAGGGCTTATGAAAGATCATCCACATACGATTACACCTCAAATCAGGATCAGAGTGATGGAGCGATTGCAAACGAATGTAAGTCGTTCAACAGGGGCCGCTTGATTTGTCCGGCGCGGAATGGGCGCTCCGGCGGTACGCCAGCGGGGACTGTCCTGTGCCGGACCGGAAGGCCCGGTAAAAGGCGGAGAGACTGTCAAATCCGGCCTCCCCGGCTATTTGGGCAACGGGCTGGTCCGTCTCCCGCAGCAGGCGGCAGGCCTCGGTTACCCGAAGCATTCCCAGGCAGCCGTGGAGGGTGGTGCCGTAGGCTGCCTGGAACAGATCGGCCAGCCTCCGGCGGGAGAGTCCCAGGCCGTTCAGCGCGGCTGACAAGTCCGCCTGATCCCGGAAGTGGCGATGCAGCAGCGCCATGGCCTCCGCAGCAACGTCTTGGCCCGGGGAAAAATCGGTCAGGTCCGGGCGGCAGCGCTTGCAGGGGCGGAACCCCGCCGCCAGTGCAGCGTCCGCCGTGGGGAAGAACCGCACCCGGTCCCGCCGCGGCGGTCGGGAGGGGCAGGAGGGACGGCAGAAGATGCCTGTGGAGGCTACGCCGTAGAAAAATGCGCCATCATACCGGCGGTCGTTGTCCAGGACCGCCTGCCAGCGCTGCCGGTCTGTCATGTGTGCCGCCCCCGTTTTTTGTCCGGTTTCCGTCCGGCGCCAGGGTCCGTCAGCTCCGGCAGGGCGCCGCAGGCGATGGCCCAGAGGTACAGGCTGGCAGTGGTGCCGTAGGGGCTGTACCGCTTCCGCAGGCGCTGGAAGGTCCTCTGGTCGATGGACCGCTTTCGGTACAGCATCCGCATCCCCCGGAGGATGGCCAAGTCGCCCCAGCTGACCACATCTGGCCGCCGGAGGCCGAAGATCAGCAGCATCTCCGCTGTCCAAGGCCCCACACCCCGCAGGGAGGTGAGGCGGGCCAGCACCTCACGGTCCTCCATTTCCGCCAGGGCGTCTAGATCAAAATCCCCGGAGGCCACTTTCCGGGCAAATTCCAGGATGTACAGCGCCCGGCGGCGGGTCATGCCCAGGGCCTGGAGCGCCTCGGCCGGCATGGCCGCGACCGTCTCCGGCACAAGCGTCCCGGCCGCTGCCTGGAGCCGCTGCCACACTGTCCGCTGGGCAGCCATGGATACCTGCTGGCCGATGATGTGATGGATTACGGAGGAGAAGAGGTCTGGGTCCACCTCCCGATGGATGGGGCCGATCCGGTCCATGGCCGCGCCCAGTTTCAGGTCTCTGGCACGCAGATAGGCAATCTCCGTTTCACCATAGGGAAAATCCATGGCGCCTCCTCCTTTCGCGTGTGTTCAACAAAAGTATAGCAGATCCGGCGGCAGATTTCTTCCCGTTTTCGGACGTTTCATCGAAAAATTTTCCCTCTGTCCCGGCCTTGCATCCGGCGGCAAGGCGTGATACCATAGAACACGATCAAGATCAGAAGAAAAAAGGAGAGAGGCTTATGCTGCTGGCCATTGATGTAGGAAACTCCAACACCTCTGTGGGGCTGTTTGACAGGGACAAGCAGCTGCGGTTTCTGGCATCCCTGGACACGGACAGCCGCAAGACCGCAGACCAGATCAGCATCGACCTGATGAACCTGTTCGCCCTGTATCACTTCCGGTTTGAGGATGTGACGGGGGCGATCCTGTGCAGCGTGGTCCCCCCCCTGAACTTCATGATGGAGAAGGCTCTGGCCCGGCTGCTGGGCAAGCCGCCCATGGTGGTGGGGCCCGGTGTGCGGACGGGGCTGAACATCCGGCTGGCGGTCCAGTCCCAGGTAGGGGCGGACATCGTGGCCGACGCGGTGGCGGCGCTGGAGAAATTCGAGCCTCCTATCGTCACCATCGACATGGGCACCGCCACCACCATCGGCGTCATCTCCGAGGGCCGGAATTACGAGGGCGGTATGCTGCTGCCGGGGGTCAACGTGTCCCTGGAGGCCCTGAGCCGCCGGGCGGCCCAGCTGCCCGCCATCTCCCTCCAGCACCCCAAGGTGCTGATCGGCAAGACAACGGAGGACTGTATGCGCTCCGGCATCGTCTACGGCACCGCCGGGATGCTGGACGGGGTCATCGACCGCATCCGGGAACAGTTCTCAGGACGGACCCTCAGCGTGGTGGCCACCGGCGGTAATGCCCCGGTGATCGTGAAATACTGCCGGAACAAGATCGTCTACGACAAGTACCTGCTGATGGACGGGCTGTGGGCGATCTATCAGAAGAACAAGTGAGAACAATGACATTGGGGGCAAGCAGTCCTGTGGTTTTCGAGACAGAACGTCTGGCTTTCAGAGAAATGAATCAGGATGATTTTCTTGATTTGGCGGAGATGCTGCAAAATCCGAAGGTGATGTATGCCTATGAACATGATTTTTCCAACTCGGATGTCCAACAATGGCTTGACCGGCAGATCGGACGATATCGGGACTATGGATTTGGCCTGTGGGCGGTCATATCGAAAACCAGTGGTGTCATGGTTGGGCAGGCAGGCCTTACTATGCAGCCATATCGAAATAAAGACGTGCTTGAAATCGGATATCTGCTCAAGAAGGAGTTCTGGCACTGCGGGTATGCAAGAGAGGCAGCTGAAGGCTGTAAACGATATGCGTTTGAACAACTGAAGCGGGACCGGGTATCGTCCATCATCAAATCGGATAACCTTGCGTCAATCAGGGTGGCGGAGAGCATCGGCATGCGCAAGGAAGATACGTTTCTCACCCGATATTACAGCGGAGAAATGCTTCATTTCTTGTACTCTGTCTACCGAGAGACACGGTGCTGAAGAAAAAGAGATCACCCAAAGCGGGTGATCTCTTTCCTGTTCTGCGGTTTCGCTGCCGCTTACTTTATCAGGACTTTCTTCAGCTTGGCGAAGCGGGGCAGGGAGTCCTCCTTGGGCAGCTTGGGCTCGCCCTGGATCAGGGGCAGCACATAGTCGATGAAGGGCTTCTCCACGCCGTTGTGGGCAGCGTTGATCCACTCGATGGGCACCTTCTTCTCGGTGTTGGCCACATCGGTCAGGGGCAGCAGCTTGGTCTTGCAGACGTACTGGCCGTCCTCATAGCTGCGCTCGAAGCCCACCATCTTGTCGGTGATGCCATTGACGGCGTTCTCCACAGCGGCCTTGCCGCTCATGACGGCCTCCTCGATATCGGTCTCGGACGCTAGGTGGGCACCGCACCGCTGGAGGAGGGAGAGCTCGATGCCCCGGACCTTGGCGCCGGTCTTCTCCTTGACCACCTGGGCCAGCAGGGAGGCCAGGCCGCCCAGCTGAGCATGGCCGAAACCATCTGTAGCGGAAGTGCTCGCCTCAGAAACGAAGCTGCCGTCAGGGTAATGAATCCCTTCTGACACGGCCACCAGGCAGTTTCCTTTTTCTTTGTAAACGCGATCCACATCCGTCAGAAATTGATCCATATCAAAATCCGTTTCCGGGAGATAAATCAAATCGGGCCCACAACCGTAAGCCGAAGCTAAAGCAGCTGAGGCTGCCAGCCAACCAGCGTGGCGGCCCATAATCTCAATAATAACGACCATACCTGTATCATATACGCGGGCATCGTGGTAGACTTCCATGCAGGACGTAGCAATATACTTTGCGGCGCTTGCATAACCCGGGCAATGATCCGTACCGAACAAATCGTTGTCGATGGTCTTAGGCACGCCCATGAA
>OJSF01002266.1_pt1 | contig 12276 bp, 10 predicted proteins | sample 1599411 | NCBI WGS metagenome assembly OJSF01 (sample SAMN04168658, study PRJEB22393) | human gut metagenome | biome: human gut microbiome; feature: stool | host: Homo sapiens | collected 2014-03-24 | reverse complement strand
GGGTAACTATATCACAATTTTTCCCCGTTGTCAAAGAAAAAAGACCTGTTTTGTGATCTTTTTTCCAGCCCCCCTAGCCCTCCCACAGGCCCGCGTCCTCCGGCAGGGGCGGCAGGCGGTCCAGATCCTGCTCCCAGACCTGCTTCAAACAGGGCTCGCACAGAAAGACGCTCCGGCGGAAGCGGCGCAGTCCCTCCGATCCGCCGCACAGCTGGCAGCAGGGCCAGGCGTGGGCCATCTCTACCTTGTTTCCCTTGACCGTCAGGTCCACCCGGTGCTCGGGGCGCACATTCAGAGCCTGCCGCACCTCCACAGGCAGGCAGATCCGCCACTCCTCGTCCACTGTACAGCGGTAGACCATGGGCTGAGGCGGGATGCCTCCAGTCAGATACATAAAAATTCCCCCTTTTGTAAATAATAGCTTTGTTTAGTATAGCAAAGTAATACAAAGACTGTCAACAAGGGTGTAAAACAATGCTGTATTATGTTATACAAAGAAAGGGGATGCTTCATGGCGAAAACCGATACACAAATCAGTCTGCGTGTAACCAGCCAGTTCAAAGCCCGGCTGGAGCGTCAGGCGGAACGGGAGCGCCGCAGCGTCTCCAACCTGATCCTCAAGGTCATGGAGGAATATCTGGAACAGGAGGAGGAGAAGGAGAACTCCGGCTCCTGAACTTTTATTCACATTATTTTCACATAACAGAACAGCCAGGGGCCTGCGCGGTGTATGCAGGTCTCTGGCTATTTTGCTTTCCCTCCTCTCTCCCGTCTTCTCCCGGGGGTACTCAGACCCGCCCACCATCCTGTCCTGCTGTGATTCGCCCGTCCTCCGCTAAGGGACGCTTGTCCTTCCAGCCCGTAGGGGATGGGCTTGCCCCTCCCGCGGTCCCCTCCTGCTGTGGTCCGCCTGAGACGCTGTAGGGGTGGGTCTCCGACCCACCCGCTGGTTTTCGGATCGGTTTCATTCTACGCTGAGGGTTTCGCCCTGCGGGGCGAGTCCCTTTGCCCGCGGCGGCAAAGGGACCAAAACGCCGCCGGGGGTGTCCCGCGGTCGCCTCACGGCTCCAGCGGAGCCACCCCCGGACCCCCGTTTATGGGGGTTATCCCTATATTCTTCCGCAAAAGTTCCGGCGCGCAAAATACGGTTCCGGGGTTTTATTTCTTCCGGGCCACCGGGCCCTGATGCAGTGCAAAATTTCGGCCTGTTCCATTTCACCGCCGCGCCTGGTTCCGACCAGCCGTGGCAGAGGGCGCAGGGTCGGAGATGCGTCGATCGGAACTGCCCCGAAAACAGGAAACGGGCGGGCCAGTGTCCCACCCCTACGGTATGAAAAGAAGGTCCTCCTGCAACGGAATGACGGGAGGGGCAAGCCCCTCCCCTGCGGGATGGGTGGGGAAACACTCTGCGGCAAAGGATTGCGGCCCCTTCTCCTGTCAGAGCGCAAAAACGGAGGCCCATCCGGGCCTCCGTTCGCCGCTCCGCTCATTCCGCGGAGATCATATAGTAATAAACAGGCTGTCCGCCGGGCATCACGCTCACCTCTGCGTTGGGGCAGGCGGCTGTGAACCGCTCCGCCGCCTTCCCGGCCTGCTCCTCGGTGACGTCCTCCCCGTAAAACAGGGAGATGAACTCCGCCTCCTGGAGGGCCTCCGACTTGGCCAGGCGGTCCATCAGGTCGTTCAGGTCCCGGTCCGTGCCAAAGAGCTGGTGCTCCAGCAGGGCCAGGTAATCTCCCTCCTTGATGGCAAAGCCGCCGAAGTCGGAGTCCCGGGCCGCGTATGTGATCTCGGCGGTGCGGACCCGGCCCAGGGCCTCGGTCATCATCTCGGTCAGCTCTCCCTGCTCCATCTCGGGATCCACCGCCATCATGGCGGCGATGCCCTGGGGCACGGTCTTGGAGGGCAGGACCACCACCTTCTTGTCCTCACACAGGCGGACGCACTGCTCCGCCGCCATGATAATGTTCTTGTTGTTGGGCAGGACAAAGACGATCTCCGCCGGGGTGCGGTCGATCTCTCTCAAAATGTCCTCGGTGGAGGGGTTCATGGTCTGGCCGCCGGAGATCACTCCGTCCACACCCAGGTCCTTGAACACGGCCTCCAGCCCCGCGCCGGCGCACACGGCCACATAGCCGTACTTCTTCTCCGGAGCCGCCTTCACCGGCTCCTCCGGCATGGCCGCGCCCCGCTCCAGCTCCTGCTCCACCGCGTCCAGGTCGTCGGTGCTCTGGACGTGTCTCCCGGCCGCCCGGTCCTCGGCCTGGGTGCGCATATTCTCGATCTTGGCCAGCTCCAGGGTGCCGTATTTTTGCGCTTCATTGAGGGCACTTCCGGGAATATTGGTGTGGACGTGAACCTTGAACGCCTCATCGTCCTCGCCGATAACCAAGCTGTCGCCGATGCTGTTGAGATAGGTGCGCAGTCCCTCCAGAGAAACATCGGGAGTGGATTTGCGCACGATGAACACCGTGTCAAAGGCGAAGGTGATGTCCTCAGCGGGGATGGCCCCGAAATCGGCCTTCTCCGCCTGGGCGGGCTCCTCGTCCGCGGGCATCTCCTCGCCCCGCACCTCGTTCAGCATTCCCTGGAGGATCAGCAGGAAGCCCGCGCCGCCGGCATCCACCACGCCGGCCTTTTTCAGCACCGGGTTCTGGTTGACCGTGTCGGCCAGGGCCAGCTGTCCCTCCTGGATGGCGGCCTCCAGCACTGCCTCGAAGCAGTTGTCCTCCCGGGCGGCGCCGGCAGCCCGGGCCGCGGCCAGGCGGGACACGGTGAGGATGGTGCCCTCGGCGGGCTTCATCACCGCCTTATAGGCGGCGGCTACGCCGAAATCCAGGGCGATGGCCAGATCCCGGCCGTCCATGGTCTCCCGCTCCTTGATGGCCTTGGCAAAGCCCCGGAACAGCAGGGACAGGATGACGCCGGAGTTTCCCCGGGCCCCCCGCAGCAGCGCGGAGGCGGTGGCCTGGGCGGCCTTGCCCACGGTGTCGAAGGATTGCTTCTTCATCTCCGCGGCGGCAGCCCCGATGGACAGGCTCATATTGGTGCCCGTGTCGCCGTCAGGGACGGGGAACACGTTCAGATCGTTGATGCGCTGTTTTTCCGCGCGAATGGCGGCGGCGGCGTGGATGACCATCTGCTGAAAGGCCGCCGCATCAATGGTTTGTCTCATATCGGCCCAAATTCCTTTCTACAAATGTCCTTAAAACCGCATGGAGTCCACACAGACGTCCACCGATTTCACTTCCACCCCGGTGGTCTTGCTGACCACATAGCGGACCTCGCTCATAATGGAGCGGCAGACCGCCACCAGGTTGACTCCGTTCTCCACGATGATGTGCAGCTCGATGGAGACGGTCCCGTCCTCGTTGTAATATACCTTGACGCCCTTCGCCATGGACTCCCGCTTGAGGAGATGGACCAGGCCGTCGGTCTTGGAGCGGACCGCCATGCCCTTTACGCCGTAGCAGTTGGTGGCCGCACAGCCGGTCACGGCGGTGAACACCTCGCTGCTGATGCGGATCTCGCCCAGATCGTTTTGCAGTTTCATAAGTCATTACCTTCCTTTCGCTGAGGATAGGGTAGATCACCACAGCAATCAGCGGATTTCTGCCGCTGAGTGTATTGATACAGTTTATATTGTAGTCTATTTCACCCGGAATTACAAGTAAAATTTACTCTTCTCCCCTGTTTTAGAAGGGAAACCGGCCCCCGTCCGCCTGTGCGGACGGGGGCCGGTGGAGCGTATGGGGTAGGAGGCTCACCGCTCCTCCCGGAAGTAGTTCAGACCCAGGGCGGCGGGCTGCCCGCTGCCCTTCTGCCGGATGGAGGAGACCACCAGCACGATGGCGGTGATCAGGAAGGGGAGCGCCTGGTACAGCTGAGTGGGGACGGCGGCCAGCCAGCCCAGCCCCTCCGGGAAGGCGGCGGCCAGGCTGGAGCCGGACACCCGCAGGGTGTTGAAGAAGCCGAACACAAAGGTGCCCAGCACCGCCAGCGCGGGATTCCAGTTTGCGAAGATGACCAGGGCCACCGCGATCCAGCCATAGCCGTTGATCCAGCAGCTGCTGTTGAAGGAGCCGGACATATTCAGCCCCATATAGTAGCCGCCGATGCCCATGATGCCGCAGCCGACGCAGATGTGGATATACTTGTACCGCTTCACATTCACACCCACCGAGTCGGCGGCGCCGGGGTTCTCCCCCACCGCCCGCAGGCGCAGGCCGGGGGCGCTGCGGCTGAGGTACCACCACATGACCAGGGCGATGACAACGCCCAGATAGACCATGATGTTGTGGTCGAACAGCCCCCGGCCCAGCACCGGGATCTGGGACAGGCCGGGAATGGCCAGGTCCGCAAAGCCATTTTTGATGTTCTCATAGTCGTTCATCACCGGCCAGCTGACCGCCTTGACGCCGTTGCCCACAAAGAAGTACACCCCCAGGCCGAAGGTGGTCAGGGTCAGACCGGTAATGTTCTGGTTGGCCTGGAGGGACACGGTGAGGGCGGCGAACAGCAGGCCGCACAGGGCCCCCATCAGGAAGGCGGTCAGGATCCCGATCCCCAGGCTGTTGGCATAGCAGCCGACGATATAGCCGAAGATGGCTCCCACGGCCATGATGCCCTCCACGCCCAGGTTCAGGCTGCCGGACTTCTCCACCATGATCTCCCCTACCGTGCCATAGAGCAGGGGGATGTTATAGACCACGATGTTGTGGATAAAGGTGGTGACCACCCCAAGTTTATCCATTTCCATTGACACTGCCCCCCTTCTGTGCACGAACAACTTGAAAGCGGATGAAGAAATCAGCGGCCAGCACCAGGAACAGGATGGCCCCCTGGAGCATATCCGCAAAGCTGGAGTCCACCTGTGCAAAGGTGGCGGCGGCCACGGTGGACCCGTGCTGAAGCATGGAGATCAGGGCGGACACCACAAAGATGATCCCGGTGTTCAGCTGGGCCAGCCAGGCCACGATGACCCCCGTCCAGCCCACATCGTCGGTGAAGGAGGTGGAGAGGATGCCCACTGTCCCCACCTTGAAGGCGGCAGCCAGGCCGATGAGGCAGGCCGACAGGAACACGGTGCGCAGGACGATGGCATTCACCTTCATCCCGGCGTAATGAGCGGTCCCGGCGCTGTCCCCCACCACGGCGATCTCATAGCCGTGCTTGGAGTACTTCAGATAGCAGTAAACCAGCACTCCGATCAGCAGGGTGAGCAAGACACACACATTCAGTCCGAACTTGCCAATCATAATTCTTGGGAAAGCCACTTCCTTCCCGAAGTTAAAAAACACTGGCCGTGCGGAAGAGGTGTCCAGGAAGAAGTTCCACTCCGCCTGAGTCTCCCCCAGGAAGATGAGGAAATACAGGGCTACATAGTTGAGCATCACGGTCATCAGGGTCTCATTGGTGCCGAACTTCACTTTCAGCACCGCAGCCAGGGCACCATATACCCCGGCAGCGGCCATGCCAGCCAGGCACATCAGGATCAGAACCACTCCCTGGGGCAGGCTGTCCTTCAGCTTAAGGGCCACGGCGGCGGCGGCCACCGCCCCGAGAATGAACTGTCCCTCGCCGCCAATGTTCCAGAAGCGCATCTTGAAGGCCAGGGACAGGGCCACCGAGGTGAGCACCAGGGGAACAAATACCTTCAGATAATTCTCAAAGGTCTTATAGGCAATCTTATTGCCTACCATACCCATAGTAAACATCCGCTGGTAATAAGCAATGGGATCCACCCCCATGACCAGCAGCAGCAGCCCGCCCAGAACCAGGGCAGCGGCCACCGCAGCCAGGTAGAGACACAGCTTCTTCCAGAAAGGACAGCTGTCCCGCTTTACGATATGGAAATGCATGGTCAGTCCTCTCCTTCCTGGCTGCCGCTCTCCTGCTGCTCCAGTTCCTGCAGCTCCTGGGCGCTGATGTTGGTGTCCCGGGCGATGCCGGCAGGCTTGTCCTCATACTTATAGGTCAGATCCAATGCGCCAGTCATCATAAGACCTAGTTCCTCCTTGGAGGTCTTATGGGCATGAACCACACCCATGACCTTTCCATGACAGAGTACCATGATCTTATCACACAGGGCCAGCATCACATCCAGATCCTCGCCTACAAACAGAATGCCCACCCCGTCCTTCTTCTGTTGGTTTAAGATGTTGTAAATGGCGTAGGACGAGTTGATATCCAGGCCTCGAACTGGATAGGCAGTGACAATGACATTAGGCCCCGCCTTGATTTCCCGGCCCAGCAGCACTTTCTGCACATTTCCGCCAGACAGCCGACGCACTGGGGTCTCGGTGGAGGGGGTGACCACGCCCAGCTGCTCGATCACCTGCTGGGCAGCGGCCCGGCCTGCCTTCCGGTCCACGAAGGGTCCCTTGGTCTCGCCATAGTTTTTCAGGATCATGTTGTCCGTGATAGACATCGAGGGGGCCAGTCCCATACCCAGCCGGTCTTCCGGGATAAAGGACATAGAGATCCCTTTTTCCAAAATGGTCTTGGGGGGAAGTCCTACAATGTTATCCCCTTTGTGGATCATCAGGCCGGACTGGATCGGACGAAGGCCAGCGATGGCCTCGCACAGCTCCTTCTGACCACAGCCGGCGATCCCCGCTACACCCAGGATCTCGCCGCCCCGGATATAAAAGCTCACCTTATCAATGGCCACCGCGCCCTCATCGTTCTTGATGGTCAGGTCCCGGATCTCAAGCAGCGGCCGAGTTTTTTCCACCACAGGCCGGTCAATGTTCAGGTCGATCTTCCGGCCCACCATCCACTCCGTAAGAGCCTGCTCGTTGGTCTCAGCGGTGTTGACCGTGGTGATATACTCGCCCTTGCGCAGAATGGCCACACGATCAGAGATGTCCATCACCTCATTAAGCTTATGTGTGATGATGATGATGGAGTGTCCGTCCTCCTTCATCCTCCGCAGCACGGAGAATAGCTTGTCGATCTCCTGAACGGTGAGCACCGCAGTGGGCTCATCCAGGATAATGACCTTAGCCCCATAGTACAGTACCTTGATGATCTCCAGGGTCTGCTTCTCTGAAACAGCCATATTGGCTACCTTTTTCCGGGGATCGATTTCAAAACCAAACCGCTGAGCCATCTCCCGGATCTCGTCATAGCGGCCCCGCTTCAGGGCAAAGCCAGGCTTCTCACGCCCCATCCAGATATTATCCGCAGCAGTGAACACATCCACCAGCTTAAAGTGCTGGTGAACCATACCGATTCCCAGTGTCTTGGCCTCCTGGGGGGACCGGATGGAAACCGGTGTTCCATCCACCAGGATCTCGCCGCTGTCCGGCTGGTAGATACCGGACAACATATTCATCAGCGTTGTCTTACCGGACCCGTTTTCCCCCAGCAGAGCCAGGATCTCCCCTTTCCGCAGGGTAAGATTCACATCTTTATTGGCCACCACACTGCCGAAGGTCTTGGTGATGCCCCGCATCTCAATGGCGTATTCCGCCGCCATGGAACCACGCTCCCTCTATGGTTTTCATTCTTAAAAGTACTATTTTATACTTATATTACTCTTTGTATCGTCTCTCCTCCCCAGGTCGGACACTTTCCGGCCCAGGGAGCAAAGGCCAAGACCGGGCCGGCCGGTAATGGCCGGCCCGGTCTTGCGGGTCATTCAGCAAAGTTCTGCTTAAGGATCAGGCGTTCTTCACGCCCTCCACCAGGTAGTTCATGCTGCCGGTGATGACACTGTCCTCCACAGAGGTGCCGCCAGCAGCGACGATCTCAGTTCCATCGTTGGTCATCAGGGGAGCGTCCACCTTCTCCACGGAAGCCTTGCCGTCAGCAACGGTGACATTCAGCTTCACACCGGAGAACACATCCCACTCACCGGAACCGATCAGGGCCTTGACCTGGTCAATGGCATCCTGAGTGCCGGCAGCGCAGTTGTCGCTGAGGGGGGACACATCCACCATGCCCTCGTTCAGGCCGCCGTAGTAAGCAGGACCCTCCATGGCGGTAACGAACTGATCCGCAGACTCACAGGACATCGCGGTCTCGATGGCGTGCTTGTAGTACACATCCCAGTTCCACACAGGAGCAGTCAGGTGAGCCTTGGGAGCATCAGCGGTCATGTCGGAGTTGTAGCCGCAACCGAACACGCCGGCCTTCTCCGCAGCCAGCTGAGGCTGAGCGGAGTCACAGTGCTGAGCCACAATGCCGCAGCCATAGCTGTTGATAAGCTCCTCGGCAAAGGCATACTCGTTCACCTCATCAGCCCAAGCGCCCAGTTCCTTAACATACACAGTAGCCTCAGGGTTGACAGCCTGGACACCCAAGGTGAAGCCATTGATGCCGGAGCAGGTCTCAGCATACTCGGTGTCGTAAGCAGAGACATAACCAATGTTGTTATTGCCAGTCTCCAGGCTCTTCAGACCAGCAGCCAGGCCGGCCAGGTAGCGGGCCTGATAAATGCGGCCAAAGTAGTTATTGTAGTTGGTCTCATTGCTCTTAAAGCCGGTGGCGTGGGAGAAGATCACATCGGGATACTCCTCAGCCTTTACCTCCATCTCATTCAGATAGCCGAAAGAGATGCCGAAGATGATATTGCAGCCCTCACCCACCAGGGTGTCCACGGCGGCGCCCACCTGGGTATCGTCCTCGGGAACCTCGTCTACAATGAACAGCTGCTTGTCCACATCCATGCCCAGGGCCTCCATAGCCTTGGTGATGCCGGTGTGGTGGGCGTAGGTGTAGCCAGCGGTGTCGCTCTTCTTGTTGATGTAGATGGCGCCCACCTTAAAGTCGGACGCGCTCACATTGCTGGCGGAGCCGGCGCTCTGGGAACCGGTGCTGGCAGCGGAACCGGCGCTGCTGGAGTCCCCGCCGCCGCAGGCGGTGAGGCCCAGGGTCATGGCTGCGGCCATGACCAATGCGAGAATCTTTTTCTTCATGCAAAGTTCCTCCTTCTGAATCGTTCGTTTCATCCTTACTTCTATTAAAACCGCCTGGGGCGGTCTTAATCCCTCATCCTGTGGATTCAGTCGTCCGCAAAGGTCACGCCGGTCTCCTCATTCATGGACTGGACGCGGGCCAGCGCCTCGATGCGCAGCCCCTTCGCCCGCAGGCGGTCGCCGCCGGGCTGGAAGGCCTTTTCAATGACGATGCCGGCCCCCACCAGCTCCGCCCCGGCGTCCTTCACCAGCTGGGCCAGCCCCTCCAGGGCCGCGCCGTTGGCCAGGAAGTCATCGATGAGCAGCACCTTGTCCCCGGGGCCCAAAAACTCCTTGGCCACGATGATGTCGTACACCCGGCCGTGGGTGAAGGACTCCACCTTAGAGGTGTACACCTCGCCGGCGATGTTCTTGGTCTGGGTCTTTTTGGCGAAGATCACCGGGCAGTGGAAGTACTGGGCCACCACGCAGGCGATCCCGATGCCGGAGGCCTCGATGGTCAGGATCTTGTTGATCTCACAGCCGGCAAACCGCCGCTTGAACTCCTTGCCGATCTCAGCAAACAGCTCCACGTCCATCTGGTGGTTCAAAAAGCTGTCCACCTTCAGCACGTCGGTCCCCTTCACCTTTCCGTCCCTGCGGATCCGCTCTTTCAAAAGCTCCATCGGTCCTCCTCCACCCTTCCTCTTTTCTTATGTGGCCGCCCGTTCCGGGGAGCGCCCGGAAAAGAACGGCGTGGCCCGGAGTGAGCGGGCCACGGTCGATGGCGATACAGTGTTATTCTACAAAATATTTTCCCGTTCTGCAATCCCTTTTTCCCGTTCTTATGGGAATTTTTTTGCCGCAGGGCGCCCCGGCCCTCTTTTTCTCCTGTTCTCATGCCGCCGTCCCCTCCATCTGTAAAGTTATTCGCTTTACAGAAAGAACAAGGAGCCAGCCGGAGCAGGATGTGCTCCGGCTGGCTCAGCCTGTTGAAAACGCTCAGATCTGCCGTCAGCCCCGGACGGCGCGGGTGCGGGCCTCCTTCCGGTCCTCCATCTTGGAGACGATCAGGGCGCAGGCCGCATCCCCCGTGATGTTGATGGTGGTCCGCCCCATGTCGAAGAGCCGGTCGATGCCCGCCACCAGGGCGATGCCCTCGATGGGGATATTGACGCTCTGGAGCACCATGGTCAGCATGACCATCCCCGCACCGGGAACTCCGGCAGTGCCGATGGAGGCCAGGGTGGCGGTGAGCACGATGGTCACCATGTTGCCCAGCGTCAGGTCCACGCCGAAGCAGCTGGCGATGAACACGGAGCACACGCCCTGGTAGATGGCGGTGCCATCCATGTTGATGGTGGCCCCCAGGGGCAGGACAAAGGAGGACACCTCACGCCGGGCGCCCAGCCGCTCGGTGCACTCCATATTGAAGGGCAGCGCCCCCACCGAGGAGGCGGAGGAGAAGGCCATCATCATGGCCGGGGCCATGCCCTTGAAGAACTGGACTGGCGAGATGCCGGCCAGCACCTTGACCGTGGAGGAGTAGACCACTGCAGCATGGATGATGTATTCACCATAGGCCACCAGAAGCACCGTGAGCAGACTGCTCAGGATCTTCGGTCCATTCTCCGCCACCACTGGGCAGATCAGGCAGGCCACGCCGATGGGAGACAGGCGGATGATGACGTCCATGATCTTGATGAACACCTCATTGAGGCTGTCGACAATCTGCGCCGTGGCAAGTCCCTTCCCCCCGGCCAGCAGCACGCCGAAACCCAGGAACAGGGAGATCACGATGACCTGGAGCATTGTGGCGCTGGCCAGCGGCTGTACGGCGTTGGAGGGGAAAATGGATACAATGGTGTCCATGAAGGACTGCCCCTCCGGGGCCTCATAGCACAGCCCGCTGGTCTCCAGCAGGGGGAACCAGTGCATCCCCTTGGCTACGCTGGCCAGGATCAGGGCTAGGATCACCGCAAAGGCGGTGGTACACATATAGTAGACGATGGTTTTCAGTCCGATGGACCCAACCTTGCTGATGTCCTTCATGGAGATCACCCCAGCGGCGATGGAGAACAGCACGATGGGGACCACAACGAACTTCAGCAGATTCAGGAAAATATCTCCCCAGGGCTTGATGTAGGCCTTGGCGAAGTCCTTGCCCTCGATGCCGCCCACGCTGATATTCATCAGTGCCATACCGGCGGCAATTCCCACCAGCAGACCGACAAAGATCCAAAATGCCAGCGGCAGCTTCCTCTTACTTTCCATATCACACACTCCTTTCAAATGCGGAAACGCACGCTATTTTCTACTCACTTGCAAACAACGGCCTTTCCGCTTTTGTTATCAGTATACACATCTCCCAGTATTTTCTCAACTCATAATTTATTATTTCTTATTTTTTATCTTTTTCCACAATTTTTCTCCTGTTTTTTCTACATCCTATGCAGGGTTCTTCTCTTCACAGCCAGGGGCATAGTGCATCTTCCTTTTTCACCTCTTGCAAGCGATGGTCTTCCTCCCATCGAAATTTCCCCGGAAATTTCTTGTACTTCTCGACGTTGTTCGGCTTTTTATATTCCAAAATATGGTAAACTATAGGTATCGGCTCCGATTGCTCGGCACAACAGATACTAAGGAGGTCTTTCTCATGCAGCTGCTTCGGAAAAAGGGGAACTTCGACAGTACCCGGATCCTGTTTCTCCCGGTAGACGCCATCGCTCCCAACCCGGACCAGCCCCGCCGGGTCTTTGCGCAGCAGGAGCTGGACGAGCTGGCCCACTCTATCCAGGCCCTCGGCCTGCTCCAGCCTCTCACCGTCCGGCGCTCCGCCCAGGGCGGCTGGGAGCTGGTGGCCGGGGAGCGCCGGCTCCGGGCCGCCCGGCTGGCCGGTCTTCAGGAGGTCCCCTGCCTCTCCCTCCAGATCGACAGCCAGCGCGCCTCTCTGCTGGCCCTGGTGGAGAACTTACAGCGGAAGGACCTGGACTTTTGGGAGGAGGCTCTGGCTCTGGAGAAGCTGATCTCCACCTATCACCTCTCCCAGGAGGAGGCGGCCAGGCGCATCGGAAAGAGCCAGTCGGCGGTAGCCAACAAGCTCCGCCTGCTGAAGCTGCCCGCCGCGGTCCTGGAGACCCTGCGGGACGGTGGAGCCACAGAGCGCCACGCCCGTGCCCTGCTCCCCCTGGAGGATCCTTCCCTGCAGGCCCGGGCCGCCCAAGCTATCCTGGAAGGCAGGCTTACCGTCGCCCAAACAGAGGCGCTGGTCCAGGAGCTCCTCCACCCCCTGAAAACACCCACCGCCCCCCATCCCCGACGGACCTTTGTGGTCAAGGACATCCGCCTGTTTCTCAACACCCTGGACCGGGGG
>OJSF01002263.1_pt1 | contig 12277 bp, 10 predicted proteins | sample 1599411 | NCBI WGS metagenome assembly OJSF01 (sample SAMN04168658, study PRJEB22393) | human gut metagenome | biome: human gut microbiome; feature: stool | host: Homo sapiens | collected 2014-03-24 | reverse complement strand
TTGTGACGACGATAATCTTCGTTTCCGTGCATCCTTCGTCAATTTTGATTTCAATCTTCATCCGATTACCTCCTTTCCACGGCTATATTATAAGAAATCGGGGAGAATGTTTCTATTGTTTCACGATAGGTGGTAGTTATTTACTCATAGGTGGTAGATTAAAGCAAAGAATATAGCAAGGCACAAACATTAACAAGATTTATATGGTTGCATCAGCGCATCCAAATGTTTTCTTCCAAATTGCAAAGCCGCCCCTTATAGTCATCTATCAGAGCCTGAACAGTTTCCCCTTGCGGGAAGGTCACCAGATAGCCATCCCCGGCCTCATGAAAACTGATGACTCCCGCAAGCCCGGCCATCTCGGCCACTTTTAGCAGGGGGTGGTAGTCATATTCGGCGGCGCTGATGTACAAGTCCATAGGAGAAACCCTCGCGTTTCAAAGATATAGCCCTATTATAGCGACATTCTTTCATAAATGCAAAGAAAATGTCATCAGCCTTGTGGCCTTTGTGTCCGGCTCGGCCTATGGCATCTTTTTTGCCGCCAATGCCCCCAACGCCGACACAATTACCGTGCAACAGGCAGTAGAAACCCTGACAGCAGAATACCGCGACAGATTGGAAACAATCTCCGACACGGTACAGCATGACCGCCAAGACATTACAGCCAACGATGATGTGTATTTCATTCGTTGGCAGGATGTCTTGGTGGTCTTTTCTTCGTATATTTCGGGTGATGAGCAGGGCACCCCCGTAGCGGCGCTGACGGAAAATCAAGTGGACAAGCTGCTGGAAACTATGTGGGCGATGAACGCAGTGGACTATTCCACCCACCCGGAGACGACTACCATAGACACTGCCGACGAGGGGCAACCCAACTGCCACAGAAATAACCGAAACCGTCCTTGTGATAGAACTCACCCACAAAACACTCGACGAGATGGCGGCAGATTATCATTTCACCACCCGCCAAAACACCTACCTGCAACTCCTGCAAGACCCGCAGTACGAAGAACTGTGGGCGGAACTGCTCGGCGGCTTTGCACAGGGCGGGGGAGAGGTCATGTCTCCTTACAGCACCCGCACGCCAACGGGCACGCTGCAATGCCCACTGCCGGTTGCGGGTACGATTACCTCGCAGTTCGGACATCGCGTAGACCCCATCACCGGCGAGGTCAGTTCCCACACCGGCACCGACATTGCCTGTGCCGAGGGCACCATCCTTGCCGCTGCAGACGGCATCGTCACCGTTGCCAATGGTCTTGACAGCTGGGGCGGCAGCTACGGATCTGCGTCACCACCGGCCAGCAGGTGCAGGCCGGGCAGGTCATTGGCTATGTTGGTCACACCGGGCGGGTGACAGGCAGCCATCTGCATCTGGAAGTAAGAATCGGGGGCAACCGTGCGGATGCAATGCAATACTTTACACTATAAAGTTTAAGAGAATCTTTGACGGCTGTTGAGACAGTGTACAAAAACAAAATCGAAAATCGTCTGTTTTTATTTTGCAACCCTATTACGAGAAAGAGTACGCTACATGAGCATGAGGTGATGAAACACCCATGCTCAAGATAAAATGATTACGAATGTGTATATAATGTAATTACACTGTAAAATATTGTAAAATATTGTAAAAGCCCTTGATTTTGCAGTTCCCGTGTGTCATTATAAGTGCCAGAAAGTATAGTAAAGGCGGCGGTTATCATGAGTACGATGATCTATCTGATTCGGCACGGGGAAACGGCAGGAAATGTGGAGGTGCGCTATATCGGATGGACAGATATTCCATTGGATGCAAAAGGCGTTGTGCAGGCGCAGGAACTTTGCTATAAGCTGCAGCAATGCGCCATTGATGAGATCTATGCAAGTCCCTTACAGCGGGCAATCGCTACGGCGGCGCCGATTGCAGAAGTGCTGAGAAAACAAATTCACATTGAAAACGGGCTGAAGGAGATCAACTGTGGTGCATGGGAAACGCTCACCGCGAAGCAGGTTTGTGAGAAATGGCCAAAGGAGCTGGATAACTGGGCAAACCACCCTGATAAGCTGAAAATTCCGGAGGGAGACTCCTTTGCCGATGTACAAAAGCGGATGATCTCTGCGCTGGGGGCCATTGCGCGGGCCAATCAGGGCAAAAATGTCGCGGTAGTCTCCCATATGGGAGCAATCCTGACAGTGGGGTGTTACCTGACGAATACGCCGATCCGGAATCTGTGGTCGCTCGGTCAGCCGGGCAATACGTCTATTTCCAAAATCGTCTACGATGATGATTTGAATCCGCGATTGATCGGTTGGGCGGACGAAAGCTATCTGCCAATCAGCCTGCAAAGCGGCGCGCAGGTTGTCGCCGGCTTTGAGGGGCCACAGCCGACAGAAAAAGCAATATGACAATAGCCATCAGGGATCCGGCAGCTGCCAGATCCCTGATGGCTATTTTTAGGTGCGCCCAGCATGGGTAACAACTAGGTTGTGCAAGACCAATACGCGCTCGCCGTATCGGCACTTAGAATTATGCGGTATTGCCTTAGATTAAAACTGGGGCTTAACAGTTATTGAGCATCCCTTAATTGCTCTACAACACTGCATTTCGCTGCGTTGTCATACATCATGCAAGGAATCAGCCACCCCAGCAGAAGAAATACCGGAATTGTCAGCAGGACAGGCAGAATGGTGAATCGATACTCAAAGAACCAGAACATACTGCCCAGCATTTTTCCCGCAAGAGGTCCCACCGCCAGCGACAGAATAAAAGCCGCCGCTACAGAAGACATTGCGTAAAACAACCCCTCATAGATCAGCATGGTTTTGAGCTGCCGGTTTGTCATTCCTACAGCCTGAAGCACAGCAAATTCACGGCGGCGGGAAAGAATACCGGTCATCATGGCGTTGAAGAAATTTAAGAGTCCCACCAGCGTAAAGGTATCTGTTACAGTAAAGGCGGTTTGATCCTTGTCCGTAATGGAATAGGAAACCGTGACCTCGGCGCCCAGCTCCGGCGTTACGCCAAGCAGTTGCAACGCTGCCGTATCCATGGCTACCTCTTTGCCGCTTTCGGGCATCCGTCCGGTAGTAGGGGCTGCATAGCTCCATTTAGTGCAGTTGGCATCCATGTAGCTGATCTCTGCCGGTACTTTGGCAAAGACCCCCTCCGCAGTGATACCGATTACCTTCCGTGCCCCCGCAGCCTTCACCTTTGGGTGGGCAGCGATGCGTTCCGCCTGCTCGGGGGAAACATCCTTAAAGGTGCCATGCGCATAGCCGCCTACCTGCCGAAACTGGTAGGTTTCATAGCTGGCGTTCAGTGACAAGACAATGGTGAACATGGACGTAAATAGCAGCGTTGTCAGCGCAATGGCAAAAATGGCGATCAGATTGCGGCGACGGTTCGCATAAAGAGATTTTAAGCTGAGCTTTCGAATACATTTTCTGTTTTTGACATTCATCGCAGCCACCTCCCGTTAGTTCTGGGAGACGATCCGACCGTCTTCGATACGGATAATGCGGTCTGCCATCTGCGCAATTTCTTCGTTGTGAGTGATCATTACGATTGTCTGGGCGAACTTTTGACTGGTGACTTTCAAAAGGCTCAATACATCCTGGCTGGTTTTGGAATCCAGATTGCCGGTGGGTTCATCTGCCAGAATGATAGCGGGTGCTGCCGCCAGCGCACGGGCAATGGCTACTCGCTGCTGTTGACCGCCTGAGAGCTGATTGGGCAGCGCATCCAGACGATCATCCAGCCCAAGTGTCTGTACAATCTGCTGTACGAAATCCTTATTGACCTTGCCACCGTCCAGCTCAATGGGTAGAACAATATTTTCATACACATTCAGCACCGGAACAAGATTATATGCTTGGAACACAAAGCCGATTTTCCTGCGGCGGAAGATGGTCAGCGCTTCCTCCTTCAGGGAGAAAATATCCTGTCCGTCCACCATGACCGTGCCGCTTGTAGGGCGATCCAGCCCGCCCAGCATGTGCAGCAGCGTGGATTTGCCGGAGCCGGATGTGCCGACAATTGCAACAAATTCGCCCTTCTTTACACTTAAATCAACTCCATCCAACGCATGAACTGCGTTATTGCCGGAGCCATAAATCTTTTTCAGGTTTTTTGCCTGTAAAACTTCCATAAATGAGTACCTCCATGAAAAAATCTGTATGTATGAAAGGAAATGATCCTTTAATACATACAGATTATCGCATAGGAATCTTTCCACATTCTTTCCGGCGGAAAATGAAATCTAACAGTTTTGATAGAATTGTTATTATTTCGGCAGAAATATGGAAAACGTACTTCCTTTTCCCGGAACGGAAGCAACCTTGATATAACCGCCCTCGCCGGATATGATCTGTCGGGCAAGGTATAAGCCGATGCCGACCCCTTCTTGTTTCTGCACACTATTTGAGCGGTAAAAGCGAGCAAATATCTTCGCTTGCTCAGTTTCCGGTATGCCTGAACCGGTATCCGATATATCGATCCTTGCAAACATTTCATAGCTTACGGCAGAAATAGTAATGGTGCCATGCTCTGTATATTTGATGGCGTTGTCTACGATATTCGCCAGCGCTTCCTCTGTCCATTTGAAGTCGAATACAGCAAAAGCATCTGTATCCTGCATTTGCAAAGACAATCCTCTTTCAGAAGCCTTGGCAGTATATTGTTATTTTAAACATCAAGTATGTCGACTATGACGGCAACGAGCGCACTGAGGACTTTTACTTCAACCTGAACAAGGCTGAAGTTATCGAGCTTCAGCTTGGGACGGTTGGCGGCCTTACCAAGACTCTGGAAAAGATTGTTCAGGAAAAGGATACATCTCGCATCATCGAGTATTTCAAGACTATTATCCTGAAAGCTTACGGCGAGAAGTCCGCGGACGGCCGCCGTTTCATCAAGAGTCAGGAGCTGCGCGACGCCTTTGAGCAGACTGAAGCCTACTCTGAGCTGTTCATGGAGCTTGCGAGAGATGCAAAAATGGCAGCTGAGTTCATCAACGGTGTTCTGCCTAAAGAAGCGGCCGATGCGATTGGCGTCGAGACGACTGATGTAAACAGCTAAGAAACTGGAGGCAAGAGAATGCTTGAGATCACTATCCCTAAACAGGAATATTTCGATGAAAGTTGCGGTGAATTTGTCTATGTTCCCGAACAGCATCTGACACTCGAGCATTCACTTGTCTCCCTCTCTAAGTGGGAATCAAAATGGCATAAACCTTTTATTCAAGAGGAATCGAAAACCATTGAAGAATCGCTCGATTATATACGGTGCATGACTATAAACAAGAATGTGAACCCTCTGGCATACAGAGGCATTACACCGGCCTTGTTTAAACAAATCAACGATTACATTGATGCGCCTATGACCGCGACCTGGTTTTCAAAAGAGCAATCCAAAGGCAGTAAAAGTGCGGTCATCACTTCCGAGCTGATTTACTACTGGATGATTGCTTTGCAGATTCCGGTTGAGTTTGAGAAATGGCACCTGAATCGCCTAATCACTCTTATCAAGGTTTGCAACATTAAGAATGCTCCGCCTAAAAAGATGAGTAGGCGTGAAATCATGGAACGAAACCGCAGACTTAACGCTGCACGCAAAAAGAAACCATAAGATTCCAATTTAGAAGGGGAGATAAGACATGAGACTTGGAATTGCTAACGGCAGAGTCCGTGTGCGTTATGGGTATGCCTGCTATGGCTATACCAGAGGCAACGGAACAGTTTGGCACGGTGGTATCGATCTGGAGCTTCTGGACGGTACTACTTTTTACATGCCCACCTATAAAGGCAAAAAGATTCGCGGCAAGGTGATTACCGCACGCATCGTGACCGACCATTCCAACAGAACATGGGAGTGGGGATATTACATTTGCGTGCGCCTTGATGCCAACCAGACACCCGATGCTGTAAATTACCTGTATTTCTGCCATTGCAGTAAGTTGCTGGCAAAAGTCGGCGATGTTGTTGAATCCGGAGATGCGTTGGGCGTCATGGGCAATACCGGAAATGCAGCACTTGCAGCCCCTCCGTATGCGCATGTTCACTTTGAGGTTCGCGCTACTTCTACAGGGAAGGGGCTTGACCCTACAGCTTATTCCGGCACGGAGAACAAGGTTGGCACTTACGGTGAAACGCCAACTCCGGTTTCGGAAAGCACGAAGCTTATCGATGTTTCCAAATACCAAGGTCAAATCAATTGGGCTCTTGTGCCGTATAAGGCCCTCATCCGAATTGGCTACCGTGGCTATCTGGATGCCGGTAATTTGGCGGCAGACCCGTATTTCGAGGCCAATATTATCGGTGCGCTGGACAACGACAAGCTTGCTGGATTCTATTTCTTTACACAGGCGAAAAACACCACCGAGGCGAGGGAAGAAGCTGAGTTTGCCTGCAATCTGTTAGCTGGTCGAGGAAAAGGACTTCCGCTGTTCTATGATTCTGAGTGGGGAACGAAGGAGCATACCGGACGCGCCGACGGTGTTTCCAAGAATGTAAAAACTGAATGCGCGAAAGTGTTTTGCGAGAAGGTGCGAGCCTGCGGATATTTGCCGGGTATTTATACCTTCACGAACTTTGCGCTCAATTACATCGATTACACCGGGCTTGTGAATTCCGGTTATATCGGTTGGCTTTCGGATACGAGGGCAGCGTTCAACACGACCCTTCCTCGCCATATTCACCAGTATGGACAAGCTCCGGTTACAGGCATTACTACCGGTGGTGACGTGGACATGAACAATCTTATCAAGGATTGGACCCATTCTGACGCAGACCAGACGCCAACGAAGATTATGCAAAAAATTGAGATTGGCCCTGTAAGTAACGGAGATGCTATGGCTATCTATAACCTTGCCAAGTCGCTAGGACTCGTGGAGCAGGGGCTCTACGGCGCCAGCTACGTGTGAGGTAATTCAAAATGGCCGGAATTGTATTTAAGCATAAGGGTAATCTGAAGAAAACTACAAAGTTCCTTGAGCGAACCCTTAAAGGCGATTATCTGAAGGACCTTGATAAGTTCGGCAGGGAAGGTGTTGCAGCCCTTGCCCTTGCCACACCTGTTGATACCGGAAAAACTGCGGCAAGTTGGGATTATCGAATTGAGAAAACCAACTCTGGTACGAAGATTATTTGGACAAACTCCAATGTGAACAATGGTGTTAATATTGCCATCATTCTGCAATACGGTCACGGTACAAATCATGGCGGATATGTGCAGGGGAGAGATTACATCAATCCTGCCATCCGTCCTATTTTTGACAAAATTGCAGATAATGCGTGGAAGGAGGTAACGAAAGAATGAGTTCATCCATTGACCAACGCATCGTAGAGATGCAATTTGATAACAAAGAGTTCGAAAGTGGAATCCAGACGAGCCTTAAGAGTATTCGAAACTAGGAAAACGGCCTTCAGTTGAAAGATGGTGCGAAAGGATTTGAGAACATTGGTCGTGCCGCAAACAATGTCAGTTTTGACACTCTCGGAAGTGGCGTAGTTGCCATTCAGCAGAAATTCACGGCAATGGAAGTTGTAGCAATCACGGCTCTTCAGAACATCGTGAATAAAGCTATGGCCGCAGGAGAACATCTCGTTAAATCTCTTTCCATTGACCAAATTTCTGCCGGCTTTGAAAAGTTTGGCTCTAAGACGTCTTCTGTTGCAACTCTTGAGGCTCAAGGGTACGCCCTCGAGGATGTCAATAGAGAACTTGATCGTCTTAATACATTTACCGATGAGACTAGCTACAATTTCACCGATATGGTCGCAAATATTGCTAAATTCACAGCCACCGGTAAAAATCTGACCGAGTCCGTTACGGCGATGGAGGGTATTGCTAACTGGGCGGCTCTTTCTGGACAGAATGCTCAGACTGCTAGTCGTGCAATGTATCAGCTGTCCCAGGCAATGGGCGCTGGTGTTATGCGTTTGGAAGATTACAAGTCCATCCAGAACGCTTCCATGGACACTGATGAATTTCGTCGCAAGTGCATTGCTGCGGCTATATCCCTCGGAACTCTTAAAGATAATGGCGATGAAACTTACTCTGCCGTTTCGCAAGGGGCAAAAGCCACGGCGTTCAATGTATCCCAGTTCACAACGCAGTTGACCGATGGCGCATGGCTTACATCTGACGTCATGATGAAGGTTTTCAATGATTACTCTAAGGCCGTAACCGAAATTGTGGACGCTTCTAATAAGCGGAGCATGACAGTCTCCGAAATCATTGAAGAAATTCATTCAAAATCGGAGAAGGAAAGCATTTCCGTAGACGAGGCAATTAAGTCTCTCGGTTACACATTTGACGAATTTTCGTTAAAAGCCTTTGAAGCCGCTCAGAAGGCCCGTACTTTCGGAGATGCAATCGAATCCGTGAAAGACGCTGTCAGCACCGGCTGGATGAAGACATTCGAACTGATATTTGGTAATGCCGATGAGGCAACCGATTTGTGGACCGAACTCGCCAACCGAATGTATGATGTCTTTGCTGGGGGAGCCGAAATCAGAAATGAAATTCTTGAAAGCTGGAAAGACGCAGGCGGACGCACGGACTTAATCGATTCGATTTGGAATATCTGGGATGCGGTTGAATCAGTTGTTATTCCGATTAAAGAGGCGTTCGACAATATTTTTCCACCTATGACCGCCGAGCGACTTGTTAATATTACCTCCGCACTTGAGAGTTTCACATCTAAGCTGAAAATCGGCGACGAAACCGCAGATAAGTTGAAGCGTACGTTTTCCGGCATCTTTTCGGTGTTTAGCATTTTCAAGAAAATTCTAGGAACAGTTGGCGATGCTGTTGCTAAGCTTCTCGGGGCAAGTGGGCTGAAAGACTTGGGGAATATGCTGCTCAATATTACCGCTAAAATCGGAGATTTTTTGACATCGTTAAATGAAAATCTTGATTTAGGCAGCTTCGAGTCTTTCCTCTCTTCGATTACAACTGTCGTTTCAAATTTCGTTTCGAGTTTGACTGGTAGTTCTAGTTTGAGCGGAGTTCTCGGTGGTATCGGCTCTATCATAGGGTCCCTTGCGTCCAAAATCGGCGAAGTTCTAAGTCAAATTGTTTCTTGGACAAAAGAAAATGTTAGCTTGATGGGGATTGGGCAAACGCTTGGTACAATTTTCGGCATTCTTGTTGGCAAGAATATTGTAGACGCAACTAATAATCTGTCGGGGGCAACCAAGTCAATCAAGGACTTCTTCTCGAATCTGTTCGATAAGAAAAAAGAGAACGGCTTGAAGTCGAGCATTTCAGGAATTTTTGATTCGTTACACGATTCAATAGAGAATTTCACGACTGGCATAAAAGCAAGTGCATTACTTGAGATTGCTGCAGCTATCGGTATTCTTACAGCATCTCTTAAGACCATTTCTGAACTTGATCTCGGCGGTATTGTAAAGTCGGTAACGACCATTGGCGTACTCTTCAAAATGTTGAGCATGACCTTAGAATCGATAACAAAGACTCTTCAATCTAACGGTTCTAAAGGCTTGGTTAAAGCCGGGGCTAGCATTGTCCTGATGGCTGAATCCATGAAAATTCTTGCCGATGCCATGAGTAAATTTGGCAGTCGCTCGCTTCCAGAACTCGGAAAAGGGCTTACCGGAGTAGCTGGCGGACTAACAGCATTATGCTTAGGTCTTAAAGCAATTAACGGTGTCAAGATCAGTCTTACCACAAGCGTTGCTATGCTGGCACTGGCCGAAAGTTGTAACATTCTTGGCGATACCATGACTAAATTTGCCGGATTGTCTTGGGATGAAATTGCCCATGGTCTTGTCGGTATGGGCGGAGCATTGGCCGAACTTGTTGTTGCGATTTCGGTCTTGGGAAAATTCGGTGGCTTTTCTTCTTTGCTTGGAAGTGCTGGAATTTTGGTTGTTGTGCAATCTCTTGAACCTTTGGCTGATGCTTTAGCTAAATTTGGCTCAATGCCGTGGGAAGAAATTCAACGCGGCTTGGTTGCCATGGGCGTAGCCATAGGAGAACTTAGCGTTGCTCTTATTGCGGTTGGCACAATTGCTGGATTTTCTAGCATCTTCGCGGCTGGGGCATTGGACCTTGTTATCCTTGGTTTGTCACCTTTGGCCGATGCCCTTATGAAATTTGGAAGTATACCGTGGGAGCAGTCAACTCAGGGCATTGACGCAATGGGCGGTGCATTGGCCGAACTTAGTATCGCTCTTATTGCTGTTGGTAAACTTGCTGGCTTTTCTGGGATTTTCGCCGCTGGAAGTATAGACCTCGTTATTCTCGGAATGAAACCTTTGGCTGATGCTTTAGCTAAATTTGGTTCAATGTCGTGGAAAGAAATTCAACGCAGCTTGGTTGCCATGGGCGGGGCACTGGCTGAAGTCTCTTTATTCTCGGGCGCTCTCGGTGTCATTGCTGGCTTTTCCGGATTACTCGGAGCTGGCAGTATACTGCTTACAATTCAAGGACTGGGTGATATTGCGGATGCACTTGCAAAGTTCGGGTCAATTCCCTGGGAGCAATGTATGCAGGGCCTTGGTTTTATGGGCAGTGCACTATCCGAGATTGCTATAATCACTGCGGCTGATGGTCTTCTTGCCGGAATTGCTGGCGTCATCGGTAGCGGTTCGCTTCTTATAGCTATTCAAGGACTTGGCGATCTTGCGGACGCTTTTATAAAGTTTAGTGAGATTCCGTGGGAAAATGCACAAACAGGTCTTGCCTCAATGGGTGCGGCATTAAGCGAAATTGCTGGTGGGGGATTGCTTGCTACATTTTCAGGCTTTGGAGCATCTGCGATATCAGAAATGGCTAAACCCCTCGGCGATCTCGCCGATTCTGTAAAGAAATGGTCAGATGTTACCGTACCGACTGGAATCGCTACACAGTTAGGAAGTTTAGCTTCAGGTGTAAACGGATTTATGTTCGCTGGTTCCGGAGCTGATGCTATTGCGACTGTTGCTAAACCAATCGGTGATTTGGCTAACTCTGTAAAGAAATGGTCCGACGTTGTTGTTCCACAAGATATCGGAACGCAACTTGGTTCTCTTGCTTCGGGCGTGAATGGATTCATGTTTGGAGGGATGGGGGCTAATACAATCGCAACTTTGGCCGAACCTCTTGGAAACTTAGCTATTTCTGTAAAGAAATGGTCTGGTGTTACGGTCCCGGACACATTTGGAACTCAACTTTCGGGGCTTGCAACTGGTATCATCTCGTTTACCTTTAGTGGACTTGGAGCCTCCGTTCTCAATCCAGTCTCGGAGGGATTGACCTCTCTTGTAGAAGCTGTAAAAAAATGGGCGGATGTTTCCATCCCGGAAAACATGAGCACGGACCTTCAAAATCTTGCTCTTGGGATTTCGTCCTTCGGACCAGATTTTTTAGCCGGATGGTCACTTTCCGCAGTTGTCGGTCCCCTGAAAGAACTAGTTGATTCCGTAAAGGCATGGACCGATGTTTCGCTTCCAACTAATATGCAATCCAACCTAGAATCACTTGCTAAAGGTGTAGAAGCATTTAGTTTTTCAGCATTCGGTGGGTGGTCCATTTCGGCAATAGTAACACCTCTTAAAGAGCTTGCTGCTTCGATTTCTGCCTGGAATAACGTTTCGTTTTCCGGCAATCTTGGCGAAAACCTTGAAAAATTAGCTACTGGACTTGAATCAATGGCCGGGGTTAGCTTCGGCTATGGGTATGTTTCAACTTTGGATTCTGTCAGAAGTTCTATTTCGGAATTTTCGAGCATCGACTTTGCATCGATTACATCTGGATTCAATCTTCTTAACGAGGCCGGGACTAATCTCCAGGTTTCGTTGAGTTCGTTGCTTGAAATTATTTCTGGCTATGCAAATAGTTTCAATTCAGAAGGTGTATCGCTAGCAACTGCACTATCAGATGGTATGCTTCTCCAATCGGAAGTTTTGACTACTACTGTAACGATTTTGTTGACCAATGCAGTTTCATCGGCGAACCAGAAGTATAACGATTTTCTGAACGCCGGCTCTTACTTAGCTACTGCTTTAGGTGCTGGTATCTCTCAGAACACTTCCACGGTCGACGCTGTGAACGCCACGATGAATACGTCCCTGCAAAGCATTCAAAATAGGCAGGGCGACTTCTATTCTTCTGGTAATGGTTCGGCAACAAACGTGAGCAATGGCTTTGCGAGTAAGCAAGCTGCTTCCGTAGGTACCGTTGAAAATCTGATTACTGCTTGTATCAGTAAAATCAACGCTATGCGGACGGATTTCTTGAAGATCGGAAGAGCGTCGTGTAGGGAAAGAGTGTAGATCTCGGTGGTCG
>OJSF01002248.1_pt1 | contig 12332 bp, 10 predicted proteins | sample 1599411 | NCBI WGS metagenome assembly OJSF01 (sample SAMN04168658, study PRJEB22393) | human gut metagenome | biome: human gut microbiome; feature: stool | host: Homo sapiens | collected 2014-03-24 | reverse complement strand
CCCTGGAGGCGAATCTGGACCAGACCGGACGGGCCTTTATCCAGGACGTGGTCATGTCCATGCTGGACGAGGGATGCGTGGCCATCGTGCCCACGGATACCGACCTCGACCCGGAGACCGGCTCGTTCAAGATCGAAACGATGCGTACCGGGAAAATCGTGGAGTGGTATCCCAAGCACGTCAAGGTCCGGGTCTACAACGAGAACCGGGGTGAGAAGCAGGATGTCATCCTGCCGAAGAGCGGGGTCGCCATCATTGAGAACCCGTTTTTCGCGGTGATGAACGAGCCCAACTCCACCATGCAGCGGTTGATCCGAAAGCTCAATATTTTGGACGCAATCGACGAGCAGAGCGGTTCCGGAAAACTCAACCTGATCATTCAGCTGCCCTACGTCATCAAGACGGAAGCGAGGCGTCAACAGGCGGAAAAACGCCGTAAAGATATCGAGGAACAGTTGTCCGACTCCAAGTACGGCGTCGCTTACACCGACGGCACGGAGCATGTGGTCCAGCTGAACCGGCCCATCGACAACAATCTGATGTCCCAGATTGAATACCTGACGAGCATGCTTTACAGCCAGTTGGGGATCACGCAGGGGATTTTGGACGGGACTGCCGATGACCGGACGAAGCTGAATTACGACAACCGGACGATTGAACCGATCCTATCAGCCATTGTTGACGAAATGAAGAGGAAATTCCTCACCAAAACTGCTCGGTCACAGAAGCAGTCAATCCTCTTCTTCAGAGACCCGTTCCGGCTGGTGCCCATCAACGATATTGCCGAAATTGCCGACAAGATGACCCGCAACGAGATCATGACCTCCAATGAGATCCGGCAGAAGATCGGCATGAAGCCGTCGAAGGACCCCAAGGCGGACGAGCTCCGAAACAGCAACCTAAGCGCCCCGAAAGAGGAGGGCAATCAGCCACCATCAACATCTGAAGGAGGAAACGTTCAAAATGAACCTGAAGTGTGACTTTAGTGGCTGGGCGACCCGGAACGACCTTGTCTGCGCGGACGGACGAACCATCCGCCATAACGCATTCGAGGATTGCGACGGGAAGACGGTTCCCCTGGTTTGGAACCACCAGCACGACGAACCTGGCAACATCCTGGGCCACGCCCTTTTGGAGAACCGGAAGGACGGCGTTTATGCCTACTGCACGTTCAACGAGACCGACGCCGGCAAGGCGGCCAAGATGCTGGTCCAGCATGGGGACATCGCGTCCCTGTCCATCTACGCCAATGGGCTGAAGCAGACTCCCAGCAAGGATGTGACGCACGGCGTCATCCGGGAGGTCAGCCTGGTGGTCGCCGGGGCAAATCCCGGCGCCTTTATTGACTTTGTGGATATGGCCCACGGCGAAGGCGGCGAGCAGGAGATGATCCTGTCCGCTTACGAGCCCATTTCTCTATTCCGCCCCGACGAGAAACCCCCTCTTGTTCACAAGGCCGGCTCTGAGGATGGCAAGAAGGAGGACAAGCCCAAGGGTGACGGAAAAGAGGAGAAGCCTGAGGATGAGAAGACCGTCCAGGACGTGGTAGACAGCATGACCGAGGAGCAGAGAACGGTCATGTATGCCCTGATCGGCGCGGCCATGGAGGAATTGGATTCCCAGAAGGGCAAGGGGGACGGGGGCGACGACGATGACGACGACCCCGACAAGAAATCTGACAAAACCAAGGGAGGAAACAAGACCATGAAGCACAATGTTTTCGAGAACGAAGACACTCAGGACACCGTTCTGAGCCACTCCGACCGCGCTGACATTCTTGCTCTGGCCAAGAGCAACAGCGTGGGCAGCCTTCAGACCGCTCTGAAGATCTACGCTGAACAGAACGAGCTCAAGCACGGCATCGACAATATCGAGAGCCTGTTCCCGGACTTCAAGGACCTGCGCCCCGGCGCGCCTGAGCGCGTTACCCGCGACCAGGGCTGGGTGACTGCCGTCATGCAGAAGGTCCACAAGAGCCCTATCAGCCGTATTCGTACCCGCCAGATGGACACCCGCAAGGACTCCATCCGGGCCCACGGCTATCAGAAGGGCAAGCGCAAGACTCTGTCCGGCAACATGAACGTCATCACCCGGACCACTGACCCTCAGACGGTGTACCGTACCGACGCCCTGCACCGGGACGACATTGTCGACATCACTGATTTCGATGTGGTGGAGTACCAGTATGCCGTGATGCGGGAGAACCTCAACGAAGAGGTGGCTACCGCCATCATGGTGGGCGACGGCCGCGAAGCGGACGACGAGATGAAGATCTCCGAGGACCACATCCGTTCCATCTGGAACGACAACGACCTCTACACCATCCACTACGACGTGGATATTGAGGCCGCCCGCGCCGAGCTCAACGGCAGCAAGACCGATATGAGTTTCGGCGAGAATTACATCTACTCCGAGGCCATCATCACCGCCGCTCTCTATGCCCGGGAGAAGTACAAGGGCACCGGCACCCCCGATTTCTTCTGCACGCCCCATCTGGTGAACGTGATGCTGCTGGCCCGGGACATGAATGGCCGCCGCATCTACAACTCCAAGGCCGACCTGGCCGCCGCCCTGAACATCGGCGAGCTCTATACCGCCGAGCAGTTTGAGGGCCTGGTCCGTATGGATGACGAGGGCGCCAAGCACAAGCTGCTGGGCCTCTTTGTCAACCTGGCCGACTATACCGTGGGCTCCACCAAGGGCGGCGAGATCACCCGGTTTGACCAGTTCGACATCGACTTCAACCAGCAGAAGTACCTGATCGAGACCCGCCTGTCCGGCGCGCTGACCCGCGTCTACTCCGCCATCGCGCTGGAGGAGCCTGTGGCTACCAGCTCCGGCGGTGGTTCCAGCGCCGGCACTCCCTGAGGAGAAGCTTCAAAATGGCGAAATTTTATGGATCGGTAGGCTATGCTGATACCGTTGAGACTGCCCCTGGCGTGTATGAAGAGAAGATCGTTGAGTATCCGTACTATGGCGATTTGACTCGGAATACACGCCAGCTTCAGTCTGGGGAGACCCTGAACGACGACATCAATATCGCGAATGAGATCAGCATAGTCGCCGATCCGTTCGCCAGGAAGAACTTCCACAAGATGCGGTATGTGGCGTACATGGGCGCGAAATGGAAGATTTCCAAGGTCGAAGTGGGATATCCCCGCCTGATCCTGACGATTGGGGGGCTCTACAATGGGTGACAGGATTCAACTTCATACCCTTCTGTGCGGGATTCTTGGCTGTCCGGAACGCGGCGATGCGTGCCGGGCTTATTTTCAGCCTCCGGCCAGCAAGGAAATCCACTACCCCTGCATCGTCTACGAGCGAAGCGAAATCAGCGCCATCCACGCTGACAACGCCCCCTACCGGCTGCTGGACCGGTATCAGGTGACGGCCATCTACAAGAACCCGGACAGCGATCTGCCCCACCGCCTTGCCATGCTGCCCATGTGTGCCCATGACCGTCATTTCACGGCCGAAAATCTGAACCACGACATCTTCAACCTGTACTATTAAAAGGAGGAAATCCGAAATGAGTAAACTTGTATGGGACAAGATCGGGGAACGTTTCTACGAAACCGGCGTTGATCACGCCGTCCTCTACCCCCTCAGCGCCGCCGGCGTCTATGACAGGGGTGTGGCCTGGAACGGCATCACCGGCATCACCGAGAGCCCTTCCGGCGCGGAGCCCAACAACCTCTATGCCGACAACATCAAGTACCTGGTGCTGGTGGGCGCCGAGGACTTCGGCCTGACCATCGAAGCCTACATGTACCCCGACGAGTGGGAGGAGTGCGACGGCTCCAAGGAGATTGCCCCGGGCGTTGTTGCCGGGCAGCAGACCCGCAAGGTCTTTGGCCTGAGCTACCGCACCAAGCTGGGCAACGATGTGGACGGTCAGGACCACGGCTACAAGCTGCACCTGGTCTACGGCGGTCTGGCCTCTCCCTCTGAGCGGGGCTATCAGTCTGTCAACGACTCTCCCGAACCCATCAACCCCAGCTGGGAGGTCACGACCACTCCCGTGGACGTACCCGGCTTCAAGCCCACCGCCCGTCTGATCATCGTCTCCACCAAGGCCGACCCCGCCAAGCTGAAGGCGCTGGAGGACATCCTCTACGGCACCGAGGAAACGGAGCCCCGGCTGCCTCTGCCCGAGGAAGTCATCAAGCTGTTGGCGAGCGATGTCACGGTGACCGTCGCCCCGGAGAGCCCCTCCGCCACCCTGCTGGGCAAGAAGGTCTCCGAACTTCAGAGCAACGTCGCAGTGGGCGAGAGCGCCATCACCGGCAGCCTGAAGAATGTGACCGGCTATACCGGGTTCAGCAGCGATCCCTCTGAGCAGAAGGGGCACTATCTGGCGCTGAAATTCGACGTCACTCCGGCCGACGCCGCCACCACCGTGGAGCTGGTGGGCGGCACCAAGGGGCCTGTGGCTCTGGATGAGGACAAGAACATTGTTCTCCTCATCAAGAACAATTCCCAGAGCGTCAAGGTGATCTCCACCAAGGACAGCTCCTCTGTCACCAAGATCTATACTCTGACCGGCCTGACTCTGGAGTCCTGAGAAACGGGGACTGAAATCCAGACAACGAATCCGCAAGGCGGAGCTCTCTTCACCGAGGGCTCCGCTTTCTTTTATTTTTGAAAGGAGAAAACTGCAATGCTGAAGCTGACAAGGACTTACAAGGACTATAACGGCGTTTCCCGCACGGAGGATTTCTACTTCAATCTGACCCAGGCCGAGGTGACCGAGCTGGAGCTCTCCGTGGACGGCGGTCTGGTGGAGATGATCAACCGCATTGTCGCGGCCCAGGATGGGAAGCAGATCATCGCCATCTTCAAGGACATCATTCTGCGGGCCTATGGCGAGAAGTCCCCTGACGGGAAGCGCTTTATCAAGAACCAGGAGCTGCGGGACGCGTTCGCCCAGACGGAGGCGTACAGCGATTTGTTCATGGAGCTGGCCACCGATGCGGAAGCGGCGGCCCGGTTCATCAACGGCATCGTCCCCCAGGGCAAGAAGGCTCCGGCTTCTTCCGGTTCCCCCGCGCCTCAGGCATAAGGGCGGCTGGGGAGATCAGAGATGCTGGAACTTGTGATACCGGAGACCGAGCAGTATGACGAGGCGAACGACCGTTTTATCACGACCAAGAAGCAGGTGCTTCGGCTGGAACACTCTCTGGTCTCCCTTTCAAAATGGGAATCGAAATGGCATAAGCCTTACCTTTCCCGAAAGCCGAAGACGCGGGAGGAGCGGATCGACTATGTCCGGTGCATGACATTGACCCAGAACGTGGACCCCGATGTCTACACCGCTATTACGCCCCAGATGCTGAAAACAGTCGACGCCTACATCGACGATTCCATGACGGCGACCACCTTTGCCAAAGGCCGGAAGGGCCGGTCGGCCAATGAGGTTGTCACGGCGGAGATCATCTACTACTGGATGCTCTCCCACCAGATTCCCTTTGAGTGCCAGAAGTGGCATTTGAACCGGCTTATGACGCTGATTAACGTCTGCAACGCAAAGAACGGCCCTCAAAAGAAAATGAGCCAGAAGGAAATCTTTGCACAGAACCGTGCGCTGAACGCGGCACGCAGAAAGAGAGCCAATTCGAGAGGATGATGCACATGTCCGAAGCAGTGATTTGGAGTTTCTTCAAGAAGAAAGGCCTCTCGGATTGCGGAGCGGCCGGACTGATGGGGAATCTCTATGCCGAGAGCGGTCTGAAGCCGGACAATCTCCAGAACACTTGTGAAAAGAAGCTGGGCTTGTCTGACGCGGACTATACCGCCCAGGTGGACGCCGGAATCTATCAGGATTTTGTCCACGACAGCGCCGGATATGGCCTTGCCCAGTGGACATTCTGGAGCCGGAAGCAAAAGCTGCTCGTCTTTGCCCTGAGCCGCGGCAAGAGCATCGGGGATTTGGAGATGCAGCTGGACTTTCTCTGGAAGGAACTGACCGAGAGCTATCCCTCTCTGGTCAACATCTTGAAGACCGCCGCATCTGTCCGGGCGGCCTCCGACGCCGTGCTGGTACAGTTTGAGCGCCCCGCAGACCAGAGCGAGATGGCCAAGGCCAGACGGGCCGCTTACGGGCAGAAGTATTACGACCAATTTGCAGGAAGAGGCGAAACGATGTCTTCTACAACGATGCTGCCGGCTGTGGAGCGCGTGCTGGCCACGGCCAGAGCCGAGATCGGCTATATCGAGAAAGAAACCAATGCCCAGCTCGATCATAAGACGGCCAATGCCGGAGATAAAAACTGGAACAAGTACGCCAGGGACCTGGACGCGCTGGGGGTCGTCTATAACGGAAGGAAGAACGGCTATTCCTGGTGCGACATCTTTGTGGACTGGTGCCACATCCACACGTTCGGTCTGGAGCTGGCGTTGAAGCTGCTCTGCCAGGCAAAGAACGGCGTGGGGGCAGGATGCACCGGTTCCGCCAACTACTATAAGCAGAAGGGACGGTTTTATACCGGAGGTCCGCAGCCTGGTGACCAGATCTTCTTTACGAAGGACGGCGGCAAGTCGTTCTACCACACTGGTATCGTGGAGAAGGTGTCCGGCGGGCGGGTCTACACCATTGAGGGGAACACCAGCTCCGCGGCCGGCGTCGTGGAAAATGGCGGCTGTGTCCGGGATAAGAGCTATCCCATGGCATACAACAAGATCGGCGGTTACGGCCGCCCCGACTATTCTATCGTATCGGAGGAGGACAACGATATGGATCAGGCGAAATTCAATGAGATGTTCGGCGCAGCCATGACGAATTACCTTAAGGGTCTTCAGAACAACAACTGCGGCGATTGGTCCGAAGAGGCCCGGGTTTGGGCTGAAAGTGTGGGACTCTTTGCCGGGAACGGCACCGCGGTTGACGGCAAGCCGAACATGATGTGGCCGTCCGGTCTGACAAGAGAGCAGGCGGCTCAGCTCTTCTACCGCTTTGCGCAGATGGTGGGGCTTGCGTGATGAAAAGCAGGAGAAGCCGGACCAGAGGCAAATCTGGAAGAAAACCTGACCTTTCGCAATTTTCAAAATGGATGATCGCCGATATCCGTCCGCTGTTGTGGATCGTGACCATCGGCGGTTTTTTATTGGCCTTCTACTGTGTCTATAAGGGGGATATGGGAGCGTTGCACTGGATCGGCGCTATGGTCGGTCTTCCCTGGACGGCCCATGGCGTGGTGTGCAGTTTCTATCTGAACCTGTGCAAGTCCGACCACCGTGAGGGCGGAATCACTTTTGAAACGGCGAAGGCTTCCAATTTCAATGTAAATGTTTCGCAGACACCGGTTGGCTCTGTGGAGAGCCCGGCAATTTAAGGAGGAAGCGTATGAACGCGGAAATCATTTCGACGCTGCTGATGATTATTGGCGGGGTTACGATCCTGACCAACATCATTGTCCAGGTGGTTAAGACTGTGACCTGGGATAAGATCCCCACAAATTTCCTTGCGCTTATGGTGTCGGAGGCGCTGACACTGGCTGCCGGCGCCGCCTATGCACAAATCAAAGGGATTGCAATTACCTGGTATCTGGTATTTGCGGCTGTCGTGGTCGGGCTTCTGTCCGCCTACGCGGCCATGGTGGGCTATGACAAATTGATTGAGGCATTCAAGAACTGGCCGAAGAAAACGGAATGATAGGAGGAGACGGCAGTGATTCGTTTCAGACACAAGGGTGACTTTTCCAAGCTGACCCGATTTCTGGAAAGAGCAAAGGAGACGGTTCATCTCGGCGATCTGGACAAGTTTGGCCGGGAAGGCGTGGCCGCCCTTTCGTCTGCAACGCCTGTCGACTCCGGAGAGACGGCCGCGTCCTGGTATTACAAAATTACCAACAAGAACAACACCGTCACTATCTCGTTTCACAATTCAAATGTTCAAAATGGAGTTCCCATCGCCATTATCCTGCAATACGGGCATGGCACTGGAAACAGAGGCTGGGTACAGGGAAGAGATTACATCAACCCTGCTATCCAGCCTATTTTTGACCAGATCGCGGATTACGCATGGAAGGAGGTCACACGGTCATGAGCAGGACCATCGACGAGAGAATCGTCGAGATGCGATTTGACAACAGACAGTTTGAGCGGAATGTGCAGACCAGTCTGTCGACACTCGACAAACTCAGGCAGGGTTTGGATCTGGACGGTGCTGCCAAGGGGCTTGAAAACCTGGGCGACGCTGCTAAGAAGTGCAATATGTCCGCCCTTAGCAGATCCGTCGAGACGGTTCGGGCGAAATTCTCGGCGCTTGAAGTCGTTGCCATGACGACCCTTTCCAACATTACAAATTCGGCCCTGAACACGGGAAAACGGCTTGTGTCCGCCCTGACGATCGACCCCATCAAAACCGGTTTTCAGGAGTATGAGACCCAGATCGGAGCGGTGCAGACCATCTTGGCGAACACCCAGCACGAAGGGACCAATCTTCAGCAGGTGAACCGGGCGCTGGATGAGCTGAACACCTACGCGGACAAGACGATCTACAGCTTTACAGAAATGACCCGGAACATCGGCACGTTTACCGCGGCTGGTGTAAATCTTCAGACATCGGTCGATTCCATCAAGGGTATCGCGAACCTGGCCGCCATTTCCGGCTCCACCTCCCAGCAGGCGTCCACGGCCATGTATCAGCTCTCCCAGGCGCTGGCCGCAGGCAGAGTGTCTCTGATGGACTGGAACTCGGTGGTCAATGCGGGCATGGGCGGCAAGGTGTTCCAGGACGCCCTGGTCCGCACATCCGAACTACTGGGCACCGGAGCCCAGAATGCCATAAACATGTATGGTTCCTTCCGGGAATCCCTTACCAGGGGTGAGTGGCTCACCACGGAAGTCCTCACGGAGACCCTGAAGCAGTTTGCCGGCGCATATACCGAGGCGGATCTGGTGCAGCAGGGCTTTACGGAGGCCCAGGCAAAGGAAATCGCCCAAATGGCGCAGACGGCAGAGGACACCGCCACAAAGGTAAAAACCTTTACCCAGCTGTGGGATACCCTGAAGGAGAGCGCTCAATCCGGATGGACCTCGACGTGGGAGATCCTGGTCGGCGACTTTGAAGAAGCCAAAGAGCTGCTGACTGAGATTTCAAACACCATCGGCGGCGTGATCAGCGAGTCCGCCCAGGCGAGAAACGAACTGCTCAGCGGAGGCTTGAGTTCCGGCTGGAAGCAGCTGCTGGATCAGGGAATTGCCGATGAAGCGGGTTTTATAGAGTCGATCCAAGCAGTCGCCAGAGAGAGCGGCGACGCCTTTGACCAGATGGTAGCGGATTCGGACAGCTTTACTGACGCGCTGAAGCAGGGGTTGAAGGATGGAGTAATCTCCTCTGAAACCTTGTCCGAGGCTGTCTATCATCTCCAGGGAAAGATGTCCGGCATGTCCCAGGAGGAGCGCAAGGCCGCCGGATACACCTCGGAGATGGTGGAGCAGATCGAAACGCTGGCCGACAGTCTTCGGGATGGCTCCGTCTCCATGGATGAGTTTACGGAGAAGATTCTGCGCCCCTCCGGCCGGGAGAACCTGATCCAGTCGGTCTGGAACGCGGCCAAGGGATTGGTGAGCGTTATCGCCCCGATCAAGGACGCGTTTCGCGATATTTTTCCGCCCGCCACCTCCGACCAGCTCTACGCGCTGACGGAGACGCTGCGGAGCTTTTCCGAGCGGTTGACGATTTCGGATGAAACAGCGGATAAATTGCAGCGGACTTTCAAGGGGCTCTTTTCCATTCTTGATCTGGTTCGCCAAGGGGTAGCTGCGGTTTTTGACGCATTTGCCCCTTTACGAAGTGGAATGGGCTTTTTCGTAGATAGATTCCTTACTGTAACCGCTACGATTGGCGATTTTCTGACCGGCATCAACGACGCGGCAAAGAAAGGTGAAGTCTTCAGTAAAGTGGCCCAGGGCATCGCGGATGCTCTGGATTTCGTTGTATCAGGAATCCAAACCTTTATCGGGTTTCTCGACGACGTCTTTGCCATCCCCGGCTTTGAGGCGTTCCAGGCGCTTCTCGGCCGCATCCAGACCCGAATCGGCCAGGTGATCGACGCGGTCGGCGGCCTGGGATTTGGGGTGGACGATGCGGTAAACACCATGGATTCCGCCGTTGGAAACAGCAAATTCCTGCAAATGCTTCAGAGCCTGTTCAACGGCGTGAAAGCCATTGCCAGCGGAATCATCGGCGTACTCGGCGGCTTGTCCGCCACGCTGATAGACGCCATTGGCAACGCTGATTTCAGCGGAGTGATTGATTTACTCAACGGCATTTCTCTGGGCGGAATCGCGGTAGGCATCACCAAGTTCATGAACAGCCTGACGAAGTCTTTCGACGATGTCGGCAGCCTCCTTGACAATGTAAAGGGCATTTTGGACGGGGTGCGGGGCTGCTTTGAAGCCTATCAGACCCAGTTGAAGGCCGGAACCCTTCTGAAAATTGCCTCCGCTATTGCCGTGCTGGCGGCCGCGATCGTAACCATTTCCCTGATTGACAGCGGCAAGCTGACCGCTTCTCTGGGTGCCATTACCGTACTGTTTGCGGAATTGATGGCTTCCATGGCCATCTTTAGTCGTATCAGTGGAGAAGTCAAGGGTGTCGTTAAAGGTACTGCGGCCATGATTGGCGTTTCCACCTCAGTTCTTCTGCTGGCCTCCGCCCTGAAGAAAATTTCCGATATCGAGCCGGAGCAGATGGTCGTGGCCCTTGCCGGGATCGCCGGGCTGATGACCGCGCTGGTGGCCGCGGCCAAAGTTTTGGGGAGCGGTTCCAGCTCCGTCATCAAGGGGTCCGCCCAGATGGTGGTGTTCGCCGGCGCAATCAAAATGCTTGCCTCCGCCTGCATCGACCTGGCTCAGCTGGACTTTGCCGGGTTGGTAAAGGGCTTGGCCGGAGTCGGCGTTCTGATGGCGGAGGTTTCTCTGTTCACGAACACGGTTAAGGTCAACAAGGGTTTCATGGCTACTGCGGCTGGGATTCTGGTTCTGGCCAGCGCCATGAAGGTCTTTGCCTCCGCCTGCAAGGATTTCGGGCAGATGAACGCGGGCGAGCTGGTGAAGGGGCTAAGCTCTGTTGGAGCTGTCCTTTTGGAGATTACCGCATTCACAAAACTGACTGGAAATGCACAGGGGCTTATCTCCACCGGCCTTGCCATGATTGAGATCGGCGCGGCCATGAAGATATTTGCTTCCGCAATGGCGGACTTCGGCGGCATGTCTTTGGCGGAGATCGGGAAGGGCTTGCTGGCCATGGGCGGGGCCTTGGCGGAAGTGGCGGTCGCCATGAAAGCCATGCCGAAGAACTTGATTGCCACGGGCGCGGGGCTTGTCACAGTTGGAGCGGCGCTGAATGTCTTGGCGGAGGCCCTCGGAAAAATGGGGGGCATGAGCTGGGAGGCCGTTGCGAAAAGCCTGGTTGCCATGGGCGGCGCCCTGGCCGAGCTGGCAGTCGGTTTGAACTTTATGAACGGGACACTGGCCGGTTCCGCCGCTATGCTGGTAGCCGCAAGCGCTTTGGCGGTTTTGACCCCGGTGCTCTTTACCCTGGGAAGCATGAGCTGGGAGGCCATCGCCAAGGGGCTGATTAGCGTTGCCGGAGCCTTTACGGTGATTGGGACGGCCGGCGCGCTTCTTACGCCGCTGCTCCCCACCATTCTCGGGCTGGGCGGCGCGTTTGCTTTGATTGGCATCGGCATTGCCGGCCTTGGGGCGGGGCTGCTCCTGGTGGGGACCGGATTGACCGCTATCGCGGTCGGCATCACGGGCCTGGCCACCTCCCTCGGCGCAGGCGTGACCATTATTGTGGCGGGCTTGACCTCCATCATCACAGGCATCGCCGCATTGATTCCCGCCATCGCCCAGCAGCTGGGAGAGGCGGTCGTCGCCTTTGCCGGGGTCATCGCCAATGGCGCCCCGGCGATTGGAAACGCGGTCAAAGCGCTGGTGCTCACCCTGGTGGATGTCTTGGTGGAGTGTGTGCCCGCGATTGCCAACGGGGCTTTGGAGCTGATCGCCGGAGTCCTTGCGGCGCTGGCAGCCTATACGCCGCAGATCGTGGATTCCATCATGCAGTTCCTAATCGAAGTCATCGACGGCTTGGCGCGCAATCTGCCGACGCTGATCCAGTCGGTGGTCAATTTGCTGATGTCCTTCTTCTCCGGAATCGTATCCGCCTTGGGGAGCATCGACACTGACGCCCTTCTGAAAGGCGTCGCCGGGATCGGGCTTCTCAGCGGCATTATGGTGGCCCTCGGCGCGTTGGCCGGGCTGATTCCCTCCGCAATGGTGGGTGTGCTTGGCCTGGGCGTTGTTATGGCGGAACTTGCCGTTGT
>OJSF01002222.1_pt1 | contig 12481 bp, 9 predicted proteins | sample 1599411 | NCBI WGS metagenome assembly OJSF01 (sample SAMN04168658, study PRJEB22393) | human gut metagenome | biome: human gut microbiome; feature: stool | host: Homo sapiens | collected 2014-03-24 | reverse complement strand
TCCAGCGCTTCGTCTCCAGATCACAGAAAATATGGCCAGTGATGCCCTTCGGCTGCAAAATTTAATCACGGAATGGCTAAATATTTCTAGATTAAACAGCGGCGTTTTGTCCTGCAAAATGGAAAGATTGGATGTTGTTGGATTAATTTCGCAGCAAATTGATGAATGGGAAAAACAAACTGAAATGACCGTTCAGCGGCTTTATAAGTTCTCTCCGCTTTATACGATGGGCGATGCTGCCCGTCTTCGTCAGGTGTTAAGAAACCTATTGGATAACGCATTGAAGTATAACAATAAAACACGTCCCAAAATTTCAGTATCTGTCAAAACGATGAATGCAGATATTATTGTGGACGTTCAAGACAACGGCATGGGTATCGCTGCGGAAGATCTGGAGAAAATATTTGAACGGTTTTATCGAAGTGAACGAGCTCGGCAGCAAACTCAGCAAGGATCCGGGCTCGGTTTAGCCATCTGTCGTGCGATCGTTGAAAGATTTGGCGGAACGCTAACGATAAAAGATACAGCTCTCGATATTGGATCCACCTTCAGAGTGACTCTGCCGATTCTTTCAGAAAATTAATAAATTGACGAATGATACAGTCATGAATAAGCGCATACTTTTGGTCGATGATGAACGAAACCTCAATCAATTGATTGCAACCAATCTCAAATTTGAGGGTTATGAGACTGAATCGGCATATTCGGGCATTGAGGCTATCGATAAATTAGGCCGGTTTTCGCCCGACTTGGTGGTATTGGACGTGATGATGCCTGGCATGGACGGGTTCGAGGTGCTCGAACATCTGCGGCATGCCTCTTCGATACCCGTCATTCTGCTGACGGCCAAAAATCGTGTGGATGACCGCATCCGCGGCTTGACGCTTGGTGCCGACGATTATTTGGGCAAACCCTTTGCGATTGACGAACTGACCGCACGCATCGAAGCTGTCCTGCGCCGCAGCAGGCCCAGTCAGCCCGCACCCAAAGAACCGGAAGAAACAATTGCCTTCGCTTCGCTGAAATGCAACTTGGCTCAGCATTCGGCAAGTGCCAACGGTATTGAGCTGCCGCTGCAAAATCTGGAGTACCAACTGCTCATTTGCCTCGTGAAAGCAGGAGAACGGGTGCTTTCCTACAATTACCTTCTTTCGTCGCTTTGGGAGGATGACCGAGGCGATATAGCTACGCTTCGGGTTACAGTTGGCAAACTCCGCGGAAAAATTAAGCAGGCTTTAGGATACGATCCCATCCTTACCGTTCACGGTATTGGATATCGGCTGCATACTCCAGCCAACAACCATCCAGACTTTAAAAATAAAAGTCTCTAAAATTTATGCTTTTTAAGTTTAATAAATCCAACCTTGTAAAGTATTTATTTTATATATACTAATTCAAGCATAATTCTGTTTATTTCTCCGCCAGCCGAATCAAAGAGCGACCCTCACCTTAACTGATTAATATCAAAAATTATTACTTCAGTTTATATTCTGTTTATCATTAAATTAACATAATTTAGAATCAATTTATTTCCTGCTTCTATAGTTTTAAAAAAGAGCAAAACTTACCACGTTGCTCATTTTCCCTGACCCAACCTATTAGAGAAAGCAGGAGACTATCTTGAAGCAGATATTCGCAGCTTGTGCTGCCGTCGTATTGGTCATGGGCGTCACCGCTCCGATCCATGCCGGCACACCGTTTTCACTCAAACACAAGGGGGTTGACTGCGCGGCTTGCCACAAAACCCAGACCCCCGCACAGCCGGCCGCTCAGGACGCCTGCATCGGCTGTCACGGTCAATACAAAGGCAAGGCAGTACCCAATGCCGACTACAACCCGGACCGCAACCCCCGCCGTCCGGTCGTTGAGGTCAATCCGCATGACTCTCATCTGGGCAATGTCCGCTGCACGCTCTGCCACAAAGAACATCAAGCCAGTCCTAAAACGGCGTGCTATGAATGCCACCAAAACTTCATTTTGAATGCGAAATAACGAGGAATACGAGAATGAAGACTTTTAAAATTGCGGCTCTCTGCCTTTCGATGGCCGCGGCAGCATTCACCGTACAGGCCAAAGAAATCAAATACGAAGCTGACGTTGCAATCGTCGGCGGCGGCCCTGCCGGTATGGTAGCGGCGGCCTATGCAGCCGAAAACGGTCTAAAGCCGATACTCGTTGAAAAGCTTCCCGGTGTCGGCGGCAACCTCATGATGCTTGAAATTACCTTTGGCCAGAGGACAAAATTCACGGATCAGGATCAGGTTTATTACCCGTCCGATGAACTGATTGCAGATTTTTTGGCATACAGCCATTACATGGTGAATCCCATTATGGTCCGGCGTTTTATTGAACGTTCCGGCGAAAATATCAAATGGCTCACCAACCGCGGCGTAGAGATTGTTGGCAACACGGCCACGGAACTGAACGGCCGGCGCGTCGGACATATCTATAAAAACGTTTTCCCGCACCGCAATTTCATCGAAGCCATGCGGAAAATTATCTTGGATAATGGCGGACAAATCATTGTTGAAACCCGGGCCGACAAGCTCATTCAAAATGCCGACGGCCGAGTCGTCGGCCTCCATGCCAAGAACTATTTGAATGATGATGTGATCGTTCATGCCAAGGGCGGCGTCATTCTCGCCGCTGGCGGATACGGCGCAAATCCTAACCTTTTGAATCTCCTCAACCCTGACATGCCGGCAGACACGCCTATTACCGGCCGCAAGAACAGCACGGGCGACGGGATTCAGATGGGCATCGACATCGGCGCTAAGACTGCCGGCGGCGAGGCCTTTATCTCTGAAGGCGCACTGCCTTATAAGGTTGACTATCGTGAGGTTATCAACCAAAAGACCTGGATCGCAGCTAATGTTTTGAACAAAGGTCCGAGTCTGCAGCTTAATAAGAACGGCCGGCGCTTCTTCAATGAAGGCCTTAGCGGCGACTTCTCAGTGAGCGGCAATGCTTTGCGCATCAACGGAAATTATCTTTACACACTCGTCGATGATGACGAAAAGCGCGATTTGGAGACCGGTTCCGGCGCAGTGTTCGGTTACTTTGGTCATGCCCTTCCCGGCGATAAGATGACGGGCCTCAGCAATCTTTTTTCCGGCAAGGGACGAATGGCTGAAGTTGCCTTTGTCGGCAGCACCATTGAAGAAGTTGCCAAGAAAGCCGGTCTGGATCCCAAGGCCGTCCGTGCTACGGTCGATCGCTACAACAAATTCTGCGATGAAGGCGTCGACTCCGATTTCAACAAAGATCGCCGTTATCTTCGACCTGTCCGCAAAGGTCCTTTCTACATCGTCAAGGGACAGCACACGATTTGTGATACCGCCGGCGGCTTGCTGGTCAACGAAGATGCTCAGGTTATCGGCAAAAACGGAGATCCGATTCCTGGTCTTTATGCTTCCGGTGCGATGGCAGGCGGCAAATACGGACCGTCGTATGTGTACAACGTCGCAACCGGTTATGCCTCAGCCAGCGCAATGATGGGCGGAACGTTTGCCGTTCAAGACATCGCTAAAAAATCTTTCAAGCGAAAAATTGTATATACCGCCGATCTGCCGATCAAAAAATAAAGAACACCATCGATAAACTGTAATGATGAAAGCTCTTGAACGCCTCCCGCTTTAGAGCGCGGCTTGACCGTCTCAGGAGCTTTCCCGTCGGAGACTAACCGTGCAGACTATTTTTGTCTTCAGCAGCTAAAGTGTTCGACATAACACTTGAATGTCGAAGACAGACGCAATTGTTTAGACGGAATTCGTCGCAATATCGGCTTGTATCAAATATGATACAAGCACTGAGATATCAGTAATGGCCTCTTCTTGCCTGCGGCGCTAACAGTTTACATTTACACTCAAGATTCTTTGGAATGATAGTGCAAAGAAATGTATGACAGATCTTGTATACGCAGAAAGAACAGGACATAATTACGGCCTGATCCGGGCGGTGGGTTAACCGCAAGGTGACCCAATCGGGGCTGCCCGGGTCAGACCGCCCCCCATTTGTTTGTCCGACGTCAATTCCCCGCTAGTCCGCCAGCATGCGTCTGTGCCGGACTTTTTTTGTTTTGCACAGTACCTCGCTCAATGCCTGTGAACATGCGCCGGAATGATGTTGATGCTCCCGTGCCGAATACCAGGTTCGGCAATCAGTTTGTCTGCAAAAGCCCGAACTTCTGCCACGGTGCCCTTAAGAAAAACCGCTTCCATGCAGTCCTCATGTCCGATGTGTGCATGCATCTGGCTGATGACTAGATCGCCGTGTTCATGCTGCTCTTGAGTCAGGCGCATGGAGAGCTGTCTTTCGTGATGGTTGTAGACGTAACTCACTACGGCCACGCAGGTCGCGCCCGAGGGCGGATCGGACAAGGTTTGAGAGGCTTCCGCAGCGCGAATTAAATCGCGAAAAGCTTCCGAACGATTTTCATAACCGCGTTCAGCGATCAGCTGATCAAATTTTGCCGCCTGATCTTCGTCAAGCGAAATGGTGATGCGCTGCTTCATCGTTTGCCAAGCTCCTTTCAATACCGTGTCTGTCCTGTCATGGCCTGCCTTTCGGGCGATTTCAGTCTACACATTTTATCCGCAGCGGATATGGTCGACAAATTACTGCATTTTCACCATCAAAAACGGTCATTTCACTGCATTACTTCATCAACTAGTCCCCTCCGCTTAGTCCTCTGCGGCAACGGACAAATTCTCCTCAGTTTATGAGTATTTAAATCATCCGATTCACGCACGAGGGTCGGCCTCAACCCTATATTTCCCTCATCCCGCAGCGTTTTCTGCCTGCCAGGTCTGCGGTTCGGTTTCATAACTTCATCGCTATATTCCTCTAGGAGCATCTTGAAATGACCAAGAACTTCTTTGTGCGCACGGCTGCTGCCGGCATTGCCGCACTTGTTCTCTGCGGATCCGCCGTCGCCGACACCTGGCGCGTCGCAACGGAAGGCACCTTCCCGCCGTTTGAGTTCTACAACTCCACCACTGGTGAGATTCAGGGTTTCGAGGTCGATCTTGTCCGTGAAATGGCTAAGGTCATGAAAAAAGATCTGAAGCTCGAAACGATGGGGTTCGATGCCATCATTCCGGCTATTCTCTCGGGAACGATCGACACCGGCGCTGCCGGCTTCTCCATCACGCCGGAACGTGCCAAGCGTGTTCTCTTCACCATTCCGTTTTATAAATCCGGACTGACGATTGTCGTGCCTAAAGGCAACCCCAAGAATATTCAGTCCTTTGACGACCTCAAGGGGAAGAAGATCTCCGTTCAGCTCGGCACGACTTCAATGTCCTTCGCTAAGAAAATTCAGGACGCTCAAGTCACGACTTTCAACGGTGCTGGGGATGCCCTTCTCAACATGATCGCCGGCAACGCCGACGCGGTGATTAACGATAAACCCGTCACCGACTACATCATGACGCAGAATAAGCAGATCGCTGAAAGCTGCCTGCACTTGAAGCCTATTGCGACCGCTGACCTTTTCGCCATGGTCACCTCCAAGCAGAACACCAAGCTCAAGGCCGAGATGGATAAGGCTTTGAAGCAGCTTAAGGCTGACGGCACCTTCAATAAGCTCCATGAAAAGTGGTTCGGCGTCCCGGCCGATCCGGAACTGCCTTAATTTAACATCCAAACTTCTGAATCTCTTCAGAAGCGGATTAAAAACGGACAGCCTCCTTAAGCTGTCCGTTTTTTTGTCTTAATACTTTCCGCCTGCCGCAGGAAAAAATATTAAAGCTCAACAGTCTTCAATCGTCGACCAATACCTTCTGCCAGTCGACATAAACTCGTCATATTTTCCTGAAAATCAATATATAAGGCATATCGCCCAGGTTTTCTTAGAGTACCTCAAAACTTTGTGCAATTGATCCCATTCATCTGTTTAAAGATCGCTATAGTCAAATCACGGATGAAGAAAGCGCCGCTTTAATGCCGCTTCCCTGAAGGGCTTAAAACAGATCTTTCATCCAATGCAACTCAAACAAAAGGAACCCAAAATGAATTTCAAATCCTTGTCGCTTCTTGCCGCCGCCGGCCTCTGCACTCTCTCACTGTGCGGTTCCGTCTCCGCTGCGGAGCTGCGAGTTGCGACCAATCCAACCTTCCCCCCGTTTGAGTTCCAGGATTCCAACACCGGCACCATTCAAGGCTTCGAAATGGATCTTGTCGCTGAAATTGCCAAGAAACTCGGCGATACGGTGAAAATTGACAAGATCACCTTTGACGGCATCATTCCGGCCATTCTCTCGGGTTCGGTTGATCTCGGCGCATCGGGCTTTTCCGTGACGCCCGAGCGCGGCAAGAAAGTGCTCTTCTCGCTCCCCTTCTATAAATCCGGTCTCACCATTCTGGTGCCGAAAGCCAATAAAGCCGGCATTACGGACTTCGAAAGCCTCAAGGGCAAGCGCATTTCTGTTCAGCTCGGCACAACTTCAATGCAGTTTGCAAAGAAGATTCCTGACGCTGAAATCACGACCTTCGATCATGTGGGCGACGCCGTTCTCAACATGATGGCGGGGAACGCCGATGCGGTGATCAATGACAAGCCCGTCACCGACTACATGCTCCACACCAATAAGTCCATCGCTGAAGGCACGACGCATCTCGCGCCAATCGCTACCGCCGACTACTTCGCCATGGTCGTTGCAAAGAACAACACCAACCTGCAGCAGGATATCAATGCTGCCTTGAAGCAGCTCAAGGCCGAAGGGACCTTCGACAAGCTCCATGAAAAGTGGTTCGGCATCCCGGCTGACCCGGAACTGCTCAAATAAACCATTCTCTTGAAGCATCAAAACAGAGGCTCTATTCGTTAGTTTGGCGAATAGAGCCTCTGCTATTTTGAGCCTGAAGACCATTTCCTGCAGCAGGCTGAATCCATTGTGCCGCCGGAGAGTCACCGGCATGGTCACCAAGTCCAGCGAAGCTCAGCCGAGGCCGCACCGGCCGAATGCGCGCTCCCCATCGTTTCGCCGTCGAGCCGCAGCGCGGCAGAAAAACCGCTCTTTCGGAGGAGCTCGAGCGAAACACTGCCGGCCAGACGATTGCGTTCCGGCCAATCCATGGAACGAGCGGTTTCACCCGCTGCCCCGGCTAAGCCAAAGGAAACATTGCCGGCGCGCTCAGTAAGCTCCCTCGTCCATTCGATGCTGAGGCTCCAATTCCAGGCATAGTCCGAAAACTGCGAGGGAGCCGGCACATTCACGGTCAGCCCCGCGCCGGCAGCTGCCGAATGCAGGAAGGAGCGGCGAATAGAGAGTGCTCCCGTTCCGGATTCCGTCAGTGTCGGCGTGCGAAGCACCGTACCGGTCATAAGAACGTGCGGGAAAAACTCGACGTCCGATTCGCCAAGAGTGCCCATCCACCCCGAGCGCAGGGCCCCGGAGAGCGCATAAACCGTTTCATCGGTCTCAATTCTGCTGATGCTTTGCGCCAATTCCGCCGTGCGGCTGCGCTCGGCCGAGTAGATGCCGCCGCGAAGCTGACCTTCAAACCGCAGCCCAGAAGCAAAAGTGCGTCCGAGCTTTCCGCCCAGCCAAATGCCCTCCCCGCGGCTCGCGCCGTGCTCTTTGCGGGCAGACGTTTCCATATGTCCTATTGCGGCATAGACCGCAGTCTGCGTCTCGCCCCATAGAAAATCGACGCCTAAGACGGCTCCGGTCACATTTGTTCCCGCCCCCCCCCCCGTCCGAAAAATGCGCTGCGAGCGGCACCGCCCACACCTGATGCTCTCCTTCCTCGGCGGCGGCGTGATGAGCAAACAGCTGACGATTTAATAAGCGCTCCCAAGAAAAAAGCGCCCGCAGTGAATCATCGCGGGAAAAATTGCCGAGATTGCCCAGTGCCCGCACGATGTCAGAGCCGTCCGACGCCGAAAAATCGAGGTCGCCATAGAGTGCATGAAGCACTTCCGGGGCCTGCGAAGCCGCCTGATCCAGCTGTTTGGCTAAGCCCCATTGCCAGGAAGGCGCTGATGAAGTCAAAAATTTTGAATATGCGTTCTTTTGATGAGCAGCTTTAAGCACCCCCTCCGAACAGGTGAAATCAACTGCAGGCGAAAAGTCCTTTGCTGTCATGAGATCCAGATCCCACGCAGCCTTTTCAAGGAGCGATGCCGATGCTTCAGTATTTGCTCCGGAGGTGCTCACTGCGCCGTAAGGATGGGGATCTTTTGCGAGTTCGCCCTCAAACCAGCCGCCGCCCGGAACCACTGCCAGAGAAGCATCGTCTCTCACCTCTGTCGTACCCAACACTGAGAGCGGCATCAGTTCGCCCGACGGCCGCATCCCCAAAACGAGCTTTCCTGACTGAACGTAATCCCCCAAAATCACGATAGAACCGGAGGATGGCGTTGAGACCAAGGTTCCGGCATTCACGAGGGCCCCGGCCTGGAAGTTTGGGATTTCTTCACTGCCCGTGATGAGTGTTCCGCCCACTTCGGCCATTCGAGCGTTCAGGCCGGTGAAATCAAAAACGGCTGAGCCGGAAAGCCTGGCCCCTCTGTTCACCGTCATGCCAACCACTTGATTAATGGTGTTTTCTAGACGAAGATCCGTTCCATCGGCAGCCTGCATGCGGATCGACCAGGGGCCAATGACATTGCCGGCATAAACAAAAGGCTTCAAGTCAGATGCCTGTGCCGCAGCGCCGTCTTCGGTCCCGCCGAAGATGAGATTGGTCGTGACATCCGTTCCCAATGGGACGAAAGCTGCGGCACGGTTAACCAAGTCAGCAAGAATAACGCTGCAGTAGCCATCAAAAAAATCTTCAGCCGTTCCCACTGCGGACCACGAAGAGACAATATCGCCTTCAATATGGGCTCCGTCGGCAAGGCGAATCTGCGCCACATGAGCCGTCGGTCCAATACGAATAGCGGCATCAGAACCCTGCAACGTTCCGGCAATAACGGCAGACTTAATCAAAGAGCCTTGCAGGACCTGCGGGAAATTCAATTCCTCCGGATGGAAGGTCAACCACCCGTACTCCGTCGCCGCACCGGCTGTCCAGGACCCTCGAACCTGATTCTCATCACCGAGAATGCTGCCGCCAAAATCAAACACCAGGGCAGAGCCGCCGCTGCCGAGTGCCTGGACCTTTCCCTCTAATAAAAGCGTATGGCTGCGGCCATAAGTAAAGGCCATGCCGATGCCGCCCGTGCCGTTGGCTGAAATAAGAGCATTCTCATTCACAGAGAGCTGATTAGCCGATCCGTCCACGCGTACGCCGATGGAGCCTGCCCCATCAGCAAGCTGGTCAGCTGCCACCGTTACCTTGCTGCGGCTGCCGTAGACATGCACGCCGACTGCATTCGTCTGCTGCGAGGGCTGATCTTTAATCCACTCTTCTCTGTCGTTGCGAGCCCAAAAGGCCTGTCCGACCGTATATTCGATGCCCGAGGCATAGATGGAGGTGCCGAAAAAGCGCTTGCGGTCCAATTGGTAGCCAAGATCCTGCAGCATGGCGAGCTCGGCTTCCATGAACGTTCCCCAATTGCGCCATGACTGATGTGAGAGCAAACCGTTTTGAAGTTCTAAGTGGCTGAAGTCGAGGTTGCCCATCTCAGCGCCTAAGACGGGAATTGCACCAGTCACAGATATGGCCTTTTGAACGGCATCTTCGCTGTCTGTGACCTCGTCGGGAAAATACATTACGGTTTCCTCACCAATGACTTCCCTGACATTTTTTCCCTGAAAACCGATCCCGGAATATCCTAAATACCAGCGCACTTTGTTTAATTCGGTCTGAAGGTTCGCCGGCATGCTGTCAAAGGAAACCAGCCCGCTCAAAGAGGATCCCGCTTTAATCGGATTTCCATTGAAGGTGAGTTTCTCTGTGAACGCGGTATGACACCAGCCGTTCGGACATTCGAATCCCAGATAGTCACCCGTCTCTATAATCGCCATGCCCGCGCTGTGCGCGAGCTCATGAAGAATAGTGCTGATTCGCGAAGAACCTAAAGCATGCGCGGGCAAGACTGCAAGAGGGCTGTAATCGTATGACGCCCCGGGTGCCGGACCCAGATAGACGCTTCCCGAAGGCTGAGAACTCGACAGTCCCTCAGTCCAAGACAAAGCCATGGCCGGCCTTCCATTGTCGTCAAACCAGGCACCGCCGGAGGCGTACGTAACGAAAGGATTTGCTGCAGCAATGACCGTCGGAGCGGTTGCCGGCGTTCCAAAAAGTTCGCCGAGCCACGCCCCGGCTTCGAGCAAAGCGCCTTGATCGGCAGCAGACACATCTTCTCCGGTCCCTGACTCCGCGCCCGAAAGCAGCTTAAAAAGCATGACGTCATTGCCTTGAGCGTTCTTCACCGCAGCAATAACGGAAGCATTGGCGACGGGGGCCGTGAGGAGCGTGAGCACCGCCGCTGCAATAGAGGTGAGCCGCGGAAAGGGAGCCAGCCAGGCGGATTGAAAAATCGAGGCATTTTGGGCTGAGCTCATGGCGGCTTCTTCCTTCACGTGCGGGCTGCATTTCACGAACGGGGCTATTCCCATTGTAGCGGGATTACGTTATTTCACTGTTTTCGCCTCAAACGCAGCTTTCTCACTGCGGCTCCCGGGCATTGGCATAACGGAGCGAATTGGCCTCTCGAGCTCTTCCGCACTGCAGAGCGGGCCGTTCGTCATCGGGAGGTTTCGGGATTGAGCATGTACTTGGGGAAAGCATTCTGCCTAGCCTCCAGCGCCCATTGAGTTACGGCAGTTAATGCTTGGGAAAATCGCCATAGCATTAACCGCATAGCTTTTATGCACGCATCTTTCGAAATGCGCTGAATAATGCCCTAGCGGCCTTCCTCGGGGTGAACAACATGTCCGCCGCTCAGCGTTTCTTTAACAGCATAAGAGATCATGCCGCGCATCCACTGCATAGCCGGATCCAGGTGACTTCTTTCATGCCAAATGAGCTTAGTGACGAACCCCTTGCTCTGGACATGCTCAAGCTCTTCGGAAACGACCGGAATGCGCCGCAGCGCTCCCAAACTGATGAACCAGTCCGCCATGATGTCCGAGAGCAGCATCACAAGATTGCTTTCGGAAATAATCTTCGCCGCCCCCATAAAGTAAGGCGTTTTAATAACGATGTTTCTCTCGCTCAAGAGCGGTGAAAGCCGGCTTTGAGTCAGCCGGTAGTACGTTGTAGGCCGCCAAGTGACCTCCACAAAACCGTACCGGATCACGTCGCTTTCCGTCACCCGTCCCGTCTTTTCGTAAAGCGCTTCAAGCGGGTGCCCCGGACGCACGACAATGCCGGTCGTTCGGCCTTCCCAGAGCGGCAGCCATGGGAACCCCTCGGGAACGGTTTCCATCGGACTGATCAGCAGATCGAGTTCGCCGGTGCGAAGCTGCACGGGCCAGTCGTTCGTGAGCTCGGTCATGTCGACCGACACGCCGGGCGCAAGTTCTGAGATTTTGGCAATTGCCGGGGCGAGAAAAATAACGCCGTGATCGACGCCGGCAATCTTGAATTCACGCTTGAGCGTCTTCGGATCAAAGAGCTTTGGTTCGAGCAGCTGATCGTAATCCGCCAGGAGCCGAATGACGTCGGGCATAGCCTGAGTCGTTCGCCAGGTTGCAGCCAGCCCGCCCGAGCAGCGCGTGAAGAGTTCGTCATTGAAAACCTCACGAAGCTTGCCGAGCATGCGCGAAGCTGTGGCCGGCGGGATGCCCAGCTGATTGGCGGCGTTGACGAGATTTTTGGTCTCGTAAAGCGTCTTTAAAAACAGCAATGCAGATCTATCAAGGGTGGTTTTCATTTTTTCGGAATTCTGTGTTTCCACTCAGCCCAACTTGCCGGCGGGAACCTCAGAATAGCATGTCTACTCCTTAAGACCTACTCTTTCGGGGTCGGCAGGATATGTGCCAAAAAGGTACAGCCAGCTGAACCATGACACTTCAAAGGAGTTGTTTCACTATGAATATTAAAGCAAAGATTACCCCGGTCGCCCTCGCCATTGCGCTGGCCGCAGGTTTTGGTCTCCCGGCCGCCGTACAGGCATCCGGCGGCGGATCCGGCCCGGCCGTGACCTATGTTGCCCCGGGTCAGATCGGTGAAATCGTCGTCAACCCCTATAAGATCGCTCCGCTCACCGCGGTCATTAAGAACGGCGGCTATCAGCTTAAAGACGCTACGGTCCGCGTGGTTCCGAAGCAGGGCGGACAGGAAATCAGCTACAAGGTCACAGACACGCTTCTGCGCACGCACGCCGGCATTCCGGTGTTCGGTCTTTACCCTGACTACAACAACACGGTCGAAGTGAGCTATACGATCGTCGACCAAGGTCAGGAACGCCGCGTTGAGAAAGAGCAGTACCGCATCTACGCGCCGGCTGTTTATACGCCGGTCAACGGTTCGATGGCTCAGCATCACAACATGTTTGAAACGGAAGTGGTCAAGGTTGATCCGGAATTCAAAGACCGCCTCTATCTGATCAACAACTTCCTTTCGACGGCTCCGAAGCAGGCCC
>OJSF01002167.1_pt1 | contig 12797 bp, 19 predicted proteins | sample 1599411 | NCBI WGS metagenome assembly OJSF01 (sample SAMN04168658, study PRJEB22393) | human gut metagenome | biome: human gut microbiome; feature: stool | host: Homo sapiens | collected 2014-03-24 | reverse complement strand
GACCACCGAGATCTACACTCTTTCCCTACACGACGCTCTTCCGATCTAAATACATTGTAAAGCTGCATGACAGGTGCCATTTCCAGGTACATGCTGAAATCCGGCGACAGCACTGCACGGTACCGGGACAATTTTTCAATGTCATTGTCTGGGTTCTTCCAGACCCGCTCAAAACGATAGTCATATAGGAAGAAGTGAACCATCCGGTCAAGATGATTCTGATCCTCCAAATGGGTCTTGTCGAAGCCTATCAACAAAAGGTCGTCAAAGTCTCCGGGCTTTTCTTGGAACATGGGAATGATGGGGATTTTCAACTTTCCGTTGCCGGGAAACTGATTGCGAAGCAGCGCCTGACTGGTTCGGTAATTGTAATTTTCTTCGGTCATAAATAGGCCTCCTGTGTGAAGTAAGGAATAAGTCCTCCTACATACAGGCTCCCGATTGGAAAAAGTTATACAGTTTCGCGCCGCAACATGAGCAATTTTAAATCAGCAATAAAAAGACGGAGTATCACGAAAGAATCTGTAATTATTCAAAGCAGAAACAATTTTCAGAATTCGCATCTGAGTTTTATGCAGTGCAGAACCTTACCACCCCTTCATGGTCATGCCGCCCCGGGACCGGGTTTGTTCTTCTTCGTGGTTGTCTGGCTGATGGCCCAGAGCGATCCGCAGCTTCTGGAGCTCTTGCATCTGCTTGCAGTCGATGTGCAGCCTCGGCTGTGCAGTCACGGCAGCCGCATTGTGCTGGAAGATATAGCTCACGTGAAAGTGCATAGCCGCTGCGATGTCATTGTGGTGAGCACGGAGCAAAGCCCGCCATGCCTGTGCGTTGTTATAGCCGAGACGCTCCGCGCGAGGCTGCATTGCGATGTACTTCAGATAGCCGTCCGTTTGCTGCACCTGTTTCCAGTATTCCTCCAGTATCAGGGTGATGAGTGACGACGCATGAGCTTTTGTTGGCTTCTGCACATAGTCCTCATACTCCAGCAGCTCTTTCACATCCATGAAGTCTTTCGTCGGCTTTGTGATAAGCTGGTCCTGCTTGCGGGTAGGCCGACGGTCATTCGGAATGATCTCCGTCACAATATACCTCTTGTAGCTGATCTGCTTTTTGAGCACCTGCAGCTGACCGTCGATGGCTGACTGGATCGCTGGTGAGAGCAGCACGCTACTATCGTCTGATGTCAAGTAGGCCGTGTAGAAGTTCGCCGCCTTTTCCACGGACTTGCTCATGCTGCAGCAGCTGGCATCGCTCTGCCAGCGCTCGATTTTCTCCCGGGTTTTCGGCTGCAGACGAAGCTGGAGCCGTTCCTTCTCTGTTACGGAATTTCCCCTCCTTTCCAATAAGATGTCATGAAAAACGTCTGTTTTCTAAGGGATTTGTGCCTCTCTGATGACAGATTCATGACAAATTCCAATTGACTTTCATTGCCTTTTGGCAGTGTGAGGCGGGGAACAATCTGATTTTCCCGCGCAAAACATGCGGCAAACCAGTCCCGTTTCATGTGTTCAGCCTAGCCCGGGGATAATCATGAACCCATTTAGGAGCATTTTAAAAGCTGTCTGGATATCCGGGTCCCCGGCTCCAAACAGTCGGGCAGCTTTTGGACGGAAGGCCGAAACGGTATCCCGCAAAAGATCTATCCCTGGTGCTTTTACAATCCTCTCACTGTACACATGGTTTTTTGTGCTGAGGAGCACCTTTCTTTGATCGATGCGGCATAGTTTCAGCCTGACATGTGCCGTTCCGCTTTCAGGCGGACACAGAACAGAAACGTCACAGGCAGAAGTCACGAGGCAGGCGGAATACCGAGCCAGTACCTTCCCGACACAACAGCACACAACAGAGCGGGAACGGGTATGAGCGCAGGCCCCTTTTTCACGCACGGGGCCGCCGGCCTGCGTCCGTCAGTCTCCAGCAATCCTGCGCTTTCTGGATTTCATAGCGTGCAGGAGAAAAGTGAAGCCAGATGGATGTATGAGAGACTATTGGCCTTTTATATAAGGTTACCCGAAAATAAAAACAAAAAATTTTTATTGGAGCTTTGCCGTACCGGTATCAAGGATGCAATGCCTCATATACCAGATTCCGTTGTCAGCGTGTCAGCCTTTTAAAAAAGCACGCACATTGTCTACACCCCCATGCCGCAGGACTTTGAGATATGTACCTTTTCTCAGCGCCTGATATAAAATAGCCACACTAAAATAGCCACACCCTTAGGTGTGGCTATTTTTATATGTCACAGGGACTTCCAGACGTTCAGTGAAAATGTCTGACCGTGCATAAGTGCCGCCTGCTCTGCAGATGCAGAAGGTTTTTGTAAACATATAACAAAAAAGCACTTACACATTTACACAAAATGACGTTTTTGAAAAAAAGCCAAAAATCCTCCCCTGTCATGTGAAAAACAGGCGTTCCAAAAATGCCGGGTGTTCGATAAAATAATCACAAAGAGGTATATGTGAGGGGGGAGAACTGCATGGAGTATATCTTGGAAATGAAGGATATCAGCAAAACCTTCCCAGGCGTCAAGGCGCTGGACCATGTCCAGCTGCAGGTACGGCCGGGAGAGGTCCATGCGTTGATGGGAGAAAACGGAGCCGGTAAATCGACCCTGATGAAAATCCTGATGGGGATTTACACCAGGGATGCCGGTGGTGAGATCCTGTTTGATGGCAAGCCCTATATGGTTTCCAACCCCAAGGAAGCCATGGACATGGGCGTGGCCATGATCCACCATGTAAACAGACAAGATAACTGAGAAATGCGGGAAAGGGCGGGATGTGACGGGAGGAAGTGGGAAAAGTGAGGATTTGCAAGGGATTCAGGCGGTACGAGGTGGGACGCCAGCGGCGAATTTCTCAAAAAACATGAGAAAAACGAGACTACTTTTTCAGCGTCGGGGATCCGGCGCTTTTTTCGTGCCCAGGATGCGGCGGCGAGCGGCGGAGCGCAAAAAAGGAACAAGCCCGGATCCCTTAGAGCAGAAAGGGATTTAGACTTGTTCCTCCGACAGTAGGCGGGGCGGGCGAAGTTAAACACATTAGAAGGAAATGTGAATGGAAGGCAACGCCGCCCCATGAAAATAGTATAACAGCAGTCCGGCAGAAAAGCAAGGGGGCGGAGCGTGCTAACGGTGCGTTACAGCGTGCAAAAACGCGCGGCGGCCGCCAGCGGGAAACGCCGACACGCCAAGGGATTGCGGCCATGCACGGCCGTTTTTCCCAGCGTGCGCGGAGCGTGCAAGACATGGCGCAGAACAGCAGAAAAACACTCGTTCACAATTCTTCATTTTTGAAAAAATCGCAATTGTTGAAGAATTGTTACTCTCCCAATGGTTTCAGCGCCTAAATAACTAGCGTTCTGCACATTTGCAATTCTTCAAAAAATGATTTAGAACTAAACAGAAACAGCGAAAAAAATTAGGCGGTTTCGGTGTGGGCATTCCGGCCCTCACCGGGGCCGCTTTGTATTGCCGCTCCCTCCTCGGTATAAGCGGAGGAGAAAAAGCCCCTTTCCCCTTCTACATGCCGCTGGTATTTGAAAAAGACATAGTCATAGACTTCATGACGGTGCATAGGCGGGAGTAACCGATACATCGCAACCACATCGGCCTCCTCGTCGGTCAATGGCGATCCGTCGCAGATAAGTCCTTGCTCTTCTTTTATGCGTTTTAGCGAGGGAATGCCCGCTCCATTTGGAGAGCTATCTGTTTGGAGAACTCCGAATGCTATATAGTCAAGAGATACATTAAGGTATTCTGCAACTTTTATTAGCTTATCAAGTCGTGGGCTTTGCTCTTTCCAGCGTTTAATTGTGCCGTTTCCAAAACCCAACTCATGTTCTACACGATTAAAGGTGAGCTTTTTCTCTTTAAGTGTAACTTCGATTCTGTCAACAAGATCGGACAAACTGCACTCCTCCAGTATATCCGAAAGGAGAGATATAATGCGAAAGCCTCTCTATTTAGATAGTTTTTTCTTGACATCTCTCCGATTGGATAGTATAGTGTAATTACGATTTAACCATAAATCAAAAAAAATATACCACACCGAGAGCAAAAAGGAAAGAGCAGAAGGGGGATAGGTATAGAAGGAAGCTGCGGTAGAGTAAAAGCGAGCGGCGAGGGCTTTCACCCCCTTTCAATTATTTAGTTTGATGGTCAAGAACCGGCTCTATGTGGCCGCGATCGGCCTGGGGTCCCCATTCCCAACGGAGACCGAACACTACGCCCGCATCCGTGGGCCGGGAGAGAAACTCAGCCCGGGAGACCACCCCCTCGACCGAGGCGGAGAGGAACTCCCAAGTCAAGTGCCCTTGCGGCATGAGGACCTGCCGCACATTATCCAAGAGCTGGCTGGTGGCACAGCCACTCTTGAGTTTGTCCAGAGAATCGAAATACTTTTTTTCTTTCATAGTAGGCAGCCCTCGCCGCCCGCTTTTACTCTACCACACCTTCCGCCGGATGAAAAGCAGCAGATCAAGCGCAGAAGCGCGGGAACAAGTACATACAAGCGTCATGGGGCGTGAGCCAGCGGCGGGGCGTTTTCAGAAAAGGAGACGCACCAATGGATAAGATCACCAAGATCCTGCTGGACTACACCAGCGGGAAGACCACCCTGGAAGAGACCAATCACGCGCTGGAGGACGCCGGCTCCAATATCCGGCTGAACCCGGCAAAGAACCTGTTCACGCCGGAGGAGCTTCTGGCGACGCACACCGGCGAGACGCCGGAGGAGGCGGAAGGCTACGGCCTGCTGGACACCGGAACCGGGAGCATGGAAAAGGTCCATGTGACGGCGGGCGTGCTGGACAGCGCCGTCAACGAGGTCCTGCCCGACGGCGGGACGAACATGACCGCCTACGTGCTGATCGGCGGGCAGAGGTACGAGGTGAAGGGCGCCGCCCTGACCGCGTGCTGACCCCGGCCGCCAGCGGCGGCAGAGCTTAGAAACCATACACAGCTCCGCCGCTGGCTCACGCCCCATGACGCGGGAAGAGGAGGCAGGCATGAGACACGGAAAGAAGCCGACCAGGAAGCAGAAGATCCGGCTGGGCCGGGTGGGCCTCTCGCCGGAGAACTGGCTGATCGTGCGGGAGAAGCCCAGCGGGGAGCTGGTGATCCTGCACAAGCACACGAACCGGATCCGGGTGATTCCGGCCGGGGTGGGCTGAAAGAGAGTTCACATAAGCCGAAACGCCCTCCGGGGCGTCATCGGGGGGAGCCCTCCCCCGGTCTGAAGATGGCAGGGCACGAAGAAAGGAAGGCACAGGAGCATGAGAAAGGTCAAGAAAATCAACGGGTATCTGGTGGTCCGGTTCAACGACCGGGAGAAACAGGGATACCCTCAGCTGGGCAGCTTCGGCGTCATTGACGCAGAGATGTACACGGGATGCATCGACACAGACCTGGGGGCAATGGAATATGAGGACGCCGACACGCTGGAGGTTGCCGTGGAGCAGGCCCGGGGCCTGGAGTCGGAGCAGGATTACAGCGGCGATCCGCCGGTCTGCACGCTCATCGTGGAGACCGCAGACGAGACAACGGAGGAGGAAGTGGACCCGCAGCTGATGATCGCCGGCTTTGAGAAGAGCCTGCAGAAGCAGGCGGCGCACGGCTGCAGGGATGTGGACGCACGGACGGCGGCGCACGAGCTGTACGGCTACAAGGCCGCACTTCGGGACCTGGGGCTGCTGGGGCCGGAGGAGGTACAGGCGCACATCTGCGACCACGTGTGCCCGGCGCCCCAGGAGGCCCGGGATCAGGAGGACCTGGACGCCGTGTGCGGGAGCTGCACTGCATTCGGCCTGCCTCAGAATCATTTCCAAGAGACTACCGCAGAGCCGCAGGGCACCTTCCGGCACCTGGACCCAGCCCTGCGGGGCGCCCCGCCCGTGCGGGCCGCGTACCGTCTGGGACTGGCACTGGAGCGGGACTGCCCGGACAATGACTGCCGGGTCTACCGCAACATCTTCCGCACAGCCCGGGAGCTGGACACGGCGCTGGACGGGCTGGATGAGGACGGCACCCCGGCACTGTACCTGCGGAAAGCCCTGCGGGAGCGGGTGTCCGAGCTAAAGGAGATGTACACGGAGAACTATGCGGTCCGCAAATATCGCGGAGCGTGTACTGGAGGGGACGCATTATGACTGGACTAGAGCTGCTGAGGACCACTGACACCACGGTGGAAGAGATCGCGGACATCATCTCCGAGCACTGCCCTCCCGTCACCCCCGGCAACTGCGACCAGCTCTCCTGCCGGGCCTGCTGGCTGGCGTGGCTGACCGCAGGAGAGCCGCCAAAAGAAAAGGGGCCGTCCGACAAGCGGACGACCCCGAGCGAGGAAGGGCTGCACCCCAACCTCGCCGAGTACCTGCGAATGGAGAGGCGGACCCAGCGCGAAACCAAGCAAATCCTCAATCGGCTTGCTCGACATGAACCTGGGTCACAATGTCCACATACTCCTCAAGACGGCGAAGCAGGAACTCCTTGAATTTCTCACGGTCGAGAACGCCATTCTCAGCGAGAAAATCAACGAGCGCCCAAAATTCCGGGGAGTTTGTGAGCCGCTTCTCAAGCACAGCATCGGCAAAGTCGTTGCCGGATCTCAGCTTGAAATCATCCATCACAGTCACCCCCTCTCCGGGCCGGCAGGCCCTAGCTCCATTATACAGGACGGGAGCGGGGATGAAAAGAGCGCAGCAGGGACAAGGAAAATGAGAAAGAGAGGCCCGGGCGCCCGGGCAGGAGGAGAGACATGAGACAACAGAACAAGCGGCTCACCCCCTTCGGGCGGCTGGTAAGCAAGGCGCTGATCGACCGGGATATGACGCGGAGGGCGCTGGCGGCGGCAGTGGGGATCAGTCCGCAGTATCTGAGCTACATTCTGAACGGGACGCGGTCCGGGAAGCGGTACATCGAGGCCATCGCGCGGGTGCTGGAGCTGGACCAGAAGCAGGTCGGGAAGACCACGGCGGCCTGACGGCAAGGGGGGAGACAGGTGCAGGAGACATATATCACATTGGAAGAAGCCGCCCGCTTTGAGGGGATATCCTATAAAGGACTAACTTCTCGCATATCACGCAATCCGGCGCGGTACAAGACGCGGACGGAGGCCCGGGAGGGCGGCGGGAAGGAGCTTGTGCTCCTGTCCACAGCGAGCCTGAGCCAGAAGGGGCGGCGGGCCTACCGGGCGCAGATCCGGGCCATGGCGGAGCCGGAGGAAGCGGGAGAGACGGCGCCCTGGTACGTGGAAGCGGACCTGGGCAGCTACATCGAGCAGCACAAGCGGGCGTACTACGAGGCGGTGGAGCTGGCGCGGCGGGTGCAGGACTTCTTGAACTACACCGGACCGAACAGGACGGAATACGCGGAGCGGCTGGCGGTAGGGCTGGGCGTGAGTCCGCAAACCCTGTACCGCTACACGCAGAGCGTGCAGGAGGCCGGCGTCTGGGCACGGAAGCTGGAAGAGGCGGACGGGCACGGCCGGGACTACTTCCGGGCGCTGGCGCTGTGCCGGAAGCCCCGGGAGAAGGCCACGTTCCCCAGCCTGACGGAGGAGCAGAAAGCCATCATCCAGAACATCTGGTTCGACCGGGACTTCGCGGACAACGGCTGCACGGTGGAGATGCTGTACGAGGCGTTCCAGCAGCAGGGCGCGGCCCGCGGCTGGGAAAGCGTGCCGAGCTGCAAGACAGTGGGGCGGTATGTGCGGCACCTGATGGAGCTGCCCGCGGCGGAGAGCGCCCGGTATCTGGCGGCGAACGGGCTGCGGGAGTGGAAGAACAAGAAGGAGATCAAGGGCAAGCGGGACAGCAGCACGCTGGAGGTGATGGAGTATCTGGTGGCGGACGCGCACACGTTCGACGTATGGGTATCGTACACGACGCCCAACGGGAAGCAGAAGGCCATCCGGCCTGTGCTGGTAGCCTGGGAGGACATGAAGACGCGGCGGCTGCTGGGCCCGATCCTGTGCGAGCACTCCAACACGCAGATCGTGAAGGAGTCGTTCATCAAGGCGTGTTACGACGGGGGCGCAGTCCCCAAGCATGTACACACGGACAACGGCAAGGACTTCGCCAACCTGGAGACGCTGGGGCAGGACCGGAGCATCCGGGCCATGGACCGGGCGGCCATGGACGCGGAGATGAAGGGCTTCTATCTGGCAATGGGGGCGAAGGACTGGTCCCGCTCCCTCCCCTTCCAGCCCTGGGACAAGCTGATCGAGCGGGCGTTCGGAACGTTCTGCAAGCGGTATTCCCGGAAATTCAAGGCGTACACGGGGACCCTGACGGGGAGCCGGACGGACGCGAAGCGGAAGAAGGACATCGACGGGATGCTGGAGCGGGGCGAGCTGCTGACCCTGGAGGAATTCTATGACCTGCTGGTGGAGTTCCTGGAGACATGGTACGACAGGCACGAGCACCAGGGGCTGAAGGCGGCGGGAGAGCAGTGGACCAAGCCGGCAGAGCTGTGGGAGCACGCTCCGCACTATGAAAAGGCCGTGCCGCCCCGGGAGTACGCCCTGATGCTGCTGATGAAGCCGGGGCGCGCGAAGGTAAACAGCCAGGGCATCCGGCGGAACAACCTGCTCTATACGGCGGACGAGCTGTGCCACTATGTAGACAAGTGGGTGAACATCCGCTGGGACCCGGAGGACGTGACGCGGCTGTACGTGTACGACAAGGAAGGCCGGCGGATCTGCGAGGCGCGGACGGCGGAGCTGCTGGAATTTGGAGACCGTGTATCCGAGGAGGCGCTGGAGGCGCTGCACAAGCGGAAAAAGCGGCAGCTGCGCGGGACCCGGGAGTTTCTGGAAGAGATGCAGACCCCGCCGGAGGCGCGGGGACTGTGCGGGCCGCAGGCCACGGCCGGCAAGCTGGACCTGACGATCGGCCACACGGCGCGGCCGAAGGTTGTGAGCCTGCCGGTGGACAAGGAGTTCCGCGGGACGATCACCCCGAAGAAGCAGAAGGCGGGCGGCAGCGGCGGCGCGTTCCTGGACGCGAAGGCCGGGGCGGCGCTGAAGCGGCTGAAAGCCATGAACGAATGACAGGAGGAGCAATATGGAAGGCAGAGAGCAGACCGGGCGTGTGAACCACGCACTGGCGGAACGGATCAATCAGTACATTCTGGAGCAGAAGAGCAGCATCGCGGCAATCTCCAAGGAGATCGGCTACAGCCGCACATCGGTCAGCCGGTATTTGAGCGGGAAATATGATTCCTGCGCGAGTACGATGGAGGAGAAGCTGGCGGAGTTTCTGGCGGCGCACACCGGGGAGACAGTGGAGGCTCCGGCTGTCGTAGTTCGGAGCGGGAAGCGGCCCAGCTTCTATGAGAGCAAGGACGCCCGGTCCATCCTGGGCGTGTGCCAGAGCTGCCAGGAGTACACAGGGCTGGGGATCGTGGTGGCGAAGAGGGGTTCGGCAAGACCTACGCCCTGCGGCAGTACGCGAAGCTGGGGCGTGTGGCGTACATCGAATGCGACGACACCATGAGCAGCCGGGATCTGGTGGAGGCCATCGAGCGGAGAGTGGGAATCCCCAGCGGGTACGGGACCATCTGGAAGCGGGTGAACGGGATTCGGGAATTTTTCAACGCGAACCGCGGGTATCTGCTCATTATCGACGAGGCGGACAAGCTGGTGAGCAAGTACACGCAGAAGAAGATGGAGGTGCTGCGGGGGATCTTCGATCAGAGCGACGTGGGTCTGGTGATCGCCGGGGAGCCGAAGCTGGAGGCGGCGATCAAGACCTACCTCACACGGATGGCGAACCGGGTGGACTTCTACACGCAGCTGGGCGGCCTGTCGCCGTCCGAGGTGGAGGGATATGTGTCCAACCTGGATGTGACGCCGGAGGCGATGGTGGAGCTGAAATCCCGGGCCTGCAATCCGCAGACAGGATGCTTCCGCCTGCTGGACCGGACGCTATCCAACGCGCAGCGCATCCTGGCAGAGACACAGACGGCGACGATCACGCCGAAGATCATCCAGCAGGCGTCGGCGATGATGATGCTGTGACGGGAGGCCGGGACAATGAACATGAGAAAGCAGAGGCTCATGGGCGCGGGACTGCTGGCGATCTCAGCGGCCATGGCGGCCCTGGCCTGGATGGGAAGTACCCCGGAGGAACGGGACATCACGGCGGCCGTGCTGCTGGCCCCGCTGGGGGTGTGGCTGCTGGTAACAAAAGAGTATGTCCTCTATGACAGCGGGACGGCGCCGGACGCCACCCGCTATCGTGGACGCAGAAGCAAACGCAAGAAAGGAGCATGGATCACATGGCAAGGAAACGGGTTATTGAAGCGCAGAGCCTCAAAAGCTGGGAGGATGTAAACGACGCCCTGCGGCAGATCGCGGAGGCACAGATCGCCCTGGGCGACATCGAAAGCGACATGCAGAAGCAGATCGTGGGGGCGAAGAAGGTGGCGGAGGACCAGAGCAAGCCGTACAAGGACGCCATCGCGCGGCTGGAGCATGAGCTGAAGGAGTTCGTGTCCGAGCATCGCACGGACATGGGCAAGACGAAGACCATGACCCTCACCTTCGGGGAGGTGGGCTTCCGGCTCTCCACGTCGGTCTCCCTGCCCAAGGCGAAGGAGAAGCTGGCGGAGATCATCCGGCGGCTGAAGGCGCGGCAGATGACGGACTGCATCGTGGTGGAGGAGAAGATCAGCAAAGATGCGCTGAAGAAGTACGGCGAGGACACGGTGAACGCGGTGGGCGCCGTGTGGAAGCAGAAGGACGAGTTCGGCTACGAGGTCAACCTGGAGAAGCTGGAGCAGATCAAGGCAGGACAATGAGGAAGGGAGCGGCAGTATGGCGGGAATGAGCGCGGAGCGGAAGCCCCCCTCCATCCGCACGGTCTGGGGGATCGCCAAGTCCCCGGAGCTGCGGCTGGAGGACGAGGACCTGTACGCGGTGGTCTACCGGGAGACAGGCAAGGAGAGCCTGCGGAAGCTGACGGCGGGAGAGCTCTCCCGTGTGATCCGGGCGCTGCAGGAGATGAAGGACAGCGCCCGGCAGAACGCGGGCCGGAAGCGGACGGACGAGGGCGGAGACCCCCGGACGGTGGAGCAGCGGCGAAAGCTGTACAAGGAGATGCGGGACCTGGGCTGGAGCGAAGCGCAGGTGAACGGGCTGGCCCGGAGGATGTTCCAGGTGGAGCGGATCGAATGGCTGGGGCCGGCACAATGCGGAAAGCTGATCGAGGCCCTGAAAGCGATCCACGCCCGGGGCCGGCGGAAGGAGGCGGAGACATGAGGGAAGGAGCACGGAGGGCGGAATATGGCAACAAAGAAGAAGCGCCTCACACAGCGCGAGAGGGCTGAGCGGGCGGCAGCCAAGAAGCGGCTGCAGGCGCGGGGTGTCCTCCCGCCGGACAAGCCCAGGCTCAACCGCAAGAAGTTCGCCCAGGAAACCTGGGCGGAGTGGACGGCCCTGCTGGCGGAGAACCGTCTCGGAGCAGCGATGGCTCTGTGCCGGGCGGTGAGCTTCACCACGGCCCCGGAGCTTCTGGAGGTGACGCCGGAGCAGGTGGGCATCCTGAAAGCGATGAAGATCGCGGTGGAGTATGAGAAGTTCCTGCAGAAGCTGGAAGCGGAGGATCGGAGCGACTACTCCATCGGGGAGCTGGCCGACGAGGTCATCCTTCCTGTGTGGAAATTGTAAGCAATATGGTGACGATCATTTTGAAAGCGGATATCCCGGACACGGACCTCCAGGGCCTCAAAGAGGCCGCGGCAATGGCGCTGGAGGGGCTGGGAGATTTTCGGGTGGTATCTGTGACGGCGGAGGCGCCGGAGCAGTTCAAATTTGATATCTAGGAGGAACAGCAGCATGAAAGAATTGAAGGAGACCGCGCAGGCGGCCAACCCGGCGCTGGAGCCGGGACAGGAGATCAACGAGGCCGACGGGGAGCCTATCTTCCACGCCGACGAAGAGGAAGGAGCAGATCATGAGCAATAAGGTCAAGGTGTGCCTGGACGCGGGGCACGTGGGCAGCAAGTACAACCAGAGCCCGGTCGTGAAGACCTACTATGAAAGCGCGATGGTCTGGTCGCTGCACCTGAAGCTGAAGGCGGCGCTGGAGGCGCGGGGCTTCGAGGTCGTGACGACCCGGAAGACCATCGACACAAAGATGGACGTGTATGACCGGGGCACGGCGTCCAAGGGGTGCGACGTGTTCCTGAGCCTGCACTCCAACGCCTGCGGGACAGAGAGTGTGGACTATCCGGTGGTCTACCGGGCCCATGACAACCTGAACAACGCGGACGCTGTGGCACTCCAGATCGCGCGGAAGATCGGGACGCTCATGGGCACAAAGCAGGCAGGACGGACAGCCACCCGGAAGAACAGCTCCGGCGGCGAATATTACGGCGTCCTGCGGGGCGCCCGGGCGGTGGGCACGCCGCTGTACCTGCTGATCGAGCACAGCTTCCACACCAACACCGCCGCGGCGAAGTGGCTCTCCCAGGACGGGAACCTGGAGAAGCTGGCGGAGGCGGAGGCGGAGCTGCTGGCGGAGCACTACGGCGTCACGTCCGGCGCGGAGGGCAGGACCGCAATCATGGGCGAGGCCCAGGCCACGGCCGGACAAATGGCCCTCTTCTGCCGGAGCAAAAACCCGGCGCCGAAGCTGACGGCGTGCAGCCTGGAGGAGCTGGCGGAGGAGGGTCTGATCCGGGCGGACCCGGACAGCGGCTTTGAGGAGTTCCCCGCCGGGCTGCTGCTCACCGTGGAGGACAGCATCGAGGCGGACGGGAGACACACCTTTTCGCTCCAGAAATACCG
>OJSF01002159.1_pt1 | contig 12827 bp, 9 predicted proteins | sample 1599411 | NCBI WGS metagenome assembly OJSF01 (sample SAMN04168658, study PRJEB22393) | human gut metagenome | biome: human gut microbiome; feature: stool | host: Homo sapiens | collected 2014-03-24 | reverse complement strand
TTTTCGCGATTTTTCCTGTACCGATGATGCCTGCTGTTTTTCCGTGCATATCGAATCCCATCAGACCGTGCAGGGAGAAATTACCATCTTTGGTACGCCAGGAAGCACGGGGAATTTTCCGGTTTAGCGATAGCATAAGAGCTACGGTGTACTCTGCAACGGCATAAGGAGAGTAGGCAGGAACCCGTACTACGGTAATTCCGGCAGCGGCGGCAGCATCTAAATCTACATTATTAAATCCGGCACAGCGTAGTGCCAATAGTTTTACTCCGTTGGCTGCCATCACACGGATTACTTCTGCGTCGGCAACGTCGTTCACAAAGATGCAGACAGCATCCACTCCTTGTGTCAGTAGTACGTTGTTCTTATTCAGATGCCCTTTGTAGTAGCGTATCTCAAATCCGAACTCTTTGTTTTTGTCATTGAAAGAGGACTCATCATAAGGCTTTGTGCCGAAAAATGCAATTGTATAGGCCATAATATTATTCTATAAATTATATAATATTAAACGTTGGAACAGGTGAATTTGTTTAATCAATCCATCATTCGAAAAATAGATTGTTTCATTAGAAACAGTTTGATTTTTCAATTAAAATGGCGGATAAATGAAAATAAGTGCACAAATATGTGCTCCCTGTGCAATATTGTTATATCTTTGCGCCGAAATAATTTTAAAAAAGATTTAGATGAGAAAAATTTCGTTGATTGGTCTTGCAATGTTGATCGTTTCAATTCCAACTTTTGCCGGAGATTATCTAACCAATACGAATCAGAATGCTGCTTTCTTGCGCATGATAGCCCGCGGCGCTTCCATTGATGTTGATGGAGTTTATAGTAATCCTGCCGGACTGGCATTTCTTCCCAAAGATGGTCTTCAAGTAGCGCTTACTATTCAAAGTGCATATCAGACTCGTGATATAGCTGCTACAAGTCCTTTATGGACTATGGATGGACAGACCACTGTGCGTAATTATGAAGGAAAAGCTTCTGCTCCCGTTATTCCTTCCATACATGCTGTATATAAAAAAGGTGACTGGGCATTTTCCGGTAGCTTTGCTATTGTTGGTGGTGGCGGAAAAGCTTCTTTTGATAATGGTTTGCCTATGTTTGATGCTGCTGCTATTAGTTTGGCAACTTCTGCGAGTGGGGGAATACTGAAACCTAATATGTACAATATTAATTCAGCTATGGAAGGTCGTCAGTATATTTACGGTTTCCAGTTAGGAGCAAGTTATAAGATTAATAAGCATTTTTCTGTTTTTGCCGGTGCTCGTATGAATTATTTTACAGGCGGGTATAAAGGTTATTTGAATATTGCTTTGAAAGATGGTGTGGCTCAACAATTAGGTGCTGCCATGGTACAACAAATCATGGCTGCTAATCCTGGTATGAGCTTGGAACAAGCAACTCAGGCAGCACAGGCGCAATCAGGACCTTTGCTTCAAAAACTTGATAATACAAAGATTGAGCTTGATTGTGACCAGACAGGTTGGGGGTTGACGCCTATTATTGGTGTAGATGCTAAATTTGGCAAATTGAATTTGGCGGCGAAGTATGAATTCAAAGCTAATATGAATATTGAGAATGATACGCATACGCGTGAGTTTCCAGATGCAGCGGCGGATTTTATGGCACCTTATGCGAATGGTGTGAATACACCAAGTGACCTTCCTTCTATGCTTTCTGTTGCAGCAAGTTATGAGTTTTTGCCTTCACTTCGGGCTTCAGTAGAATATCACTTCTTTGATGATAAGAATGCTGGTATGGCAGATGGCAAACAGAAAACATTGAAACATGGTACACACGAGTATTTGGCTGGTGTTGAGTGGGATATTAACAAATTATTCACTGTTAGTGGAGGTTATCAGAAAACAGACTACGGTTTGAGCGACGCTTTCCAATCAGATACAAGTTTTTCTTGTGACTCTTATTCAGTAGGTTTTGGAGGTCGTATCAATTTTACTCAGGCATTGAGCCTTGATGTAGCTTATTTCTGGACTACATATAGTGATTACACTAAAGAAAAACCACGTGGTTTAGAGGCAACATCGATGGCATCATTAGTGGATAAAGACGTTTACAGCCGTACTAATAAAGTATTTGGTGTGAGCGTGAACTATAAGTTCTAAATTTCTAGTCCTTTATATATAGAAAAGCCGTCTCGAACATGGTGTTGAGACGGCTTTTTTGTTTTATTATGTCAGTTTAGAAAGAATACTGCACCAGCATATTCAACCGGTTGGCATGGCGGGTTGCGGAACTGAAATCAGTGCGCCATCCTCTCAAATATTCAACGCCGACTTGCAGATTGCTGCTTACATTCCAGAAAGCATTGGCTACCAGATATTGTCCTTTACGATAGGATTCGGGATTCTCACTAGGATATCCATTTTCAGAATAAAGTCTGGACAGACTGTATGTTCCGGATATAAAGATGCTCGGGCAAAGATTGTATTGCAATCCTGCATACCATCCCAGCATCGGAAGAACTTGCATTTTTCCTTCCTTGTCGGGATCGGGGACGATGTCTACGTTCAGGTTGCTTAAATCATTCAGGTAGGAACCGATACCTTTTCCATAATTAAATTGTCCGTATGCCTGCAATTTCTTGGTAATATTGAAGGTTGTAGAGGCTTGCAGACCGAAGCCAGTAGCAGAATAGGCTTTCTCATGCACATTGCTCGAATAAGTCATGCTGCGGATAATGGCTCCTAATTTAATATGGCTGTTGCTGTTCCAGTTATACTGTACGGAAGTGGCAAAGTCAGGCATCCGTTGGGTGTTGATAGACAAATCATTGTTGGTTGTTCCGTCTACCGAAGGCATTTCCATAGAAACACCAAACTTCCAGTTTTTCAACTTATCACACATATAGCTTAATTGCGTAGTGCGGTAAAAGGCTGATCCGTTAGGCCCTGCAAAGTCGATAGTTGGAGGCAGTGCGGAGAGGTCCATGAACGAACCATAGCTGTACCCGATGGTGAAACCGAGGAATTGTGCGTAAGCGTTTTGTAATTCAAAGGTCTTTCCATCGCCACGGAAGTTTCCGGCAGTGTAAACTACGAAGTCTCCCAAATGTTTGGTACGTCCTACCAATTTGAGGAACAGGGTGGAAGTGGTGATGTCCATCTGGAATTGGTTCTTTGCAAAATTGCCGCTTCCGCGTTGTGGTATCAATGCCGGATAGAAATCTACATCATTAACGATACCGTTAAAATCATACTCTGCCGTTGCACGAACGTATCCTCCGATGCCGAGGGCGAATTTCCCTTTCTGGTCAGTGAGCAGGAAACGGGGAGCATTGGGGTCGTGAAAACGCATCTGTGAACGGTCGTTCATGATTCGGATGATTTCATCTCCTGCTTTGTTCTTTGAGACAAACATGATCGAGTTGGGCTCTTCATCTTCGATGATTACCTTCTTTTGCGCATGGGCACAGAGGGGGAAAATTCCTATCCCCAGTAGCATAGCTACCATTTTAAAGCTTGTTTTCATTATGAGTTAAGTTTTAGGTGAATGCCCAATCAACAACTAAAAAAAGAAATGGTTGAGAGGGGCAAAGGAAAAATTGCCAAACTAATCGGAAGAATTGCTATTTATAATGATTCTAAAAAAGCGGATCTTTGTACCGTACTAATTAGATAAAAGAAATACGACGATGGAAAAAGTAGATTTTACGAAAGGAATATTAGCGATACAACCGGATTTGCATCGCTTCGCATATAAATTGACGGCAGATCGCGAATCTGCCAATGATTTGGTTCAGGATTGTTTGTTGCAGGCATTGGATAATCAGGAGAAGTTTACGTATAGCAAAAATCTGAAAGGATGGATGTATACGCTTATGCGTAATATTTTCGTGAATAACTATCGTCGTACAGTTCGCGAAATGAACTTGATTGATGATAGTTACTCCATCAATCAACAACATCTGATAGAAGATGGGGATGCTGACAGATTCGAATTTACATACGATATGAAACAGTTGTATAGGGTGATACATTCCATACCGGAAGAGATGAAAGTGCCTTTTCAGATGTTTGTAGCTGGATTTAAATATAGAGAAATTGCCGAGAAATTAGGATTGCCGATGGGAACGGTGAAGAGCCGTTTGTTTTTCATCCGTAAACGGTTGAAAGAGGAATTGAAAGATTTCTCCTCCTGATGCGCCTTTTTAATTGAGTGATGTGTTTTAAGGTCAAAGTGATGAGCTTTCCTGTCAGAATACGACGCTGATGGGAAGGCTCTTTTTTATTGTTAATCCAGTATTTCCTGTACTCTGTGTTTAGCCTTTTGGACAGTTGCTTGTGCGGTATGGGCTGCTTCTATAGCTTTTTCTTTCACTGTAGTCGTCTGAAAAGGATTGTTCATAGAGAGTTTTCATTTTTTTTTAGTCATCCTTTCTTTTTAGTTTTATGATTCAGTGTTTTGATACTGTTGAGGTAGGCTTGTTCTACAGGTGAAAGCGTGCGCACTTCCCACTTGCGATATTCTGTTTCAGCTTTATCCATAGCTTGTTCATGACTTATCATACCGGCATCCATCAATAGAACTTCTCCCGTGGAAGACAGTATGGCATCCAGATGTTTGATGTAATCGTTCATGTACATTGGACGATGCTTGATAGCTTGTACTTCGGCAAAATCAAAATATCCGGAGACAAGGTTGTTCAGCACTTTGAGTTCTTCTGTGCTCAAGTAGTTCTTGGCTATCTTTGCATCGCGCAAGGTCGGATGGTCGCCTTTAAAGGAAGTTAGTCCCATCATGTGTTGGTCGGCATCGGCTCGTTCATAAATAACTTCTGCAGCTGTATGTCCGTGGGCTGCAAAGTGTAGCTTATTCTGAACAATCTTGAAGAATTCAATAGATTGTTTGGCGTGGGGATCGTAATCTACGGCAGTAGCATAGATATCAAGCACTTGTCTATACATCACCTTTTCAGACGATCGGATGTCACGGATGCGGTCGAGTAACTCTTTCCAATAATAGCCTCCTCCCATCTGCTTCAATCGTTCATCGTCTATGGTGAAGCCTTTGATGATATATTCTTTAAGGCGTGCCGTTGCCCATTGACGGAAGTGTGTGGCTTGAATTGAATTTATTCGGTAGCCTAAAGATATTATCATATCAAGATTGTAGTGAGGAATTTCTCTTTCAACCATGCGCGCTCCTTCTTGTCGAACCTGTCGGATTTTCCGACAGGTTGATTCTTCAACAAGTTCACCATCTTCATAAATGTGCTTAATATGTTCTACCACATTTGTTCGAGACGTCTGGTAAAGGTCGGCCATTTGCTGTTGGGATAGCCATACGGTATCTTTGTCCATCTGCACTTCTATGTGTGTCTGCCCGTCTTCGCTTTGGTAGATGATGATATTGCTTTTATTTTCTTTTGCCATGATTTAGATATCGTTTCTTTAAATATAGTTTATAAGTTTAATCTTTGATACAAACATTAAGCTCTGTATTTGGCAAAGTTATGTCTTTTCGGTGAAATGTATGTCAATCATCGGATTTCTTTTGCTTTTTCATAGTTTTTCCTATACCTTTGCAGCGCAAAAGAATAAAAAGACATTTGATGCCGTGAATAGCGGTCGTGTATTCTAGAACACCACGTAAAAAACAGGAATTATGAAAGAAAAAGTATCCGTACCTTTTATGCTGCTGGGCATTTTATTTAATGTATGCCTTATTGCGGCGAATCTTCTTGAGACAAAAGTAATCCAGATTGGTAGTCTGACCGTGACTGCAGGATTGTTGGTTTTCCCAATTTCTTATATTATTAATGATTGTATCGCCGAAGTATGGGGATTCAAGAAAGCCCGCTTGATAATTTGGAGCGGTTTTGCCATGAATTTCTTTGTTGTCACTCTCGGGCTGATAGCCGTAGCCATTCCGGCTGCCCCTTTTTGGGAAGGAGAAGAACATTTCGATTTTGTATTCGGTATGGCTCCCCGTATCGTAGCTGCCAGTCTGATGGCTTTCTTGGTTGGCTCGTTCCTCAATGCGTATGTGATGAGCAAAATGAAAATTGCCAGTCAAGGGCGTAACTTTTCCGCTCGTGCCATTTTGTCAACCGTTGTAGGTGAAACGGCGGATTCGTTGATATTCTTCCCGGTGGCTTTCGGAGGAATCGTCGCTTGGAAAGAGTTGCTTATTATGATGGGTATTCAGATTGTGCTGAAGTCCATGTACGAAGTGATTATCCTTCCGGTAACTATCCGTGTGGTGAAAGCTATTAAGCAAATAGATGGTAGCGATGTTTACGATACCGATATATCCTACAATGTACTGAAAATCAAAGATATTTAAGATAGATTTATGAATAGAGAAGCAGCATTGGTTGTGTTCAGTGGAGGGCAAGACTCTACTACGTGTCTGTTTTGGGCAAAACGCAACTTTAAGAAAGTGTATGCTCTGAGTTTCCTGTATGGTCAGAAACATCAGAAAGAAGTGGAGTTTGCACGGGAGATAGCCCGGAAAGCGGAAGTGGAATTTGATGTGATGGACGTGTCTTTTGTCGGGCAACTTGGACATAACTCTTTGACTGACACTACAATGGTGATGGATCAGGAAAAGCCCGCAGATACTGTTCCCAATACTTTTGTGCCGGGGCGTAATCTGTTTTTTCTGAGCATTGCAGCGGTATATGCCCGTGAACGCGGTATAAACCACTTGGTAACAGGGGTTTCCCAAACCGATTTCAGTGGTTATCCCGATTGCCGTGATTCCTTTATCAAGTCTCTCAATGTAACGTTGAACTTGGCTATGGATGAACAATTTGTGATCCATACTCCTTTGATGTGGATTGATAAAGCGGAAACATGGGCTTTGGCCGACGAACTGGGTGTGTTGGAGTTGATTCGTAACGAGACTTTGACGTGCTATAATGGCGTTCAAGGGGATGGCTGCGGACATTGTCCGGCTTGTAAGTTGCGTCGGGAAGGATTGGAGAAGTATTTAAAAAGTAAGAATCAATAATATCTCTACACAGAGATTAAAATGTATTTTTTGCTGTCATCTGTCACATTCTTATAGATAAACAATTGATTATAAATTGTATATCTTGTGACAGCAAGCAGTGACAGCAGCTAAATTTGAAGTTTTGTTGTCACATCTGTTGTCACCGGTAAGCTCCGGCTAGCAAATGATAGTAAGCTTTGTATCTACGGTAGTTTTGTCCGATAAGCGGTGGTTTAAATTAGTTTCAACAGCTTGAAACTGTTGTTTCATCGGTGAGAAACTAAAGTTTCAGTGGCATGAAACTAAAGTTTCCGGCGCTTGAAACTATTGGTTTTGCCGTAAGAAACTATCTGTTCTCCAGTGTGAAACATTCTGTTTCATGCCGTGAAACACACCGTAACAAGTAAGATGAGGATAAAGCAAACGTGGGCTGGGAGTTGATGGTGATAGGTGATAGAGAAAATACGTTTTTTGTTTAGTGTAGAGCTCGTAACTAGTAAGTGCAATGACTGAATTAAAAGACCAGCTTTCCTTATTGGGAAGAAAAACCGAGTATAAGCAAGATTATGCTCCGGAAGTATTGGAAGCCTTTGATAATAAGCATCCTGAAAATGATTATTGGGTACGTTTCAACTGCCCGGAGTTCACAAGTCTGTGTCCTATTACCGGACAGCCGGACTTTGCCGAAATACGTATCAGCTACATTCCGGAAGTAAAAATGGTAGAAAGCAAAAGTTTGAAACTCTACCTTTTCAGCTTCCGCAATCATGGAGCTTTTCATGAAGATTGTGTAAATATCATCATGAAAGACCTTATTAAACTGATGAACCCCAAATATATCGAAGTCACGGGAATCTTTACTCCGCGTGGAGGCATCTCTATCTATCCGTATGCCAATTACGGTCGTCCGGGAACGAAGTTCGAACAAATGGCGGAACATCGGCTGATGAATCGGGAATAATAAAAAAGGCTTGTCAAACATCGGCATTGCTTATGCGGCACTTCTTGAGGAAATGGATAAAAGGCTGGATGATTTAATGAATGGTTTAATATTGTAGAAGATATTTCGGAAAAATAATCTTGTAGAAGAATACCTGATGTAGTAAAGAAGTTATCTGAAGAATTAGGTGTATATTTACGGAAAAATTATGCTCAACGTCTTTCTTTTAAAGAGACGGGGGAAAATCGTTCCTTGGCCGGATGAAGTTCTATAATAAATTATTTAATCCATTAAATTTATGAAACATATTTTTATGCTATGGAAAGTACTAATGGTTTGCCTGTTGTTAGCAAATCCGTTAGCGTCTTATGCTGATTTTCAACCTTCTTATTCAACGGCAGGTTTTTATTCGCTGCCCAATACCGGTCGCACGGTGTATGATATGAATCCCGCCTGGCGTTTCTACAAAGGGAAGATAGAAGGTGCCGAACAGAAAAACTTCGATGATAAGAAATGGGATATCGTATCCTTACCTAATGGGATAGAATATCTTCCGGTTGAGGCTAGCGGGTGTATTAATTACCAAGGCGAAATATGGTACCGGAAACATTTCACACCTGATGAAGCCTGGAAGAACAAACAATTGTTTCTTCATTTTGAAGCTATAATGGGGAAATCAAAAATATGGGTTAACGGTAAACTGCTGAAAGAGCATTTCGGAGGCTTTCTGCCTGTTATTGTTGATGTATCTTCTGCCCTGAACTTTGGTGAAGATAATGTGGTCACGGTGTGGGCTGATAATAGTGACGATCCTTCCTATCCTCCCGGTAAGACGCAGGAAACACTGGATTTTGCTTACTTTGGCGGGATCTATCGTGACTGTTGGATGATAGCTCACAACCGCGTATTTATTACCGACCCCAATTATGAAGATGAAGTAGCAGGCGGCGGGCTGTTTGTTTCTTATGATAAAGTGTCGCGGCAATCGGCTTTGGTAAATCTGGATGTGCATATACGTAATACTTCGGGAAAGTTCTTCAGTGGAAAAGTCAGCTATGAACTGTATGACCGTGATAACCGTCTTGTGCTTTCAACAGAGAAACGATTGTCCGTGGGCAATGAGCATGCGGCAAAAGTGGCCTCTCGTATGAAGGTTGACAGTCCTCATCTTTGGTCGCCCGACAGTCCTTATCTCTATCAGTTGCACGTCTATGTGAAGGATAAAGCCGGCAGCATTGTTGACGGATATCGTCGTCGCATTGGTATCCGGAGTGTGGAGTTTAAAGGAAAAGACGGTTTTTGGCTGAACGGTGAACCGTATCCCTATCCGTTGATTGGGGCTAATAGACATCAGGATTATGCTGTGATAGGCAATGCCTTGTCTAATAACCTGCACTGGCGCGATGCAAAGAAATTACGCGATGCAGGGTTGCGTGTTATCCGTAACGCACATTATCCGCAAGATCCTGCTTTTATGGATGCGTGTGATGAGTTGGGACTCTTTGTTATTGTCAATACTCCGGGATGGCAATTCTGGAATGATGAACCTATTTTTGCCCAAAGAGTATATAGTGATATCCGTAATATGGTTCGCCGTGACCGCAATCATCCTTGTGTGTGGATGTGGGAGCCGATTTTAAATGAAACCTGGTATCCGGCAGAGTTTGCTAAAAATGTGGTAGATGTACTGAATGAGGAATATCCTTATCCATATTGTTATGCCGGCTGTGATGTTACGGCACGTGGACACGAACATTTTCCGATCCATTTCACTCATCCGGTAATGGGGGGAGGAGGGGCCTTTAATACGGAGACTTTGAATCCCGATGTTTGTTACTTTACCCGGGAATGGGGAGATAATGTGGATGACTGGTATTCGCATAATTCTCCGAGTCGTGTGAACCGTGTCTGGGGAGAAGTGCCGATGTTGATACAAGCGCAGGGATATGCAAACCCCGATTATAAATATACGTGCTATGATGTACTGTATAGAACTTCCAGACAGCACATGGGAGGTTGTTTGTGGCATTCCTTCGATCATCAGAGGGGATATCATCCCGATCCGTTTTATGGAGGAATTATGGATGCGTTCCGGCAACCGAAGTTCTCTTATTATATGTTTTGTTCGCAACGTCCTGCGGAGGAAAACAAGGAACTGATTGCAGATAGCGGTCCTATGGTGTATATTGCGAATGAGATGACTCCTTTTTCTCCGAAAGATGTTACGGTGTATAGTAACTGTGAAGAAGTTCGTCTGACTTTCTGCAAGAATGGCAAACAGCATATTTATCATAAACCAATCGATAAGGCCGGAATGCCATCGCCTGTTATAACCTTTAGCGATGTTTTTGATTTTATGTATGATAAGCAATTGTCGCGAGGAAGGAAACAGGCCGATTCGTATCTTCTGGCAGAAGGTCTGATAGCCGGAAAGGTGGTTGCAACACATAAGGTGATGCCGGCCCGCCGCCCCTCTAAAATACTACTTTGGGCGGATGACGAGAAGGTGAGTATGAAAGCGAACGGTTCGGATATCATGACTGTAATAGCTGCTATTGCAGATGATAATGGGAACATCAAACGATTGAATAATTATGAAATAACCTTTGAAATAGAAGGTCCCGGACAACTGATTGCTGACAGTAAGACGTTTACAAATCCGGCTCCGGTTCGTTGGGGAACTGCGCCTGTATTGGTAAGATCTTCTACTGTTCCGGGAGAAATCAAGGTGCGTGCATCCGTGGTATGGCAAGGCAAACATACTCCGGTTTCGGCAGAGTTGATTATTCCGACTTATCAGGCAGAGCATATTTTGCTGGCAGATAAAAAGGAACTGGAACAATTGAATTCTGTTTCCGGACAGAAAGCAATGAGCACTGATTTTAAGGGACAGAACGGAAACAACTTGAAGCGACAGCAGAAAGTCAGCCGCTCGAAGTTAAAAGAGGTGGAAAAACAACAAAGTGATTTTGAATGATAATGTAAAAGAATCAATATATAAAGAATAATCTATGAATTTCCCCCAATCATACATTTGGATATTGTAAGATTGGGGGAACTCATTTAATTGGATTTCACTTCTTTTCTCTCTCCATTCGCCTGTACTGCATATATCTTCATGCTATCATTCCAAGGAATGGATGCCGGAATATCAAATGAGAAGAAATTAGAGAAATACATTATCTCACTACCTTTTTTTACTTCAAATGCGACAGCTTCATCACCCGAACTTATTGTAATATGTTGCCCGGAACGGGTATATGTTACATTCTTTGTAATCTTCTGGTCATTCTTGAACTGTGTATAATAGCCTACATCACCTACCTGATATTGTTCAATACCCACATCATTATTCTTTCTGTCTTCAAGATAATAAAATGCATGTTTAGGTGCAGGAAACTGGTTCATGTAGCTCACTGCTTCGGCAATCATGGTTGGTGTCACATTGTAGTTCCATTTACCATACTGTTCAATCTCCACGTTATTTACCGGTTCGAGGAATCCCCACATCCTGAAGAATTCAGTCAGATTCTCATTGGCAGCCTTACTTGCCATCTTAGCAAAATGTAACTGACCTGCTCCCGGATTAGATTCAACAATACGATCTTCCCGCAAGAGTTTGAAGAGTTTCTGCCAGAAATCTGTTTTATAGCCACAACGATGATAATAATTCCAAAGTTGCCAGTTCATACGCATATGTATTTCCGTATCCTCATTCTGATGAGTGGCGCTACCCATATTCCACCAAGCTTGTTTATCAACAAAACGGGCTTTTGCCAACGCGCTTAACTCCGATCCTCTCGAACAATATTTTCCCAGTTTAAACAGTATGTAATTTGAGAAAAGATTATTGGATGACTCTGTTGAACCGGGCCAGTTGATAGCACGCTGGTGAATATGTCCTATTTCGTGAGCCGGTCCCCAGGCATTGTCTTTAGCAGCCATCACGTTATCATAAAGCAAAATATTATTGAGATAAGTATATACGAATCCAATCCTATAATCTGATGCCCACATATAGCTACCTTCCGGAGAGATGGCAAACAAATGATTGTTGACCTGTGACGGGCGGACGTCATCAATACCCATCAGTTCCTGTTGCCAACTAATGATATCATCCCAAAGATTAATGGCAGACAGTATATCGTAGGGAACAGCCTGCATCATCTTATCTCGATGGAAGTAGAACATAATTCTTTCACCACGTATGCAGAAATACTTATAAGTAGCTTTATTTATAAGCTCTTTATATTTATCATTAGTCTTATCCGTTTTTACATCAAAGAATCCACTGACATATCCGCTACCTAAAGGAATATGTATCTTCACAGGTTTTGCATTGACATCCTGCAAGTTAGTGTTATACATAAGGAACAACATCCCTCGCTGTGTAAATCCAAGTTTATTGACTCCTTCTTCAAGGAAACGGGTTTCTCCGCTTGCTGCTGTTTGCACATAGTCGCCGGACTTTTCTTCACCGATGCATTGAATAGATAAACTCTGTCCATGGGTGTCACCTACCAACACAATGACTGAATCTCCGGCTTCCACATAAATACCCGTAGGATTGTCTAAGTTGCTGTATCGTTTGGTCATCAGTGTTTCTGCCCATTCCTCTACATTGCTGTAAGGGTGATAATCTTGTATACGGAAAGACTTTTCCCATTCGTCATATGTGTTTCTCTTTAATTGAATGGCTATATTGGCAAAATAGCCGGGAAGTGCATTTATCTGTGCATCGGTAGCTTCATCTCTCACCTCCGTACAAGTTATATCTGTAAAAACGCCTAGCAATTGTGCGTCAAGTTTCTTATCCGGATTCTTTTGATAGAACTCCATTTCATCACAACTTACAAAGTCTCCCAAGCCGGAGGAAAAGATAGTGAGCACCAGCCGGGACAAGGAATCGAGAACTCTTTTGATG
>OJSF01002117.1_pt1 | contig 13112 bp, 9 predicted proteins | sample 1599411 | NCBI WGS metagenome assembly OJSF01 (sample SAMN04168658, study PRJEB22393) | human gut metagenome | biome: human gut microbiome; feature: stool | host: Homo sapiens | collected 2014-03-24 | reverse complement strand
GCTTGAGTACCCAGCGGTCCACATCCAGATCGTCATAGAGGCGTGCAATGACGATGCCGCCCCGCCGGCCCGGGTCGCGGTGGGTGATGATGGTGGCGCCGATGGCCTCCAATTGATCCATGCAGTAGGCGCTGAGCTCCCAGATGTGTTCCTGGATGTTCTCAATGCCGATCTCGTTGACCAGGCCCAGGCTCTCCCCCAGGGCAATGGCGCCGGTGTAGTTGGAGGTGCCGCCGATTTCGTACTTGCGGGCGGTCTCCGGGAAGGTCCAGTCGTGGACGGAGGGAGCGGCGGGATTCTCCCAGTAGGCGCCCCAGCCGCCTTCGGGAACGGTGGTGTTCAGGTAGCCGGCATAGCTCTGCTTGATCTTGGACAGGGAGTTCTTGTTGACATAGAGCACGCCGGTGCCGTAGGGGCTGTTCAGCCACTTGTGGCCGCCGGCCACCAGCAGATCAAAGTGGCACTGCTTGGTGTCAATCTTGGTGACGCCCAACTGCTGCACCGCGTCCACCACCAGGAAGATCCCCTTTTCCTGGCAGAAATCACCGATGGCCTTCATGTCGCTGGCCCAGCCGTTGCACCACTCCAGGGTGGACATGACGATGATGCGGGTCCTCTCATCGGCCAGGGCGGCGAAGTCGTCCACCGTGAAGCGGTTGTCCTTGGTCTTGCATACCCGGATCTCGATCTTCTTCTCCCGGCGCATCACACACCAGGGCAGGGCCACCTGAATGAACTCCAGATTGGTGGTGATGATGTTGTCGCCGTCGGCCAGCTCAATGCCGCGGGCGGCGATGTTCAGCCCGTGGGAGGTGCTCTCCACCAGGGCGATCTCATCCGGGTCGGCGTTGAGCAGCTTGGCGGCTTCGTCGTATGCCTTGCCGCGCAGGGAGTCCATGGCGATGTGGTGGGCGCTGGAGTTCTCTTCCTCCTGGGTGGCGGTCATGTCGGCGAAGGCCTTCACCGCCCGCACCGTGCGCTGGGGGGCGAAGCTGACGCAGGCCGCGTCGAGAAAGACCATCTGCTCCAGAACGGGCCACTCCTGCTTGCGGATCGCTTCAAAATCGACGGACATAAGTACTACCTCCTATATTTTTGTGGGTGATGGCTGGGTTGTATTCCTCTGGTTTTCCTTCACTGGTGAAGCAACATCCCTCCAATCGACTGACTTTTTGAGATCAAACGCTATAATGGTAAAAAATTACCAATTATGGAGTTGGGAAAACAGATTATGACAGAGACCGGTATTCTGACGGATGCCTCACCCTGGATCAGCGTCGAGCCGGCGGCATGGCGCCCGCTGACCGAGGGGAGAACGCCGCGCCTGTTCCGAAAAAAGACCTTTCTCTACACTCAGGGGCAGCCGGCGGAGCATTTTTACATCATTCAGCGGGGGCGGGCCTGCATCTCTACCTCACGGGCGGACGGCCACGAGAAACAGCTCTACATCGCGGAGCGGGGCGCCCTGTGCGGGGAGAGCGCCTGTCTGCAGCGGCAGCCCCACGCGTCGGCGGCCCTGGCGATTGTGGACACCTGGGCCTATGCCGTCCCCCGGCTGGCCATGCTGGAGGCGCTGCGGGAGGACTGGGCGCTGAATCAGCGGTTCCTGGAGCTCTGCTTTCGGAAAAACACGGTGCTGCTCGGTCAGGTGCGGGAGCTCTCCTTTGATCAGGCGGAGCGGCGCATTGCCCGGACCCTCCTCAATCTGGCGGCCCAGTATGGGCGGCCCTGCCCGGAGGGGGTGCGCATCTCCATCCGCTTTACCCACCAGGATGTGGCCGGTATCATCAATACAAGCCGCATCACCACCAACAAGGTGATGAAGCGCATGGAGGAGGAGGGGATACTCCTCAAACGGGAGGGCCGCTATATCCTGCGGGCCCTTCCCGCCTTGGAGCGGCTGGCGCGGGGAGAGGGTCAGTAGCGCACAGCCCTTTCGCTCTCCCGGAAGGCGCGGCTGTCTGGCAGGAGGGTGCGCCCGTAGCCGGAGACGATGGCGAAGATAGTCATAACCAGCAAAAGAATGGGATAGAACTGGTGGGTGACGATCTCCAGTGTGGAGACGGGAACCGCGCCGGGCAGGTCGACGGCTGTCATCATGGCGGCGCACACCACCGGCACCATATAGGGCATCAGGTAGTTGAGGGTGCCGCCGGAGCAGATGAGGAGGTTGGCTGTGCGGTAGCCGTGGAGCTGATACTCCTCCCCCAGCCGCTTGGCCAGGGGGCCGGTGCCCACGATGGCCGCGGTGTTCAGGCCGGTGGCCACGTTGAGCAGGATACAGATGGCGACGATGGCGCCCTCGGCGGAGCGGGGACCGACAATGAAGCGGTCCATGGACTGGATCATCATATCAATGCAGCCGCCCTTTTCCAGCAGGTGGATCTGGGCGAACAGCAGCATAACCAGCAGGATGGTGGGGACCGCGCCCTCGATGCCCTCCATGATGAGGCCGCCTGCGCTCAGGGGTTCCGGGACGGAAATGATGTCGCTGAAGGTGATGGTGCCGGTGACCAGTCCCAGGAGTACGCCGGTGACGATGCCATAGCTCAGCGCCTCCAGCAGGTGGCGCTGGAGCAGGCAGAAGACCACCACCACCACGGGCACCAGCAGGAACAGCAGGGCCGTAGGCCGGACCGCGGCACTCTGGACGGCGGAGAGATCCGCGGCCTCACCGCGGGAGCCAAGCGCCAGATAGAGGATCAGCGTCAACGCCGCGGCCGGCAGGACATATTTCAGGCGGCTGCGGGAAACGCCGCCCAGGTCCACCTTCTGAGAGGAGGAGGCCGCAATCAGAGTGTCCGATACCGGGGAGACGTTGTCGCCGAAGGCCGCTCCCGATACGATGGCGCCGATCATCAGCGCCGGCGTGGCCCCGACCAGATAGCCGATGGGGTAAAGAATGGGGCCGACCACGAAGATGGTGCCCACCGAGGTCCCGGTGGAGAAGGCGATCAGGCAGGTGAGCAGAAAAGAGGCGGCCACGAACTTGTTGCCCAGGAAGTTGAGCTCAATGAGATAGTGGGCCAGGGTGTCCACCAGGCCGCTGGTCTCAATGAGCTGCCCGCAGATTCCGGCCAGCAGGACCGCCATGATCAGGATGCCCCCCACCTTGTTGGTGGCGCCCTCGATGATGGCCTCGCAGTAGGCCGTCTTGTCCTTGGCCAGGAACAGGCAGACGATCATGGGGAGGAGAAAGACCACCCAGTATTCCGGTACGTCCGCCTGCTTGACCGCGATGTAAATTAGCCCCACGATGGCCAGCAGGATGGGCGCGAAGGCCACCCACTTTCCGCCGTAGTAGGTGATGTGCGTTTCCGGTGCGGCTTGTGTTTGATCCATAGGTACCCCCTTTTCAGCACGGATGTGTTCAATTTTGTGAAACAGATATCTGTTGTGGTTAAAAGTATACCTGTATTTTCCATGAATACTATTAAATGCTTTACAAAAGAGGTGGCGTTTTTGGGGGAATATACCCGAATCCCGAACCGCGTGCGCGGCGGGACTGCACCGTTTTTTTGTTTACGTAATACCGCAAAATATAGGACTTTTTTGCCGCCAAACCGCAAGGGATGGCGGTTTTTTGATACCATTTGTAACGAAATGCAATCGAACATATGTTTTTAGTGCTGAAAAGCAGGGGTTTCAGTGGAAAAATCGGCATTTTTCCCGTTAAAAAAGAAGAAAAAACTGTTGCAATTCTGTAACAGAACATTTATACTAGAGAAGAAAGTGGGGCGAAGTGGAGCAAATCACCGCTCTTAAGCAGTAAAGTGGGGGGAAGTGAGCAGCATGACCGGCACCTATGAGCACAGCATTGATGCCAAGGGCCGTCTGTTCATTCCCGCAAAGCTCCGGGAGGAGCTGGGCGTCACCTTCTATCTGGCGATGGGTGTAGACGCCTGCCTGGCCATCTATCCCCAGTCTACCTGGGACCGGTTTACAGAAAAATTTTCCTCCCTGCCTATGAGTCAATCCAAGGCCATGCGCCCCCTATTCGCCAACGCGGCCAAGTGTGAACTGGACAGCCAGGGCCGTATCGTCATTCCCCAGAAGCTGCGCAGGTATGCCGGTCTGGACAAGGACGTGGTGATCCTGGGTGTCAACGACCGGGCGGAGATCTGGAGCGCGGACGCATGGCAGGCCCAGGAGGAGGAAGAGATGACGCCGGAGAAGATGTCGGCCTGTATGGAGGCGCTTGGATTCTGATATGAGTGAGCAGGTATTTTCCCACAAGCCGGTGCTGCTGGACGAGTGCATTGAGGCCCTGGCCATCCGGCCGGAGGGCGTGTATCTGGACGGCACTCTGGGCCGGGCGGGCCACAGCCGGGAGATTGTCCGGCGGCTGACCACCGGGCGGCTCATCTGCGTGGACCGGGATCAGGCGGCTCTGGACGCGGCGGAGGAGCGGCTGGCGCCGTGGCGGGAGCGGGTCACCCTGGTACACAGCAATTTCTGTGCGCTGGACGCCATCCTGGACGGGCTGGGCCTGGACGGGGTGGACGGCATGCTCTTTGATCTGGGGGTGTCCTCCCCCCAGTTGGACGACGCATCCCGGGGCTTTTCCTACAGGACGGACGCCCCCCTGGATATGCGCATGGATCAGACCGACACCCTGACGGCCCGGGCGGTGGTCAACGAGTGGCCCCAGGAGGAGCTGCGGCGCATCCTCTGGCAATATGGGGAGGAGCGGTACGCCCCCGCCGTCGCGGGAGCCATCGTCCGGGCCAGGGACAAGCGCCCCATTGAGACCACGCTGGAGCTGGTGGAGGTCGTCAAGGGGGCCATGCCCCCTGCGGCCCTGCGGGAGAAACAGCACCCGGCCAAGCGGACCTTCCAGGCCATCCGCATCGCCGTCAACGACGAGCTGGGCTCGGTGGACCGGATGGTGCGGGAGGCGGTGCCCCGGCTGAACCCCGGTGGGCGGCTGGCGGTGATCTCCTTCCACTCGCTGGAGGACCGTATCGTGAAAAATGCCCTGGCGGCTTTCGCCAAGGGGTGTACCTGTCCGCCGGATTTTCCCGTCTGTGTGTGCGGGAAGAAGCCCCAGGTGAAGCTGGTCAACAAAAAGCCCATTGTCTCCGGCGCGGCAGAGCTGGAGGAGAACCCCCGGGCCCGCAGCGCCAAGCTCCGGGTAGCGGAAAAACTGTAGAAGCACCGAATTTACCAAAGAGATTGGAGTGGACGGACTCATGGCAACTGCCGTCAAGCGCAGAAGCAGATACACGAATTACAGCCGCGTACCCTATGACGCGTATGATGGCTCCGCGGCGCGGCAGCTCCAGCGGGAGGAGGTTCTTCGGCCCAGGCCCATGGTGCGGCCGCGGGAGCGGGCGGTGGTCCGGCCCCGGGTGCGGGTACGGGAGGCGGGACTGGTTTCCCCCTTCGCTGTGGTGGGATTTCTGGCGGTGGGCGTGTTTGCCGTGCTGCTGCTGTTCAGCTATGTGCAGTTGACCACCATCTCCCAGCAGGTGGTGGAGCTGCGCAGTGAGATGACTGCTCTCCAGTCGGAGGAGGCCAAGCTGCGCACCGCATATGAGCTGTCTTATGATCTGAGCAGCATTGAGGAGACCATGACAGCCAGTGGTGCCATGGTTCGGCCGCAGAACGGGCAGGTGGTGTATGTGGACCTGTCCGAGCCGGACACCGTGACCTTTTTCAACCAGGACGAGGCGGCCGCTGGACTGGACGGCATGTTTGAGAGTGTAAAGTCCATTGCCTCCGAGATTGTGGCATATTTCCAGTGAGTACGGCCATATAGTGATCTGCAGACCCCAGAGAAACAGACGGGCTGCCCCGGGCGGCCCTTGAAGAGAACGAGCAGAGAGGGCGTAAGAAAAGCAATTTTCTTACGCCCTCCTGCGATATATCACCCAATCCCGCGGGAGAGCGGCAGACGAGATTTCTTGAGTGAGGTGAGCCAGCCATGGCAGACAGAAAGAGAAAGCGTATGGTCCAGCAGCAGCCGGACCGGCGGGCGAACCGCACCATTTTGGTGCGCACCCTGTTCCTGCTGACACTGTTCGGCGTGGCGGCGTTCGTGCCGCTGCTGGTCCGGCTCTGGCAGATCCAGATCCGCGACTACGACAAATACCAGGGAATGGCGGTGGAGCAGCAGACCGCCGACAGCACGGTGGAGGCCAACCGGGGCACCATCTACGACCGAAGCGGGGAGACTCTGGCCATGAGCGCCACGGTCTACAACATCCAGCTCTCCCCCAAAGAGATCCTGGCCTGCCAGGAGGCGTATCGAGAGAAGGCGGCGAACGCGGCAGAGAATGGGAAGACACTGGACTACCCGGAGCCCACCAACGAGTTCATTGCCTCCAACCTGGCCCAGATCCTCGATCTGGAGGAGGAGGACATTCTCAAGCGCCTGACCAAGACCTACTCCATGTATGAGATTATCAAGTCGCGGGTGGAGGACGACGAGCGGGACGCGGTGATCTCCTTCATCAACGAAAACCATATCACCGGCATTTACACCCCGCCCACCACCAAGCGTTACTATCCCAAGAACAGCCTGGCGGCCCAGGTGATCGGCTTTGTGAACCCCAACGTGGATAATCACGGTGCCTATGGCATTGAGGCTCAGTACGACGACGCTCTCTCGGGCGAAACGGGGCGGATCGTCACCGCCAAAAACGGCGACGGCACACAGATGCTCTACCGCTATGAGGACTACTACGACGCCACTGACGGCGACAATCTGACCCTGACCCTGGACAGTGCCATCCAGTCCTACTGTGAGAGCATCCTGAAGAAGGGCATCGAGCAGTTCGAGGTGCAGGACGGCGGCTTCTGCATCGCCATGGACCCCAATACGGGCGAAATTCTGGCCTGGGCCAACTCCCCCACCTACGATCTGAACAACCCCCGGGTGGTGAGCGATCCGGTGCTCAACCAGTATCTGGCGGACATCGAGAGCGGGGCGTACACCAAGGAGGAGGCCTACCAGAAGGCACTGGCAGAGGGGGCTTCCAGCGAGGAGGCCCGCGACAAGGCCATTTCTGCGGCAGAGACCGAAGTGCTTTACACCCAGTGGACCAACAAGGCAATCACCAGTACCTATGAGCCCGGCTCCACGTTCAAGTCCATCGTCTTGGCCGCCGCCCTGGAGGAGGGCGTGGTCACCGAGAACAGCCACTTCTACTGCCCCGGCTACATCATGGTAGAGGGCTGGTCCAGGCCCATCAGTTGCTCCAAGAAGGCGCCGGGCCACGGGGACCAGGATCTGGCCCTGGCGGTGGCGAACTCCTGCAACCCGGCCTTCGTCAAGATCGGCCAGGCCCTGGGAGCGGAGAAGTTCTATGACTATCTGGAGGACTTCGGCTTCCTGGAGAAAACCGGCATCGACATGCAGGGCGAGATGGACACCAGTTCCCTGATCTGGCCCCGGGAGGACTTCAACACCGTCCAGTTGGCCACCGCATCCTTCGGCCAGCGGTTCCAGGTGACCCCCATTCAGCTCATCACAGCGGCCTCCGCCGTCATCAACGGCGGCCACCTGATGCAGCCCTATGTGGTCAGCCAGGTGACCGACGGCGAGGGCAATGTGCTCCAGCACAATGAGCCCAACGAGGTGCGACAGGTGGTCAGCGCGCAGACCAGTGAGCGCTGCCGTGCGATCCTGGAGAAGGTGGTGGACGGCGGCACCGGCAAGAATGCCCGGGTGGAGGGCTACCGCATCGGCGGCAAGACCGGCTCCTCCGAGACGCTGGAGACCGACCATACCATCGTTTCCTTCCTGGGCTTCGCCCCAGCGGATGACCCGCAGGTGATTATTCTGCTGGCCTACGACAACCCCAAGCCCGCCTTCCCCGGCTCCAATACCACCGCCGGCGGCTGGTATATCAGCGGCGGCAATATGGCGGCCCTGATGGCCGGAGAGCTGCTGGAGGATATTCTGGGCCACCTGGGCGTGGAGAAAACCTATACCGCCAACGCCGACGTGCTGGTGCCCAACCTGTCCGGGCTGAATCTGGCGGACGCCACCTCCGCCCTCCAGAAGAACAGCCTGACCCTGCGCACCGTGGGCGACGGCGGTACCGTCACCGGACAGATCCCGGCGGCGGGGGCATCCATCCCCGGCGGCAGCCAGGTGGTGCTCTACATGGGCGAGGCGGTGCCCACCGACCAGGTGCAGGTGCCCAGCGTCATCGGCCTTACCGCCGAGCAGGCCAGGCAGAAGCTGGCTGATGCGGGTCTCTACATGCGGGCCACCGGAGCCACCGAGTACGGCTCTCACGTGGTGGCCTATGAACAGTCCACCGCCGCGGGCGCCTCGGTCAACCGGGGTACCACCATTGAGGTACGCTTTACCGACAGCACGGCCAGCGGCGCGGGCCTGTAAAAACGGGCCGACAACATGGGAAACGGGGTGAGGGCATGAAGCTGAATGAGCTGTTGGACGGCGTGGCGCTGACCGCGCGGCATGTCCAGGACGTGGAATGTTCAGGAATCTGCTGCGACACCCGAGACATGACCCCCGGCTGCCTCTTTGTGGCGCTTCCGGGGTACAAGACCGATGGACACCGGTACATCCGGCAGGCCCTGGAAGGGGGAGCGGCGGCGGTGCTCTGCCAGCGCCCCCCGGAGGGGGAGGGCCCCTGGCTGGTGACGGAGGACACCCGGGCCGCCCTGGCCATCGCCTCAGCCAACTGGTTCGGCCATCCGGCCCGGGAACTGACCCTGCTGGCGGTCACCGGGACCAACGGAAAGACCACCACCACCTATCTGCTCAAGGCCATGCTGGAGGGGTGCCTCCACACAAAGGTGGGGCTGATCGGCACCAACCAGAACCTGATCGGGGAGGAGAGCCTGCCCGCCCACCGCACCACGCCGGAGTCCTACGAGGTGCAGGAGCTGCTGCGGGAGATGGCGAATGCGGGGTGTACCCACGTGGTGATGGAGGCATCCTCCCACGCCCTGGTGCTCCACCGCCTGGACGGCATCCCCTTCCGGGCGGGTATCTTCACCAATCTGACCCAGGACCACCTGGACTTCCACGGTACCATGGAGGCCTACCGGGACGCCAAGGGGCTGCTGTTCCGCCAGTGCGCCGCTGCGGTGCTCAATCTGGACGACGAGGCGGGCCGGTACTATGCCGAAACGGTGCCGGTTCCGACCTTTACTTACTCGGAGTGCCGGGACGAGGCGGATCTCACGGCCAAGAACCTCCGCCTGTTCCCCCAGCGGGTAGAGTTTGAGGCGGTGACCAGGGACGCCATTTCCCGGGTAAGGCTGCCTATACCCGGAGGCTTTACCATCTACAACGCTCTGGGTGTGCTGGCCTGCGGGCTGGTGCTGGGCCTGCCGCTGGACGGCTGTGCCGCCGCACTGGGGGCGGCCCGGGGGGTGAAGGGCCGCATCGAGGTGGTGCCCACCCCCACGGACTACACGGTGCTCATCGACTACGCCCACACCCCTGACGCCCTGGAGAACATCCTCACTACCGTGCGGGACTTCACGCCGGGGCGGGTGATCTGCCTGTTCGGCTGCGGGGGCGACCGGGACCGCACCAAGCGGCCCCGTATGGGGGCTGTCGCCGGGGCTCTGGCCGACGTGGCGGTAGTCACCTCAGACAATCCCCGTACTGAGGTGCCCATGGACATTATCAACGACATTCTGCCCGGCCTGGAGGGGGCTCCGGCGGAGGTCGTGGTGGAGCCCGACCGTCGCGCCGCCATCCGGCGGGCCCTCTCGCTGGCCCGGGCGGGGGACACGGTGGTGCTGGCCGGTAAGGGCCACGAGACCTATCAGGAGGTGGACGGCGTGGAGTACCACCTGGACGAGCGGGAGGAAATCGCCGCCTATTTCGCCTGAGAGGCGAGGAAGTTTGTTGCTTTTTCGAGTGGAAACCATGCCGGGATTGTGATAAAATATCGAACCGGCTCACATGGGCCGCAATTTGGAATGTTGAGAGGCTTTGGAGGTTGCAAAAGAGATGTTAAGGATTGTAATCAGCTTTGTGGTGGCCTTTGCGGCGGCCGCCCTGGGCGGGAAGGGGCTCATCCCTCTGCTGCGGCGCATGAAGGCCGGGCAGTCCATCAAGGAGATCGGCCCCACCTGGCACATGTCGAAGCAGGGGACGCCCACCATGGGAGGGCTGATGTTCATCATCGGCTCCGCTGCGGCGGTTCTGCTGCTGGGGTGGCCGGACTTTGCCGCAGGGCGCTTCGGCGGCGGCTTTGTGCTCCTGTTCGCCCTGGTGTTCGGCGTGATCGGCTATATTGACGACTATGTGAAGGTGAAAAAGCACCAGAACACCGGCCTGACCGCACCGCAGAAGTTTCTGCTCCAGTTGGCGGCGGCCATCGTGTTCACGGTGCTGATGCGCAACCACCACTATCTGACCCCCGACCTTTACATCCCCTTTGTGAACGTGACCCTGTCCCTCCCCTGGCCCGTTTATATGGTGTTCGCCGCCTTCGTCATGGTGGGCACCGTGAACGCCGTCAATATCACCGACGGCATCGACGGCCTGGCCACCGGCGTCACCATGCCCGTGATGCTCTTTTTCACCGCCGTGGCCTGCTTCTGGGGGCAACTGGAGCTGGGGATCTTCTCCGCCGGGCTGTTCGGCGGGCTGTGCGGATTCCTGATCTATAACTTCCACCCCGCCAAGGTCTTTATGGGCGACACTGGCTCTCTCTTTCTGGGGGGAGCGGTGTGCGGACTGGCCTTCGCCCTGGATATTCCCCTGGTGCTCATCCTGGTGGGCATCATCTACATCCTGGAGACCCTGTCCGACATTCTCCAGGTGGGCTACTTCAAGCTGACCCACGGAAAGCGGATCTTTCGCATGGCGCCCCTGCACCACCACCTGGAGCTGGGCGGCTGGAGCGAGGTGAAGCTGTTCTGTGTGTTCTCCGGCGTGACCCTGCTGGCCTGTGTGCTGGCCTTTCTGGGGGTTATGGGCCGGTAATACACTGAGTTGAGAGAAAGGAGGGGAGCCCCCTGGCAAAACGCAAGCGCGATCTGACCATTGAGGAGCAACTGGCCCGGGGACCCATGGACCTGCCCTTCCTGATGCTGGTGCTCCTGCTCACCGGCATCGGCGTGATCATGGTGTTTTCCGCCTCCTACGCCACGGCGTACCTGCAGGAGGACAAAAGCCCCACCTTCTACTTCTTCCGCCAGGCCCTCTTTGCCGCGGCTGGCCTGACCGTGATGTATATCACCTCGAAGATCAACTACCAGACCTTCCGCTGGCTGTCGGTCTTCGCCCTTGGGCTGGCTGTCCTGCTGCTCATCGCGGTGCTCATCCCCGGCATCCACACCAGCCGTTCCGACGGCGTGAAGCGGTGGATCGCCGTACCGGGCATCGGAACCTTCCAGCCGTCGGAGATCGCCAAGGTGGCCGTCATCATGTACTTTTCCGCCCGGCTGTCCAAGCGGAACACGGAGAAGCCGCGCCGCCTCTCCCCCCGCAGCCCGCTCAGCGGTGTGGTGGGCTTCCTGGACCGCATCGGCTTTCTGGAACTGGTTCCCTATGGACTCATCCTGCTGCTGATTGTGGGCCTGATGATGCTGGAGCCCCACATGTCGGGCACAATCCTGATTCTGGCCGGCGCGGCGGCGGTGCTTTTTGCCGCCGGCATCAAGCTCTACTGGTTTGCCGGCGGCGGCGCGGCCCTGATGGGGCTGGTGGTGCTCATGATGAGCGGCTACCAGTCCACCCGCATCCTGGTGTGGCAGGATCCCTGGGCTTATCCCCGGGACGGCGGCTATCAGATTATCCAGTCCCTCTACGCCATCGGCTCCGGCGGACTGCTGGGCCTGGGCCTGGGCAAGAGCCGGCAGAAGTTCCTCTACCTGCCCGAGCCGGAGAACGACTTCATCTTCGCCATCGTGTGCGAGGAGCTGGGCCTGATCGGGGCCGGAATCGTCCTCATTCTCTTTGCCCTGCTGGTCATGCGGGGCTACTGGATTGCCATCCACGCCAGAGACCGCTTCGGCGCCCTTCTGGTGGTGGGTATCACCACCCTGACCGCAGTACAGGTGTTCCTGAACATCTCCGTGGTCACCAACCTGATCCCTACCACCGGCATCTCCCTGCCGTTTTTCAGTTACGGGGGTACGGCGCTGATGATCCAACTGGCGGAGATGGGCATCATCCTTTCCGTTTCCCGGCAGATCCCGGCGCCGAGACAGGAGTAAAAAGGTCCAGGGAGGACGCTGTTCCCCTGCGCGGCCAGGGACAGTGGTGTGCTCCGCAGGCGCATGTCCTGCTGCGCACATCCTCTGAATTTCTTTCACCCTATGGCGGGTGAAGCTTTTTGAGGCCGCAGGGGCGACCAGCGGCCGCCCTACATTACGAGGAGGAGAAAAAAGGAATGAGAGTCCTCTTTACCTGCGGGGGAACGGCGGGCCATGTCAATCCCGCCGTGGCCCTGGCCCAGATGTTCCAGACCCGCAACTCCGGCTGTGAGGTGCTGTTCGTGGGTGCCGACGGCGGCATGGAGACCCGGCTGGTGCCCAAGGAGGGGTACCCCATTGAGACGGTGACCATCACCAACTTCCGGCGGTCCCTCTCTCCGGCCTCCATCGGCCACAACGTCAGAACCCTGCTGAACATGAACAAGTCCAGGAAGCAGGCCAACGCCATCCTGGACCGCTTTCAGCCTGACCTGGTGGTGGGCACCGGCGGCTATGCCTCCTTCCCGGTGGTGAAGGCCGCCGCGAAGCGGGGGATTCCCACCGCCGTTCACGAGTCCAACGCCGTCCCCGGCCTGACCACCAAGACCCTGTCCAAGGTGGTGGACGTGGTGATGGTGGCCGCAGTGGGGGAATCCGCGGTCTCCGGCGTTTCCCTGGTGGATTCCATCAGCGTCTTAATCATACAAATCATGGGAGCCCTGGCTACCGGAGGCGCCGTTATTTCGGCCCAGTACCTGGGCAAGGAGCAGCCCAGGGATGCCAGAAAGGCAGCCGGGCAGCTGGTCCTGGTGACCTTGCTTCTCTCAGTCATCATTGCCGGGACAGCTCTTGCAGGGGGACGCCACCTGCTGGGGGGTATATTTGGAAAAGTGGAACAGGACGTAATGGACAACGCCCAGACCTATTTCTGGATCACAGCCCTGTCATATCCCTTTATCGGACTCTACAAT
>OJSF01002079.1_pt1 | contig 13337 bp, 10 predicted proteins | sample 1599411 | NCBI WGS metagenome assembly OJSF01 (sample SAMN04168658, study PRJEB22393) | human gut metagenome | biome: human gut microbiome; feature: stool | host: Homo sapiens | collected 2014-03-24 | reverse complement strand
GTGGGGGCACCCCGCCCTACGTGTATCATGTATGCGGGGACGTAGGGCGGCATGCCCTCATGCCGCCGTGCCCGTTCCCGCCACCACCGTAGGGACGGATTCCCAATCCGCCCGCGAACCTAACGTAGCCGCACACGGCCCGGGCACATATACAAGGCGCCCCTGCGTCACGCTGTATGTCACACAAACGCAAAAATAATTTATTTTCCTTCCCCATCTGTTCAAACCCGCCAAAACGTGCTATAATAGCCCAATAGGACTATAAATAGAGAAGGGAGTCTCCGCATGCAGCAGGAAACTGTCATCGTTCTGGATTTCGGCGGCCAGTATAATCAGCTGATCGCCCGCCGCGTCCGCGAATGCAACGTATATTGCGAGATTTATTCGTACCGCACCGACCTTGCCAAAATCAAGGCTAAAAACCCCAAGGGCATCATCTTCACCGGCGGCCCCAACAGCGCCTACCTGCCGGATTCGCCCACGATCGACCCCGAAATTTATAACTGGGGCGTGCCCATCCTCGGCATCTGCTACGGCAGCCAGCTGATGATGCACATGCTGGGCGGCAAGGTCTGCAAGGCACCCGAGCGCGAGTACGGCAAGACGCTGGTCGACTTGGACACCGCCAGCCCGCTGTTTGACACGCTGCCCGCGCAGAATGTCTGCTGGATGAGCCATAACGACTACATTGAGCAGGCCGCCCCCGGCTTTGAGATCGTGGCCCACACGCCCAACTGTCCGGTGGCTGCCGCGCAGGATAAGGCACGCGGCCTCTACGCCGTGCAGTTCCACCCCGAGGTCCTGCACACCGAAAACGGCACGAAAATTCTGCATAACTTCGTCTATAATGTCTGCCACTGCGCCGGTGACTGGAAGATGGACTCCTTCGTGGAAAACTCCGTCAAGGCCCTGCGCGAAAAGATCGGTGACGGCAAGGTACTCTGCGCCCTGTCCGGCGGCGTGGATTCCAGCGTCTGCGCGGCCATGCTGGCCAAGGCCATCGGCAAGCAACTGACCTGCGTGTTCGTGGACCACGGTCTGCTGCGCAAGAATGAGCGCGAGCAGGTCTGCGAGGTCTTTGGCGAGGGCGGCCAGTTCGACATAAACTTTGTCTGCGTCGATGCCCGTGACCGCTTCTACAAGAAGCTGGCCGGTCAGGACGCCCCCGAGCGCAAGCGCAAGATCATCGGCGAGGAGTTCATCCGCGTCTTTGAGGATGAGGCCAAAAAGATCGGTGCAGTGGACTTTTTGGCACAGGGCACGATTTACCCCGACGTGGTCGAGTCCGGCCTCGGCGGCGAATCTGCCACGATCAAGAGCCACCACAATGTCGGCGGTCTGCCCGACTATGTTGACTTTAAGGAAATCGTCGAGCCGCTGCGTGACCTGTTCAAGGACGAGGTCCGTCAGGCTGGCCGTGAGCTGGGCCTGCCGGAGTACCTTGTCGCCCGCCAGCCGTTCCCCGGCCCGGGCCTGGCCATCCGCATCATCGGCGATGTGACCCCCGAGAAGGTCGCCATCGTGCAGGATGCCGACGCCATCTGGCGTGAGGAGATCGACAAGCTGCCCATGGCCCAGCGCCCGAGCCAGTACTTTGCCGCGCTGACCAACATGCGCAGTGTCGGCGTCATGGGCGACGAGCGCACCTACGACTACGCCATCGCTCTGCGCGCCGTCACCACGACGGATTTCATGACCGCCGAGGTCACGATCCTGCCGACGGAGACCATCACCACCGCCGCCAACCGCATCGTGAACGAGGTCAAGAACATCAACCGCGTCATGTTCGACTACACCACAAAACCGCCGGCAACGATTGAGTTTGAGTAACCCCTAACCCTGCCATCCCGCCTTGGCCTGACGCCTGGCGGGATTTTTTGTTGCGCGGGGGGCGCGGGTGGTGTACAATGGTCTATAAGAATACGGTAAAGCGGCATTCGCGGAAAGGACACTCCCATGAAAGAAATCCCCATTACATCTTTTGACAACCTCCAAATCGGCCAGGCGGAAAACACGGCGGCGGGCACGGGCTGCACGGTGGTGCTGCTGGGCAAGGACGGCGCCCCGGCGGGGCTGGATGTGCGCGGCGGCGGGCCGGCCTCGCGGGAGAGCGAGTTGCTCAAGCCGCAGGCGGCGGCGCAGGTCATCCACGCCATTGTGCTGGCGGGCGGCAGCGCCTTCGGACTGGATGCCGCAGGCGGCGTCATGCGGTATCTCGAAGAACGCGGCATTGGTTTTGACGTAGGTGTGACGAAAGTCCCCCTCGTCTGCCAGTCCGACCTGTTTGATTTGACCGTGGCCGACGCCCGCACCCGGCCCGATGCAGCCATGGCCTACGCGGCCTGCGTCAACGCCGAAACCGGCAACTACCGCGACGGCAACCACGGCGCGGGCACCGGTGCAACTGTCGGCAAGCTGCTGGGCATGGACCACTGCATGAAATCCGGCATCGGCAGCTACGCCGTCCAGGTGGGCGACCTGAAGGTCGGCGCGCTCGTCGCGGTCAACGCGGTGGGCGACGTCTACGATTTTGAGACGGGCCGCAAGGTCGCCGGGCTGCGGGCTGACGACGGCAAAACGTTTTTGGATTCCGAGCGGGTGCTGATGCAGCAGCTCGACGCGCCGCAGGAAAAATTTGTCGGCAACACGACACTTGGCATCCTTTTCACCAATGCAAAGCTCGACAAGGCACGGCTGTGCAAGGCCGCGGGCATGGCGCACGACGGCTACGCCCGCGCCATTCGCCCGGTGCACACCTCGATGGACGGCGACAGCATCTACGCGGTCTCGCTGGGCGACGTGCCCGCTGACCTCGACGCCGTCGGCGTGATCGGCGCGCGGGTCATGGCTAAGGCTATCGTCCGGGCCGTGGAGGCCGCGGACAGCGCGTACGGCTTCCCGGCGGCGCGTGACCTGTAAAGCAGCCCGCCCTGCCCCAACACCGTAGGGGCGGATTCCATATCCGCCCGGGTACCGTGCCGCAGCCGCAGGTCGGCGTCAAAACAGCATTGCGCCCGCCCCAAAATCGCGGTATAATAGTGCCAGAATCACAACAGGGGAGAACCACCACACGCTATGCCAAAATTGGACGAACAAATCAAAACGCTGGCGGGCTACTTTGCGGCGGACTGTGAGCCGGACGGCAAGCTGACGCTGCAATTGGAGGTCGAGCACTTCCTCACCCGGTCCGACGGTCAGCCCCCGGCCTTTGCCGATGTGCAGGCTGCGCTGCGCGATTTGCAGCAGCAGACAGACGCGCCGATCATCACCGACGGCGAATATTTCGGCTACAGCGGCCCGGCGCTGACGGCCACGCTGGGGCCCGCGTGCCAGCTGCGCATCAGCCTGGCCCCGCTGCGCGACGTGCAGGACATCATGGATCTGTACAACCGCTTCTATTTGCAGCTGGGGCTGGCGCTGGCTGCCCACGGGCTGCGCGCCTGGACGGCGGGCTGCCACCCGACCTGCCATGCCGAGGACCTGCCCCTGGTGCCCCGCACCCGGGACGAGGCCATGGACGCCTACCTGCGGGAAAAGGGGGCCTGCAGCGTGCAGATGATGCGCGCCACGGCGGCGACGCAGGTGTCCATTGACTATCAGGATGAGACCGATTTTGTCCGCAAAATGCGCGCGGCCAGCCTGCTGACGCCGTTCTTTGCGCTGCTCAGTGACAACGCCCCAGTCTATCAGGCCAGCCGCAACAGCAGCTATTGCATCCGCACGCGGCTCTGGCAGGATGTGGACCGTGACCGCTGCGGCGTCACGCCGCACCTGATGGACGCGGATTTCGGTTACGCCCGCTATGCGGAGAACGTGCTGACCAAGCCCCAAATCACTGCGCTGCGGCTGGGCCGCGTCAGGGCTGCGGGCGGAAAGATTGCGCCGGAGCTTTACCCCGGGCACGTCAGCCGTCAGGAAACCGCGCATATTTTGTCTAATTTCTTTTACGATGTACGTCTCAAATCCCGCATTGAGCTGTGCGCCGCGGACAGCATGCCGCCGCGGTACATCGCCGCGTATGTGCAACTGGTCAAGTCGGTGTTCGGCAGCCCGGCAGCGCTGCAAAATGTGCTGCGCCACTACGCGGGCGCGACGACGCTGGACATCACGTCGGCTAAGCTGGCCGTCTGCAAGGACGGCTACAACGCGCTGGTCTATGGCCGCCCCGTCAGCGGCGAGCTGGCCTGGCTGCTGATGCAGGCCCGCAGCCGCACGCCCTCGCAGGAGGAACGCGCACTGCTCGACCCGTTCATGCAGCTGCTGACGACCCGCAAAACCATCCGCGAGACGGAAAATTACAACGAATAAACGTGCTTTCTGCGGGCATACTGACCCTGAAAGGGGGCATGTGCCATGCGGGAAACATCCTACCACGCGGTCATTGCCGAGATGACCGTCCGCGCACTGTGGGAGCTGCAAAACCTGCTGGACTGCATCCCCGACGTGCTGTGGGACCGCTGCTACGGCGGCGCACCGCTGTGGCAGCACGTCTACCACACTCTGCACGAGCTGGACCAGTGGTTCATCAACCCGCGGGACACCGACTTTGTCGAGCCGCCCATCCACACGCCGCACTTGCAGGAACTGCACATTTACCCGGCAGTGCGTCTTGACAGACCGGCGATAGATGACTATTTTTATACAATCAAGGCCAAGCTGTCCATCTATCTGACCTCGCTCCACGACGAGGATCTGCTGCAGCGGCCCGACAACTGCGAGTGGACGCGGTTTACGCTGATTTTGTCGCAGTATCGGCATTTATACCGCCACATGGGCATGGTGATGGGTTTTATTGAGGCCGAGACCGGCCTCTGCCCGCGCACGCTGGAGGTGGGGGAGGACCCGCCCGCCGCGCCCTACGACCCTTATCAATGAGAGGAATTTTTCAATGAAGTATCGCTGTTTTGCGGCGCTTGCGCTGGCGTTGCTGCTGCCCGGCTGCGCCGCCGCGCCCGACCTGACGCCGGTCTGGCAGCGCGACCTGCCCGCCAGCGGCGTACATATAGAGCTTGCCAACGCGGCGCTGCTCTCCGACGCGGACGTCTACTACGCCGCAACGCGGGAGGAGCTGTACGCGCACAATGTGTCGGTTTTGCCCGCCGTCAAGGCCGACGGTCAGCCCGTTGTAACGTTTTACGGCGCTGCAGCGCAGGATATTGACCTTGTGTATCTGGAGGACATCGGCGACGTGTACGTCGATTATGACCGCGTCAAGCCGCAGATCAAGCTGGATTACATCCTGACAGAAGGGGACGGGTACGTCTCCTACGAGTTGGACACCGCGTACAATTTTGAGTTCACGGTGACGACGCAGACCGGCGAGGATAAGATTCTGGTCGTCAGCGAGAGAAGCGACGTGAAATGAAAATGCCCCGCCCGGGTTGGCCGAGCGGGGATTTTTTGTGCGTTAAATGCCTTCCCTTTTGGGGGAAGGTGGCCGAGGCCCCGCCCGAGGTCGGATGAGGAGAAAGTCCGCGCGATTTCCCACATACGGGCAGTCACGGGAACTCAGCCCTCATCAGTCGCCTGCGGCGACAGCTCCCCCCGATGGGGAAGCCTTTGTGGTCGTTGCCGCGTGCCGCCTCACATCCTCCCCGCCATCTCCACCGTCGTCGTCGGGAAGGCAAACTTGCAGCCTTCCTCCTGCATTAAATCCAAAATTTGCAGATTCAGCGTGTTTTTTACCTGCATAAAATCCCGCAGATTGACTTTGGTGATGTACACCCGGCACGCCAGATCAATGCTGTAGTCGTTGAATTTATCCAGCGCAATCGTCACGCCGTCGGGCTGCACGTCGGGCTGGGCTTGCAGCATGGCGGTCAGATCGGCGGTCAGCTGTTCGATTTTTTCGCGCGGGGTGTCGTAGGTCAGACCAATCGTAAACTTCCACAGGCGGCTCTGGCGGCGGTCATAGTTTTGGATGTACTCCGCCGTGATTTTGGAATTTTCTATCGTGATAGCGACATTATCTGGGCTGCGGATGCGGGTGGAGCGGAAGGAAATGTCCTCAACAGTGCCTTCGCAGTCGCCCAGCACGATGTAATCCCCGATGCCGAAGGGCCGCTCCAACACCAGCGTGATGCCCGCAATCAGGTTGTTCAGTGTGGACTGCGCGGCCAGCGAGACCGCCAGTCCGGCGACACCCGCGCCGGTCAGCAGGCCGGAGACCGGCACGCCGAGGCGGTCCAGCATGGCGATACCCGCAAACAGGCCGACCAGCGCATGAAAGATGTTCTCAAAAAAGTGTCCCATCGTCTGATTTGTTTCTAAATCCAGATGGTTCTGGGCGCTGCGCAGCAAAAGCCGGGTGACCGGGGCCGCACGCCAGCAACCGAGCGAGATATAGAAGATGACCAGCAGGTCGGCAGCCAGATTCAGGTATTGCAAAAAAACGGCGTCGCGCACCAGCTCAAACGGCAGCGACTTGACGGCAGCCGCGCCCAGCAGTACCCGAAAAAGGCCAGCCACCGGCGTAAGGAAACTGTCCAACAAGATGTAAAGCCACGATGCCATGTGACTTTTTGCACGGTCCAGAAAACGCCGGGCGGCGAGCTTGTACACCTCGGGTGCACCGGCAGCCGCCAGTGTCAGCAGCGCCGCAGGCAGAAACGAGAGAAAATCGTGGGTGAGTTCTTCCATGGTGAGTACCTCAGTTTATGGTTGTGGAAATTCCTTGGCCCCCTCTGAGAGGGGGCTCCGCCCGCAGGCGGTGGGGGAGAGAACCTGACGCGGCCCGAAATATTTCGGATAGCCGCAAGGTTCTCTCCCTCCGGCCCTGTGGGGCCACCTCCCTCGCAGAGGGAGGCAAGAAGGTGGTGGGCAAGAATTTCCTTAATTATACCACACCCCCTTGCATTTTGTAAAATCTATGCTATAATACTTTCCGGAAAGTCTGTTTCAGGGCGGGGTGTGATTCCCCACCGGCGGTGAGCGGCATGGCCCGCAAGCCCGCGACCAGCTGCAAATGCGGCTGCTGACCCGGTGTGATTCCGGGGCCGACGGTTAAAGTCCGGATGAAAGAAACGGAAAGCTGTTTGCTTTGCTTTTTTGCGCCCTGTCGTATATTTTGCGGCGGGGCGTTTCGTTTTGGCAAGGGCAGGGCAGAGCCTCCCGGGTTCGTGAGCTGACTTTCACAAATTTTTACGGGAGGCATCTTCTCATGCAAAACAAGACTACCAACATCCGCAAGCTCACCGGTACCGCCATGCTCGGCGCTGTCGCCGCCGTACTTATGTACATGGAGTTTCCGATCCCCATCATGCCGTCCTTCATCAAGCTGGACGTGTCCGAGCTGCCCGCGCTGCTGGCCGCCTACGCCTACGGGCCGGTGTCCGGCATCGCCGTGTGCCTGATCAAAAACCTCATCAAGCTGCCCAGCACCAGCACTGCTGCGGTGGGTGAACTGTTCAATTTCGTCATGGGTGCGTTGTTTGTGGGCGTCGCCGGCTTTGTGTACAAGCGCAGCAAGACCCGCCGCAGCGCACTCATCGGCGCAGGGCTGGGCGCACTGGTCATGGCCGTTGTGTCCGTGCCGTACAACTACTTCATCGTCTACCCGGCCTATGTGGTTTTGTATCATCTGCCGCTCGAGGCCATCATCGGTATGTACCAGGCCATCAACCCCAGCGTGGACGGCCTTCTGACCTGCCTGATCACCTTCAACTTCCCGTTTACCCTGTTTAAAGGTCTGCTGGATGCGGCACTCTGCTTCCTGATTTACAAGCCGCTGTCCGGCGTGCTGCACGGGAGAAAGTAAGAAAGGCTTCCCCCGCGCAGGGGGAAGCTGTCACCGAAGGTGACTGATGAGGGCCGGGTTCACGCAACCACTCGTCTATGGGCGGCAAGGAGAACTTTGCCCTCATCCGGCCTCGGGCGGGGCCTCGGCCACCTTCCCCCGATGGGGAAGGCTCTCCTCCAAAACCACGCACGCTGCCGCATCTGCCCCGTTTTTGTGCAAACCGTATGAACTGCACAACGAAATATCGTTGACTTTGCCAAAAACCTGTGGTACACTAACTTCACAACAACAGAATAGCAACTTATCAAGAGCGGCTGAGGGAACAGGCCCGATGAAGCCCGACAACCTGCGTGTATGCGCAAGGTGCCAAGTCCTGCGGGAAACCGAAAGATAAGCGTTACCGCGCGCAGTCTTTCCGGCTGCGCGCTTTTTGTTTCCACGGTTGCGTTTCTGCCGAATATTTTATAGGAGGCTTTCCCCAATGTCCAAAGTTCTTTTCACGTCCGAATCCGTCACCGAGGGGCATCCCGACAAAATCTGTGACCAGATCTCCGATGCCATCCTCGACGCCATCCTGGCGCAGGACCCCGGTGCCCGCGTCGCCTGCGAGACGACCTGCTCCACCGGCCTCGTCCACATCATGGGCGAGATCACCACCAACTGCTACGTCGATTTCCAGAAGATCGTCCGCGAGGTCGTGGCTGACATCGGCTACACCCGCGCAAAGTTCGGATTCGATGCCGACACCTGTGCCGTCATCTCCAACATCGACGGCCAGAGCCCCGACATCGCCCTCGGCACCAACGATGAGGTCGGCGGCGCCGGCGACCAGGGCATGATGTTCGGTTATGCCTGCGACGAGACCCCCGAGCTGATGCCCATGCCCATCAGCCTGGCCCACAAGCTGGCCAAGAAGCTGACCGAAGTCCGCAAGAGCGGCGAGCTGGACTATCTGCGTCCGGACGGCAAGAGCCAGGTCACTGTCGAGTATGTGGACGGCAAGCCCGTCCGCGTGGACGCTGTGGTCATTTCCAGCCAGCACAGCGATGCCGTCAGCATGGAGCAGCTGCGCGCCGACGTGATGGAGAAGGTCATCAAGGCCACCATCCCCGCCGAGCTGCTGGACGAGAACACCAAGTATTATATCAACCCCACCGGCCGCTTCGTCGTGGGCGGCCCTCAGGGCGACACCGGCCTGACCGGCCGTAAGATCATCGTCGATACCTACGGCGGCTACGCACGCCACGGCGGCGGTGCTTTCTCCGGCAAGGACCCCAGCAAGGTGGACCGCAGCGCCGCTTATGCGACCCGCTGGGTGGCTAAGAACATCGTGGCCGCTGGTCTGGCCAAGCAGTGCGAGGTGCAGGTGGCTTACGCCATCGGCGTGGCAAAGCCCGTCTCCATCATGGTGGACACCTTTGGTACCGGCACCGTTGCCGACGAGAAGATCGTGCAGGCTGTCGAGAAGGTCTTTGACCTGACGCCCGCCGCTATCATCCGCGACCTTGACCTGCGCAAGCCCATCTACCGCCAGCTGGCCGCCTACGGCCACATGGGCCGCGAGGACCTGGGCGTGAAGTGGGAGAACACCGACCGGGTGGACGCCCTGAAGGCCGCCGTGGCGGAGTAAATCAGCAGGAATTTTCCGGTCCCCCGTGCAGCGTATGCGCGGGGAATTTTTGTTTGTGGGGGCGGTGTATGGTTCAGGCCCGCGGCGGCGGGAACGGCCACGGAGGGGTCAAGACCCCTCCCTACGAACCGCCCGTTCACCCCGGCCCGTAGGGAGCGGTCTTGACCGCTCCGGGACGTTGGCGGAGGCAAAAGGCATCCCGGGTTGTGCATCTCCTCCCACACACAAATAAATTTGCCAAATGCCGCGCAATGCGGTATAATACCCTTATCTGTGAAAGTGCGGCGATTTTGCGGGAAGGGGGCGGCTATGGAACAGCAGGAACAGCAGGAACAACAGCTTATGAAGCTGGAAGGCACCGTCGAGCACGTCATCTATGAGAACGCCGACTCCGGCTACGCGGTGTTCGAGGTGGACGCGGGCGGCACCGATGTGGTCGTCGCCGGCAACGTCGGCGGGGTGGACAACGGCATGAGCGTGACCGTCTACGGCCACATGGTCAACCACCCCAGCTACGGCGAGCAGTTCCGCGCCGAGACCATCGAAGCGCGCCTGCCCGAGGACCGCACCGCCATTTTAAGCTACCTGTCCAGCGGCGTGCTGCCCTACATCGGGCCGTCCACCGCTAAAAAAATCGTGGCAAAATTCGGCGATGATACGCTGACAGTCATCGCCGAGACCCCGCAACGGCTCTGCGAACTCAAGGGCATCACCGAGCAGAAGGCGGCTATCATCTCCAACGAGTTCCGCCGCATGTACGGCGTGCGGGAGGTCGTGGCCTGGTTTGCCCGGTACGGCATGACCGCCCAGCAGGCCGTGACCTGCTACCGCGCGCTTGGGCCGCACACCGTCGAGGCGCTGACCCAGAACCCGTATCTGCTCTGCGGCGAGCCGCTGCAATTAAAGTTCGGTCAGGTGGACACCATCGCGGCGGCGCTGCAATTTGAGACAGGCTGCCGCCTGCGGGTGGCGGCAGGGCTGCTCTACGCGCTGCGGCACAACGCGGGCAATGGCCATACCTGCCTGCCGCAGGATAAATTGCTTGAATCTACGTCGAAATTTCTCCGCCTGCCGCTGGGCGACCTGGAAGCCGCGCTCGACGAGCTGCTCTCCTCCGAGGAGCTGCGCACCCGCACGTTTGACGGCGTCGAGTACATCTACCTGCCCGACCTGCTCTCCGCCGAGGAGGATATTGCCGCGCGGCTCGGCCAGCTTTCGACGTTCCCCACCGAGGCCCCGCCGACGCTGGATGCGGACATCCGCGTGCTGGAAATGGCGCAGGGCTTTGCGTACGCGCCGCTGCAGCGGCAGGCCATCAAACTGGCGCTGTCCAGCCGCGTCATGGTGCTGACCGGTGGCCCCGGCACCGGCAAGACGACCACCGTCAACGCGATTCTGAGCCTGTACGAGGCACTGTATGACCGCGTGGCTCTGTGTGCCCCCACGGGCCGCGCCGCCAAGCGGTTGAGTGAACTGACAAACCACGCTGCATCGACGATTCACCGCTTGCTTGAGGTGGACTACAGCAGCGGCAGCGTGCGGTTCATCCACAACGAAAAGAACCTTTTGAAATATGACGTCATCATCCTCGACGAGATGAGTATGGTGGACGTCAAGCTGTTTCAGGCGCTGCTGGCTGCGGCGCGGTACCACTGCCGCATCATTATGGTGGGCGACGCTGACCAGCTGCCCAGCGTCGGGCCGGGCAACATTCTGGGCGAGATTTTAAAGGCGGGCGTCGTGCCGACGGTACGTCTTACCGATATTTTCCGCCAGGCGCAGCGCAGTCTGATTGTCCAGAACGCCCACCGCATTGTGGAGGGGCAGATGCCGCAGAAGGGCGGGCCGAAAGACGATTTCTTCCTGATCGAGTCCAACGGCCTTGCCTGCCAGAAGCTGGTCTGCGACCTTGTCAGCACGCGGCTGCCGAAAGCCTACGGCTTTGACCCCGTGCGGGACATTCAGGTACTTTGCCCGACGAAGGTCGGCCCCACCGGCAGCGTTGAGCTGAACAGACGGCTGCAGGATATTCTGAACCCGCCCGCCAAGGGCAAGGGGCAGATCGGCACGGCAGAGAGTGCCAAAATATTACGTCTGGGTGATAAAGTCATGCAGGTCAAGAATGACTACGACATCACGTTTGAGCGTGCCGGGGCCGAGGCCGGTGTCGGCGCGTACAACGGCGATTTGGGCATCATCACGGCGGTGGACGTGGACGCGCGCAGCGTGACGGTCCAGATGGATGACAAAAAGTACACCTACACCGCCGACCAGCTGAACGAGCTGGAGCCCGCCTACGCTGTGACCGTCCACAAGAGCCAGGGCTCGGAGTTCCCCGCGGTGATCCTGCCCGTGGCCGACGTGCCCGCCCGGCTGTGCTACCGCAACCTTTTGTACACCGGCGTGACCCGCGCGCGGAAGCTCTGCGTCCTGACCGGTACCGCCCGCACCGAGCAGACCATGGTCGAGAATGTGCGGCAGAATATGCGGTACAGCGGGCTGCGGTATTTGCTGAAGGACGCGGCGACACCGACAGAGGAGAAGCAGGAACAGCTCTCGGCGACGTGAGCGGCCACGGAGGGGTCAAGACCCCTCCCTACGAACCGCCCGTTCACCCCGGCCTGTAGGGAGCGGTCTTGACCGCTCCGCAGGGGGCTGGGGTTGACGGGAAAGCCACGCACGTAGGGGCATACTGGCGATAGAACGACGATATTTTACCAATGGAGAACCATCCATGAAACAATACGACATCGGAATTGACCTGGGCACGACCTCCATTATCATTGCCACCGAGGAGCAGGGCGTTGTGTTCCGCCAGCCGACCATCGGCGCGGTGGACACGCGGACGAACTCCATCCTTGCGGTGGGGGACGAGGCATTAAAAATGGTGGGCCGCGCACCCGCGCACATTGACTTGGTGCGCCCGCTGCGGGACGGCATCATCCAGGACCACCGCATGACGAACGAGCTGATCGTCCGGTTTGTCAATCAGGTCTGCCGCTCGCGCATCTTCAAGCCGCGCATTGCGGTCTGCGTGCCTGCGGCCATCACCGGCATCGAGGCGGACGCCGTTGTGGAGTCCGTCATGGCGGCGGGCGCCAGGCAGGTCTACCTTGTGGACGAGCCTGTGGCAGCGGCGCTGGGCGCGGGCTTGCAGATCCGCCAGCCCCACGGCTGCATGGTCGTGGACATCGGCGGCGGCTCCACCGACATTGCGGTCATCAGCATGGGCGGGCGGGTCAAGGCCGCCAGCCTGCCTGTGGCGGGCAACGCCTTTGACAGCTGCATTGCCCAGTACGTGCAGGAAAAATACCAGATCGCCATCGGCCCGCTGACCGCCGAGCAACTGAAAAAACAGGTCGCCTGCTGCACCAGGAGCGAGTTTGAGGGCGTTATGGAGGTGCGCGGCCACTCGTGGGAGACGAACCTGCCCGCGCGGCGCATCATCTATACCCGCGACCTGTACGAACCCGTGCAGGAGCTGGCCGCCCGTATTGCCAACGCAGCCCGCAACGTGCTGGAAAGCACCCCGCCCGAGCTGGCGGCGGATGTGTCCGGCACCGGCATTTTGCTGACGGGAGGCGGCTCGCTGCTGCGCGGGCTGGCCGGGTATATCGCGGGCGAGCTGCACACCGATGTGGCCATCGCCCCCGACCCGCTGAACTGCGTGGCCCGCGGCACGGCCATCAGCCTGAGCGAGGGCAAGTATCTGAGCGCTGGGTTCCGGGATGCCACGCCGAAGGTGTGGAACCGGCGGTTGAACCATAGTCACGACCCGTTTACAGGGGAGTGAGGAACCGTTGACTGCGTGGCCGACCCGGGAGATTTATGCCGACGGGATGTCCACCCATGTAGGGGCTGGGCACGCCCGGCCCTGTACTTCCCCGCAAACGCACGGCACCGGGAAAACCGCCTTCTTGGCCCCCTCTGGGAGGGGGCTCCCGCCGCAGCGGGTGGGGGAGAGAACTT
>OJSF01002052.1_pt1 | contig 13545 bp, 9 predicted proteins | sample 1599411 | NCBI WGS metagenome assembly OJSF01 (sample SAMN04168658, study PRJEB22393) | human gut metagenome | biome: human gut microbiome; feature: stool | host: Homo sapiens | collected 2014-03-24 | reverse complement strand
ACACTCTTTCCCTACACGACGCTCTTCCGATCTTGAATCGATACAATGCAGTGATGCCGTCTGTTTCAACGATGCCTGCGAGAGCTGCGGGCATCCATTGCCAACGCAATCTTTATAGAAATACTGAGCGCCTGGCGCAGCCGCATATTGAAAAGAGTCTCTTTGACACTAACACCAAGGATTCACCCGCCATGCTGCTTGACCATATCCTGAAGCCTCGTGCAGTCGCCGTCGTCGGCGCCTCCACTCGTCCGCACACGATCGGCAACGATCTTCTGAAGCGCCTGCTCGAATACGGCTTCAAGGGACACATCTACCCGGTCAACCCCAAGGGCGGCGAGATCGAAGGACTTCGCGCTTATACGTCCGTCAACGAACTCCCCGACGGCGTGGATCTGGCGGTCATCGTTGTCAACGCGAAATTTGTGCTTTCCACCGTTGACGAATGCGCTGCCCGAGGCATCAAGGGACTCGTCGTCATTTCCGCGGGCTTTAAGGAAACTGGCGGCGAAGGCCGCGAGCTCGAAGAAGCGCTTGCGGCCAAGGTCCGCGCCAACGGAATGCGCATGGTCGGTCCAAACTGCCTCGGCGTCGTCAACACCAACCCGAATGTGCGTCTTGATGCATGTTTTGCTGAAAGCCTCCCCGTTGCGGGCGATATCGGCTTTGTTTCGCAGTCGGGCGCATTGGGCGGCGGCATCCTCAATATTCTCAAGGATCTCAATGTCGGCTTCGCGCAGTTTATTTCAATCGGCAATCAGGCCGATGTGAACGCGGAAACGGCGCTTGAATATTGGGAAAACGATCCGGATGTGAAGCAGATTCTGCTTTACATGGAATCGATCCCGGATCCCGCGAACTTCCGCAAGCTTGCCACCCGCATCTCCAAGAAAAAGCCCATCGTTGCGCTCAAAGCCGGCCGCTCGGCCGCCGGTGCTTCAGCGGCCTCTTCGCACACGGGCTCCCTCGCCGGCGGCGACCGCGCAGCCGACGCGCTCTTAAAGCAGTCCGGCGTCATCCGCGAAATGTCGCTCAAAGACCTCTTCTCCACCGCCAAAGTGTTCGCCAACTGCCCAATTCCGAAGGGCGACCGCGTGGCGATCGTCACCAATTCCGGCGGTCCCGGCATCATGGCGACCGATGCGGTCTGTGAATTCGGCATGCAGATGGCCCCGATCAGTGACGAAACAAAGGCGGAACTGCGTTCCTTCCTGCCTGCAGCCGCTTCGGTGAAAAATCCCATCGACATGATCGCCTCTGCCCCGCTGGAACACTACCGCCGTACGGTCGAAACGGTTTTGGCCGACCCGAATGTCGACATGGTGATGGTGATTTACCTGCCGTTCCTTGGCCTCAAAGACATCGATGTTGCCCGTGAACTGATGCGAATCCGCGCTGATCATCCTGAAAAGCCCATCGTCGGCGTCTTCATGACCAAGAGCGAATTCTTCCAGCAGCTCTCCGAAATGAAGGTCACCGTACCCTTCTATATGTATTCGGAAGAAGCAGCAGAAGCTTTCTGCCGCCTCAACCAGCAGCGCCTCTGGCAGGCTCGTCCGGAAGGCGTGGTGCCGCAGCGCCCGATGGACGAAGATCGTGCGCTCTCGATCTTCAAAGCAGCTGCCGCTGAGGGCCGCCGCGAACTCACAACGCGCGAATCCCTCGAAGTACTTGACGCCTGCGGCGTGCGCACCTGCCGCAGCGGCATGGCTCACAGCGAAGCAGAAGCCGTTGAGCTCGCCGCCCGCGTGGGCTACCCAATAGTCATGAAAATGACGTCCAAATCCACCTCGCACAAGACGGATGTGGGCGGGGTGCGTGTCGGCATTGCCGACGAAGCACAGCTGCGCACCGAATATCAGGATCTGCTTGCCAAACTCGAGGCCAAGGGGCTGCTTGAAGGTCTTGAAGGCGTCATCATTCAGGAAATGGTCAAGAGCAAGCGCGAACTTGTCACCGGCATCGCCACCGATCCTCAAATGGGTCCGATGATTATGTTCGGTCTCGGCGGCGTCTTTGTTGAAGTCCTTAAGGATGTCGCTTTCCGCATCGCGCCGCTCACCGACATTGATGCTCAGGAACTCATCCGCTCCGTCAAAGCGGTGAAGCTCCTTGAAGGCGCCCGCGGCATGATCCCTGCACAGATGGACAAGGTCGAAGACACCCTGCTGCGCATTTCGCAGCTCGCCGATCAGCATCGCTTCGTGAAGGAGCTCGACATCAACCCGCTGATGGTGAGCGATAAGGACGGCGAACCCATCGCTGTTGATGCCCGCATCGCTATCGACGTGGATGCCGTGAAAGCCCTTTGATACTCACGCGTCTTAGCAACTCTGTCAAGCCTCTTTCTGAGACTTGAAAACATACAGCCTGAAGCAATCCTTTGCTTCAGGCTGCTCTTCAATGACCGCGAGCACTGCATTATGCTGAGGGAAGTTCGTGCCACGGTTTCGGCAGCACGCAGCCAGTCCAAGAAGTCACAAGGATTCCAAAAATGCTTGATCTTCAGCGCTACGCCTTCTACGACGCCAAACGAACCATGCGTTTGACGCTCGAGCCGGTTTCCATCCTCGAAATGCTTCAGGATCTGCCGGGAGAATTGCTTTTCTCAGCACCGCTTCCTGCTGCCAGACTGGGTGTTCCCTGTGCATCGCCTGACGTTATGCATGCGCGTGCTGCGGAATTTGCGCAATTCGATGAAGAAACGGCCTTTCGTCTGTGGTTCAATCCCGAACCGTCGGCCGACGGCAGAAGCGTTTACGTATCCGCTCCCGACGCACTGCCGGAGATGAACGGCGCGCCGGACTTCGGCATCGCCAGCGCGGGCTTTCTCATCGGCAGTACGCTCGAAATGCTTCAATGGGTTCAAAGCCTCACCGGAGCGGAAACCCCTGACGAACAGCGCTCAGAGCTTTCCAAAATGCTTTCTGCAGCTTGCGAACCGCCGCATGCCGCAATTCTCACGGAACTCTCGAGCGGCACGGAACTGATGCGCTGGCCCGTGCAGTGCGGCAATCCTATTCGTGCACTTTCTCAAGCCGCTGCACAGTGGCCGGAAGTCAAGTTTGCCGAAGACGACTTCGAATTCTCCTTGAAGCCGGATCTCATCCACGACCTGGGATGAGGATGAGCAAAATTGAGAAGACGGCTCTCCGGGCACAAAAAAGCTCTGAAAAATCCCTCGATCCCCCAGAGCCTCGATGTACGCCATGCTCCGCCCCGCAGTCCGCTGAGGCGAAGCATGTTTTTCACCCGATTATTGACGCGACTTAATGACGTCTGCAATCGCCTTGGCAGCAACGGAAACATTGCGCAGATTCAGACCCGCAATGCAGATGCGGCCGTTGCGAACGCCGTAGACGGCATGCTCTTCGCGAAGCACATCCATTTCTTCCGGCGCAAGACCCGTGAAGGAGAACATGCCCTTTTGCTTGACGGCAAAGCTCATATCCACGCCTTCTGCCTTGCCGGCCTCAAAGAGCGCCGTGCGCATCGCATGAATGCGGGCGCGCATGCCGTCAACTTCCTTGCGCCAGGCCGCTTCGAGCGCCGGGTCGGCGAGAACTTCGGCAACAATCTGGCCGCCGTGGCAAGGCGGGTTGGAATATTCCTGACGAACGATGCGCTTGAGGATTGAAAGCACCACTGCCGTGGATTCCTGAGTGCCGCAGTAGATATGCAGCGCGCCCACGCGTTCGCCGTAGAGTCCGAAATTCTTCGAGCACGACGTCGCGGCCATGAAGGTGAGGCCAAGCTCAGCGAAGAGACGAATGGCATAAGCATCTTCCTCAATGCCGTCGCCAAAGCCTTGATATGCCATGTCAATCAAGGGAAGGAGATCCTTTTCCGCCACGACCTGAGCAACCTCACGCCATTCCTCATGGGTAAGATCAAGCCCGGTCGGATTGTGGCAGCAGCCATGGAGGAGCACCAGCGTCTTGGGCGGAAGTGCCTTGAGCGCCTTGATCATGGCATCAAAATCCACCGCCGAGCGGTCAGCCGAAAGGTACGGATACTTGCCGACAGAGAGACCGTCAGCCTTGAAAATCGCAATGTGATTGCCCCAGGTCGGATCCGATACGACGGATTCCTGAATGCCCAGGAACTGATGCGCAAACGCCGCGCCCAGCTGCAGTGCGCCGGTGCCGCCCAGCGTCTGGACAGTGGCAATCGTGCCGGCGGCAACTGCCGGATGATCCTTGCCGAAAACGAGCTTCTGCACGGCTTGACAATAGGCGGGGAGCCCCGACATCGGCATGTAAGTACGCGGCTGATGACGGTTCGTCATTCGGCGTTCGGCCTCTTCGACCACCTCAAGGAGCGGCACCTTGCCCGCTTCGTTCAGATACACGCCGACGCCGAGATTGACCTTATTGGGACGCTCATCGGCCTGATAGAGACTGACGAGACCGAGAATGGGATCGTCCGGCATGGGGGCGAGAGCGGCAATATCGTTCTTAAGCATTTGATGCGTCCTTGCAAAAAACAAAAGAGAGCGGAGAGGACAGTGCGGCGGCACCCTGCCGTCAACTGTGCGAATGGATTGGAACATTATGAATAAAGCGCATGCGCTTTGGCGAACTGCGGCAGAGTCCGCCGCTCTGCTGAGCGCAATTTGCGCCCTGCCCTTTGATGCTGTGCCGACCCGCCTCGGGTAGATTGCTTATGAATACTTCGTCGATCGTCCTACACTGCTCAAATCCGATACGATGTTTTTGAGAATAATTCTCAATTAAAATATTTCTCGTTTTTTTCTTTAAGCAGACAAGTACGATGGATGGAGAACTCCTGGCCGTTCTGAAGTGGACCGCTGTCTATACAGGATTTACATTTCTGTGTACCGCCGCAGGCGCCGCAGCTGTATTTTTTCTCAAGCCTGATGCCAAGACTGAACTGGCTGAAACGCTTTCGCTCGGCTTTGCTGCCGGCATCATGACTGCTGCCTCTGTCTGGAGTCTGATCATACCGGCTCAGGAAATGGCGCAGAAACAAGGTGATACGCCGTGGCTGATAGCCTCCTTAGGGATTGCTGCGGGCGCAGGTTTTCTCAAACTCCTTGATGCCGTGCTGCCACACCTTCACCCCGGCGCTTCGAAACCCGAAGGGCCTAAAACAAAGATGCACCGTGCGATGCTTCTTTTTCTGGCTATCACGCTGCACAACATCCCCGAAGGCGGATCGGTCGGTCTGACTGCGGGGCTTGCGGCCATTGCCGGCGATTCCGCTTCACTTTCAGCGGCTTTCGCGCTGGCCTTGGGCATTGGCATCCAGAACATCCCCGAAGGCGCCGCAGTATCACTGCCGCTTGCCGGACAAGGCGTATCGCGCTGGCGGGCTTTTTGGTTCGGCACGGGTTCAGGCGCTGTTGAGCCGCTTTTCGGCATTCTCGCGGCCCTTGCCATTCCGCTCTTTCTCCCGGTGATGCCCTTCATGCTTGCTTTTGCCGCCGGCGCCATGCTTTACGTGGTGGTCGAAGAGCTCATCCCTGCCGCCCATTTGTCTCAGCACTCTGACGCCGGCACGCTTTGCTTCATTTTCGGCTTTGTCATCATGATGGCGCTCGACACCGCATTAGGCTAAAGCGACTTTTTATGTCGTTATACAAAAAGATTTAAAATAAGGCATTTTCAAAATAGTACAAATACGGTAGCGCTCGAAAGCCAAGAAGGATCATAATCAAATCAAGAAAGAAGACTGTAATCATTCGTCTTCCAAAGGACGCTGACCGTCAGTCTTCCAGCACGGCGCCGCGGATAAGTCCCCCGCTGAGCGCTCCGGAGCCACCCATAATGAAGGAGTGTTCCATGCGCATTCTCATACCGGTTGACGGCAGTACTCCCAGCCGCAGTGTTTTACAGTTTGTTTCCGACCGCGCCAAGCAAATGCCGGTTATGCCCGTTGTTCAGCTCCTCACGGTTGAGCCGCCGGTTCCTTCAAGCGGCATCGGCACGATGATGGAGCTCGAGGCAGTGCGTTCGGCGTTTGCCGCCGAGGGCGAACGAGTGCTTGAATCTCTGCTTCCGATCGCAGGCGGCATTCCGCTTTACCGTGCCGTTGTCTATGGGCGCCCTGGAGAGGAGATTGCCAATGCCAGCGACACCTTCTGCGCCGACTTAATTGCCATGGGTACGCACGGCCGCAGGGGCGTCTCCCGTCTTTTTATTGGTTCAACATCGCACTCGGTGCTCGCACTTGTCGAACGCCCGCTCCTATTCATTAAAGGAACGCAATATCCCGAACCGACAGAAAACCTGCATATCACACTGGCTGTCGACGGCTCCAAATTCGGCAGTGCCGCAGCGAAATTTATCGTTCGCTCGCGCGACTTCTTTGGTCCCTGCCCAACGGTTGATGTCGTGAGCGTGCTCCCCGATATGGAACGCTGGCTCACCAACCACTCCGTCGGTTTCGAATCCATAGTTGTAAAAACCCGAGATCGCTGGAACGAAGAAGCTGATGCGCTCTGGAAAGAAGCTGTCGCTGTGCCGCTTGAAATACTCTCGCGCGCCGGCATTAATGCCCGCGGCGTCAAATATTTCGGCAAACCTGCGCAAACAATTGCGGAGCATGCTCGAAAGACCGGCGGCATTGTTGTCATCGGCAGCCATGGCCGCGGAAACTTCCTGCAGGCTGTGCTCGGCTCCACGGCTTCAAAGCTCTGCGCTGTCGTTGATCAGCCGCTTCTCATTGTGAGGATGCCGTCAGGTGTGCTTGACCCCAAAGCAGAGAATGATGACCTTCCCATGACGCCGGAAACGGACTGGGACGCCTGTGCGGAGCGCTCCGAACCTTCGGCGGCGTCACATCATGGTGAAACACCCAATCAACACTGATAGACACGAAAGAGGAGCGACGAAGATCGGTCGGAAGCTCCCGGTGCTGATACTGTCAATAAGAGATAGTGAAGCTTTAAAGAAACAAAGCTTCTCAAAGGAGTGAAAATGAGGATTCTGATTCCTGTAGACGGAAGCACATGCAGCCGCGCAGCTGTTCGCTTTATTGGCGCCCGCTCGAAGTTCATGGGCGAAAAACCTGACGTAACGCTGCTCAATGTGCAGCAGAACATTCCGGGAACGGTGATTGAGCATTTCAGTCTGGAAGCCGTCCGGTCCGTTTATGAAGCTGAAGGCAAGGCGATTGTTGAGAAACTCGCGCCTGAAATCGAGGCCTACGGCATTGAACCGCATATGGCAGTGCGTATTGACGACTGCGGACCAGCTGTCGCCAAAATCGCAGTCGACGACAATATTGACCTGATTACCATGGGGTCTCGCGGTCTTTCCCCCGTTAAGAGCTTCTTCCTGGGTTCTGTTTCCCGCAGCGTGCTTGAGCACACGACAACGCCCGTACTGCTCGTGCGCGAAAAAGAGCTCCCCGAACGCGAGAACCTTCGCCTGCTACTCGCCGTCGACGGCTCGGATTACGGTGAATCGGCCGCAGCCTTTATTGCCGACCACCCCGGTCTTTTTGGTCCGAATCCCACTATTGACGTGATCTTTGTGGCGCCCGACTACGCCAAGATGGCGCTCGCGGAAATCGACAGTGTGACGCCCGCGCCTACGCTGAAGTTCTTTGAAAAAGAGAACCAGCTGGCTTGGGAAAATGCCGTGACGCCGGTGCTCGCCACGCTTCGCGATGCGGGGTTCGACGCCAAGGCCGTTAAGCGCACGGGCGATGCAGCTGAAGCGATTGCCGCCTATGCCGGCGAAAACGCGGACCTCATCGTCATGGGTTCGCACGGCTGGGGCAAGTTCAAATCTGCAGTGCTCGGTTCAACCGCCGCTAAAGTCGGTGCCGCAACTGAACTGCCGATCCTCATTATTCGTTCAGACAAAGACGAACTTCTTGTTTGAGCGTCAAGTTTTCAAACTCAAAGGACATGCCACATGCGCATTCTTGTTCCCGTTGATGAAAGTCTGCACAGCCGCCGCGTGATCGAATTCATTTCGCACCGCGAAACGCTTCTCGGCACCACGCCGGAAATTGAACTTGTGAACGTGCAGTACTCCGTGCCGGAAACGATCATCCATCTTTTCGGCATGGAGGCGGTCAAACAGTACTACCTCGAAGCCGGGAAGAAGGTTTTTGATGAGCTCGGCCCGGAGGCTCTCCGCCGCCGCGGCGTCACCGAACGCGTCCTTTACGGCGATATCGGCAAGACGCTTGCCGAAGAAGCAGAGGTCTTTAAGGCCGATCTTATCGTGATGGGCACCCGAGGCCTCAATCCCGTCAAGGGACTGCTTCTTGGCTCGGTCTCCAACGACCTCCTTGCCCGCACAAAGGTGCCGATGCTCCTTTTGCGCGACAAGACGCCGCCCTTGACGGACAAGCTCCGTGTCGGCATTTTTGTCGACGGCTCCGACTACGGCGCTGCTGCCGCAGACTTTGTGCTGCGAAACCGTGAACTCTTTGGTGCAAAATCGGAATTTACCGTGGTGCATGCCTCCGCGCCGATTCCAGACCCCGTCGCGCCTAATCCGGTTTCGCCGCATATGCCTACGCTCACGCGACAAGAACGTGAAGCGGAGCAGCGCCGTGTCTTTGCTGACGCCGTAAAGCCGGTGATTGAACCCTTTGAGGCTGCCGGCCTTGCCGTGAAGGCTGAACTCGTCGTGGGGGACGCCGACCATGCCTTGGCCGACTATGCCAACAAGAATCTTGACATCGTGGTAATGGGCAGCCACGGCTACGGCAACTTTAAAGCGGCCGTTCTCGGTTCGACCGCCATGCATGTTGCCGCACTGACGGAGGCGCCTATTCTGGTTATTCGCAAGGATTAATTCTTAGAAAGCGATTCCATTACGCAGATCGGAGCCGTCATGGCCCGATCTGCTTTTTTTATAAGAAGTCCTCAGTCTCTTTGCGCCCCGAAAAGTTATGCTCGGGCTCGACCAAAAAAAACTAAGCGCGCCTGACGGCATCTGCCGGTCAGGCGCGCTTTTGGCGTCAAGCGATTTCCTTTCGCTTAAAAATGATTAGAAGGCATAAAGAACGCTGATGCTGCCGGCGGCACCGCGGCGATCGCCAACGTAGCCTTTAACGCCGATATCTGCCGTCCACGGACTTGCTGCCGAAGGCTTCACGGAGAGCCCCAACTCAAGAATGCCGGTATTGCCTGAAAGCGAAGGCACATCCAGCGCTGCAGCTGAACCGCCGAAAAGAATGTCAGCCTCTGCATCACCGTCAAAGACATGTTCGTATGCTGCGCCGACCTTCCACGAAGTCGTTGCAGAGAAGTCGCCCGTCAGACGGCCGCCGATACGCAGTGCATGCGTTGTGGCTGAACTCATCGAGAGCGTTTCGCCGTAACCCGTGCCGAGATCGGTGTCATCGTTGTCCAGATAGGTGACCGTATAGCGGCCATAGAGGTCGAGCTGTACCGGATCGAGTTTGAACACATATCCGCCGCCGAGATGCGCGGAGGCATAGAAAGCATCGGACTCAAAATGTGCCGAAGCGTTCCCGAACGCACCGTCAAAATCGGTCGAAGCGGAACCCGCCCGCACGGAACCTTCAAGATAGAAGGGCGTCGAGAAGTCATAGCGCAGGGCCGCGCCGACGCCATAGTAATCATGGTCGGCATCGCCTCGCGCACCGTTAACATGAGAGTCAGAAGACGCCCAACCAGCTTCCACAAAACCAGCAATCAAAGCGCTGCCCACTCGGCCTGCCGCACCGGCAGCCAAGGAAGTGCCGCGCAGGTCAACATGAGAACCGGTTTCATAGCGAGACTTTCCGCCGTGAATCGCGCCGAAGGCCGTAAAGCCGGGTGCGCCCTGAGCGGCGCGAACTGCTGCATGCAGACCTTCGTCGGCAATGAACTCTGCACCCTGATTCACAAACGCCACGGAGCCCAGGAAGGCTTCGGAAAGCGTCTTGGAATTGGTGTTGGCTTCACCCTTGCCGCTGATTGTTGATTCACCGATCTGAAGGCCGCCGGAGGAGATGCCCATGCCGTCACCCGTACCAGCTCCGACGTTGTAGGTAAAGTCACCGGTCGGCGTTTCAACAACAACAACGATGTCTTTCTCGGTCTTCACGGAACCATCAATCAGCGTCTGACCGGCTTTGGCTTTCGCACGAATGCTCGTTGCAGCACTCAAATCGATGGTTCCCGTACCGTCACCAACGGTAAGCACTGGGTCGTTCTGGTCGTCGGCAGCATTAAAGGTATAAGACTGTGCGGTGCCAGTCACACTGCCAACAGAGTTGACGCCGGTGAAGACGACGGCTGTTTCCGTGGCACCGGAAAGATCCAATGCCTCGGAAATGGTCACGTCCGTTAAAGCCGCGCTGCTCGTGCCGACCGTACTGTTAGTGCCAGAACCGCCTGTGTACACAGACCCCGACACCGATGTTGCCGTGATCTGCAGCTGGGCGGATTCGACAGAAGAACTCTTTGCATTGTCGGAAGCAAAACCGCCAGCGTAGACATTGACTTTATTCGAATCAGAGCCCAATGTGGCATTGGAAATTGAAAGCGATGCGTTTTCTACTGAAGCTGTCGAGCCCGTCTGATAAGCATATCCGCCGCCGACAATGTCATCCTTGACCGTTGCACCGTCGATTACAACCGATGAAGAACTGGTTGTTGTCGTAAGTTCAATTGGCGGATTATCTCCTGAAATGGTGTCTTTACTCCAAGAAACACCGCCGCCGACGATGGCTACGGGAAGAGTCTGCTTAGGTCCGGTGGCAACATAATTCACAGCCTCTATGGTGCCGCCAGTGATGATCACCTCTGACTTCCCTACAGAAGCTGTGGATTTCCAATCTGCTCCATTCGTTCCATAGGCATAGCTCAGACCGCCGCCGATTACACCGTTGACGGTCCCGCCGGTGATCTGAATTCTTGACGTGCCCGTAACATCGGCAGACATATCCCCGGATGTACCGTCCCCTATCTTGGCGTGCCCACCGCCGATAACAGCTCCGTTTACAGTTCCGCCAAAAATCGAAATTACAGTATCGCCGTCAACTGAACTCTCTACCGTTCCATGCTTGCCGTTAACTTTGCCACCGCCGACAACGTTACCGTTAATGGTTCCTGCTTTAATGGTGACGGAGGTTCCTTTCACGGAAGCCGATGCATCACCAGTGTCCTTTTGAGTACGCACATAACTGCCGCCAATAACTTCATCACCCAAGACAGCATTCGCGGCATCGATGACTATTTCACTTGTTCCGCTGATCGTAGAGGATGATTCTTCGTCTTTCTCCAGCAGATTCAGCAGACTGCCGCCAATGACAGATTCACTAGTCTTAATCTCCCCAGACCCCGTGATGGATACCGAGGTACTGCCGTTGATCTTACTTGAAGTGGCGTTTTCGCCAGAGCCGCCGTATGTCAATAGATCCCCGCCGACTACGCGGCCAACAATGTCGATTAAGGTCTCCGAGGTGTTGTTAATAGAAACAGAAGAGCCTGAGGATGTTGTAGCAGATTTCATCCCTATAGCGGCGCTCCCTCCGAAGACGCCGAATTTAGACGACTCAAACTTTCCTCCCTGAATTTTTAGTTCGCTGATTCCTGAAATATTCTTAAGTATTGGTTTCTGCCCTTCCGTCGACCCGTAGTTATCAGCAACGCTACCGCCAAAAACAGCGCCATAAAAGGTTCCGCCAGAAATACTAAGGGAAATATTCCCAGTTTCTGCAGTAGTTGAGGCCGGAGTGCCTTCACCCGGATTACCTGTGGATTTCACATACGATCCACCAATAGCACTTACAGGATATTCACTCGTTGAACTTTGGTTGCCAATAGAGCCTCCTGAAATCACAGCCGTCACATCCCCTGTAATCAAGGTGGTCTTGTCCGAATTGTTGGCCTTGCTGCCGCCTATAAAGTATTCAACACTTCCGCCAGTCATAGTGACTTTGGTATCGCCGATTGTGACGTTGTGAGTGCCTTCTTTATAGGTTGGTTGTTTGATGTGATTGCCGCCAATTAATTCATCGAATGATCCGCCCGTGAGTGTGATATTGGTGGAAACTGACCCGTGGTTGAGGTCAGTATTCTCCTGAACATTTTCTTCCTGGTAGTACCATCCGCCGGTCAACTTCCCTTTTTGGTTGTCCGACTTTTCATCGTATGTCGTCTCTTTCCCCATGGCTTCGTTGTGAGGATTAATGGCAGCAAATGCAGGTCCCATTGCCAATGCTGTCAACGAGGCAGCAATAATCGTTTTCTTCATCAAGCTCTCCAGTGAAAACAAGGGTTGCAGTCTTTTTTACCCCCCCCCCTTCTTCTGTCAAGCGCCTTGGTTTTCCTGATGAACTCGGGCGTACTCTCGGACGAAGAAAAAGAGCTTTCCAGCGATGAAGCAAAAACCATTATGATTGGTGTTCCGTGAACATCAATCATATTGATTATCCGCTAAATTTGATTGTATTACAGTAATCAAATGAAAACTATTGGCATTGCCTCTGCGCAATGGCTGTCGTTTAGCGGATCTGTCTTTAAGGGCCCGTTTGGTATACGCAAACAAGTGATTGTATACACTTGAAGCTGTATGATTCATCTTCGTATAACCATTGAGCTCAGACTACGTAACTTCTCTCACTTTTCCAAAATTAATCATGAAAAAAGCACTAATCGCCATTACTGCATTGACTGCATCCGCCCTGATCGCCGGCTGTGCCAATGTCCCCCGGGAAGCTCATCGCATCAATTTGATCACGCTCGATGAAGCAGAGGCCAACCACTGCAAGAGCCTCGGCAGGGTTGGATCGGTTTCGGTTCTCCTCATCAACGGCAAAGCCCGCAACACGGCCGTCATTCTGAAGAAAGCTGTCAAGATGCCCGGCGCGACGCACATTGCCTATACCAAAGGCGAAGCCGGCTATGCCACGACTCGCGCTCAGGTGCTGAGCTGCCCGAACCCCGCCCTGAAAACAAAAGATCCGGAAACGATGGCTTATCAGCGCGAATACCTAAAGCACAACTAACGCTGGAATCAATCTGCTCGACCGCTTTCGCGATCAATCAGCTCTTTCGGGCCTGAGTACGATTCAAAACCATCCGCCCGCTGATTTTCTTCAAATCAACGGGCGGATTTTTGTGAAATTCAGCCTTTGCAATGAAAAGCGAATTCCGGAGACGAGCTCAGTTTGATACGGGTCTCCAGCGGAGAGACAGGCTCATTAATCCTTCTTTTTACGGTTGGCGAAGAAGTTATCCTTTTGGATATCTGCAGTACGGATCGTGAAGACTTGATTCATCAAATCTGCGGTCAGCGCCTCTGCATCCGCTATCACCTGAATGTTGAAGTCGTCGAGCGACTTCTGAGCAGCCGCAGGATCCTTTTTCAAGGTCTTGACATAGCTGTCCTCAAAAGTCTTCATCCGGCCTTCGACCTCTTTTTCAAACTCCGCATAAGCCTTCTTCACAACGGGGGCGAGCGTCGGATAGTCCGTCATAACAAGCGTCTGAAGCTTGCGGAACTTCCAGTAAAGGCTCTTGTCATCGGCCTTGTCGGTACCCATGCCGAAGTGTTAGATCGGAAGAGCGTCGTGTAGGGAAAGAGTGTAGATCTCGGTGGTCGC
>OJSF01002048.1_pt1 | contig 13566 bp, 10 predicted proteins | sample 1599411 | NCBI WGS metagenome assembly OJSF01 (sample SAMN04168658, study PRJEB22393) | human gut metagenome | biome: human gut microbiome; feature: stool | host: Homo sapiens | collected 2014-03-24 | reverse complement strand
CATCAAAAGAAGATGTGCACAACGCCATCAAGAACATCGACAAAGGAATTTTCCCTAAAGCATTCTGCAAAATCATTCCTGATATATTGGGAGGCGATCCGGAATACTGTAACATCATGCATGCCGACGGAGCCGGAACCAAGTCTTCGCTTGCTTATATGTATTGGAAAGAAACCGGCGACCTGTCCGTTTGGAAAGGTATTGCGCAGGACGCTTTGATCATGAATATCGATGACCTGCTTTGCGTGGGGGCCGTAGATAATATTCTTGTCTCTTCTACCATCGGACGCAACAAGCTGTTAATTCCGGGGGAAGTAATTTCCGCCATTATCAATGGAACGGATGAGCTGCTTGCCGAGCTCCGCGAAATGGGAGTAGGCGTATATGCCACCGGTGGTGAGACAGCCGACGTCGGTGATCTTGTCCGCACTATTATTGTTGATTCCACAGTAACTTGCCGCATGAAACGTTCGGATGTGATAGACAATGCCAACATCCGTCCGGGTGATGTGATTGTCGGTCTTGCTTCTTACGGACAAGCTACTTATGAAAAAGAATACAATGGCGGCATGGGCAGCAACGGCCTGACAAGTGCCCGTCACGACGTATTCGGCAAATACCTTGCAGAAAAATATCCGGAAAGCTATGATGCGGCAGTTCCCGAAGAACTGGTTTATTCTGGAAACCTAAAATTGACAGACAGTGTGGAAGGCTCTCCGATCGACGCCGGTAAGTTAGTACTCTCTCCTACCCGTACATACGCACCGGTAGTAAAAAAGTTGTTGGATGCACTACGTCCTGAAATACACGGAATGGTACACTGCTCCGGTGGTGCACAAACCAAAGTTTTACACTTTGTTGAAAACGTTCGTGTAGTGAAAGATAATCTTTTCCCTGTTCCTCCTTTATTCAAGACTATTCAAGAACAAAGCGGCACAGATTGGGCGGAAATGTACAAGGTGTTCAATATGGGACATCGGCTTGAAGTCTATCTGTCACCGGAACACGCTGAAGAAGTTATCGCCATTTCCGAATCATTTGGAATACCGGCACAGATTGTCGGGCGTATCGAAGCATGTGACAAGACTGAATTAATCATTAAGAGTGAATTCGGAGAATTTAGATACTAAAGAATGGCAGATAACAGTACCATATTAGAGAAACTGGACGGTCTTGTAGCCCGTTTTGAAGAAATATCAACCCTCATCACCGACCCGGCAGTCATTGCCGACCAGAAACGTTATGTCAAACTGACAAAGGAATACAAGGAACTGGATGACTTGATGAAAGCCCGCAAGGAATATATTCAATTGCTGGGCAACATCGAAGAAGCCAAAAATATCCTTGCCACCGAGTCGGATACAGATATACGCGAAATGGCCAAAGAGGAAATGGACCTTAGCCAGGAACGCCTTCCGGTATTGGAGGAAGAAATCAAGTTAATGCTTGTTCCTGCCGACCCGCAAGACAGCAAGAATGCCATTCTTGAAATTCGCGGTGGAGCAGGAGGCGATGAAGCGGCAATCTTTGCCGGTGACCTTTTCCGCATGTATGCCAAATACTGCGAAGTAAAAGGATGGAAACTGGAAGTCTCCAACGCCAACGAAGGAACTGCCGGCGGATACAAGGAAATAGTTTGTAGTGTCACGGGAGACAATGTTTACGGCACATTGAAGTATGAATCGGGTGTACACCGCGTACAGCGTGTTCCCGCCACAGAGACTCAGGGACGTGTACATACTTCGGCAGCTTCGGTAGCCGTACTTCCTGAAGCGGAAGAGTTCGATGTGGTCATCAACGAAGGAGAAATCAAATGGGATACTTTCCGAAGCGGCGGCGCAGGCGGACAGAACGTTAATAAGGTAGAATCCGGAGTGCGTCTGCGCTATATCTGGAAGAACCCCAATACCGGTGTTTCCGAAGAAATCCTGATCGAATGTACCGAGACACGCGACCAACCCAAAAATAAAGAGCGCGCATTGGCCCGTCTCCGTACTTTCATCTACGACAAGGAGCATCAGAAATATATCGACGACATTGCTTCCAAACGTAAAACGATGGTTTCAACGGGAGACCGCTCTGCGAAAATCCGTACATACAACTATCCGCAAGGACGTATCACCGACCACCGCATTAATTACACGATTTATAATCTTGCGGCTTTCATGGACGGGGATATACAAGACTGTATCGACCACCTGATCGTAGCTGAAAATGCGGAACGGTTGAAGGAAAGCGAACTTTAGATAAGTTGAGAGTTGAAAATTGAGAGTTGAGAGTGATTCTAAAATAGTAAAAAATAGTAAACAATAAGATGGATAAGCAACAATTATTTGAAAACATAAAACGCAAAAAATCATTCCTTTGTGTAGGGCTTGATACTGACATCAAGAAAATTCCGGAACATCTGCTGAAAGAAGAAGATCCGATTTTTGCTTTCAATAAGGCAATCATCGACGCGACAGCCGATTTGTGCATAGCCTACAAACCCAATTTGGCTTTTTACGAAAGTATGGGTGTAAAAGGATGGATCGCTTTTGAAAAGACAGTAAAGTATATCAAGGATAATTATCCGGATCAGTTCATCATTGCCGATGCAAAACGTGGTGATATAGGAAACACTTCCGCCATGTATGCCCGTACTTTCTTCGAGGAACTGGATATCGACTCTGTAACCGTAGCTCCTTACATGGGAGAAGACAGTGTGACTCCGTTTCTTACTTACGACAACAAATGGGTTATCCTGTTGGCATTGACTTCCAACAAAGGATCTCATGACTTCCAATTGACAGAAGATGCAAATGGCGAACGTCTATTTGAAAAAGTACTGCGCAAATCACAGGAATGGGCAAACGATGACCGTATGATGTACGTAGTAGGCGCTACTCAAGGACGTGCTTTTGAAGATATCCGCAAAATTGTTCCTGACCATTTCCTTCTCGTTCCCGGTATCGGAGCGCAAGGCGGCTCGCTCGAAGAAGTTTGCAAATATGGTATGAATAGCACTTGTGGATTGATTGTAAACTCTTCCCGTGGCATTATCTACGTAGATAAGACAGAAAAGTTTGCAGAAGCTGCCCGTACTGCTGCACAAGAAGTTCAGGCACAAATGGCAGAACAATTGAAGAGAGTGATTAACAATCAGTAATTAAGTGGTCTACGAAAGAAAGATAATTAACGACCCGGTATTCGGGTTCATTAATATACCCAAGGGATTACTGTATGATATTGTACGTCATCCCCTATTGCAGCGTCTTACCCGCATCAAGCAGGTGGGACTCTCATCGGTAGTATATCCCGGTGCACAGCACACCCGTTTCCAACATTCACTGGGAGCATTCTACCTAATGAGCGAAGCAATCACCCAACTAGCGTCCAAAGGTAATTTTATCTTTGACAGTGAAGCGGAAGCTGTGCAGGCTGCCATCCTTCTGCATGACATTGGACATGGCCCATTCTCACACGTACTGGAGGATACAATCGTGAAAGGAATTCCTCACGAAGAAATTTCCCTCATGCTGATGGAACGGATGAACAAGGAGGTGAACGGACAACTCAGTCTTGCTATCCAAATCTTCAAGGATGAATATCCAAAACGTTTCTTGCATCAGCTGGTTAGCGGGCAACTGGACATGGACCGGCTTGATTATCTTCGTCGTGACAGTTTTTATACAGGAGTAACAGAAGGAAACATCGGCTCTGCACGAATCATAAAAATGCTTGATGTGGCCGACGACCGTCTCGTAGTCGAGTCTAAAGGTATCTATTCCATAGAGAACTTTCTTACGGCACGCCGTCTGATGTATTGGCAAGTATACCTGCACAAAACCTCGGTCGCATACGAAAAAATGTTGATCAGTACTCTTCTACGCGCTAAAGAACTAGCCTCACAAGGAATAGAACTGTTCGCATCGCCTGCATTACGTTTTTTCCTTTACAACGATATCACTCCTACGGAATTCTACAGCAATCCCGATTGCCTGGAGAATTTTATCCAGCTGGATGACAATGATATCTGGACGGCTTTGAAAGTATGGAGCACCCATACCGATAAGGTACTTTCGACTTTAAGTATGGGAATGATTAACCGAAATATCTTTAAAGTGGAAATTTCGTCGGAACCGATTAGTGAAGACAGAAAAAAAGAATTAACTTTGCAAATCAGCCAACAACTAGACATACCCCTTTCCGAAGCGAACTATTTTGTTTCTACCCCCAGCATCGAAAAGAACATGTACGACCCGGCAGATGACAGTATTGACATTATCTATAACGACGGCACAATCAAAAACATAGCCGAAGCTTCGGACATGCTGAACATCTCATTATTGTCCAAAAAGGTAAAGAAATACTATCTCTGCTATCAGAGATTACACAGATAAGTATAAAATATTCATGCAATAACACGGAAATCTGAAAAAAAAATCCGTTATTTGTGAACTAATTAAATTTTAAATAAAAGACATGGAGTTCTCGGCTAAGCAAATTGCAGCATTTATCCAAGGGGAAATCATTGGAGACGAAAACGCTACGGTACACACATTCGCTAAAATTGAAGAGGGAATGCCCGGAGCAATTTCTTTCCTGTCGAACCCTAAATATACACCTTATATCTACGAAACACAATCAAGCATTGTTCTGGTTAACAAGGATTTTACTCCTGAACATGAAATTAAAGCCACTCTTATCAAAGTGGAAAATGCATACGAAAGTCTGGCGAAACTGCTCAATCTCTACGAAATGAGCAAACCTAAAAAACAAGGTATCGATTCACTAGCATTTGTTGCCCCCAGTGCCAAGATTGGTGAGAATGTATATATTGGTGCTTTTGCCTATATCGGTGAAAATACCGTAATTGGAGATAACACCCAGATTTATCCGCATACTTTTGTTGGAGACGGTGTGAAAATAGGTGATAATTGTCTGCTTTACTCAAATGTCAACATCTACCACGACTGCCGTATAGGTAATGAATGTATCCTGCATTCAGGTGCTGTGATCGGGGCGGACGGATTTGGCTTTGCTCCTACTCCGAACGGATACGATAAGATTCCTCAAATCGGAATCGTGATTCTGGAAGATAAAGTGGATATAGGCGCCAATACCTGTGTAGACCGTGCTACAATGGGAGCTACAATAGTACATAGTGGTGCTAAAATAGATAATCTGGTGCAGATAGCACATAATGATGAAATAGGTTCACATACTGTGATGGCTGCGCAAGTCGGTATTGCCGGCTCTACAAAAATTGGTGAATGGTGCATGTTCGGCGGTCAGGTCGGTATTGCCGGACACATCAAAATAGGGGATAAAGTAGGATTGGGCGCACAATCCGGTGTTCCCGGAGACATCAAATCCGGAAGCCAGCTGATCGGAACTCCACCTATGGATCCCAAACAATATTTCAAAGCGTCCATCATAAGAAAAAGCCTGCCGAATATGCAGAAGGAGCTACATGACCTGCGCAAAGAAATCGAAGAATTAAAACAACTATTAAATAAGTAACCAATGCTGAAACAAAAAACGCTGAAAGATAGCTTTTCACTGAGCGGGAAAGGTCTTCACACTGGACTTGATCTCACTGTAACATTCAATCCGGCTCCGGACAATCACGGATATAAAATCCAACGTATTGACGTAGAAGGACAACCAATAATCGATGCAGTAGCCGACAATGTGGTGGAAACCACACGTGGTACTGTTTTGTCGAAGAATGGAGTTAAAGTAAGCACCGTGGAACATGGTATGGCAGCCCTTTACGCATTGGGCATTGATAACTGTCTTATCCAGGTAAACGGCCCGGAATTTCCGATATTGGATGGTAGCGCACAATATTATGTACAAGAAATAGAACGTGTAGGAACAGTAGAACAGAATGCTGTCAAAGACTTTTATATTATCAAATCTAAAATAGAATTCCGGGATGAAACGACCGGTTCATCCATCATCGTATTGCCGGATGAGAATTTTAGCCTGAATGTATTGGTTTCCTACGATTCAACCATCATTCCGAATCAGTTTGCAACACTCGAAGATATGCATAAATTCAAAGACGAAGTGGCTGCCAGCCGTACTTTCGTCTTTGTTCGCGAAATAGAACCGTTACTTTCCGCCGGCCTGATTAAAGGTGGCGACTTGGATAACGCTATCGTAATCTACGAACGTAAGATGTCGCAAGAAAGTTTCGATAAGTTGGCAGATGTGATGAGAGTACCCCATATGGACGCCAATCAGTTAGGCTATATTAATCACAAGCCATTGGTTTGGCCGAACGAATGTGCCCGTCACAAATTGCTGGATGTTATCGGTGACCTTGCCTTAATCGGTAAACCGATCAAAGGACGTATCATCGCTACCCGTCCCGGACATACGATCAACAACAAATTCGCCCGTCAGATGCGGAAAGAAATCCGTCTGCACGAAATCCAGGCACCGGGCTATGACTGCAATCGGGAACCGGTAATGGATGTAAACCGTATCCGTGAGCTACTGCCTCACCGTTATCCGTTCCAATTGGTGGACAAAGTAATTGAAATTGGTGCCAACTATATTGTAGGCGTCAAGAATATCACTGCTAATGAACCTTTCTTCCAAGGTCATTTTCCACAAGAACCTGTTATGCCGGGTGTACTTCAGGTAGAGGCTATGGCACAGGTCGGAGGTTTGCTTGTTCTCAACTCTGTTGATGAACCGGAACGTTATTCTACTTATTTCATGAAGATAGACGGTGTCAAATTCCGCCAGAAAGTAGTGCCGGGAGATACACTGATTTTCCGTGTGGAATTGTTAGCCCCCATCCGTCGTGGAATCTCTACCATGAAAGGTTATGCATTTGTTGGAGAGAAAGTGGTTTGCGAAGCTGAATTCATGGCACAAATAGTAAAAAACAAGTAATTAACAATTGAAAATTCAAATGATAAGTCCTTTAGCGTATATCCATCCCGAAGCTAAAATAGGGGAAAATGTAGAAATTGCGCCTTTTGTATTCATAGATAAAAACGTGGTTATCGGTGACAATAATAAAATTATGGCTAATGCCAATATTTTATACGGCTCGCGTATCGGTAACGGAAACACTATATTTCCGGGAGCCGTCATCGGGGCCATCCCGCAAGACCTTAAATTTCGCGGAGAAGAATCAACCGCTGAAATCGGAGACAACAACCTGATTCGCGAAAACGTAACAATCAACCGTGGTACGGCAGCTAAAGGGCGCACGATTGTGGGAAGCAACAACTTACTGATGGAGGGTGTGCACGTAGCGCACGATGCATTAGTGGGAAACGGATGTATCATAGGCAATTCTACCAAAATGGCAGGCGAAATCGTGATTGACGACAATGCAATCGTCAGTGCTAACGTATTGATGCACCAATTCTGTCATGTAGGTAGCCATGTAATGATTCAAGGCGGATGTCGTTTCAGCAAAGACATCCCTCCTTACATCATCGCAGGACGCGAACCTATCGCCTTCAGTGGTATCAACATCATCGGTCTGCGCCGTCGCGGTTTTGCCAATGAAGTGATCGAAAGCATTCACAATGCCTATCGTATCATCTATCAAAGTGGTTTGAATACGACAGAAGCATTAAAGAAAATTGAAGATGAATTTGAAAAGAGTCCGGAGATTGACTATATTATCAACTTCATCCGTAACTCAGAGCGTGGCATTATTAAATAAACAGTTCAAAATAGTCATATTATGATATACAGATTTACTATTATATCTGATGAAGTTGACGATTTTGTCAGAGAAATACAAATTGACCCGGAAGCTACTTTCTTTGACTTCCATGAGGCAATACTGAAATCAGCAGGGTATACAAACGACCAGATGACTTCTTTCTTTATCTGCGATGATGATTGGGAAAAAGAAAAAGAAGTCACTTTGGAAGAAATGGACGACAATCCGGAAATGGATAGTTGGATAATGAAAGAGACTACTATCAGCGAACTGGTAGAAGATGAAAAGCAAAAATTGTTGTATGTATTCGACTACATGACAGAGCGTTGCTTCTTCATCGAATTGTCTGAAATCATCACCGGAAAAGATATGAATGGTGCCAAATGTACCAAGAAATCGGGTGATGCTCCGCCACAAACTGTAGATTTTGAAGAAATGGCTGCTGCAAGCGGTTCACTCGACCTGGACGAAAATTTCTATGGTGATCAGGACTTTGATATGGAAGATTTTGATCAGGAAGGCTTCGACATAGGTGGTAACGCGGGTGGCTCTTATGAAGAAGAGAAGTTTTAAGTATTAAGTATCAAGTATTAGGTATTAATTGCTATGCAGTGACAAGCAGTTAATACCTAATATTTTTATCCCCTGGCACTTTAATACTTAACACCTAATACTTAATACTTAAAATCCATGCCCACTCTCATTGTTTTAATCGGACCTACAGGAGTAGGAAAAACAGAATTAAGCCTGCGACTGGCAGAGAACTTTCACACCAGCATTGTCTCTGCTGATTCGAGACAACTTTATGCTGAATTAAAAATAGGAACAGCGGCTCCTACCCCGGATCAATTAAAACGCGTGCCTCACTATTTGGTAGGTACTCTTCATCTTACCGATTATTACAGCGCCGCTCAATATGAGCAGGAAGCGATGGAAATCCTCCATCAATTATTCACAGAACATGAGGTAGTAGTACTTACGGGTGGATCAATGATGTATGTAGATGCCATCTGCAAGGGGATTGACGACATCCCTACCGTTGATGCTGAAACACGTCAGGTGATGCTGCAAAAGTATGAGGAAGAGGGATTGGAACAACTTTGTGCAGAGCTCCGTTTATTAGATCCGGACTACTATCGCATCGTAGACCTGAAAAACCCAAAACGGGTGATTCATGCATTGGAAATCTGTTACATGACCGGAAAGACATATACTTCTTTTCGCACCCAACAGAAAAAGGAACGCCCTTTCCGCATTCTTAAGATCGGATTAACCCGTGACAGAGAAGAACTGTATGACCGCATTAATCGTCGTGTAGACCAAATGATGGAGGAAGGATTACTGGACGAAGTACGTTCCGTACTCTCCTACCGGCATCTAAACTCTCTTAATACCGTAGGTTACAAAGAACTGTTCAAATATCTGGACGGAGAATGGGAACTCCCTTTCGCTATCGAAAAGATCAAGCAAAATTCACGCATTTATTCACGCAAACAGATGACATGGTTCAAAAGGGATGAAGAAATACGCTGGTTTCATCCGGAACAAGAAACGGAGATACTTGAGTACCTCCGTCTACAAAATCTGACTCATTTGCCCAGTTTGGATACCTTCTGATAAACTTCCCGATAGACATTATTGCCCAACCGGAACAGAAGCGTCATTTTCTTTCCGTCAATCCGGTAAGATATAGGAACGATAGCATTTGCCGATCTGCCATGTTCATTACGCAGTTTCTCGCAGTAAAGGCCTTTTGCAATGATGCTGTACTCCCCCGAACGGGTAATTTTGTACGGGCAAAATACATCGTCCGAACTGCGGCTGCCTGAACTCACGTCTACAGCATTTTTGATATACGCATCCACATTGAAATAATTGCCTTCTTTATCAAGTACCTTATATCTGACCACTTGCGAAGAGCCTTCACTCTGAACAAGTTTCCAAATTCCTTTTAAGTTTTGACTCATACAAAATGCAGGCACAAGAAAAAGAAATGAAACAGCTAGTAAAATCTTACAAAATTGTCTTTTCATAATAATAAAATTTTAAGTTTAACAAATAGTTAATAATAGTGTATATCGCTTTTATTCCATATTTTTATTTCAACAGGATATAACTGCCCATTTTTAATCAAATAAAGTATCCTCTCATTTATCTTTCAAAACTACTTTAAGCATAGGTTTTACTTTCACTTCAGCAACAGACTTATTGACATCAGCAATCCGAAGTATCCCATTTTTAGGCGCTTTCAATTTAAAACGACCATCTGCATCAGCTACAGTATAATCATTTGTTCCCTTTACTAACACAGTAGCCGCAATCGTTTTTCCTTCTTCATCAGTCACAACTCCAGTTACAGAAATCCAATCAGAACGATATTTATCGGTTTCCAATCTTACAATCTTTGTTCCATCCATTTCATTTACAGACACCGATCTTATATTTTTGGTAGACATACCTTTCAATTTAGACTTCTTAATCTTTTCATCGTCTATACAATAAATAATTTCTCCTTCTACATCTTTTGCCATGCTTTCTGCCAATTCCAAAGCATCTGCATAAGGCTTTTTCGGATTAGCTTTATTAAACTCATATTCCGCATCTGTAAACAAAGTGATAATCAGCACCCCATTTTTCCCTCTTTCCCCATAAATATCCGTAGCTGATTTATCTTTCAATATAGTAAAGTTTTTGATACGATCAGGAGCAAGTTTGGAGATAGCATCTTCTTCCAATGCTTCTTTACCGTCAATAATAACCAAAGGCTTTTTTTTAGCTTGAGCAACATGCCATTCCTCATCATGAGATCCCCCCATATAAAAGTGTGATTTTTTAGGTGATTCGCTCTCAGTCCTTACCTTTGCAGGTTTTGGAAATTTTTGTTTATTCTGATATTCTTCTTCCGTCAACAAATCAACTAAAACTACTCCATCTTTCCCCCTCTCTCCATAAACCTCTACAGCTGCTTTGTCTTTCATTACAGATATACTTTTAATACGTTCCGGAGAGACACTGGATAAAGCTTCTTCGCCAACGGCTTCTTTGCCATCTATATAAACTAACGGCTTCTTACCACTTACTGAATGAAACGTTACACCCCAATTCTTACTTCCACGATTGAGAGCATCTAATCTCGTTTTTGAAATAGCATCAATCTTGTACTTATTCTGCAATATTTGTTCTGCGGTTGAATGTAACTGAATAACCATAGCCCCGTTTTTCGCTTTATCTCCATAAATATCTGTAGCCTCTTTTCCATCTAATATAGAAATACTTTCAATACGACTTGGATCTAAAGCATCTACCACAGTACGAGAAGATTCTTTACCATCAATGATCACCAATACATCTTTATCTCGCAAATCCACCGTAGATATCCCCCAAATATGGGTACCCATAAGTTTCGATTTATCTACAGATGTATTCATTCCCGGCTTTATTTTTGCTTGAGTTTTGGTTATTTTAAAATGATTATCTTCATCCGGCAGTAGTTTAGTAGCCAACACCCCATTCTTTCCTTTTTCTCCATAAATAGATATTGTTCCCTTCTCCTTCAATATTGAATCACCCGTGACTACCAACTTTTTCAGTGAATCTCCAAAAGTAATATTCGACACATCTTTGGTGATTTCTTCCACTTTTGCTTCTACAATTGCAGCCAAATCATTAACTTTGACGGCAGAAATCTCGTCAGCCTTTTCAGAGATTTCGGGACGGGCAAAAGCGGTTACTGCAATAGCAGCCAACGGAAGTACATATAAGTATTTCAAACGCGCCCAAGGATTTGATTTTTCTTTTAACATCATAGTGATACGTTTCTTAAGTTTACTGTGATTAAAGCTGTTGGCCATAGAGTAGAGCCTTGTGCCAACGGCTTTTTTTATTAATAATAACTGATAATCTTTTGCATCAATACCTTCATTAATAACTGTTTCATCGGCTTCATATTCATGAATATTCTGTAATTCCTGTTTCAGCAGCCATATGCCGGGGTTGAACCATTGAAAAAAGATACAGATATCAGCTACCAACAAATCGATGGAATGACGATTCTGAATATGTGCCATTTCATGAATCAGAATCTCGCGTCCATCCTCTTCCAAATCTTTCCGGGAAATAACGATATATCTCATCCAACTGAAAGGAGCGACCTCCCGTTCCAGAACAATCAGTCTGACTCCTCCTTTAAGCCTTTCCCGTTTACCCGATTTAATCAGTAATAGTAAACGGGATAAAGAGTAAAGATTACGGCATGCAAAGAATATAATACCAACCAGATAAAACAGCAACAGAACTTGTACCCAGGAAATGGAAAGTTCCTCCGGCTGTGCAACCGACACCTCCGCGGGATCCATAGCTTCCGCCATCATCAATAGTTGCTCAACTGTCAGTACGGTCTGACTCAATTCGGTCTGATGAGCAGTAGTCACCTCTATAAAGGGAATCAGCAGGGATAAAAATAATATCCCTAATAAGGCTATCCTGTTGAACCGATGGAATGTTTCCTTACTTAACAACAATCTGTAAAACAGATAAAATAAAGACAGACAAACCGCCGATTTCAAAATATAGATAAGAAAGATTCCCATAGTCATTGATATTTAAAGGAGACAAATATAGTTTTAACCCGGATTAGTATAAATAATAAGGACGCTGAATGACCATTTTATTAAGTATATTGATTCCTAAGTTATTTATCCAATACGATTTTTATATCTTTTGCAGCTTTTGTCCTGAAAAGCACCTTCTCACCCCGAGAAATCTGGAGAGAGGCGTCTTTAGGAGTTTTCAGCTCAAAGTGTCCAGTTGCATCAGTCTTTGTAGACGATGAAGTTCCATACATAGTAATAGTGACTCCTTCCATAGGCTTTCCTTCCTTATCCATTACAATACCCGAAGCCAATACCCACTTATCCGAATTTCTTTCCGTTTCAACACGGATCGTAGTTTCACCCTCCCCGCTATTATCAATACGTGATACTCCACGCACTTCATTTGCCGGAATATTTTTCAATTCTTCTTCCGAGGCTTCCTTACCATCAATAAAGAATAATACCTTTCCTGTAGGAACAACTTTATTATCGTGGATATTCATTGCCATCTCCCAAGCATTGTTATAGGGACGTTGCGGATTCTTTTTAATGTCTTCATATTCCTCCTCAGAAAGCAAGTCTATCAAAATCACTCCATTCTTCGCCTTCTCACCATAAGCCTCCAAAGCAGCCTCTGATTTCAAGACAGAAAAGCTTTTTATACGATCCGGAGAAATCTTAGACAAAGCATTAGGTTCCAAAACTTCTTTACCGTCAATCACTACTAGTGGTTCCTCACCATCATATACACCACGAATGGGAAGTCCGCCAATGCCAGGGACAGAGTTCAGTTTAGGAAATGATCCGGTTTTAGTCTTAAATTTAGCCTGAGTTTTAGTAATTCGAAAGTGGTTATCCGCATTCGGCAGTAATTCAATATCATAAACACCATGTTTTCCTTTCTCGCCATAGATAGAAAGAGCCGCATCGCTACGTAATATAGACACAGTCTTTATTCGATTCGGGTTGGCTTCATCATTCATTATCGAATACAATGTATCTTTAGATACTTCCTTACCATCTACCAATATAAGAGGCTTATTTGATTCCGATATCCGTTCAAAACGGCCACCATATAAAACAACCGAACTTCGCTTGGAAGCAACGGAATCATTGAATATTACAACTGAATCTGCTGAATATACAATCGATGAATCCTTAGAAACCCAACGTCCTCCATACATTTTTGATTTCTCAGGCACTACATAGGGCTTAGCTTTCAGGGAGTCTTTCAGCACATCTTTGGTGATTTCTTCCACTTTTGCTTCTACAATTGCAGCCAAATCATTA
>OJSF01002014.1_pt1 | contig 13796 bp, 10 predicted proteins | sample 1599411 | NCBI WGS metagenome assembly OJSF01 (sample SAMN04168658, study PRJEB22393) | human gut metagenome | biome: human gut microbiome; feature: stool | host: Homo sapiens | collected 2014-03-24 | reverse complement strand
AGTTCCACTTCTTGTACTTGATGCCCTCGCAGGTGCCGTCGTTGGCGTTCACCTGTGCCACCTCGCCCATCTCGGCGGGCAGCTCCTCGCCCACGACCGCATAGCCGTGGTTCTGGCTGGTGATGAAGGTGCGGCCCGACTCAAAATCAGTGACAGGCTGGTTGGCACCGCGGTGGCCATACTTCAGCTTCATGGTCTTGGCACCGGCGGCCAGAGCGCTGAGCTGGTGGCCCAGGCAGATGCCGAAGGTGGGGATGCCCAGCGCAAAGATCTGCTTCAGGTTCTCAATGACCTCCACCGGCTCGGCGGGGTCGCCGGGGCCGTTGGACAGCATGATGCCGTCCGGGTTCAGGGCAGCCACTTCCTCAGCGGTGGCAAAGGCGGGCATCACCGTTACCTTGCAGCCGCGCTTGACCAGGCAGCGCACGATATTGCGCTTGCAGCCGTAGTGCATCAGCACGATGTGGGTCTCGCCCTTCTCGTTAAAGACCTCGGGCTTCTCGCAGGTCACGCTCTTGACGGCATCCGTCACGGCATAGGCGCGGATGGTCTCCAGCAGCTTCTCCGTCTCGGCCTTGTTGGCAGGGTCAGCGGGGTCAAAGGTGGTCAGGATAGCACCATTCATCACACCGCTCTCCCGGATGATGCGGGTCAGGTGGCGGGTGTCGATGCCCTCGATGCCGATGGTATTGTTTTTCTTCAAAAAGCTGTCCAGCGTCTCCTCACAGCGCCAGTTGGAGGGGGTGGTGCAGGCCTCGCGCACAATGTAGCCCTTGGCCCAGATGCGGTCCGACTCCATATCGTCCTTGTTCATGCCGTAGTTGCCGATGAGGGGATAGGTCTGGGTGATGATCTGGCCGTAGTAGCTGGGGTCGGTCAGGGTCTCTTCAAAGCCCACCATACCGGTGGCAAAGACGACTTCGCCCACGGTAACGCCCTCAGCACCCACTGACTGGCCTGCAAAGACCATGCCGTTTGCCAAAAGAAGATAAGCGTTCATAGGTACTCCTTGTTTCAACACGGTTGTTGTCAAGTTACAGGGTCTGCTTGGCTTCCTGCTTCATCTTGCGGCTGCCCAGGTGCACCAGAGGCAGCTTGCCCTCCTTGCAGATGGGGCACTCCTCGGGTGCGTAGTTGGGCAGGTCCAGCTTCAGGGCGCTGGCCAGGATGGGAATGGGAGACGGAGCCTCAGGCTTGGTGCGGTCCACCACGCAGGTGATGCCCAGGCAGATGCCGCCGGCCTCTTCGATCACGCGCTTGGTCTCCAGGGAGGAGATGCCGGTGGTGACAACGTCCTCAGCAATGATGCACTTCTCACCCGGCTGGATGGCAAAGCGCTTCAGGGTCATCACATTGTCCACGCGCTCGGTGAAGATGGCGCGCTTGCCGGTCTGGCGGGCCAGCTCGTAAGCATAGACGATGCCGCCCATGGCAGGTCCCACGATGACATCCACATCCAGCTTCTTGATCTGATCGGCCACAGCCTTCATTACCTCGGCGCAGCGGTCAGGGTACTGCTGCAGGTAGGCCATCTGGCAGTATGCGCTGGAATGGCGGCCGGAGGAGAGCAGGAAATGGCCCTCCAGGAATGCGTCACAGCTCTTCAGAATTTCAAGTGCTTCACTCATTGTAGTTCTCCCTCTCTTTTTTATGAAAAAACATCTTTTGAACGGTATTGTACCACGCTTTTGCAGCAATTGCAAATTTATGCACAAGTTTTCACTTTATACGCATAATCCGTGGTTATTCTGGTATATCAGCTCAATTATTCAGCATTTCGGGCGCAGCCGCGGATCTCCTCCAGCGTTTTCACGCCGTGGGCATCCATCCACTGTGCCATCTCGTCGGCAATGGTCTCCATGGCGCGGGGGTTGGCAAAGTTTGCCGCGCCCACCTGTACCGCCGTGACACCTGCCATGATGAATTCCAGTGCGTCACGGCCGGTGGCAATGCCGCCCAGACCCACCACCGGGATGTTCACGGCACCCACTGCCTGCCAGACCATGCGCAGGGCAATGGGCCGCACCGCCGGGCCGGACAGACCGGCAAAGATGTTGTTGAACACCGGCTTGCGCTTTTCCAGATCGATGGCGCAGGCCTGGAAGGTGTTGGTCAGGCTGATGGCATCCGCACCGGCGGCCTCCACAGCCTTGCACATCTCGGGGATGTTCTCTGCCTGGGGGCTCAGCTTGACCATCAGGGGCTTTTTGCAGGCCGCGCGGACCATCCGCACCACCTCACCGGCAGCCTCGGCCTTCACACCGTAGGCCATGCCGCCCACCTTGACGTTGGGGCAGGAGATGTTCAGCTCCACGATGTCCACTGCGCTCTCGCTCAGCAGAGCCGCACCCTCAACATACTCTTCCTCACTGTGTCCACCCAGATTGGCAATGGCCACTGTGCCGTATTTCTGCTTGAGCTCCAGCATCTCATTCAGCTCCACATCAATGAAGTGCTGAACGCCGGGGTTCTGCAGGCCGATGCTGTTGATGAGACCGGAGGGGGTCTCCCACAGGCGCTCACCCTTGTTGCCGTACTGGCCGTGCAGGGTCAGGCCCTTGCCGGAGATGCCGCCGATCTTGGAAAAATCGGCCAGTTCTTCATACTCCACACCGTAGCCCACCGTGCCGGAAGCGCCGATGACCGGGCTGTTCATCACAAAGCCCAGCAGGTTTGTTTTCAGGTCAGCCATCAGAAGAACACCTCCGTTGCATCAAAGACCGGGCCATTCTTGCACACGCTCTTGCCCTCGCCGCCCTTGGTCTCGCAGGTGCAGCCAAGGCAGGCACCAATGCCGCAGGCCATCTTCTTTTCCAGGCTCACGAAGCAGGGGGTGCCCTTTTCGGCACAGATCCGGGCAGCGTTTTTCATCATCACGGTGGGGCCGCAGATCAGCACGGCATCGTAATCTGCCGGGTCATACAGCTGGGTCACAAAGCCGTGGAAACCCACCGCACCGGTATCGGTGGAGACCTTTACCACATTTGCGATGGTGCGGTACTCCTCCATGCAGTAGGGGGTATCCCGGAAGCCGAAGAACACGTCCGGCTTCACACCGGCAGCTGCCAGTTCCCGGGTGACCTGATACATGGGGGCGGTGCCAATGCCGCCGCCCACCACAGCGATCTTATGGTATTGTCCGGCCAGGGCCGGGATATCAAAGCCGTTGCCCATGGGGCCGGTCAGCTGGAAGGTATCGCCGGTCTTCAGCTGGGCAATTTTGTGAGTGCCCTCGCCGATGACCTGATACAGGAACTCAATGGTCTGGATCTCCGGCTCCCACTTGTGCACGCTGATGGGGCGGGACAGGAAGGGGGCCTCATCAGCACCCCAGGCACGCAGGGTAAAGAACTGCCCGGCGTGGGGGGCATGCTCCCGGTCAGGCCAGAGGGCACGCAGGAGCCGGATGTCCGGCAGGATGCTCTCATGGCTCAGAACGGTGGCTTCACAGCAGGCTGCACGCATGAGCAATGGCCTCCTTCATGTTCACACACTCGTTGTAAGCGGCCTCATCAAAGGCCACGCCGGGCTGCTTCTTGTAGGCCAGCAGGATGCCGCGGCTGGAGTTGACCACGCCGCCGTTGCCCTTGGTCAGGTACTGGGCAATATCCTCCGCCTTGCCGCCCTGTGCGCCGTAGCCGGGGATGAGGAAGAAGCTGTCCTGATACTTGGCGCGGATCTCGGTGGCCTCCTCGATGTGGGTGCCGCCGATGACCAGACCGATGGAGGAGTAACCGTGCTCGCCCATGTAGTCCTTGCCCAGAGCGTTCAGCTTGTCGCCCACCAGATCGTAGACGTGGCGGCCGTCTGCCAGCTTCTCATACTCAAAGTCCTTGGCACCGCCGTTGGAAGTGCGGCAGAGAACGAACATGCCCTTGCCCTGCTTTTCGGCATAGGGCAGGTAGGGGCTGATGGAATCCAGACCCATGTAGGGGGCCAGGGTGACGAAATCAGACTCGAAGTCGCCGGTGAAGTGGCCCATGGCGTACATCTCGGCGGTCTTGGCGATATCGCCGCGCTTGATATCGGCGATGACAGGGATACCGGCCTCGCGGACAGCGGCCAGAGTCTCGGCGTAGGCCTTCATGCCCTCCAGACCCAGGGACTCGTAGTATGCGATCTGCACCTTGTAGCAGCCAGCCACAGCCTTGGTGGCATCGATGAGCTTCTTGTTGAAGCGGACGATGTTCTCCCCCTTGGTCAGGGCGGTGTCCACAAAGTCAGCGGGCAGGTAGCTGAAATCAGTGTCCAGACCCACACACACCGGGCCGCGGGCTGCAACTGCTTCGTAAAGCTTGTCCATGTTTGTCATTGTCGGGTTCCTCCATACTCTCTTATTACGAATTAAACCTCTCAGTCAGCGCTGACGCGCTGCCAGCTCCCCTAGTAGGGGAGCCCTTGGCAAAGAGGTGAAGTGATACGTTCTGACTTTTACTCCTCAGCCTGATAGGTCAGCTTGCCACCCTTGATGGTAGCATAGACCCTGCCGTAGAGCTGTGCACCATCAAAGGGGCAGTTATGGCTCTTGGAGTGCAGCTTTTCCTTGTCCACGGTGTAGGGGGTGTCGAGATCCACCAGCACGAAGTCTGCATCGTAGCCGGGCTCCAGCTGGCCCTTGGCAAGGCCCAGGATCTCTGCCGGGCGGGTGCTCATCAGGTGCACCAGCAGTTCCAGCGGCAGGCCCTCTTCCCTGCAGAGCTTGGTGTAGCAGACCCCAAAGGCGGTCTCGCTGCCCACCATACCGGCCATGCCCTTCAGCTTGTCCTCCTCGGAGTGGGGAGCGTGGTCGGTGGCAATGGCATCCACCACACCGGAACGGATGCCATCGATGAGCGCCTGCACATCATCTGCGGTGCGGATGGGCGGGTTGACCCGGTAATCGCAGGTCTCATTGTTGAACCACAGGTGATGCGGGGTCACCTCGCAGGTCACAGGTGCGCCGCGCAGCTTGGCCATCTGGATGGCCTCCAGCGCGCCCCGGGTGGAAACGTGGCACATGTGCAGCCTGGTCTGGTAGTACTCGCTCAGCCAGCAGTTGCGCACGGTCTCCAGATCTTCAGCCAGCCGGTAATCCCAGGGGCTGATCTCCATATCCTCGGCGTGGCTCATCACGGTGATATCCCGCTGGGTGCAGATGGCAAAGGCCCGGGCCATGGTGGCGTTGTCCTGCACACCGTGGCCATCCTCGGTGATGAACTTCACGCTGGCGGGCAGGGTCTTGAGGTGGTCGATGGTCTTGCCGTCAAAGTTCTCGGTGATGGAAACGGTCTGGTTCACATCGCACAGGCCCACCTCGGCGGCCTTCTGCTCCACCATGGCTGCCTGTGCGGCAGAGGAGCAGATGGGCTTTGTGTTGGGCATCAGGTTGACAAAGGTGTAGCCGCCTGCGGCCGCAGCCATGCTTCCGGTGGCGATGTCCTCCTTATATTCAAAGCCCGGGGTGCGCCAGTGGCAGTGCAGGTCCACAAAGGCAGGCAGCACGGTCAGACCGCCTGCATCGAGGACAGTCTCCCCCTCCCCGGCCAGTGCAGAAAGATCCTGACCCATGGCGGCGATCTTTCCGTCTTTCACGAAAAGCTCCACCGGGCGGCCCGCAGCGTTTACAGCGTTGATGAGCAGCATATTCTTTTACCTCCCTGTTCGTATTTCGGATGGGCGGATGCGGGCGTTGCAGCCCGCGGACAGGCAAAAAAAAGAACTTTTCCACAAACGGAAAAGTTCAAAAAGCGAAAAAAGGAAACACGGAACCCACCGCAAAAACGGCTGCAAACTGCTTTTTCAGTTCAGCATTCATTTTTGACAGCATTCGTCCGCTTCTCCTTTTCCTTCGCATTTGTTTTCGTTATATTTTATCATAGAAACGCAAAATGTGTCAATGCTTTCTGTAAGATTCCTGTGTGAAAAGGTTTTGGCTGTATCTCCCGGAATTTTGGCTACTCTACCGAAAACCCGTTTCCCGCCCCATAATCCCTGCGCGGAGGGGGATTTTTCTCCGTCAATTCCTACCAAAGCACTGTACATTGAAGTTTGCATGTGTTATTATAGTATCTGTCAAATAGAGAGAGCCGCACCGAGGCGGCTGAACAAAAAGGGAGGGTTTCCCACATGAGCTTATTGGAGGACGCACGGAACATCCAGCGCAAAGACCCCGCCGCACGCAGTGTGCTGGAGGTCATCCTGCTGTACCCCGGCTTTCATATCCTGGTCTACCACCGCATTGCCCACTGGCTGTATGAGCACGGGCACTTTTTCCTTGCCCGCTGGGTCAGCCAGCACGGCCGCCACAAGACCGGCATCGAAATCCACCCCGGTGCCCGGATCGGCAGGTGCCTGTTCATCGACCACGGCATGGGCATCGTGTTCGGCGAGACCACCGTGATCGGCGACAACTGCACCATCTACCACGGCGTGACGCTGGGCGGCACCGGCAAGGACACCGGCAAGCGCCACCCCACCCTGGGGAACAATGTGCTGATCGGCGCGGGCACCAAGGTACTGGGCCCGGTGTATATCGGCGATAACGCCCGCATCGGCGCAGGCAGCGTTGTGCTGCGCAACCTGCCCGCCAACTGCACCGCCGTGGGCGTGCCCGCCGAGGTGGTGCGCATCAACAACAAGGCCGTCAACCCCGCCGATGACCTGGACCAGCAGGATCTGCCGGATGTCATGGCTCAGCGCCTCACCGAGCTGGACCGCCGCATCAGCAGGCTGGAAAAGGACGCACAGGGGGATGTGCCCCCCAGCATCCACGAGGTCATCCAGAAACAGCAGCGCTGAACCTCTCGGTCCCACTTTGCGTGCCAGCTTTCCTCATAGGGGAGCCGCCGGCATGGCGGTACTATCCGCAAAAACTGAACAAAACGAAAGCAGCTGCGCTCCGCACACACGGAACGCAGCTGCTTTTCTGTTATTTACAAGGAGTTGCCACCAGTTCTTTGACCTTTTGTGCCGCTGCCGCCACCAGCTGGCCGATGGGCTGGTCTGGCACGCCCACCACGATGTTCTCACAGTGGTTGATAGGTACCAGCACCCGCCGGGCGGGGCTCTGACAGACTGCCGCTGCCATGGCGGGGGTGATCTCGCCCAGCAGCGCGTCAGCGATCACAATGCCGATGGGCCCCACGATAACATCCGCGGTGCGGCAGTTCACGACCACGGCGTTCTCGCCGGTGGCGGCGCGGACCGTCCCCGCCTTGAGCATGGCCGAAGTTGCAAGGCTGTTGGTGCCCACGGCGGTCAGCCGGGCTTCCGGGCAGGCGGCAGAGATGGCCGCCACCAGCTGGCGGCCCAGACCGCCGCCCTGGCCGTCAATGACCAGAACGTTCATCAGAAGTCGATCTCCTCCAGCCGCAGCAGGGCGATGATGTAGATCTTCAGGGCCTCCAGCAGCTTATCGATGGGAGCTGCCTCGTTGGCACCGTGCATCGGGCCGCCGAACTCAGGCAGCACCATGTCCTCGTGCTCGGGGCCAAAGCTCACCGCATAGGGGAAGTGGCGGGCATAGGTGCCGCCGCCCATGGTAAAGGGCGTGGCATTCTCGCCGGTGACCTCGTTGTAGGTCTCGATGCAGGCCTTGATGGCGGGGGTATCGGCTGCGATATAGAAGGGCTCGGCACCCTCGGCCTTCTCCAGAGAAGCACCCGTGCCAATGGCAGCTTTGATCTGCTCCTTCATCTTCTCGGCGTTGGTGCAGGTGGGGTAACGGCTGTCCATGGTCTGGACGATCCGGCCCTCCCGCATGAAGATGCGGCCGCCGATGATGGTCAGGGGGCCGAAGGGGCCGTCGGCGCAGTCGATGCCCAGGCCGGTGCCTGCGGTGGAAGCGTGCAGCTTTTTCAGGGCTTCCAGATAGGCGCGCTCTGCATCGTTGCACAGATCGTTGTCCAGCAGGTAGTTCACCACCAGACCGATGGCGTTGACCGTGCCCTCGGGCATGGCGGCATGGCCGCTCTTGCCCCAGCCCCGGATACGCACCCCATTGCCTTCCGGCTCCAGCGTGATGTTGGGGGCATTTTTCAGCTTGGTGATGTCAGTCTCCACCAGTGCGCTGGCGCGGTCGGGGACTGCGTTGTTGGCAACGCCGCCCTCAAACTCCTTGATCTCGCCGTTGCAGACCGGGCTGACCAGCTCCGCACCGAAATGGCCCTTCTCGCCGTTGCACACCGGGAACTCTGCATCCGGGGTGAAGCAGAACACCGGGGCCGGGTAGTTCTTGAGGTAATATTCCACATCGTTCATGTGGGTCTCTTCGTTGTCGCCAACCATTGCGCGGATGGGATACCGCAGGGAAACGCCCTCCTCCTTGAGGAACTTCAGGGCGTACAGGGTAGCCACCATGGGGCCCTTGTCATCGGCCACACCACGGCCGATCATCCAGCCGTCCCGGATCTGCATCTTGAAGGGGTCCTGGCTCCAGCCGTTGCCCACGGGCACCACATCCACATGGCAGATGGTTGCCAGATACTTCTCGGGGTCTGCACCGGCCAGCTCGGCATAGCCGATGTAGTTCTCGCAGTTGCGGGTCGCCAGACCCATGCCTGCAGCCAGCTCCAGCGTCTTGTCCAGCGCCGCGCGGGGGCCCTCACCAAAGGGAGCTTCCTCGGTCGGGGTGCCCTCCACACTGTTGATGGCCACCAGCGCCGCGATGTCCTCCAGAATCTGCTCCTTGTTCGCCGCAATAAAGGCGTCGATCTTCTGATTCAATGCCTGATCCATGATTGCTTCGTCCTTTCTTTGTCGTAACGACACGTTACTGTTTATTGTAACACACTTAAAGCGCTTTTGCCAGCCTTCGGCAGCCTGCTTCTGTTCGAAACCTCTCCGTCATCATCGCTATCGCTCGATGCCACCTCTCCTAATAGGCGAGGCAGGACTTGGCTCCCCTGCCAGGGGAGCTGTCGCGGCAAAGTCCGAATCTATCACACTGCAAACAGGCTGCTGGCCGCGCCCAGCACACCGGCGCTGGCCAGACCCATGATGATGCCCGCCAGCAGCACACCGCCCATGCAGGCAATGAGAACATCCTTGAACTTCATGTCCAGAATGGAGGCTGCCAGTGTGCCGGTCCAGGCACCGGTGCCGGGCAGCGGGATTCCCACAAAGAGCAGCAGGGCAACGGTCAGACCCTTGCCGGCCTTTTCCTCCAGCTTGCGGCCGCCCTTTTCCCCCTTGGTGATGAAGAACTTGCACACCGGCCCGATGACCGGCTTGTGGTAGCCCCAGATGAGGAACTTGCGGGCAAACAGGTAGATAAAGGGCACCGGCAGCATATTGCCAAGCACGCAGACCAGATAGGTGGGCAGGGCGGGCAGGCCCATGCCCAGCCCGATCGGAATGGCACCGCGCAGTTCAATGACCGGCACCATCGAGACAAAAAACACCATCAGATAATTCTTGAGCATCCAGGTTTCTCCTTATCATAAGATCATGATCGCAACGGCTTACAGGTCGATGACCAGCTCCACCGGGCAGTGGTCGGAGCCAAACACCTCGTTGTGGATCTCGGCGGCGGTCACCTTGTCGGCGATGCGGTTTGAAACGATGAAATAATCAATGCGCCAGCCCGCGTTCTTTTCCCGGGCGTGGAAGCGGTAGCTCCACCAGCTGTACTTCACCTCGTCCGGGTGGACCGCGCGGAAGGTGTCGGTAAAGCCCGCCGCCAGCAGCTCGGTCATCTTGGCCCGCTCCTGGTCAGTGAAGCCCGCGCTCATCCGGTTGGTCTTCGCATTCTTGATGTCGATCTCGGTGTGGGCCACGTTCAGGTCACCGCAGAGGATGACCGGCTTTTTTGCGTCCAGCTCCAGCAGGTAGACCCGGAACGCATCCTCCCAGGTCATGCGGTAGTCCAGCCGCTTCAGGCCGTCCTGGCTGTTGGGCGTGTAGCAGTTGACCAGATAGAACCCGGGATATTCCAGCGTCAGCACCCGGCCCTCGTGGTCGTGCTCCTCCCTGCCGATGCCGGTGGTCACGGCCAGCGGGGCCGTTTTGCACCAGCAGGCCGTGCCGGAGTAGCCCTTTTTCTCGGCGGAGTAGGTGTACTCGGTGTAGCCCTCGGGGGCAAAATCAGCCTGCCCCGGCTGCATCTTGGTCTCCTGCACCGAGAAGATGTCGGCATCCAGCGCCGCAAAGCTTGCGGCAAAATCGTGGGTCAGGCAGGCCCGCAGGCCGTTGACGTTCCAGCTGATCAGTTTCATATCCTGTTCCTTTCTTATGCCTGATATTTTGTTTTCCATGCGCCGCTCTTCATGCGCGCCACAAAGCAGATGACACGGCAGACCCAGTCAATGACCATGGCGATCCAGACACCCACAGCGCCCCAGCCCATCCTGACACAGAGCAGGTAGCTGAATCCCAGCCGCCAGATGGCCATGCTGAGCACAGAGACCACCATGGTAAATTTCACATCGTTGGCCGCGCGCAGGGCGTTGGGCAGAACAAAGGAGGCCGGCCACAGGAACAGGCCGCTGCCTGCGTGGATCTGCACCAGCAGGATGGCCAGCGCCATGGTCTCGCCGGAGAGGGCGTAGATGCCCACCAGCGGCTTGAGGAAGAGCAGGATGCCGCCGTTGAAGATCCCCATAGAGATGTAGGCCCAGAGCAGCAGCTTGCGGGTGTAGAAAACGGTCTGCTCATTGTCCCCTGCGCCAACGCAGCGGCCCACCACCGTGATCATGGCCAGACCAATGGCCTGCCCCGGGATGCAGCCCATGCCGTCCAGATTGTTTGCCACGGCATTGGCGGCGATCTGCACGGTGCCGAAGGTGGAGATCATGCTCACCACCAGAATGCGGCCCGCCTGGAACAGGCTGTTCTCAAAGGCAGACGGGATGCCGATGCCCAGGATGCGCTTTGCCATCCGGCCATCCAGCCGGAACGTTTTGGGCACGGTAAGCATGTGGCCCTTCTGGTAGCAGCGGTTCAGGATGAGCACCGCCGCCACAGCACGGGAGAGGACGCTGGGCCAGGCAACGCCGTCCACGCCCATACCCAGCACAAAGATGCAGACTGCATTGCCCACGATGTTGATGATGTTCATCAGGATGCTGATCTGCATGGAGATTTTGGAGTTGCCCATGCTGCGGAAGAGCGCAGCACCGGCATTGTACATGGCCAGGAACGGGTAGCTGACCGCCGTGATGCGCAGGTAGAGCACACCAGCCTCCAGCACATCGGCATCGATGCTGCCATAGCACAGCCGGATCATGGGACGGGCCAGCACAAAGCAGAACACCCCCACACCCACGCCCAGCAGAGCGCTGAGCAGGATCAGCTGACCCGAGCTTGCGTTGGCGTGCTTCTGCTCCTTTGCACCCAGATACTGGCTGACCACCACCGCGCCGCCGGTGGCCAGCGCCGCAAACAGCACGATGATGAGGTTGTTGATCATATCCACCAGGCTGACACCCGAGATGGCGGCTTCGCCGCAGCGGGAGACCATCATGGTATCGGCCATGCCCACCGTCACGGCCAGCAGCTGCTCCACCAGCAGCGGCCCCACCAGCCTGAGCAGATCACGCTGGCTGAACAGCGGGGTCCGCCCGCCAAAGCACGGAGCCTTGTTTTGTGCGATCGTATGTTCCATTCTATTCCTCGCTTCTTCCCGCACCTTTTCTGCCCTTCCGGGCCACAGAGCGTTCTTTTCTCATAGATGTATCCATCATAACACAGCCGCATCCCGTTGTAAAGAATCAGCTTCTGCAATTCCGAACCTCTGCCCCGGCCCGTGCTTGTTTCATCACTTTGCCAAACACATCTCCCCCGTTTTTGTGCGTTGTGACAAAATTACTTTTTTTGCTCGAACAAGAGAACTTTTTTCAAAAAAGCTCTTGTATTTTTCTGTGAAAAGTGTTATCTTGTATCCAACAGGAGCGTCAGTTGGATACAAAGTGAAACGACGCGCTTTCCTTTCCGGTACTCCTGTTGTTCATCCTTCTATTATTATGCTATTTTCTTCATTTACCTTCTTATCATTTACCCTGTCCTGAAAAGGACAAACAAAAAACGCTTCCCCACCTGCACGGGGGAGCGTTTTTTGTTTGTCTGCCGCCCACCATAGAAAAGCGCCCTGCACCTTTCACGGTACAGGGCGCTTTGCGTTTCAGTTTTACAGCGCTGCAACAGCGGCCTTGAGCTCATCCACGCGGTCGGTGTTCTCCCACTTCACGCCCAGATCCTCGCGGCCCATGTGGCCGTAGGCGGCCAGCTTGCGGTAGATGGGCTTCCGCAGGCCGAGGTCACGGATGATGGCGGCGGGGGTCAGGTCAAAGACCTTCTCCACTGCCTGCTCGATCTTCTCATCGGCCACGGTGCCGGTGCCAAAGGTATCCACCATGATGGACACAGGCTTTGCCACGCCGATGGCGTAGGCCACCTGCACCTCACACTGCTTAGCCAGACCGGCAGCCACGATGTTCTTGGCCACCCAGCGGGTCGCGTAAGCGGCACTGCGGTCCACCTTGCTGGGGTCCTTGCCGGAGAATGCGCCGCCGCCGTGGCGGGCGTAGCCGCCGTAGGTGTCAACGATGATCTTGCGGCCGGTCAGGCCGCTGTCGCCCTGCGGGCCGCCCACAACAAAGCGGCCAGTGGGGTTGATGTAGTACTTGGTGTTCTCATCCAGCAGCTCGGCAGGGATGGTGGCCTTGATGACCTTCTCCATGATATCGGCCCGGAGCTGCTCCATGGTCACGCTCTCGCTGTGCTGGCTGGAGATGACGACTGCATCCACGCGGATGGGCTTGTTGTTCTCGTCGTACTCCACGGTGACCTGGCTCTTGCCGTCCGGACGCAGGTACTTAAGCGTACCGTTCTTGCGGACTTCCGTAAGACGCTTAGCCAGCTTGTGGGCCAGGGAAATGGGATACGGCATAAATTCTTCTGTCTCATTGGTGGCAAAACCGAACATCATGCCCTGATCCCCTGCTCCGATAGCATCCAGTTCCTGGTCAGACATCTTGTTTTCCTTTGCCTCTAACGCCTTATTCACTCCCAGCGCAATATCCTGGGACTGCTCGTCAATGGCTGTGATAACACCGCAGGTATCGCAGTCAAAGCCGTATTTGGCACGGTCATAGCCAATCTCACGCACCGTCTCGCGCACCAGCTTCTGGATGTCCACATAAGCGTTGGTGGTTATCTCTCCCATAACCAGAACCAGTCCTGTTGTGGTGGCTGTCTCACATGCCACGCGGCTCATTGGATCCTGCTCCATCAGAGCATCCAGGATTGCGTCGGATATGGCATCGCACATTTTGTCCGGATGGCCTTCAGTTACAGATTCGGAAGTAAATAATCTTTTCTCCATTTGTTCTCCTTTTGTTTTTTGTTCTGTTGTATTGTTGACTTGTTTTTCCTCATTGTGACCCGTTACCCGCCAAAGCGGGCACTGTATTTTGTGATCAGCGAACACGTCACCGGCTGTTCTCCATATACATGGCAATAAAAAAGTCCGCAGCAATTGCGGACTTGAAAATAGCAGATCTTCAAATCCTCTTATTGCTCGATCAAGCATGCATGAAACAGTGCACACTCCTCGCTCAGGCTGGCACCTTCCGGCCCTTTTGCATGTACATCTTGCTTTTACATACTCAACCGGGGTTGCCGTGACTTCGCAGGTCCTTTGTACCTCCATCACTCTGAATAAGGGATATTACGAACTTTTTAATTGTAAATCTTAACGGATTACCTCTCATATCTTAATGGATTTGTGCAGGTATGTCAATATCTATTTTTCTCAATGTAAAAATTCAGTTCAGCCATGCGCTGATTTGAATGAGAAAGTGTGTTGCAAGCTTGCTTGC
>OJSF01002010.1_pt1 | contig 13848 bp, 10 predicted proteins | sample 1599411 | NCBI WGS metagenome assembly OJSF01 (sample SAMN04168658, study PRJEB22393) | human gut metagenome | biome: human gut microbiome; feature: stool | host: Homo sapiens | collected 2014-03-24 | reverse complement strand
GGGCTGCTCAGCTTTTGACGCTGAAGGCTCTGCCCTCGTTTTCTGGACCTAATGTGAGGTATCTCTATGCGTCGGACGCTTTTGTCTCTCTCCATTGCCGCTGCTATTTCTCTGCCTGTTCTTGTTCAAGCCAACCCTCTCACAGATCAGGGTGGCGATCAAACCGTTTCGGGTGATCAGACTTACACGCAAGTCCAGGCCACTAACGGCAATACACTAAATTTCACCAATGGTTCTATTAAAGTAGATAACTCGGCTAACACTACAGTCAATGCCCCCGCAGTACTTGTCTCCGGAGGCAGTACGATCAATTTCGGTTCGACCGAATCTAAATTGGGCACAGTCTCAGTTCTCGCTAACCCAAATAAAGTCGAATATACTGATAAAGGAGAAACTTATCAGGACTATCCTTATTGGACTACGTATGTCCGAGAGGGTGTATTAAACGTCTACGCTCAAAAATACGAACAAAAGAACAGCGGGTACGGCGTTTATGTTATTGGTCAGGATTCAAATAAAAAGGATGTTTCGAGTACGTTGAACCTTTTCATAGATGAGTTTGAATCAACGTCTGCTTATGAAGCACTCCATGTTCGTCAAGGTGAAGGCGCTGTAATCAATGTTGGTGCCAAAGATCAATGGCTCACTTCGTTCAAAGCAACGAAGACGGTCGAAGAATCTGGGGTTTCTTTGCTGCAGGCGAACGAAGGCGGCACTATCAACATCTTCTCAAAGTACGTTGAACTTAATGCATTTGACACGCATGTCGGCGGGGGTGCTATTGGCACGGGTGCGTGGGGCACAGTTAACATCACGGCTGACGAGCTGAAAATCAAGGGCAGCATCAACGGTGACTATGGCGGATATTCAGCGAGCAATGCGGACAGTGAATACAAGGTCAACATCAATGTTGGCAAACTCACTATGGATGGCGGCATCTATGCTGGCGTGACCGGAAAAGCTGCTTCTGGTGATGTCGGCGTCAGTACAGGAACAGCTCGTAAAGAAATAATCAACATTACAGCAACCGATGCAGCTTCCTCAATTACCGGTGATCTCGAGGCTACCAATCGTTCTGAGACCAATATTACCTTTGTAAATGGAGGCACTTTTACGGGTGATATTGTCGCCAAGAACATAACGAATGAGGACGGAAAAATTCCGGAAGACTCGAAAGACATCACAACAGTCAGCAAAATCAGTCTTAACGGCCAGATGACTTACAAGGGTGATGCAACGCTTGTCGGTGCTTCCGAGCTTAAGCTCAGCGGTGATATCGACGGTTCGGAGAGTACTGTCAATTCTTCAGAAGACAGTGCAGTTTCCGTCGAAGGTGCCATTTCTCTCGGTACAGTAACTTCCACAAGTTCTAAAGGTGTAACCATTACTGATGGTTCCCTCCTGACGCTCTCTAACGGAGAGTCTTCCATTTCCGAGCTTAACAGCGATGGTGACCTCTATCTCAGTGAAACCGCTACGGCAAAATTGAATACCGTTACCGGCAAGGCAACAATCACAGTTGACTCCGCTGCAAATACTGCGGCCATCACAAAAGTTGCTTCTGGCAGCGCTGTTACGGCCCGCGCAACCGCTCATTTCAATGACGCCTCCGCATCAGCCAGTGATGCGCTCACTTCTTTGCTTGAAACAGTCACTGTTGGAGATGGCAGCTCCCTCTCGGAAGCTGTTGTCGAAGAAGGCGATGTGAACAACAAGGTCACCGCGACGATTGAAGATGGCAAGGTTGTTTCTCAGACCGAAACCAAAAACTCCAAGCTCGACGCTTTCAACTCCATTGCTACGCTTTCCGCATTCCAGTGGCGTCACGAAATGAACGACCTCACGAAACGTATGGGTGAGCTGCGTGACTCAGAAGGCACAATCGGCGCTTGGGCACGTGTTTATGGTTCAGAACTTCAGTATGGCGACCAGAATGTCAAGCAAAAGAGCAACTCCATTCAAGTGGGGTCTGACATTGAGGTTGCTCCTGGCTTCAAGGTAGGCGCAGCCTTCAACTATACAAACGGCTCTGCCGAATATAACAACGGTGATGCTGACAATAATGCATACGGTCTTGGCATCTATGGCACGTGGATGGCTGAGAACGGCATGTTCCTGGACGTGATCGCCAAATATGTGCGTCTTGACACTGACTTCTCGCTTAACGGCTTTGACGGATCGTTTGACAACAATGCCTATTCTCTTTCGGCAGAGTTTGGCTGGCGCTTTGATTTGAATGATCTGGCCTTTGTCGAGCCTCAGGTTGAACTCTCCTATGGCCGCGTAGCCGGTGATACGTTCACGGCGGCAAACGGCGTGACTGTTAAGCAGGACGACTTCGACACGCTGATCGGCCGTGCTGGTGTGCGTGCAGGTTTTAAGTTCCCGGAAAACAAAGGCAATATCTATGCGAAGTTCTCCGTCGCACATGACTTCCAGGGTGAAATGGATGCCGTGGCAACGAACGGCACGGCTCTGAATACCATGCACTCGGATATCGGCGGAACGTGGGTTGAGTATGGCGTCGGCGGTAATTTCCGTCTCTGCAAGAATGCTTATGGCTACGTTGATCTCGAACGCACCTCTGGTGCTGAAGTGAACGCTAACTATCGCTGGAACATTGGTTTGAGAACGTTCTTCTAATCTCTTAGTTCTTGGCAAATCGCACCTAGTTTCTTAAAAAAGCTAGGTGCGTTTTTCTTTGGGCGGACAGCATCCAAAAGGCAGACAAGTGCTTCTCAGGGATGTTCGAATCCGATGTTCTGCCGTTACAATTTGCAAGGTTCTGACGGATATGTTTGATGACATTTCGCCGGATCAAAAACCATTCGCTGCCAGGAGTAAACGCCATGGGTTTTAAGTTTCCCATTCTTATTGCGGGTTTTTGCCTTGTCACAGGTGCTGTGAACGCAGAAGAGCTCAACGCGTACTCGATCATGCCTGAAAAGTATGCTTCGAAAATCTTCGCTGAGTTCACCAAAGACACCGGCATCAAAGTGAATTTCCTGCGCTTTTCTTCCGGTGAGGCCTTGGCTCGCCTGACCGCGGAAAAGAAGAACCCTCAAGTCGACGTTATGCTCGGCGGACCGGCTGACACATATGCGGCCGGCATCAAGGAAGGCATTTTTGAAGCCTACCGACCGAAGGATTCTGACGCCATTCCGGCCAACCTTCGTGATCCGGGGAACCACTGGACGGGCATCGGCATCATTCCGCTCTGCTTCTTAACGAATACCAAGTTCCTCGAAAAGAACGGCATGCAGGCGCCGACAAAGTGGGCTGATCTCCTCGATCCCCGCTATAAGAACGGTCTGCAGATGGCTGACGCGCGAACTTCCGGCACAGCTACCGAACGTATTTATTCGCTCGTCAAGGTGATGGGCGAAGATGAAGCCTTTGCGTTCCAGAAGAAGCTCAATGCCAACATTCAGATGTACACGAAGAGCGGCGCGGGCGGCGCCATGCCGATTGCGACGGGGCAGTGCGCCTCGGGGATCTTCTACATCGTTGACGCACTCGATATTGCTCAGCAGGGCTATCCGGTGAAGATCACGTATCCGGAAGACGGCGTGAGCTTCGGCATTGAAGCGACCGGCGTTATTGCCGGCGGCAAGAATAACGAGCAGGCCAAGAAGTTCGTCGACTGGGCGACCTCAAAGCGCTTTGCTGAATTCATCGTCGCCAACAAGATCAACTATGTGCCGGCCCGAACGGACGTTGAAACGCAGAATCCGATTCTGGATCTCTCGAAGATCAACGTGATCACGACCGACGTGACCTGGAAGGGTGACAACCGCAAGCGCTTCACTCAGCGCTGGATCAACGAGGTGATCCGTTAACTGCCTCGCCTAAGCGGAGAGATCGTCTGACTGAAGACGCTCTCCGCTTTTCTTTGAGTCTCGTTTTTAGGGTGCTTCATACGATGGCACACACTCAATCGCTGCCCCAACGCGGCGATGCCGCATCCCGATTCACGGTATTGATGCTGTGGGTTTTGCTGGCTGTCTTCGTTGTCTATCCGCTCGTTCGTCTGCTCGCAATGGCTTTTACGGTCGACGGGAGCTTCACGCTTGAGAACCTCCGCCCCTTCGTGGAAAGCTGGTATGACCGGCAGGCGGCAGTGAACAGCATTCTTTTGGGCTGTTCGGTAGGCGTCGCAGGAACCGTGCTGGGTTTTATCTTTGCCTTTGCCGTGACGCGGCTCTCGCTGCCCAAATGGCTGTGCACCGCGGTAAGTGCCGTAACGCTCTTGCCGCTTATTTCTCCGCCTTTCACAAGCAGTATTGCGCTCACGCTCTCGCTCGGCCCCAACGGCATTCTGCTCGACTTCTTCGGCCTCGGAAACTTCAATTTCTATGGATTCTGGGGCACTTTCATCTCAGAAACGCTCACCTTCTTTCCAGTAGCGTTCATGACGCTCTCGACGATTCTGGCGCGTATTGATCCGAATCTGGAGGATGCGGCGTATTCGCTCGGAGCTTCGAGCTTCAAGGTCTTCCGCACTGTGACGCTGCCCCTCGCGGCGCCGGGCATTGCCAACGCATTTCTGCTCGTTTTTTCCTGCTCGCTCGCAGACTTTGCAACGCCGCAGGTGCTGGGCGGTCACAGCTTCCCGGTGCTGCCGACGCAGGCCTATCTGGTCATCACCGGCATGTATGACTTCAAGGGCGGCGCAGCGCTTTCATTCATGCTGCTCATTCCCGCCATCATCGTTTATTCACTGCAGCGCTGGTGGGTCGGCAAAAAGAGTTATGTGACCGTTTCGGGCAAGGCCGGCGGCAGAAGCAGCGTGAAAGGCCCCGGACCGCTTCTATCCTCGGTGATCGTCGCGACGGTTGCCGTGGTGATTGCCTTCATTCTTTATCTCTACGCCATCATCCTCACGGGTTCGCTGGTGAAGGTCTGGGGCGTCAATAACGAGATCACGCTCGAAAATTACAGCTACGTCTTCACGCACGGCAGCAAGGCGATTAAAGATACGCTGCTGATTGCCTGCATCGGCACGCCGCTGGGCGGTTTGCTCGCCGTACTGGTGGGCTACGCCACGGCGAGGCTTAAAGTGCGCGGCAGCCGAATTCTGGAGACGGTGTCGCTCCTCAATTACACGCTGCCCGGTACGGTGGTCGGCATTGCGTACATCATTGCTTTTAACGACAAGCCGATCATGCTCACGGGCACCATCTACATCTTGGTGGCGGCTTATCTCTTCCGTTATTCCTCTGCGGGCATCCGCAACGTGATTGCAGCGCTTTCGCAGATTGACCCGTCTATTGAAGAGGCGAGTCGCAGTCTCGGCGCTTCTTCGGTGAAGACCTTTACGTCCATCACGATTCCGCTGGTGCTGCCGGCCATTCTCGCGGGCATGCGGTATCTCTTCATCCATTCCATGACGGCCATCAGTGCGACGATCTTCCTCGTGTCGGTTCACTGGACGCTCATCACCACCCGCATTCTGGAATGCATGACGGAGCTGCAGTTCGCGCAGGCCTGCGCTTTCTCCATTGTTCTTATCGTTCTCGTTTTCATTGCTTCGGGCGTCATCAATCTGCTTGCTCGGGCACTTTGCCGCAGCGGCGACGCCATCGGAGTTCACTGATCATGTCCATTTCACTCGAACTGCGCGGCATCTGCCGCACGTATGTCAAAGACAACGAATCTTTTTTGGCGGTCGACAACGTGAACCTGACGGTCAGCCCCGGAGAGTTCCTTACGTTTCTCGGCCCGTCGGGCTGCGGCAAGACCACCACGCTCAGAATGATCGCCGGGTTTGAAATACCGTCTTCGGGGCAGATCATTGTGGACGGCTCAGACATTACTCAGGTGCCGGCCAATAAGCGCGACATGGGATTTGTCTTTCAGAACTATGCGCTTTTCCCTCACATGACGATTTTTGAGAACGTTGCCTACGGTCTGCGCATTCGCGGGCTCTCGGGCGACGCGCTCGCTTCGAAGGTGCGCGAAGGTTTGGCGATGGTCGGCCTGGGGAACGCCGAGCAGCGCTATCCCAATCAGCTCTCGGGCGGCGAACAGCAGCGCGTGGCGCTCGCGCGCGTGCTGGTGCTGAGGCCCAAGATTCTGCTGATGGACGAGCCGCTTTCCAATTTGGACGCAAAGCTGCGTCTGCACATGCGTACGGAAATACGCCGCATCCAGCAGGATCTGCGCATCACGTGCCTCTATGTCACGCATGACCAGAAGGAAGCGCTCACTATGTCGGACCGCATAATGGTGATGAACCGCGGCCGCATCGAGCAGGTCGGCACGCCGATGGAACTTTATGAAGATCCGGCAACGCCCTTTGTAGCGGACTTCATCGGTCAGGCCAATCTCATTCCCGGGACGCTTTTGAATGCTGAAGACGGCTACGCCCGCTTTCAAATTGGAGAGGCTGTGCTCAAGGCCCGCATGGGGCGTCAGAACCCGCCCGCAAAGGGTGAAAAGGCGCTGCTCGTGGTTCGTCCGGAAAATCTTGGCTTCAGTCAGGATGGGGGCGGCATCGCCATGCGCATCGTTAATCGTCTGTTTGAAGGCGACCGCATCAACTACGAAGTGGTGATTCCCGGTCTGGAGCAGATGAAGCCCTTTGCCATGTCCGTGCCGTTCCTGCCCGGGACGAAATTAGCGGATGCTGATGCAGCCATATATGCATCCTTTATGCCGGATGCGGGGGTGGTTATCCGCGGGTGACTGCAGACCAACCGCTCAAATTCAAAAGAGGCAGCTGAGAAAGTTTGCTCAGCTGCCTCTTTTTTGAAATCCGGCTCTTTCGACAGAATCAGCAGATGCGCGGAAGCTGCTCGCCGGTAAGCCAGTCGACCATGCGGCGGCCGCCCATCAGGGTTTCCATCTCTACAAATCTCGGTCCTTCGGAGCGCACTTCACCAACTTTGGCTGCCCCCGCGCCATGCGGATCCGCCTTCATGGCGGCAAGCGCCGCATCGGCTTCATCGGCCGGAACGATGCAGATCAGGCGGCCTTCGCAGGCGCTGAAAAGCGGGTCGAGTCCAAGGAATTCACAGGCTGCGCGGACTTCATCCTTCACGGGGATGGCCGCTTCGTGCAGCAGAATGCCCACTTCAGATTCGGCAGCGATTTCATTCAATGTTGTCCCCAGGCCGCCGCGGGTGGGGTCACGCAACACATGCACATTGGGGGCTGCCGCAACAATCGCTTCCACCATGCGGCCGAGCGGCGCACAGTCGGAAACCAGCGTCGTGCCGAAAGTCATGCCTTCGCGCAGACTCATTACGGTCATGCCGTGATCACCGATGGAGCCGGAAACCAGCACAACGTCGCCGGGACGGGCTGCTTTGCCGGAAACCAAATGATCAGTCAGCCGCTCGCCGATGCCGGTCGTAGCGATGTAGACGCCGTCGCCGTGTCCTTTTTCCACAACCTTGGTGTCGCCCGTCACGATGGCAACGCCGGCTTCCTTGGCCGTTTCGGCCATGGAGATCACGATTTTCTCGAGGTCAGCGAGCGGAAAACCTTCTTCGAGAATAAAGGCCGCGGAAAGCCAGAGCGGCTTAGCCCCGCACATGGCAACGTCATTCACCGTGCCGGTCACGGCCAGCCGGCCGATGTCGCCGCCGGGAAAGAAGAGGGGTTTCACGACGTGGGCGTCACAGGAAACGGCTACCGGTTTGACGATAGGCGGCATGACAGCGCCGTCGTGGCCCTGAGCGAGCCACTCGTTGGTGAGGTGTTTGGCAAAGAGTTCGCCGATCAGCTGAGCAGAAGCCCGTCCGCCCGAACCGTGCGTCATGTCAACTGTGCCGCGGCGCACATCCAGCCGCCGTCCCAGTCCTGCACGTTCTGCCTTGAGATCATGAGTCATTGTTTTTCTCCGCTTGAAAGGTTTTGCGACGCTGACGGGCCGCAGGATCAGGCGTTTTTCTGAATTTCAATCGTGCTGTGACGGCCGTAGCTGTAGTACGCGGCGCAGGCGCCTTCGGAAGATACCATGCAGGCGCCAATCGGATGCGCCGGCGTGCAGACCGTACCAAAGAGCCGGCAGTCCTTGGGTTCTTTTTCACCGCGCAAAATGGCGCCGCATTCACAGGCCTTATTGTCTGCCACACGGATTTCCGGCATTGAAAAGCGCTTTTCGGCGTCAAATTCAGCATATTCCGGGCGAATCCGGAGGGCGGATTTTGGCACCGTTCCGAGACCTCGCCATTCAAAGGATTCGCGCGGCTCAAAGACCTGCGCCATGAGCTCGACCGCCTTGCGGCTGCCGTTTTCCGTGACGGCGCGGATAAATTCGTTTTCCACTTCGCTTCTGCCGACGTTCACTTGACGCACAAGCATCAGGATCGAGTAGAGCATATCGAGCGGTTCGAAGCCGCACACCACCACAGGAATCTTCCAGTCGCGGGCAAAGTGCTCGTAGGGCTTCCAGCCGATCACGGTGGAAACGTGCGCCGGTCCCACGAGGCCGTTCAGCTTCGGCGCATCCGGACGGTCGGGCGCGGTGAGGAGAATATGCTCCATCGCCGCCGGCGTGAGCACGTGGCAGCAGAAAACGGAAAAATTCTTCAGCCCAAGCCGCTTCGCAGCGAGGATGGCAGCTGCCGTCGGAGGCGTTGTGGTTTCAAAGCCGATGGCAAAGAAGACCACCTGACGGTCAGGATTTTCGCGCGCAATCTTCACCGCATCCATCGGTGAATAAATCATGCGCACGTCTCCGCCCTCGGCCCGGCACTTAAAGAGAGACCGGCCTTTGGAGGCCGGCACGCGCATGGCGTCGGCGTAGGTGCAGAGGATCACATGTTCATTCAGTGCGAGGTTCATCGCCATGTCGATGCGGCCGATGGGCATCACGCACACCGGACAGCCCGGACCGTGAATCATGCGGATGGATTCAGGGAGAATGTCGCCCAAGCCCCAGCGGGAGAGCACGTGGGTGTGGCCGCCGCAGAACTCCATGAAGCGGTATTCGCGCTTGGGGTCGGCTTCTTCGCGGATGCGTGCGGCAATGCCCTTGGCGGTTTCGCCGGAACGGTATTCGTCGACGTACTTCACGCCGTTATCTCCTCAGAGTCAGCACTCGGGGCGGCGGGGTCGTTCGATGCCGCAGCGGCAGAAGGGGCAGCCAAGGCGGCAAGCGCCTTGAGCGTTTCCTGCGCTTCGGCTTCGTCAATGCGGTTGAGTGCAAATCCCACGTGCACGATCACCCAGTCGCCCGATTTCGGGTCATCAATCAAGGACACGTCCACGTCTTTTTCAATGCCGCCGATCATCGCGGCGGCGGTCATGCCGTCGGGCGATACGGTGGTGAGCTGAGCAGGAACTGCGAGACACATGATTAAATTCTCTTGAATGAAAAAAGTTCAATCGCTGCCGCGTCAGACGCGGGTCGGAGCTGCCGTGGAAGTTGCACTTTCGCTGCAGCCGGGGTCTCTTGAGTGATTGAACAGGGTTTTATCTTGAATGAAAGGATACTCGGCTCTGCCCTCAGCCAAAGCGAGGGACGCGAGCCAAGCCTGACCGAGCGCGAGTCCGCCGTCCCCGGGCGGCACGACATGCGGCAGATGCGCAGCAATGCCGAGCGCTTGGAGTCCGGCCGGAACGGCTGAAGCCAGTGTTCGGTTGAGAAAGCACCCGCCCGAGAGCATAACGTCGGCGCGGTCAGGGTCATGGAGCGTTGCGGCATCAATCCAGTCGACGAGCGCTCGAGAAAGAACGAGTTCAAAGGCAGCGGCGGCCTGAGCCTGACGGCGCTTCGTGCGGCCTTCCGGGTGCGCGAGAAAAGCCGCGAAGCTCTTCCAAAAAGGTGCGAGCGACAGTACGCCCTGTTCAATTGTCCAGGTCGGGTCAAAGCCGGCGAGAATCTGCGTTTCAGGAACGTGCCGCAGGATCGGCGCCGCCGCGCTTTCGAGCCGCATGGCGGCGGTGGCTTCGTCCTTTTGAATGCGGCAGAGTCCGAGAAGCGCTGCTGCGGCATCAAACCAGCGGCCGAGCGCTGAGGTTCTTGGCGTATTGGGCGAGGCAGCCAGCCGGGGAAGCGCAGCAAGCATCCAAGGAGACACTTCGGGGCCGGAAAGCAGCGGCTCAATCAAATCTTCACGATCGATCGAAAGCAGGAGTGCTGCGCCCATGCGCCAGCATTCCCGAGCCGCACGGTCGCCGCCCGGGAGCGGGAGCGCTTCCAGAGTGCCCAGCCGTTCAAAACCTTCGGCCGAGCAGGCGAGTAGTTCTCCGCCCCAAACACTGCCGTCGGGACCGAGTCCGACGCCGTCCAATGCTGCGCCGATGGTGCGTGTGCTGCGGCCGGCTTCAGCCATCACCGCTCCAACATGAGCGGCATGGTGCGCAATGGCGACAAGGGGTTTTTGGTGCTCATGGGCAAGCTTTTGTGCGAGCTGCGCGGAGAAAAAGTCCGGGTGCAGGTCGCAGGCGTAAGCATCGGGCGCTTCATCGAGAATTTTTTCGAGGTGCTCGGCCGCGAGCTCAAGTGCCTGACAGCTCGCCACATTTTCCAGGTCGCCGATGTGCTGCGTGAGGAAAAGTTCACTGCCGCGGGTGAGCGCAGCCGCGTTCTTTAAGAAACTCCCCGCGGCCAATACGGCGTGCGGCGCACGGCACCCTTGGGCGGCGGGCACCGCTTGAATCTGCACGGCTTCGGGCGTGACGCCGCGTCCGCGGCGCACCCAGAGCGGCAAGTCGTTCACAAAGCGCACAACCGAATCATCGCACCGGATGAGAATCTCACGGTTATGCATGAGGAACTTGTCTGCAATCTGCCCAAGACGAAGAACGGCTTCGTCGTTGTCAATCACAAGGGGCTCTCCGCCGGGATTGGCGCTCGTCATGACGAGGAGTGACGGGCAGAGGCGCTTTTCAAACCAATCCGCCTCGGCGGGCTCACCTTCGAGCGCATGGAAAAGAAGCGCATGAAGCGGCGTATAAGGCAGCATGACGCCAAGTTCGCTTACCCCGTCGGCAATACCCGGCAGTTCAAGGCGCGGCTTTGTCGGGTCTTCGTCGGATTCGATGCGTTCGAGGAGGACGATGGGGTGGGCGGGAGAAAGAAGCATCTTCTCTTCCGCTGCCGAGACATGCACAAACTCGCGAATGGACTGAGTGTTTGCGGCCATCACTGCCAGCGGCTTCTCGCCGCGGCCCTTACGGGCGCGCAGCCGTTCAACCGCCAGAGGGTTCCGTGCGTCGCAGACGAGGTGAAAGCCTCCGATCCCCTTAACCGCAACAATTTCGCCGCGGGCAATCACTGCGGCGGCAGCCCGAACAGGGTCGCCGGCTTCGGGAATCAAGTGCCCACGGGCATCCGTCCACGAGAGCTCTGGTCCGCACACCGGGCAGGCATTAGGCTGAGCATGAAAGCGCCGGTCAGCAGGATTTTCATATTCCTTCAGACAGGCCGGACACATCGGAAACACCGCCATGGACGTCTGCGGACGATCGTAGGGAAGGGCGCGTGTAATCGTAAAGCGCGGACCGCAGTGCGTGCAGTTGGTGAAGGCGTAGCGAGAGCGGCGATTGGCCGGCGTAAAGACCTCTGTGAGGCATGCCCGGCACACGGATGCATCCGGAGTGATCATCGTTGAGACTTCACCCGCGGTTTCGCTTTTAACGATTCGGAAATCCGTAAAACCGACCGTCTCCGCCGGAAAAATTTCAAGCGTATCGATGCGGGCCAATGGCGGGCATTCGCGGCGCAGCGCAGCCGGAAAAGCATCCAAAGCCTGCGGATCCCCCTCCAGACGGACGCCCACCCCCTGCGGGTCATTGAAGACTTCGCCGCGAAGGTTAAGTGCCGCGGCAATGCGCCAGACCGTCGGGCGAAAGCCTACGCCTTGAACGAGGCCGTTCACGCGTACGAGTCGGGCTTCAATGTCTTTAGCATTGACGTTGGTCGGGGTCACGATGTTCTCTTTATGGACTGAATGCTCTTGAAGGAGCTCGGAAGGCTGCTTCACGAGAAGCGGCTCCAAGCTCCTTCATCAGGAAGGCCGTCAGAGGCTTGCGAGCACGAGCTGAGCCTTTACCCAAGCAAGCCACTTTTCCAATCCCTCGCCTGTGGTGGCTGAGAGCTGGAGCACCTTGGCTCGGGGATTGACGCGCAGCACATTGGCTGCGGCCCGTTCAGCGTCAAAGCGAACATAGGGCAAAAGATCAATCTTATTGATGATCACCAGATCGCTCGCGCGGAACATGTCGGGGTATTTGAGCGGCTTGTCGTCGCCTTCGGTGACAGAGAGCACTGCCACTTTATGCGCTTCGCCGAGATCAAATTCGGCCGGGCAGACGAGGTTGCCGACGTTTTCGATAAAGACTACTGAGTGTTCAGCGGGCGGGAGCGCGTCAAGCGCACGTTCAATCATGGCCGCATCCAGATGGCAGCCCTTGCCGGTATTGATTTGCAGCGCACGGGTGCCGGTCGCACGAATGCGGTCCGCATCGTTGTCGGTTTCTTGGTCGCCTTCAATCACCATGGTAGGCACATCGGAGAGCGCCTTGAGCGTTGCGCAGAGGAGTTCGGTCTTTCCCGATCCCGGGCTCGAGACGAGGTTGAGCGCAAGCGCACCGAGTTTGGCGAAGAGCGCGCGGTTCTTGGCGGCTACGGCATCGTTGCGCGCCAGAATGTCCTCTTCAATCGAAATGGCGCGGCCGGCGGACATATCCGCATCGTGCGAATGCGCCGGATGGTCATGCCCGTGACTGTGGTCGTGCGGATGGGCATGAGCATGTTCATGATCGTGGGTATGTCCGTGATCATGGTCATGAACCGTGAGCGTCACGTTGCCGTCGGCGTCAACATGTTCATGCATATGTGGGCCGGAATGGCCGCAGCCGCAAGTGGTGCACATGGATTTTCTTCCTTTTCATCTGAAGTCTGCGGAGTGCTCATCTGCCGCGAAGGCAGCATGGCGATTTTCAGCAGTGCTTTTTTCGTAAAGCGGAAAGAGGGTTCTGAAGGTTTTGGGATGTATGCGGGCGGTCTGGCCGTCAGCCGTGACTGTCCGCAGGATCGTCAGGAGCTTCAAGAATGTCGATCACGCGCATTTCCGTTCCTCCCGTCGCGGCAAGCTGATAGCCGCCGCAGTCGGGGCAGGGATCGCCGTAGCGGTGAAGCGGAATGGTTTTTTGGCATTGAAGACACCAAGCTTCGCCCCTCGGCCGTTCAATTTCAAGTTCGGCGTTTTGAGCGACGCCGCCCTTACGCACTGACTGCCAGGCAAATTCGAGACTGGGAATGTCAACGCCGGCGAGTTCGCCGATGGAGACTCGCACGGTCTTCACGTGCCGGACATGGTTGGCATTGGCCGTGCGTTCAACAATTTCGATGATGCCTTCGGCTATGGAAAGTTCATGCATTGCTCGGCACTCCAATCAGTTCATAGGCGGCATCACTATAAGCCGCGGCAGTCTGCGGCGCACGAACACCGTTGTCCGTGCGCTCCGTGCGGGGAGCTGCCGGCCGGCGCATCGCTTCGACAGCGGCATCCTGAGCCTGTGTTCCCACCGCGGGCGTATAGGCAAATGTGATCGGCACGCAGGCATCGAGCGCAAAGAGCGCACGGCGCACTCGGACCTCAAGCTTGCGGCGTTCAAGATCGTTCTGAGGAAAACGGAGTTCCTTTACCACCGGCCGGGCAATGCGCTGACCCGGACCATTGGGAGAGAATTGCCACTCCGTGGGAGAGGTGATGCGCAGTGCAGTGAGCTCGCCCTGCGCAGAGACGGCCGCCGCATGGGCGAGGAGTCCCCGAGCGGTCTCAACGAGACAGATTCCCGTGCCGTCGGCGGGCGACGAGGCCGAAAGGATATGAGTAAAGGCGTCGCCCACTTCGAGCGCTTCATCTAGGGCTTCCCGACACATCGTGC